>Ga0315274_10001158_pt1 | contig 41029 bp, 41 predicted proteins | sample YL17G02_20_MG_FD_203700 | JGI IMG/M metagenome (GOLD analysis project Ga0315274, IMG submission 203700) | Sediment microbial communities from Yellowstone Lake, YNP, Wyoming, USA - YL17G02_20 | ecosystem: Environmental > Aquatic > Freshwater > Lake > Sediment | place: USA: Wyoming | collected...
GGCTCCAGACCAACATCCACCAGCAGATGTTCAAGCGGGATGGGACGATCAGCCAGCGACTCAGGCAGCAGCTTCCCTGGGGGTAGGACCACCACACCAGGCAGGTCTTTCAAGCCATGAACGATCACCGGCTGACCGGGCAGGATACGCGGATCCACGTCACCAATATTGGTTATATGAAGAAAACCATCCACCACACTGGTCACCATCAAGCCGATGGCATCCATGTGTGCCGTTATCATGATCGAACGAGGCGGTTCAGAAATATTGCTCTTTCGTAACCCATGCACGCTGCCAAGGCGGCTCAAACTGAGTTCGTCCACCAGGGGACGCCACTTCGCTTCGATCAAGCGGGCAACCGGAGATTCATAACCGGAGAGCCCAGGCGCAGCGACCAGTGATTTGAGGAAGGGGAGAATATCATTCATGGTGGCGGTGGCAGTTCCGTATCGATCACAGGCGGTGTACTGGTTTCAGTCGGACCAAAGGTGGAGGTTGGAGATGGAGTACCAGTTGGTGTAACTGTAAAAGGGAAGGTTGGCGTAGGGGTATTTGTGGCTGTGGAGGTGGGGGTCAAGGTTGGTGAATTCGTTGAGGTAAGGGTGACGGTTGCGGTCAATGTCAGGGTTGGGGTCAGGCTGATGAACACGGTCGGTGACGGGGTGGGAGTGAGCGTCTCGGTGCCGGTCGCGGTCGACGATGGTGATGGTGAAACCGTGGCGGTGAGGCTTATCTGCCCGGGAGGAGGGGCGAGGAACACGGCAATTCCACCCAGGCAGTAGCACGGGATGGTGGAGAGAGTAATGGCAGCCAGTATCAGGCGCAGGCGCGTCCGGATGGGCAGGTTCTCAAGCATAATTAATCACTTACGATGATAACACCGGACAGGGGCTTCGGCAAGCAGGTCTCACCGGGGGTGGAGGAGGAGAAAATTGGTAATTGGGGATTGGGGAGGCGATTGATGCGATTGTTGCAAAGAGCAAAGTATGCGCCTTATGGCTGGACTCGTAATGAGCTTGATAGTTTATATAAGAGGATTGGTTTTATAATAGAGAACAGAACGAAGCATGCCATAGCGAAACATCATGATTTACCGAAAGACGAAAAAGCAACACTAACCAGAAGCAGCGGCGAGATACACCCGGATTATGTGAGGCGTGCTGTAGAATTGATTGATATGCTTTTGGTGAAATAACTGGAGAATAAAATGGACGAAAATCTTTTAAAGCAGGCAAAGGAATTTGCTGAAAGAAATTACAGATTATCTGTATTTGTAGACAAGTTAACCAATGGACAGGCAATATATATGGCTAAGAATCCAGAATTAAATGGGTGCATGGCTCAAGGAGTAACCATCGAGGAAGCGATTAATAATCTGGATGATGCTCGCGTAGATTATATTTACGATTCCCTTGAAAACGGTAACCCAGTCCCTGAACCAGCAACTTTTACTGCACAAACAGCTTTTACTATTAATTCTGAGCAGATTATTATAAATAAAACTATTAGTTTTGAAAAAACCCTAGAGAATGTTTCACAATCTAGCCATAGCAAGCAAATTTATGAAGCATGGATAGGAACGGGAACATAGGTGCTTCATCGATTCGGTGATTGTAGCAAAAAACGTATCCATTCAAGGGGGGTTGGATTGCAGATTTATGATTGAAGATTGGTGATTGGGGAGGCGAGAATGGATATTCATAAGTATAAATTGGTGAGGCGATAATCGATATTGGTTGGATGGAAATCAGGAATCAGGTAATTGGGGATCAGGTAATAAGGGATCAGGGGATTGAAGGATAAGTTGGTAAGAGGCAGGGGGAGGAAACCCAGCCAAGCCAGGGAGGAGGAAATGATATAATAACCATAAATGATTTGCCTAGACATATAGACCTGAAGACGACCATGACCCTTCACACACAAAAGCAGACGGGTGTCCACAGGGTACGCCCTTCGGGCTTACACACGCTGCGCGGTACGCCCTGCGGACTCCCACCCTTCCAGGGCGCTGCGCGGCAGGATACGCCCTGCGGGCTAGCTGCGCGACGAGTACTGCCGGGCAAACTAATCATACAAGTATTAATGCCTATTTATTATTCCCGGTCAGATTTATAGTGTCATAAATGAGCATATTAGTCTTCACGGGTTTTCCAACTCCCATATTTCGAGGTACAGAAGAAATGGCAATTCCTCACAAATGGAGAGAAAAAAATGATTAGATCTATTATTGCAATAATCGTTATAAATATTCTCCTTGCAAGTTGTTCTCCATCTCAGAGTATGTTACAAACAGCAATAGCGCAAACAATAGAAGCAGTGCCAACAAACACACCAATTCCACCTACATTGACCCTTACACCTACCTCTACATCAACAGCAACAATCACTCCATCACCTACACCAGATATAAGAATATATAAAGTCGATCCAAAAGATTTATTACTTTCTCTTAGCGATTTACCCACAAAAGGATATTACTTTCTACCGAATGAGTATTGGACTAGCCCCCAAAGGAATAGTGAAATTTTATCGGGCTGGGGGGCAGAAGAAGGTGGAAAGTATATAAATGATATTGGACGGATAGATGGTTGGTGGGTTGATTATCGTCGTGGGTCGAGTAAATTTGTTGGTCCTTTAGAGATTTATAATAGTGTAGTAATGTGTCAAACAAATTCTGGGGCTTATATATCTATAACAAAATATGCAGATCATGGAATTCCCGAATTTACTGAAGTAATCGATCCACCCTTGGTCGGTGATATTTCCAGAGCATTTTATCTGAAAAAGGGAAATAGCATAGAATATACTCTTGATTTTGCTTATAGAAATTATAGAATATCCATTGACCTTTATGGATTAGAAAGCCAAGTTACACTCAAGTTTGCAACAGACCTTGCAAATATAATTATAGAAAAATTAGAAACAGCCCTTCTTACACTGCCTGATTAGATTTGGAAATCGCTGTAATTGATTTAGTAAATGAAGTAACCTTGATTACAAGTCCAATATTACAAACGAATAATTCCTCTTGTCAGGACTCAAACCCAGACCCGATCGGTTTGCGATAATACTTCCTCACCTGATAAGCCAAAAATGATTATATCGTTAACCCGCCGCGAAATAATTGTGCTAATTATAAGCATTACAATGCTACTTGTATCCATCGCATTTCCAAAGTTAGTTACAGAAGATAATGAATTTATCTATCTAATACTCGTTGTCATCCCGCTCGGTATTCATATCGTAACGGATCGTGAACGTTGTAATTCTTATTAGTCCCATTTTCCCGCATAATGCTATACTTTAGATTGTCTGTCGCTCTCCTCTCCTGCCTGCCGATCCGCCGCATGCAATGGGGTAACGCAAACCCATAGAAAGTGAGATTACATCATGCCATCTGCCAAATATACCTTCCTTGATTTCGCAGAAGATGTCTTGAAAACAGAACCAAAGCCTTTGACTTTTCAAGAAATATGGGCAACGGGAAAAGAAAGTGAATTCATTTCAAAATTGTCTATATCGGGCAAAACACCCTGGCAGACTTTAGGGGCTCGGCTTTTTGTCGATATTCGGGATAATCCATCCAGCAAGTTCATAAAAGTCGGTAAAAATCCTGCACGATTTTTCCTTCTCTCTCGCAAATCAGAGCTGACTCCCGAAGACCTTATGTCAACCAGCAGTAATAAGACTGCCCCGGCCCACAAAGATAATTCTTTGGTCTTTCATGAGCGCAAACTTCATCCGCTGTTTGCTTACTTTGCCTACACCAATACAACTTTTAATCGTGGCAAGCAAATCTATACTAAAACAATCTACCACGAAGTATCTCGGCATAATGCCCTGAATGAGTGGATCCATCCTGATATGGTCGGGTTTTACTCCCCGATTGATGATTGGAACGACAAACTTCTCGAGTTCAATAAAGCCACTGAAAGATCCGCGATCCGTCTTTATTCCTTTGAAATCAAAAAACAAATCGATAGAGGGAATTACCGCGAATGCTTCTTTCAGGCGGTCTCAAATTCGTCCTGGGCCAATGAAGGTTATCTGGTTACTTGCTCAGTTCAACAGCAAGATGATCTCCTCTCGGAACTTGAACGGCTTTCGGCATCTTTTGGTATTGGTATTATTATTCTCGATTTAACCGATATTGATTCTTCAACCGTTCTTTTCCCTGCTCATCCCAAAGATTATCTGGATTGGGAAACCATGAACAAGCTATGCGAGCAGAACGATGATTTTGCAACATTTATAGCTGATGTTCAACGTGATTATGCGGGTAAAAAGATTCACTCCAGTGAGTACGATAGCATCATAAGTGACCCGGATGTTTATTTAAAGAAATTATCTTTAGAAAATTAATCACCCACATTCCATCTCCAACAGTAATAGTCGCACCTCTTGCATACGGCGCGTTTTGCCAGAAGTTGCGCGATCATAGTGAAGGAGTCTCACCAGTCCCACCTACTAGCAGATAACGCTCACTGTTGGGCTTAAATGAAGGAGTAATCATGTCTTGGTCGGGTATTTGTGAGAACATAATTTCGGACATTATTTTTTTGTTATTTACTATTGTAATAGGCTGGGCAATATTCTTTTTCTTCAACAGAAATAAGAAACTTGAGTTTTTTGGAATAAAAAGATATAAAAGGATCGTTGTATATATAGCGAATTTGAGAGTAAGAAAAGAAGGTGCTTTGGGAATAGATAATGTGGTTCGATCTTACGAAGGGCATGCAGTAGCATATAAAGAAATGGTGTGCGCAAATCAATTTCGTGACTTTTTTAATTATCTTGTTCCTTCACTTGCAGAAAAGCCAAATCTCCTAAGTAAACTACTCATATCAGATGTAAAAGTTGAAGTTTTAATTTCACCACTTCAGGAATCGCTTTTAGAGAAGCAGGCATCTGTTATTACGTTAGGATCACCGGCTTACAATGCGGCATCCAAGTATTTACAAGATAACCATCTTTCAAAGGTTAATTTTAGTCTCGGTTTAATGCCATACAAGGGCGTGGTTAGTATTAACTATAATTCTCCCCCCACTGGTACTTTTTTATCAAATGAAAATCACTATGGTGGACTTGCTGCTGGAACAGCGGATCCAGTTTTTCCTCTGTCAGGCGATACTGGCTCAGCTTATCCTTCTGAACCCCAAATGAATTTCGATCCTTTATCATTTGAGGAAACCGAAGCCGAAACTAAATCAAACAAGTCGGAAATTCATATTGAAGGTTTGTCCCCATTTGGTCAAACAACTTACGGTTTTATTGAGCGAATTAATGACAAAGATATAAATAGAAAGTTTTTTTATGTTGCAGGATTATCTGAATTATCTACTGCAGGTGCGGCATATCATTTACTTAATCAATGGTCAAGCTTAGAAAAAAAATACGGCAAAGATACTCCCTTTATTAGGATGATAAGGGTTGACCCGACAGATTATAGGAAATCTTCAATCGTATTTGAGAAATGATAATTTTAGAAATATATGTTGAGAATTTTTCAGCCCAACCCTGCATGCTAAGGGACGGGGCTGTGCCCCGTTAAAACCGGCGCAGTTTGCAAAGTTTTGTGTCATAATATCAGGTAGCTTTGATAATCCGCCCCGCCGGTACCCACAGGGTACGCCCTACGGGCTCCCACAGGGCGCTTCGCGGACGCACACCGATGGGCGTTACCAATGTAATGTGTTTGTGGGCCAACTAGAATGTCCGCCATAAGGAGGCAGCACATGAAACGCGTATTGGGCTGGAAACCCAGTCTCTTGACATCCTTCTCTCTTCTCGGTGCTTTCATCACCGCAGTCATTGCTATCATCTTAGCGTGGAGTCTCGAACATCAACTGGAACAAAACGCGCTTCGGCAGGAGGCCGATAGAGCTGCTGATCAAGTGGCTCACATCCTAACGGCGGATCTCTGGGTTGTTGAATAGACGAAGAACAGTGGCGAATTCTGCCCAACAACTCGCTGCAAGGTGATCTCCTCCCTCAGGTCCTCTTCGTTCTAAATCCACTGCCTCTATCTCCTCCAGCCTCTTCCTGTAGCTTTATCTGCCTTGCTTCCATACATTAACGCTGCCATACAGTGCCCCGCCTCTTCCTGCCATTTGAAATTCCTTTCCCCCCTAAATTACAACCAGTCGTCGTTATCTTGCTTTGCATATTCAATATAGAACATATATTCTATTTTTCAAGGGTTTATTTAGGGTTACACTATCCTGGGGTTTTCCGATTTTTTGCCTCTTGCAAAACAGAACGGTTGTGCTATAATTATACTGTGTCACTCTATCTACTACCTCCTCTCCCTATTTCAACATCACCCTTGCTCAGAGTTCTTCGAGCCTATTCGTTTTCATTCGTTCCTCGTTTTTTTTACTCAAAATTAATTTAATAATCCCATGGACCTCACCGATGAACAGTGGCTCTTGATTGCGCCTCTTTTCCCCCCGCTGCCGCCCTGGACTGTCCGTCCTGCGGGCTCCTACCCTTCCAAGGTGCTTCGCGGCAGGGCGCTTCGCGGACACAAACCGTTAGCCAGCCAATCGTCTTTCAACTGAAGGAAGTGTTATCTGTATGAGTCCAATCCGGATGTCACGGTTAGAATCAGCGATCCGCACCGTCCTGGAGTTCAATAAGGCCTTCAACCGTCATGATGTCGCAGGTATGATGCAGCTTATGAGCGACGATTGTGTCTTCGAAAACACTGATCCAGCCCCCGACGGCGCGGTGTACTCGGGGAAGGAAGCAGTAACCCAGTTCTGGCAGGACTTCTTCCGCGAGTCGCCCCATGCGCACATCGAAATCGAGGAGATCTTTGGCTTTGGTATCCGGTGCATTATGCGCTGGAGATACGACTGGGTAGATATGGCAGAAAAAAAAGGACATGTCCGAGGAGTCGATATATTCCAAGTGAAGGACGGTTACATCTCCGAAAAGTTGTCCTACGTCAAGGGGTAGTGTGGATATGTATAATGGATGTGACTCTCAAATGGATCTCGTTCGAGTACAGCTATTATTCATAGATAGTATCTAGGGTCGTCTAACACAGTGTTTATCGGACGGATGGGCACTTAACAGACGCAAACTGTTGGGCAGTTTACAAAAAGTTATCAATTGTAAAACGGAGGAGGTCATAATGAAATCAAATAATCAAATGATGAACCTTTGGGGGATTGGATTAGCACTGTTACTACTATTTGGATGCAGTCCACAAGCAACAAGCATACCAACCGACACATCTGTCCCACCCACGGATACCCCCTTATCGCCTACCCAAACCACCAAGCCACCCACTCCCATTACAGCCAGTTATGCCGGGAAAACATTCACTGGTCCGCTCGCCAGCGGAACGATCACCTTTACGGTATCCAGCGATGGTCTGGCAGTCGAGGCGGGTATCATATTGTCGCTAAAGGACGTTGGCTGCGCCGAGGGTGGGGAGAGCAGGGATGGTTTTAGCATAATTAGTATGGAAATAACACTTCCCAACAGTCTTCCCATTGAGAACATGACGTTCAAATACGGGAGTGACAATCCTTTTATGGCGGGCGCTGGAATGGAGTTGTTCGGGCAGTTCGACTCAGCCACCAGCGCCAACGGGACATTCAAGTATGACGAAAGCGAGCCACTTAAACCCTGTACCTATGGTCCGTTCCAATGGACGGCCAGCGCTCCGTAAATCACCCGGTAAAAGGTGGCATTGCTAGCAGTCGCGGTAAAGATAAAAGGGGAATTGCTCCACCACCGCACGCGAACGGAGCGCTTTGCCAGAATTAGAGTGATAATTGAGAAGGAGTGGTCCCGATGGCAGCATGATGCTGCCTCGGCTAGTCGTCGGTCCCGCCGCTGCCACCCAGGACTGTCCGTCCAGGACAAGTTGCCCCCTACGCTGCGCTCCGACCGCTTCGCGGAACCCCACCCTTCCAGGGCACTGCGCGGTAGGGTACGCCCTGCGGGCTCCCACAGGGTACGCCCTTCGGGCTTGCTTCGCGAAGCCAAACCGTTGGGCGCATAAAGTTGCTCTGAGAAAGAATCCAAAAAACAAGTATGTTTGGGCAAATCAAAACGAAACTACTAATATTATTTCTGGTTCTGATAGCAGCTTGGTTGAGTTTGCCACTTGTAACCTTAGCTCAGAGCGAGACACCATATGATCTTGTTAATGCAGTGAACACCTTAAGGTCTTTACATGGTCTTGAACCCTACCGGATTGATCCCTGGCTGATGGCTTATGCTCAAGAGCATTCTGAATATCAAGCCAGCATACAATCTGGAACGCACCTACATAGCGACGGCACACTTCCGCAAGACATTGGACTTCAGGAGAATGTTGCTGGTGGGGATGATGGCGTTGTAACAGTGGCTGTTGTTGTTTATGAAATTTGGGTTGATTGGGGCCACAGGCATATACTGATTGGCTATTCAACGGGCGATATTGGAGCAGGGGTTGCATTATCGGAAAATGGGCAGGTATATTACACCGTTGACATCCGTCCTGGAGAAGAAGTTGTACCAGTTACTACTTCAGCGGGCACTTCCGCTCCTTTTATCCATTTGGAAACCAGTGTTCCCAGTGAAAACGGTTCGATCATCCATATTGTTAGTTATGGGCAAACATTGTGGAGTATTGCCAAATCTTATGGCGTTACAGTCGATGATATACGTCGACTCAACGCCATAGCAAGTGATTCTACAATAATTCATCCTGGACAAAAATTGCTGATCCGCCCAGCTTATACAATTACACCTACCCTGTCAGATGAGACATCATCTGTATTCACCCAATCCCTTATCGATACAGCTGTACCATCCATGGATACAATGCTATCAACCGAGCCAGTTATTCCCTCACCATCGTTCAATGTAATGTCTACCAACATACCAGCTGATGTATCACTGAAGAATAAGGGCATTGTCCCGGTCGTTGTTCTTACGATTGGAATCATTGGATTGTTGTTCGTAACAATATTTGGTTTTAAGAAATCCCATGATGATAAAATGATAGATGATCAAAAATGAAAATGTGCCCAACCTTGCGTGCACACGGACGGGGCTAATACGCACCGATAAACCAAGGCGGTTTGCCAGAAATGAGCGATAATTGAAGAGCGTGTATTACCGGTCAAGCCACTGCCGCTATAGACTGTCCGTCCAAGACAGGCTGAACCATGCTATTAAGCCACTCCGTCGCAAGAAGATCATCAGGATTGACAAAACCATAATACTGACTATAATTCTGGTTGATGCCCAAACGGCCAAAATTTGAACTCCTGTTTGCGCCAGATGTGATTGAGCACCTCCATGCGATTGAGCCCAAGTATCATAATCTCATTCAAGCGGCCATCGATGAGCAATTGGCATTCACCCCAGAAAAGGAGATACGCAATCGAAAATTGCTCGAACAACCCGCCCCATTCGGCGCAACATGGGAATTACGGTTTGGGCCTACCAATAGATTCAGAGTGTTCTACGAAGTAGATAACCAGAAACAGTCGGTTCAAGTATTGGCAATTGGCATCAAAGAAAGAAATCGGTTGTTGATTGGCAGAGAGGAGTTTGGACAATGATCATTGCCCCCTTGGCAGATGTGAAAGCGCGGCTAAGTGCTTACCTGGATGAATGCACAACAGGAGGTCCTGTAATCATCACGCGGAACGGGAGAGCTGTTGCCGTGTTGATTGCGCCAGTAGATAATGATGATTTGGAAAGCCTGGTGTTGTCACGTTCACCGCGCTTTCAAGCCATACTGGATAAGTCCCGAAAAAGTATCAAGGCGGGGAAGGGTTTATCGCGAGACGATTTCTGGCAGGCTGTGGCAGAGTCCCAAGGCAAAGAAAACCAAGTCGTTTCATCTACAAGAAAAGCGGCCTAACCCCGGCTCCACATCGACTGCCTTCCTCTTCTCTTCACTTGAGGAACACTTCGCGGTCTACGCCCTCGATCGCAGTGCGTTTTGCCAGAAATGAGGCGATGATTGAGAAGGAGGCTCGACGGTCCAACTGCTGCCGCCCTGGACTGTCCGTCCAGGAGAGGCTGGGCTCATTCGTTGGGCGTTCAAGACCTCTCCCCAGTCACGCCTAACCTTAGAAGAAGGAGATCCAAATGTCGGCTCAGACAATTAGGCTTCTCGTCGCCGGAGTGCTATTCCTCCATGGAATAGCTCACTTGGGAGCTCTTACCGCGCTCCTGGTTAACCGAAGTGGTCACAATACTGACGGATGGCTTCCCGCCCGATCATGGCTGTTCCCCTCGCTCGCACCAGCCACATTCGCTGCAAGCGCATTATGGGTTCTATCGGCAATCGGATTTGTGGCTACAGCCTTATCCTTTTGGGGTCTATTAATTCCCGGAGACCTTTGGAGGCAACTCGCAGTTGCTTCCTCAATCGTGTCGGCCACAGGCATTGTCCTCTTCCTTGGCACGTGGCCTGTATTCAACACGACCGCCGCCCTCGGCGTAAACATCTCCGTTACCGTGGCTCTTCTCTGGCTACATTGGCCCCCTATCGAGTTATTTGGGAAGTGAGAATCCCCTAGTCCTTCGACAGCTGCGCGATCCAATCGGTTGGCTTCCAAACAACAGCTGCAAGCGGATCCCACAAAGGGTACGGGACAGGCAGCTGCTGCCCCCTGCTATGCATTCCACGCGCGGCAGGGTACGCCCTGTAGGCTTGCAGCATCATTGGCATGGCGTTGGAGACAACTTCAGGGATGAGTGTTTTAACACATTTATAATTTCTATTGTGATCTGGAGGTGACAAGATGTTTGGTTTAGACAATCTGGATATCCTGTTTATCGTTTGGGCGTTTTTCTTTCAGATCGTCCTTATCGTCCATTTTGCAATCCGCAAACGATTCTTCGATAGTTACACCATGAAGTTTGGATGGATTGTATACGCGTTAAGTATTCCAGCCGTTGTGATCAGCATGGTTTTGCTGATGGGTGGGAAAACCTGGTCATTTTGGCTGGGTGGTTTTCTTTTTCTTGTCTATGCGGCTTTTGGCTATTGGGTTGATTACGTAAAGAAAATTCAATGGCGTAAGCCACTGCGCTTATCAATCATGTTCCCGTATGTGTTTTTATATCTGGGTACGGTCATGTTCTACTGGTGGCCGCTTAACCTCCTCAGCCGCCCATTATGGGTTGTATGCGCGGTACTGTTCGTCATTGAAACCATTCTGAATGTCACCTCTCACTGAGCTGTGAGGGATCGTAATCGGTCAGTACGAGAAAGATAAACTGGAGATTGGAAATGCTTAAAAGGACGAATTTGCTGGGTGCTCTTGTGGCCGTTGTTTTCTATTCTTCGGCGATATCCATTTTCATTTTCAGGCTTCTAGACAAACCGCAGTATGAGTATTGGATAGGCTTTATCGAGTTACTACTGGCACTGCCACTGGGTTATCTACTCCTGACTGCTCGAAAACTTAAACGACCTGTACTGTATTATGTCCAAATCGGATTGATGCTTGTATGGTTGCTCGTGGAATTTTTATTGGACTATCTGCTGAAGATTGACTTTCGCAATGTAGGATGGATGGTAATCGGCTACGTCGTCTTGTTCTTCGCGGGTACTGGTGGAATGCTTGGCGTGGCTGCAAATGCTGGGCGAGGATGGAAGATTTTGGCGGTTATCCTATTCCTTGTAATGGCAGCATTGACATTCATACAACGTGAAGTTACTGGCATGTAGGTCAGCCAAGATTGGCATGCTGCCCAACAGCGCGTGGAGCCGACACTCACCATTGCGGTTTAATAAATCGTGCCCAATACGCAACTATGAGGAGGATACAGATCGAGTTCGATGAGACTGACATTTGGCAACGCAATTACGTGTACTGCGTTCTTTGCAGTGTTATGAACATATTATACGTGATGAGAAGTAATGGGATATGATACGGCGGTATATCGAGTCCAATCCACAGAAGTGGGAGGAGGATGAGGAGAATCCTGCCAGGGATTCGAGGAAACTAGAGCAGGGAGATTATAAAGTGTAGGGGGGAGACCTACGACGATTAAAGGCTGGAGACCTCCGGTCGAATATATGGCAGGGTCAGGAGACCCATCCACATCTTGTGATGGTTATCAGGGATCAGGTGATCAGGGATTTGGGATCAGGGGATTGATGGATGAGTTGGCAAGAGGCAGGGGGAGGAGACCCAGCCACATCTTGTATAATAGACCTGCTAATGAGCGACAAATTGAAAATCACCACCATCATCCTGCGGGCACGACCTGAAGACGCCGAACGCCTGGCTGAGCTGGCGACGCAGCTGGGTTATCCAAGCACCACCCAACAGGTCACGGAGCGCTTCGCCATCATCTCTGGCAATGAAGGGCATGCGGTCTTCGTTGCCGAGAAAGGCGGGCAGGTCATCGGCTGGGTACATGTCTATCTCCACTCCCTGCTCATCTGCGACCGGGAAGCCGAGATCACCAGCCTGGTGGTGGACGAAACACAGCATGGCGCAGGCATCGGACGCATGCTGGTGCAGGCGGCGGAGGAGTGGGCGCGCGAGCACGGCTGTGTCAACGTCTGCGTACCCTGCAACGTCATCCGCTCAAAGGCACATGAATTCTACCGAAGAATGGGTTACGACATCATGAAGACCCAGCATTACTTCCGCAAAAAAATGAGATGATACCGATCAAGCTGCGCCTCTCCGGATTCCTCTCCTACCGCGATCCGACCGAACTTGACTTCACCGGCTTTGACCTGGCATGCATATCCGGGCAGAACGGAGCCGGTAAATCCTCCCTGCTGGATGCTATGACCTGGGTTCTCTTTGGACAGGCGCGCAAGCGCGACGAAGCCCTGATCAACCAGCAATCCAAGGCAGCTGAAGTGACCTTCACATTTGGCTATGAGCAAAACGTCTACCGCATCCAACGCATCATGCCGCAGGGTAAAGCCACGCTGCTGGAATTCCAGATCCAGACCACGGATAACGGCTGGCGCCCCCTGACCGAACACTCGCTGCGCGAGACCCAAAAGCGAATAGAGCAGGTCCTGCGCCTCGATTACGAGACCTTCATCAACGCAGCCTTCTTTTTGCAAGGTAAAGCCGACCAGTTCACCCAGCAGAATGCCGGCAAACGAAAAGAAGTGTTGAGCAACGTGCTCGGGCTGGAAATCTGGGAGACCTACAAGGAGATGACCGCCAAGCGCCGTAAAGCCCACCAGCAGGAACAGGATGGTGTGGACGGACGCCTGATCGAGATCAAAGCCGAACTGGACGAGGAACCAGCCCGCAAGGTACGGCTGGCAGGACTAGAGACCGAACTGGGAAGGCTGACGACAGCCCGCAAGACACAGGAGACCGCCCTGGATAACATCCGCCGATTAACAGCTTCCCTGAAAGAGCAGCGCAACCTGGTCACCTCGCTGGCTGCACAACTCGAACGCAGCAGCCAGAAGTTGACCGATATCGAATCCCGCCTGTCAGCCCGTAAGATGGAACGCGAGGAATACATCGAGCTGCAAGCGCGGGCGACAGAAGTCGAAGCCAGCTACCAGGCGTGGCAGGCATCCCGTCTCGAACTTGAGCGTTGGGAAAAGCTCGCTGACCAATTCCACGAACAGGACAAGCGCCGGCAGGTGCCGTTGGACGAGATCAATACGGAGCGAGCCCGGCTGGAACAGGAGAGGATCTCGCTGGAGGGCGAGAAGACAGAGATCGAAAGCCAGGCAGCAGGAGCCAAGGATTGGCAAATGGAGCTGGATGCTGCCCACAAAAAATTGACTGAGATCGAAACAGGGTTGAACCAGAAAGCGGGGATCGAAACGGTACTCCAGACAGCACAACAAGAGCAAGCCGAACGCAAAGCGGAGAATGAGCGGTTACGCCAGGAGATGGAAGAATACAAGGGACGCATTGACCAGCTTGAAAAAACCGAGGAGGCAACGTGCCCGCTGTGCGGCAAACCCCTAAGTGCAGAAGACCGTCAAGACCTGATCACCCGGTTGAACGAAGAAGGCAGAAACATGGGTGACCGCTTTCGGGAGAATAAAACTTACTTGGAAGAGGCAACGCAAAAGCTAAATGAGCTCAAATCCCGATTAACCGATTTCGCCGGGCTTGAAGATGAACGAGTAGCGTGCTCAAGTACGGCGACACAATTGACCGAGCGGCTTGGTAACAGGCAACAAGCCAAAGCGGAGTGGAAGAAACGCGGCGAAAAACGGCTGGCGGAAGTCAATAAATTACTTGAAAAAGAATCCTTCGCAGGCGGGGCAAGAACGAGCCTGGTAAAGATCGATGAGGAACTCAAAATCCTCGGTTATGACCCGGAGGCTCATAACAAGACCCGACGACTAGAATCCGAGCTGCGGGCGTCAGAAGAGGATCATCGCAAGCTGCAATCCGCGCGCGATAAGCTCTCCGTGCTGGAACGCGAGATCAGCGGCCTGGAAAGCCAGGCGGCGTCCCAGCGGATAGAGATGACCACACTGATGGAGGAACACGGGTCAGCCAGCGCGACCCTGGCGGAAGCCGAAGCACAGGTTCCAGATGAGGAGAGCGCCTACCAGGAACTGCTGAAACTGCAGGAACAGGAAAACAACCTGAACCAGGAGGTTGGGGCGGCGCGCCAACAGGTGTCTGTCCTGGATGACCTGCGAGTGCGAAAAGCCGACCTGGAAATCCAGCGCGTTGAATTGAGCAAGGCAATCAGTCAACATAAGATGCTGGAGCGCGCCTTTGGCAAGGACGGTGTGCCAGCCCTGTTAATCGAACAGGCATTGCCACAGATAGAAAGCAAAGCCAACGAGCTGCTGGAGCGTCTGAGCGATGGCGGAATGTCGGTGCGCTTCCAGACACAGGCCGCCTTCAAAGACAAGGGGCGGGAGGACCTGAAGGAAACCCTCGATATCCAGATCAGCGATAACGCCGGCACGCGCGATTACGAGATGTTCTCGGGCGGCGAGGCTTTCAGAGTCAACTTCGCCATCAGGCTGGCGCTGTCGGAAGTGCTTGCCCGGCGCAAAGGTGCCCGCCTGCAGACGCTGGTCATAGATGAGGGCTTTGGTTCACAAGACAGCCAGGGCAGGCAGCGCCTGGTCGAGGCAATCAAACAGGTGCAAAGCGACTTCGCGAAGATACTGGTCATCACCCACCTGGAGGAGCTCAAGGACGCCTTCCCCACCCGCATCGAGGTAGAAAAGACCGGGGGCAGTTCCACGATCCACGTTATTTAACCTGCATGACCCCAGCATGACCCCATTCTTCATTCTCTCGACGTTCACCTTTTTTATTGGCATCTACCTGGTGTACTGGATCCACAGCCGGCACCGGATGGATATCATCGTTCAGTCTCTACAATCGCCAGATTCTCCTACTCCGTTCCTATCGGTCATCGTCCCTGCCCGCAACGAGGAACGCAACATCGGCCGCTGCGTAGAGGCGCTGCTCAACCAGAACTACCCGGGCTATGAAGTCCTGGTGCTAGATGACCGCTCGAACGATTCCACAGCGCAGATCCTGCAGCGCTGCCTGATCAAGGATGACAAGAATCGGCTGCACATCATACCCGGCGTTGAACTTCCCCGGGGGGGCTGGGCCGGCAAACCACATGCTTTGTACCAGGCGGCGCGACAGGCGCAGGGCGGATGGCTGTGCTTCGTGGATGCAGACACATTCGTCATGCCCGAAGCCCTAGCTTCAACCATGCGAACAGCATTGGAACAGCGGGCAGACCTTTTAACAATCCTGACCGACCAGGAGCTGGGTACATTTTGGGAGAAAGTCATCCTGCCGGTCGTTTTTACCGCGCTGGCGGTGGGATTCCCGCCGCGCAAGGTCAACGACCCCAAGAGCGATGATGCCATCGCCAACGGCCAGTTCATCCTGATCCGGCGAGAGGTATATGAAAAAATCGGTGGGCATGCTGCAGTGAAAGGGTCAATCGTAGAGGACAAAGACCTTGCCAGGGTGGTTAAAGGAGCCGGCTACCACCTGATCATCGCTGATGGGCGGGCGATGGCGACCACCCGCATGTACACCTCGCTGCGGGAAATGTGGGAGGGCTGGACCAAGAACATGTACCTGGGCTTGCGAGGCAGCCCGGGGATGGTCGTACTGGGGGTATTCGGTGCCACGCTTGCCCTTTTCGCGGCGCTGGTCATGCCGCTGTGGCCGCTGGCAGGATTGACGTGGCTGCTGCTCGGTGGCGGGCTACCGGCATGGTTGACAATTGCCGAGTCACTTATTTTGTGGGGATACCTGCTCCTTGTGCGAGTCCTGGCGGCGCGCGCCTTCCACATCCCCGGCTGGTATGGGCTGACCCTGCCACTTGGCGCGGCGATCTTTGCCGCGATGATGATCGTTTCAGCCTACAAGGTACTATCAGGCCAGGGTGTGAGCTGGAAGGGGCGAAGGTATGATATTTGATTGTCACATGGAACGAAGAGGGGGCTTGTTTTTGTTTTCATTTTTTGCAAAATGTATTGGCTCGATAATTTTTTATTAGTAAGAAGAGATTTCGGTTACCTGATTACATCGCAAGGGCAGGTTCCTGCTTGACATGATCCGCCACCCTGTTTGGGAAGTGCACCCGCCGGGGTGATATGAGGGCCGGCAGGGTGACACAGCTGGATGGGGAGACCCTTCGCTCGCCTGACCATACCGCAGGTAGTGCCCTATATAATACAATCCTTCCTGTCATGTATAGAAAGAATAATTATGGCAACATGCTATAATGACCGGCGGATCGCGCAAATTTTGAGTGGTAATACTATCAGGAGGTTTTTCACTACCCTGAGTGATTATCAGGGGCACGACAATAATTGGTTGACATGCGAGAATTCATCTACGGTCGAAACCCGGTTTATGAAACCCTGCGTGCCAAGCGGCGGGATATTTTCCGGCTGCTGATAGCAGAAGGTGTGCATGAGAATGGCCGTCTGGCTGAGATCCTGTACACCACGGCGCAAAGGAAGATCCCCTGCGAATACACGCCGCGTCCCCGCCTCGATAAAATCGCCTCGAACCACCAGGGCGTCATACTTGAAGCCAGCAGTTATCCCTATCTTGAGCTGCAGGATATCCTCGATCTAGCTGAAGAGCGAGGTGAGCCGCTTTTCGTGCTGATCCTCGATACCCTGCAGGATCCACAAAACCTGGGCACGCTGCTGCGTACCGCCGAGGCGGTCGGGGTGCACGGCATTATCATCCCCCTGGCACACACAGCCCAGGTCACGCCGGCGGTGGTGAATGCCTCCTCCGGGGCAAGCGAACACCTGGCTATTGCAAGGGCAAACCTGGCACAGGCAATCCGTGAGTTGAAAAAGGCAGGCGTCTGGGTCATTGGCCTGGACCATAACGGACAAAATCTGGATCTGACCGGAGGAGAGATGCAAAAGTCAGATCCCCTGAAAGGGCCATTGGTGGTGGTCGTGGGCAGCGAGGGGGAGGGCATCCGTCCGCTTGTAAAAAAATCCTGCGATCTACTGCTACGCCTGCCGATGCAGGGGCAGGTCGAGTCACTCAATGCAGCGGTGGCAGGATCGGTTGTGCTCTACATGGCATACCTGAGGCGAGGAGGGGGCTCCAGCGCCTCGTGAGTTGAAAAACCTGGAGATACAAGAATCCATTGTACAATTATGGAGGCAGGGATGAAGCAATGCGAAATGCATATGCCTTGCCAATTATTCTATTCCGGAGGATGAATGGTTCAGGCAACAATCCATTTCCCGCGCGGCTTTCTATGGGGGACGGCAACCTCGGCCCACCAGGTGGAAGGGAATAACACCAACAACGACTGGTACAGATGGGAGCAGCAGGAGGGACGCATCATCAACGGGCATACAGCCGGCCTGGCCTGCGATTGGTGGGGAGGCCGCTGGAAGGAGGACTTCGACCGGGCAGCCGAAGCCGGTCAGAACGCACACCGGCTTTCTGTTGAATGGAGCCGAATCCAGCCAGCCCCCGACCGCTGGGATGAAGAAGCCCTCGATCATTACCGCATGATGCTGCGAGGCCTGCGTGAGCGCGGCATGACCGCCATGGTCACGCTGCACCACTTCACCAACCCGATCTGGCTGGAAGAACAGGGAGGCTGGGAGAACGAGGCGGTCATCCCGTACTTTGAGAAGTTCACATGCAAGGTGGTGGAGGCACTGAAAGAATACACCACACTCTGGTGTACTCTCAATGAACCGAACGGATGTACGGGTTTATCCTATGTCCTCGGTCTCTGGCCTCCGGGGAAGAAAGATTTCAGGCTGAGTTTTCAGGTAACGACCAACCAGGTGAAGGCTCACGCAGCGGCTTACCGGGCGATCCACCGAATCCAGCCGGAGGCGCGGGTAGGCATCGCTCTTCACTACCGGAGCATGGTTCCATCCCATCCAGCCTTTCCCCTCGACCGGTGGGCAAGGGATATTCAGCACCGGCTGCTCAACGAAACATTCCCGCGGGCGCTGGTGGACGGCGTGCTGCGCTTTCCATTCAAGAGGGTCAAAGTCCCCGAAGCAGCCAACACACAGGATTTTTTCGGTTTGAACTACTATACCCGCTTCCGGGTCGCCTTTGACCTGCGTCTATCAGGCCAGCTTTTCGGACGGCAATTCTATCCAGCTGGCGCAGACGTGAGCAGCAAAGGCTTTAACGCCAACGAACCTGAAGGCTTTTATGAAGCGCTGAAATGGGCGCTGCAATTCAAGATCCCCATCATCATCAGCGAGAATGGGATAGAAGATGCCGAAGACACGCTCCGCCCGCGATATATTGCCCAGCATATCCAGCAGATGTGGCGCGGTGTGAATTTCAACTGGCAAGTCAAGGGATATTTCCACTGGACGCTGGTGGATAACTTCGAGTGGGAGCGCGGCTGGAACCATCGCTTCGGGCTGTGGGAACTGGATGAAAAGACCCAGATCCGCCGCAAGCGCCCCAGCGCCGACCTGTATGCAGAAATCTGCAAAGAAAATGGGTTATCCACGGAGATGATCCAGAAATACTGCCCGGAAGTGATGCAGAAGATGTTTCCTGTATGAATTTTGCAAACGTGGTCGTTCCTATAGTCAAAACAGAATACAACATATACCTGTTCACCCCTGTATCGATTCGCATATGTCTCTCATAAATCCAAGCTCGCTTCACAGGGTCGTCTGCCGCCCAGCGCTGCCCAAGGACAGCGCTGACGTGCTCGAATTCGCCAAGTACATCTGGGATGGTGAAGATTACATACCCTTCGTATGGCACAAGTGGCTGGCGGACCCGGAAGGTCTGCTTGCAGCGGCTGAATACGCTGGTCATGCGGTTGGAATCGGGAAACTGACCCTGCTTTCCCCCGGGCAGTGGTGGCTGGAAGGTTTACGTGTCGATCCCGCTTACGAGGACAGGGGGATCGCTACACACCTGAACGATTACCTGATGGGTCACTGGCTTGAATTCGGGGATGGCATGGTGAGGCTGGCAACGGCATCATTTCGCGTCAAGGTGCATCACCTGTGTGAAAGAAGTAACTTTGTAAAAATCAGCGAGCTGTCGATCTTTGCAGCGCCAGCGCTGCCAGGATCAATATCTGACTTCCAACCAATAACCCTGGATGGTGTCCCCCATGCGGTCGAGCACGCCCTGTGCAGCCAGTCCATGTCCCTCCCGGCGGGTATGATGGACATCGGCTGGCAGTATCTCAAACCCTGTGAAAAAAAGGTGGCTGCCCTGGTGGAAGGACACAAAGCCTGGTGGTGGCGAAAAGGAGCGGGCTTACTGGCTTTTTGGGAGGATGAGAATCCGGAAGAAAAACCCGTGCCCGTGGTCAGCATCCTTGCCTGTGAGATTAAAGACATCCCGAACCTGCTGATGGATTACCGCCGGCTGGCGGCGAGCCTGGGATACGAAGAAGCTGCCTGGTTCGCCCCGCTCAAACCCGAGCTGTTGCCCCTGCTGGAAGGGGCGGGTTTTAAACGTGACTGGGAGGATGCGGAGTATGTATACGAGAAACAGCATCCCATCTGGAAAAATTGACCGATTCCATGAACGGACTACCCCCAGGCTTCATCCATACTGTGCGCGAGACGTTCGGGCATGCCAGGGCGGATACCTGGTTTAAAAATCTTCAGTCCATCATCTCGGATTGTGAGCGGCATTGGAATTTCAAAGCGGGACACCCATTCCCCAACCTTTCCTACAATTACGCTGCCCCTGCCATGTGTTCTGATGGGAGCGAGACCGTCCTGAAAATCGGCATCCCCAACCCTGAATTGCGGACGGAGATCGCAGCGCTACGGCTGTGCAATGGAGAGGGCATGGCGCGCCTGCTTGAAGCGGACGATGAGCGAGGTATCCTGCTGCTGGAACGACTCCACCCCGGGACCACATTGGTCGAAGTCGCCGAAGAAGATGACGAAAAAGCGACCTCCATCGCGGCAGGAGTGATGCGCCAGCTCTGGCACGATTTGCCCCAGCAGCATTCTTTTCCCTCCACCTCAGATTGGGCAGCAGGATTAAAGAAACTGCGCGCTCGATTCCAGGGCGGGACCGGACCGCTTCCTGCGCGGCTTGTCGAACAGGCAGAAAACCTGTTTACCGAATTGACCGCGTCCATGAGCAAAGCAGTGCTCTTACACGGTGACCTGCACCACGAGAACATCCTCTCTGCCGGAGGCGGCACCTGGCTGGCGATCGATCCAAAGGGGGTGGTGGGAGAACCGGAGTACGAATGCGGGGCGCTGATGCGAAATCCCATCCCCCGTCTCTTGCAGTGGTCGCATCCGGAGCGCATCACGCAGCGCCGCCTGAATCAATTGGCCGATGAACTGGGTTTCGACCGCAAACGCCTGTGGGGCTGGGGCTTGGCGCAAGCAGTGCTCTCTGCCTGGTGGGAGCTTGAGGATAAAGGCGCAGGCTGGGAATACTCCATCGGCGTGGCGGAGGTTTTTGCCCGGATCAAGGTTTGAATTGGAAATGTGCTAGATTTATTTCCGGAATCAGTAAAAAACAAGACGGGGAAAATGCAGTACGAACTTGTGCGAATGGTTGTATACCTATCTCCTGTTGATTACATTGTGCCGGACCGGTCACGACGATACGTGAGTCCTAATGATGATCCCGCCTGGTTTCTCGAACAATTTCATAATTTCCACCTAATTTCTGGATTGGGGTTTTGTCATACTTACCTGACTGTTATGACAGTAAATATTTTTTTACCACAATAAATCCTTTATCTTCTTGAAACAGTTTTTATCATGCAAGGTTTATTTTTATAGATTATTCAATTTTTGGTATTGCAGCATAACCTGATATCCGATTTCATATACCATGATTCCACACACGCAAAACTCCCATTATTTTCAAAATGGATTTAACCAAACCTGGGTTAAAGTATTATCGATATATCGCTTTCGGGTGAATTCTCTAGACTAGCTATCAAAGTATTATTCGGTCTGATTTGATTGCTTTTTCAATACCATCCATTATGCTATCCCCAGGTATCTTAAATCATGCTAATAAGGAACTGATTGTGATAGTAGCTTAGAGAGAGATTCTAGAAGATAATGATATTCCGAAAAACGGGAAGATCACGCATCCAAGAGACCATATCAAATATCATTCCTTGCTCAGGTTGAGATTCAATTATTTTCCGCTATTATCGCTTTTCTTGGTTCTTCCACCGTGATCATAGTCACCATAAAACCGATCACAGCTATAATCAAACAAATCCAGAACAGGAATCTATAAGAAAACAGGTCGATCAATACCCCCCCCAGCAACGGAGCAAGAACCATAACTGGACCGATTATGGTATTGGTCATGCCAATAAACCGACCTGTCTCGGAAGGCGGCGCTATCTCAAAGATCATGTTTGGATCACTGATCCAGACGGCCGAATTGACACTGCCGATGAAAAGAATGATCAGGAAAAAGAAAGAGGCCGTTGGAGAAATGAGAGCAAAAAAAGGTTGAAGACAAAGTGTTCCTGCAACTCCAAGCATGACCGTTTTATACCCAAACCGATCTCCCAACCATCCCCATAGAAATCCCATGATACTCTTCGACATCAAAGCAACCATTGTGTACACCCCAATCACTCCCGGTTCAAGATTGTAATGGTTAACCGCATAAACTGCATAAAAAGCATTCGCCATAAATGCAATACCAATACAGGAACGGGCGAAAAGGTAGCGCACATATTTTGGATATTGCCTCAGCATATCCGGGATGGCTTGAAAATAATTCAGCAGCGATTCGGGTGATTTCGGCTCTGGATAGGGACTTTCCCGGAATGCTGCGATGATAAATGGAGAAACAAAGGAAACGGCGAAAGCGATCCAGAACATCGCCTGAAAATTCGTCGGGAAAGGGAAATGATCCAGAAGATATCTTGCCAACATAGATGACAGGAAACCGATGACCCCAGTTACCCCTGTATGAACACTGTAAAACAATCCACGGTTATATATGATTGTCTTATTGATCAAATCCGCATAGGGAGGCACGAGAAAGCCATTGGTAAGACTAAATATCGAGTACGCAACCAGGAATAACACTAGAATCACAGGGTTTGGCAATATATCCAAGGATTGGACCACCAGCGCAATAAAAAGGGTAGCGATACGCTGGATGATAGCGATCCAAAAGAGGACCCATTTGCGGATTTTCTTGGCATGTACAAGGTATGCACCTATGATCTGAGGGATGTAAAAACCCAGGTAAGCGATCGCTGGTATGACCCCGATCCAAATCGAACGATCAGTAATATTCGATATCAGATAAGGCAGAGTTGTCTCTTGGGAGAACATTGCCAATGACACTGTAAAAGATGAAGCTTCCAGGATAAAAAGTATATAATTCCAAAGGTAGTTTTTCTTCACCTGCTGGATATATTCAGGATACTTTGATGCGATTAATTGAATATCGTGGCTTCTAGTCATCCAAATTACCATGTTTGGAAGATGTTTGGATTTTTACATATTTGGGGTTGCGAACATTCATTGTCATCCCTATCACACCGATCGCACCTATAAAACCGGCAAATAAGCTGCTCATTCCATTCCCAAATCTTCCGATAAAGAAACCTCCTATTACGGGTGCTAGTCCCGAAAGAGGAGCTAAAACTACCTGACTCATCGCCGAATAAGCAGGGATCTTCACCTTGGTAGCAAATTCAAAAATAATATTGAAATTTCCAAGCATCTGGCCGCTCAACATCATGCCATTCAACACAAATACCATTGAATATAAAAACAGGTTATTTGAACCAGCAGCAATCATAGCTCCCAAGCAACCAAGGATTGAAGCCGCGATCACTATACGTAAATAGCCTCCCTTATCACCCAGCCAACCCCAAATCGGATTCATAACAGTATCCGAAATTGTCATGATTGCAGTAAAGATTCCCAAATAAGAATCTGCTAAGTGGAATTTTGCCAAACCATGAATCGCATAAAAGGGCAACATCATTTCCAGTCCAGCGATAATGGATCGCCATCCCAGATAATGCTTGAAATTCCCGGGTGGAATTAATTCTTTCTTAAGGGAGGAGCTTACTCCCTGCTCTTCTGCACTTATTCGGTTTTCTGGCGGCAATATATCTTTCCATGATAATATCGCGGCTAAAGAAACCAGCGAGCCGAAAAAAGATAACGCGAAGATGGCAGTTATGGCTTGAGGATAAGGGAGAGTAATGAGCAGACCAGTCAGGAGTCCCGTGCCAACCAGAGTGAGGATTCCACCGAAAAAGTTACCAATTCCAAGCATCCTCCCCCGGTTGCGTGAGACTACCCTTCCGATGAAATCAATGTAGGTTGGGGAATAACAACCTCTTCCCAAGTTGTAGAGTAAATAGAATGTAAAGAAAAAGATGATTGTTAGTTGATCGGGTAACCGTTTTTGATAAACTGTAAGAAATATTAAACCTAGAATACACAAGCGTTGTTCCACAGAACTAATTACCAGAATGTTCTTTCTCTGTTTGTTATTTTGAAGATATTTTGCTATGGGCAGCTGTGGTGCAGTAAAACCTAATATAAACACGGTGGGAATCAAACCTATAAGTATGTTTGAATCTGTTAAGTGTTTTAGATAAAATGGCAATATTGTATAAGGAGATAACCCAATACGGATGAACGAGAACATCGCATTATCAATGATTGCGGCGATGAAATTTCGCTTGTAATAACGTTCGACCTCTTCGAAGTAATTTTCAGAAGTACTCATATTACATAAATGGTTTGTGTCATCTATTCGGTTTTACTTTACGCATAAGCTCCAGTGCGTTTGCAGTTATTGCTTCCTCATCCAGGTGAGTCATCTCACGCCGCCAGATCAACGGCTTGCCGCCTACAAAGACAGAATCCACATCACCTCCTGTAGCTGAATAGATCAGATTCGATAACAACCTTCTTTCGTCGATCAGATGGACTCGCGGATAATCAATCACTGTGACGTCTGCTTTTCGCCCAGGCTCCAAAACCCCAACCTGACCCTCCAGCCCGATCGCCCGCGATCCATTGACCGTCATCATCTCATATGTCACTTCCGCAGGAAACATGGCCGCATCCATCGTACTGACCTTCCCCAACAAAGATACCAGCCGTGCCTCCTGCAGCATGTCGTAGCTCCCACTACTGGCTTCTCCATCACATCCAATCCCAATATTGACACCTAACTTGTATAGGTCCGGCATAGGGGGCATCCCATCCGTGACCTTGGTATTGGTCGACGGACACGTGATCACATGGCTGCCTGTCTCAGCAATCAGTTGCTTGTCCCGCTCGTTCAGCCAGATGCAGTGCACCAGCTGTGCATCCGGACCGAGCACTCCACAGCGCTCTAACACTTCTACTTCGCTTATTCCAAAACGTTCATAAGAATTGGCGGTCTCGGTCTCGCCTTCACAGCAATGGGTGTGTATGCCTACCCCCAGCTCGTTCGCCAGTTCTCTCGAGCCATGCATCAGCTCTTCTGTGCAGGCAGGCAGACCAACTGGTGAGATCCGCACGCTGATCCGCCCATCCGCAGCCCCCTGCCAGCGCTTGAATGTCTGACACATCGCTTCCAGACAATCCGATGAGTTCATCTTTGGTGGTCGGTTCTGACCCTCCTGATAGTCACCCATGGGTGTACAAACAACAGCACGCAGACCACTATCAGCTATTGCCTGAATAACGATATCCCCCAGTCCCCCTACTGTCGTCATTTCGGCCACCGTCGTTGTCCCGCTACGTACCGCCTCAAGAGCACCAATCAGACTAGCCGTGTATACTTCCTCTTCATTCATGGGTTTATCCCAAGATCGGGCCAGCAACCATTCGGTTAAGTGCAGGTTATCGTATATTCCTCTCCCGAAGGATTGAGCCAGATGTGTGTGACCATCCACAAAGCCAGGAAGAACAAGCTTTCCATGTAATTCAAAAACCTGCATGTCAGAACCAGCCTCGATCTGCTCCTGGCTGACCTGAATGATGGTATCTCCATTAATGAGAATGTTAATTGGTTTAACGCTGTAATCTGGGTACCAGAAACCTATCCCGTTCCGAAGTAGTATTTTCATATTTTGTTAATAATGTCCTCGAATTCATAGACCCGAGTTTTATATTTATCAATCCATCGATAAAAGTCTCGAGTAAAGTCATCCAGGTTTGGAGAAAAAAAGGAAAAGCCCAGTTAATTCAATTTCCATAATATTGCTCGGGTCTTTGAACCAACAGGGCTCCTGCAGATTCAACTTGCTCCAGATCATCTGAGCATAATTTTGGGGTTCAACCCAGCCTGTTTCTGGATTATTTTTGATTGTGTACCTTATAAACCGCCTCCAAGGCGACCTGGATTACGCTCTCAAACCTGCTCGGTAGATTCTTACCTGCCTCTTCATCCTCCAGCATCTCACCAGTGAAGGTATTGCCTCCCACAGAACAAATACATGCCCCGCGCAGGCCTTTCAAGTGGGTGATGATGAAGATCGCAGCGCTTTCCATCTCGACACCCTTCAACCCCAGGCTGTTCAGCTTGGTGATGAACTCGGGGGTCTCACCGTAAAAAGCATCATCCGCACCCGACAACCCCACATGATAGGTCAATCCCAACCGGTCCTTCAACTCCTCCGCCGCCTGGACTAACGCCTGGGTCAGGTAAAAGTCTGGCACCGCCGGCAGTTCCATCGGAGCATAAAACGAGGTCGTCCCCTCGTTGCGCATCGACCCGGTTGCAATGATCAGATCCCTCGGGTGTACTCCCTCCTGAAGACCGGCACAACTTCCAATGCGGATGAAGGTGGTCGCTCCAATCTTCGCCAGTTCCTCCACCGCAATTGCCGTAGAAGGGCAGCCGATCCCCGTCGAAGTACATGAGACCTTGATCCCCTTGTAGTAGCCGGTATAGGTCTGGTACTCCCGCTTGTAGGCGATCTTCTGCGGCTTATCCACAAACTTCGCAAAGATCTCCACGCGTGCCGGGTCGCCAGGCAGCAGCACATACTCCCCCACGTCTCCCGGCTTCAAGTCAATGTGATACTGCAGTCCCCCTTTCTTTTGGCTTTTATCTATAACTGGCATTTGATCCTCCTGTGTTGATTAATAGAATATCTGGATGGTTTTTTTATACTTATCTACGCATATAATTGGTGTGGTAATTGTGTATTTTGTAAACCGCCTCCAAGGCGACCTGGATTACGCTCTCAAACCTGCTCGGCAGATTCTTACCTGCCTCCACATCCTCCAGCATCTCACCAGTGAAGGTGTTGCCGCCCACTGAGCAAATACATGCCCCGCGCAGACCTTTCAAGTGGGTGATGATGAAGATCGCAGCACTTTCCATCTCAACACCCTTCAACCCCAGGCTGTTCAGCTTGGTGATGAACCTAGGGGTCTCTTGATACAAGCCATCATCTGCACCCGACAATCCCACATGATAGGTCAATCCCAACCGGTCCTTCAACTCCTCCGCCGATTGGACTAACGCCTGGGTCAGGTAAAAGTCTGGCACCGCCGGTAGCTCCATCGGAGCGTAAAACGAGGTCGTCCCCTCGTTGCGCATCGAACCGGTCGCAATGATCAGATCCCTCGGGTGTACTCCCTCCTGCAGGCCAGCACAGCTCCCGATACGGATGAAGGTGGTCGCACCAATGTTAACCAGTTCCTCCACCGCAATAGCCGTCGAAGGACAGCCGATCCCCGTCGAAGTACACGAGACCTTGATCCCCTTGTAGTAGCCGGTATAGGTCTGGTACTCCCGCTTGTAGGCGATCTTCTGCGGCTTATCCACAAACTTCGCAAAGATCTCCACGCGTGCCGGGTCGCCAGGCAGCAGCACATACTCCCCCACGTCTCCCGGCTTCAGGTCAATGTGATACTGCAATTCTCCTTTCTTCTGACTTTTATCCACGATTGTCATTTGATCCTCCTTAATGAACCACCCAAATAATCAATGAATGGTTCTGTTTCATTTTTTATCTTTTATTTTCCTTGAAAAACTCCTAATTCGTGTGGACCTCTTGCGCATCCTTATAGATGGTTTTTAATGGACTTTTAACCATAATTGACATCCCCAGAGTACCACTCAAACCTAAAATAGTTGCTACCCAGTATAAAATACCATATCCAAATGTATTTACGATCATGCCTCCGACAACCGGCATCACACCGGAAATTGGAGAAAGTATCAGTTGATGGACGGCAGTATAGGTTGGAATATGATCAGATTCGCTGAACTCATAGATTATGTTAATATTAGCAAGCTGCTGCCCGCTCAGCATTGCACCCGCACATACAAACACAAGGTAGAACATATTCAATGATCCAGCGCTGATTGCTATAAAAATACCAAGAGATCCCAAGATGGTTGAAACTAACACAATCCGGAGGAAACCGATCCGGTCACCAAGCCAACCCCAACAAACATTCGTCACTGTTTGTGATATGGAAAGAATGATAGCAAAAATCCCTACTTGCATATCTGCCACCTGCAACCGATCTAGAGCGCTGATGGTCAGGAACGGTAAAGCCATTTCGATACCGATGATCATTCCACGCCAGATCAAATATTGTTGAAAATTCTTATTTAGCTTGATATTATGAAATAGATTGCTGCCAATCACAGATGTCTCGATCAAGTCTGATTCGGGGGGAACTGTCTCATGCCAAGAAATAATCGCAGCCAGAGAAATTAGAGAAGCAATAAATGCGATTGCGGCGGCAGCAGTAATCGCATTTGGGTATGGTAGTGTTTTTAATAGGTATGTTATCAAACCGCCCCCTGCAAGACTGATTAAACCACCGATTGAGGTAGAAAGACCAAAAACCATTCCGCGATTACGAGGAATTGCATGACCCACAAAATCGACCCACATCGGGAACCAGCAACCAGCGAGAAAGTTCTGAATCGCGAAGATCAAAAAAAACAGTGCAATTGTCAGGTTCGTGTGAAGGCGTGTTTGGACCATGGTCAAGATCAGAAATGCAAGGATGCTCACCCTCTGGATCGCTGCGGTTCCAACAAGGTAGCCTTTTTTTTGCCGTTTACCTTTCAATAACCGGGCAATAAAAATCTGAGGAATGGCAAAACCAACGATGGATACTGTTGGTATTAATCCAATCAAAATTTTGGACTCGGTGATTTTATTTAAATACAAGGGGAGTATGGTATATTGCGATAACCCCAGCGAAATGATTGAAAACATCGCATTGTCAATCATGACCCCGATTGTATTCCATCGGTAATGGCGATCAATTTCCTCGTTATATTTTTTTACCGCGTTGGATGACACCGCCATAATTGTTCCTATCAGTAATGATTAAATAGAGGTCAAACATATCAATTCACATAGGTAATAGATATGATTAATAAAAGTCAACTCTATTGCTATTGTTTGAGTCCGGTCAGAAGGATGCCTCGAATGAACTGTCGCTGGAAGATGATATATATTAGGATTACTGGAAGAGATGATAACAAAGTGGCTGCCATGATCAAAGGCCACTGCGATATGAATTGAGTTTTAAGTAAAGCCAAACCCAGCGGTAAAGTACGCATCTGCGGAGTGTCAATCACAATCAAAGGCCAAAGGAAGCTATTCCAAGATTCCAGGAAGGTGAAGATTGCCAGGGCAGCAAATGCGGGTTTACTCGATGGAATAATAATCTGGGTATATATGCGGAATTCTCCGGCGCCATCAATGCGAGCGGCTTCTATTAACTCGGTAGGGATCGACATCATAAATTGACGCATCAGGAAAATTCCGAATGCGCCCACCATCCCCGGGACGATCAAACCCAAATAACTGTTATTCCAACCCAATTCTACAAGGATCGAGAACGCAGGGATCATGGTGACCTGGAAAGGGATCATGATCGTAGCAAGAACTATAATAAATAATATGCTCTTGCCAGGAAATTGGAATTTCGCAAAGACATAGCCTGCAAGCGAGCAAAATAATAGATTTAAAATGCAGATCGGCAAAGACACACAGACACTATTCAGAAAGAACCTGGCGAAAGGCACAACTTGAAATAGTTGGGAAAAACTATCAAATCGCCAGTTCGCGGGTAACAGAGTTGGTGGCCAAATATATGTCTCTGGTAGAGATTTAAATGCAGTTAATAAAATCCAAATCAAAGGAAATATCACGGTTAGCGCTACAAAAATAGCGATAAAATACACAACGGCCCTGGACAGAAATGTACGTACTCGCCGCAAGCTTCTATCTCTTTGGTCAGCTTTCCTGTTCATATCGTCAATCGTAATCATGAGTAATTCTCCTTTAGAAGTTCATTGACTCAGATGAGCGTCCAATCCGTAATTGCATGAATGTTAAGACGAGCAAGATCAAGAACATAATGACTGAAACAGCTGAACCATATCCAAATCTCATCCCATCAAATGCGTGTTTATAAAGGTAAACCAGAAGCGTCATGGTTGAGAAATTAGGTCCTCCCATCCCTTGAGTGATAACATAGACTGAGTCGAAAACTTGAAAACTTCCAATTGCAGATGTGATGGTGATAAAAAGGATTGTTGGGCGGAGGAGTGGGATGGTTATGTACCAGAAATCGGTCCAACCAGTTGAACCGTCTACAGAAGCAGCTTCATAATATTCAATGGGTATATTTTGTATGGCTGCTGTTAATATAACCACATTGTATCCACTGAATTTCCAAACGCTAATAATAATGACCGCAAGCAAAGCCTGTTGGGCGCTTTTCAACCAGGGTTGAGAGGCAATACCAATGTTGTTTAAGACTAAGTTTATTAACCCGACTTTAGAATCAAATACCCACTGCCAAACGATGGCTACCGTGACCATTGAGAGAACCACAGGCAAGAAATAAACTGTCCGGAAAAAGACCTTTCCTCGCAACCAAATTCGGGTGACGATCATAGCCAAACCCAAGCCAACAACCAATTGCAAAACGACACAAGCCACCATATATATTGAAGTATTCTTCAATGCGTGAATGAAGATCGGATCTGAAAATAACTCCCGGAAATTGTTCAATCCGATAAACTTAGGTGGTGTCACCATATTAAAATCCATGATGCTATAATAACCCGCCAGGAACGTAGGTAAAATGACGAAGGTAGCCAAGACCAGTAGTGGGATGATTAGAGCAAGATACGCAAATCTCCGTTGCTTACCTTGTAATTTGCTATAACGCTTCTTTGCTGGAATTTTCATCGGAAGAGTGGTTTCCATCTTTCCTCTCTTTTCTAGTTTCCCATTTAAGTTTATTCACCCAGGCTGGCAAACACCAGCCCGGGTGAATCAGATTGGAAATGCCCTACTTAATTGGATGCTTGGCAAGTTCTGTGTTGCACTTTTCTATAATCCCTGCCACGTCCGTAGGAATATCAATGGGGTCAACGCCACCCACTGCTGTCCCGAGCCAGAAGAAAAAGTTGGAGGTGAGAGTTTCCCACTGGGAGACAACCTGGAGATCAAGTCCATACTGCGCTTCATCCAGGAATGCTTTCAACGCATCATTCCATTGGACCTGGTTTAAGACTGAATTGCGCACAGGGAAATAAATCTGCAAATCAGCCATCTTCTTCTGATGGGTCTCACCCGCCAAGAATTCAAGAACCTGCCAGGTCTGATCCGGATACAGGGATTTCGAATTGATCCCGAATCCAGCACCTTCAAAATAATTGATGCGCTTCACCTTCATGGGGACGCTGGTGACACCAAATTTCAAGTTGGGAGCAATATCCTTAAACGTAGCAGGCGCCCATGACCGAGTGAGCTGCATCGCGACCACTCCGGTAGCGAAGGGATTAGTATTTTCACCCAACTCGGGGGCGGTAGGTGCTACATGGTAATTGCGGACCAAATCGATATAGAAGGTAATAGCTTCCATACCCTCAGGCGAATCTGCAATAACGGTTGACTTGTCCGTACTTAGGATCTGACCACCATTTGATAGAATGAATGGGAAAATACCCAGGTAAGGCCACGAATCATCGTAAAAACCATATTGATCCGGGGTTCCATCATCATTGGTATCCTTGGTTAGAGCCTGAGCGGTTGCCAGGAAATCATCCCAAGTCCATCCAGCTTGAGGGTAAGCGACATTGGCGGCATCGAACATATCTTTATTGTAAACAACACCGATATTACTCCAGTTATAGGGAATTACCCAGGTGTGACCATTCCAAACGGCGGTATTCCAGATACCTTGAACGAAATCAGCTGGTTTGATCGAGGTGGAATTAGCAATGTAGTCATCCAAGGAAAGGTACATACCCAGTTCAGCAAATGTCGAAGTGGTTTCTGTAATCGTATCGTAGATGATGTCCGGAGCTGTCCCGGCGGAAAAAGCAGTCGGGATCTTAGTCCAATACTCCGGGGTGACCTCCACAACGACCTGGATAGCAGGATTATCGGCGTTCCAAGAAGTGATTGCTTCCTGGAGAACAGCTATAATTGGGGGTGACATGCCCGAATCTACACCAAGTCTCAGGTTTACTACTGGCACTTCAGGCTTTTTCGGTCCGCAGGCTGTAACAAGAAGCATCATGATCATGGTGACAAACAAAAATACTTTTACGCGTTTCATTTTTTCCTCCAGAACAAATTTGAATGTGAATAAATATTGAAAAATGTTTTTTTAATTTTCTCAGACCTCCTCCTTTTTGATTAACGTTTACACGGAATTAAATGATCTGCCTTGCGCATGAATTCCAAAGCGCGTGCAGTGATTGCTTCCTCGTCCAGGTGGGTCATCTCACGCCGCCAGATCAACGGCTTGCCGCCTACAAAGACCGAATCCACATCACCTCCTGTAGCTGAATAGATCAGATTCGATAACAACCTTCTTTCATCGATCAGATGGACTCGCGGATAATCAATCACTGTGATGTCTGCTTTTCGCCCAGGCTCCAGAACCCCAACCTGACCCTCCAGTCCGATCGCCCGCGATCCATTGACCGTCATCATCTCATATGTCACTTCCGCAGGAAACATGGCCGCATCCATCGTACTGACCTTCCCCAACAACGATACCAGCCGCGCCTCCTGCAGCATGTCGTAGCTCCCACTACTGGCTTCTCCATCACATCCAATCCCAATATTGACCCCTAACTTGTATAGGTCCGGCATAGGGGGCATCCCATCCGTGACCTTGGTATTGGTTGACGGACACGTGATCACATGGCTGCCTGTCTCAGCAATCAGTTGCTTGTCCCGCTCGTTCAGCCAGATGCAGTGCACCAGCTGTGCATCAGGACCGAGCACTCCACAGCGCTCTAACACTTCCACTTCGCTTATACCAAAACGTTCATAAGAATTGGCCGTCTCGGTCTCGCCTTCACAGCAATGGGTGTGTATGCCTACCCCCAGCTCGTTCGCCAGTTCTCTCGAGCCACACATCAGCTCTTCTGTGCAGGCAGGCAGACCAACTGGTGAGATCCGTACGCTGATCCGCCCATCCGCAGCTCCCTGCCAGCGCTTGAATGTCTGACTCATCGCTTCCAGACATTGGCTGGTATTTAATTCCGGAGGAGGATTCTCACCTTCTTGGTAATCACCTGCGGTCGTGCAGACAACGGCACGCAGACCACTATCAGCTATTGCCTGAAGTGTGATTTCACCCTGTTCGCCAAGAATGGTCATCTCAGCTACAGTCGTAGTACCAGAGCGAAGCGCTTCCACACAACCGATCAATGTGGCGATATACACTTCCTCTGAACTTAGATCGAAAAAATAACTCAAGCTATTGAGCCATTGGGTAAGATGCTGATTATCGTAGATGCCTCTCCCAAATGATTGCGCCAGGTGTGTGTGACCATCTATAAAACCTGGGACGATCAATTTTCCCCGCACATTGTATACCTGGGTTCCTGGATCAACCGGAATATGCTTTTCGCTAACCTCAATGATTATCCCATCTTCCAATAATAGATTAATGGGTTGAACTTCATGTGATCGAGAAGAAAAACATATCCCGTTCTCAATGATAGTTTTCATACATCCTTTGCCTATTACAATCCATGATCCAGCTTGTGTAATTTCACTGCAGTCTCAAGGGATATCTTCGTGGCATTTGAAATTGCTTTTTCCATTTGCTCTGGAGTTGCGTTCATCTCAGGATGTTGATGACACCCAGAAGAACACAGGATCGTACCTCCCCGACATTTCCTGGCCATTGATAACGATAAAACTGTCGAGGCTTCCTGCGAAGCTATCAAAACACCAGCATCAATCCAAGGTTTTTCTATGGTTAGAATATCCAGATTAGAAAGGGGTGATCCTGCATAGAATGCATCATGAGACCATTCCAAACCCGGATGCACTTCAATATTCAGCTCAGCCGCTGAAGTGATCATTCCTTCTACAATATAAAAATCAGCAACTGCGGGATATTCGACCGGGAAATACTCACGGGTTGTGCCATCACCCCGTACGGCGCCGGTGATAACTAAAATGCAAGGCTTTGGCAGCCATGTCTGAAATGCACCACCCGTCCCTATCCGTATAAAATTCTTTGCCCCGACTTTAATTAATTCCTCTATTGCTATCGCAGCAGCAGCTCCGCCAATTCCAGTAGAGGTCACACTTACCTTGATCCCTTTATACATACCGGTAAAAGTATTGTATTGCCTATTTTGAGCGATCAATTCTGCTGAATCAAAATGATCTGCGATGACCTTCGCACGGCTTATATCTCCTGGTAGGAATACTGTTTCCCCAACATCTCCAGGCAATAGTTGTATATGATGCTGTTTTTCCATTATTTTTAACTCCAGTTCATAAATGTAACCTAATCAAGACCTTTTTCGTGAAGTATCTTTGCTGCTTCAATACCTGCTAGGACTAAATTTTTTATGTGAGTATTCAAATTTTTATCTTCCCCATAGTTATCAAATATCGGATAACCGCTCAATAAAATCGTTCCTGCACGGATACCCTGCATTCCAGCAATTACAAATAATGTCGAGGATTCATTCTCTAACGCCAGAACGTTTAGATCTATCCATTTTTGTAATCTGGTTTTGTAATCACCTATTGCCTGTGGAGACTCCATGTAATATGCATCATGTGTACGGATAATCCCTAAATGGTAAGTGAGTCCCAACTTTACACATGCGTCGATTAATGCGCGAACAATGCGATAGTCTGCAACCGCGGGATAATCGATGGAAATGAATTCTTCACTAGTGCGTTCACCGCGAACAGCACCTGTAGCGATAATCATTTCCCCAGGCTTTAGATATGGTTGGATAGGCCCACAAGTACCAATCCTAATTATGTTTTTCGTTCCAATACGGATCAACTCTTCTGTGCCAATTGCTGTTGGCGAACATCCTAATCCGGTACTTGTGCAGGAAATCTTCACACCATCTTTAATGCCAGTGTATGTTATATATTCTCTTTTCTCAGTTACCTTCCATGCTTCGTCCATGAGTTCCGCAAAAATCTTGACGCGGGCGGGATCTCCAGGAATCAATACAGTTGGCGCCGCTTCACCCGGAAGAAGGTTAATATGGTGCTGACGATGTTGCATTTCAATATTCATATCCTTACTCCCTACTTAATCATATAAAATGAATTATTTATGTCGTTCCGGATAGCTGTTAATTAACATTTAACTAAATAAAAAAGTCTGGGGATCACCAGACAGATTATCTGTACCAACATTATATACGTACGAATCAAACCAAAAAAACTACAGTGGATTTAAATACAATAATTTGATAATCTATCCAGATAAAGACTAAATGTATGGACCTATCGCCAGACATTCAGCCAACGATATATATCACCCGCTACTTTTATCGTTTTTTCGTAGATGTATATTGGAGGTATATATGGATTAGACATGTAGAAATTATTTTCAGATTTTTACACAAAATCCATTTGTTAAATATTAGCATCTATTTTTCATTTTGTCAACTATATGTCAAGTCTGATTTTTGGAAAAGCCAGACTTATAAAAAGCGTCGGTATTATCAATCAAACTTCAAGGAAGATATCTTTCGGTCGTATAAGATGCTACCTTTCTAACAGAATCCACCTCACCATTTGGGTTTCCATAGGATACGCCCTACGGGCTTTCAACCTGCCGGGGCAAGACGGGGGCAAGGAGGGTGGGGCGGCTCTGGAGGAGATTGCTTCGTCGCCGCTGCTCCCTCAAGAGCAGTCGGGGACGATGCGCGGCTCCTCGCAATGACAGTGGGGGCGCGGCGTCCTTTTTTTAGGGGACTGATCTGCGAATTCTTAAAACTTGCGTGACCATTCTTTTGGCCAGCGCTCGATGACAACTTTTTTCTGCGTGAAGAAATCGACTGCGTCCATACCCTGACCGTGCATGTCACCAAAGAATGACTCCTTCCAGCCGCTGAATGGGAAGAATGCCATCGGCGCCGCCACGCCGATATTAATGCCGATATTGCCGGCGTCCACCTCATAGCGGAACTTACGGGCTGCCGAGCCGGAGGATGTGAACAGACTTGCCTGGTTGCCGTAAACGTGACTGTTCGCCAGCGCTATGGCTTCCTCGATGGTGTTGACATGCATTAGGCTGAGAACGGGACCAAATATCTCGGTCTTCCATATCTCACTGCCGGGCTTGACATCGGCGAGGATGGTCGGGCGGACAAATGAACCTCTCTCGTAACCCTTGATGGTCGTGCCGCGTCCATCCACAAGAGCCGCTGCACCTTCCGATGCCCCAAGACCAATCAACTGTTCAACTCGCTGCTTGCTGGCCAGGCTGATAACCGGGCCCATCTGCACGCCTTGATCCAATCCATAGCCTAACACCCGGCTGGAGGCCGCATCACAAATCAGCTCCGTGAAAGTATTGCGTGCCTCCGCAACGGTCACTGCCAGGGAGACTGCCAGACAGCGCTGACCGGCGCAACCAAAAGCCGAGTCGGCAATGATCCTGCTCGCCATTTCCATATCCGCATCGGGCAGGACGATGACCGGATTCTTCGCGCCGCCCTGAGCCTGGACGCGTTTTCCATTTTCTGCTGCGCGGTGATAAATATACCTCGCCACGCCTGTCGAACCAACAAAGGTAACCGCCCTGATCTGCGGGTGGTCGAGAATACCATCCACGGCATCTTTTGCGCCATTGACCATGTTCACGACGCCCTTTGGAAAACCGGCCTGTTCGATCAATCCAAAAATAGACTGCATGGTCATCGGAACTTTTTCAGACGGTTTGACCAAATAGGTGTTTCCACACGCAAGGGCGTAAGGCAGGAACCAAAACGGGACCATGCCCGGAAAATTGAACGGCGCGATGGTGGTACATACACCAACAGGCTGGCGGAGCATAATCTCGTCGATACCGGGAGCGATATCTTCCACGATCTCACCTTTCGCCATCACCGGCATGCTGCATGCCACTTCCACATTCTCAATCATGCGCACCAATTCAGCTTTGGATTCTTCAAAGGTCTTGCCGGCTTCATTTGTAATCGTACGGGCAAGATCATCCACGTTCGCCTTCAGCAGGTCGCGCAGCCTGAACAGGAATTGGATGCGGTCCTGGACCGGGGTGCGCCGCCAAGCCGGGAAAGCCGCAGCCGCGGCATTGGCAGCCGAATCCACATCTGCTTTGCCAGAGAGGGGCGTCTTTGCCATCACCTCGCCTGTCGCCGGGTTGATAATGTCCACATACTCACTGACGATGGGGGCGACCCATTCACTGTTAATGTAATTTAAAATCTTCATTTTCGTGGATTCTCCTGTTGTTGTTTCCCAGCATGCATTCTGGAATTTTGAGAAATGGCATATAAGACAGGCATCATTTCACCTGTTTATCCGTGACTACCAGCGTCTGCTCAACCAAAGCCAGACCTTCATCGAGTTGCCCCTTGGTAATGCAAAGCGGCGGTACGACAAAGACCAGGCTGCCCATATTGTTCGCCATGATGAAGGTAAACAAACCGATCTGGCGCAGAACCTTGCCAACCTCTGCCATGACAGCCGGGGAAAAGATCTCCTTGGTCTGGCGGTTGGCGACCAGTTCTATGGCAGAGAACAGACCGATATAGCGCACATCACCGACGGAGGGATGCCGCGCCTTGATATCTTCGAGGGCTTCACCCAGATATTTGCCCAGGGTGGCGGCGTTCTCAATCAGGCCATCCTCTTCGTACACTTCAATCGTCGCCATAGCCGCCGCACAGGCAAGGGCATGCCCATTATAGGTCAAACCCGCGTAGAGATATTTATCATCAAAGAACCTGGCAATCTTTTCCGAGACGATCACTGCACCTAATGGAATATAGCCACTGGTTATACCTTTGGCGGTGGTGATCATATCGGGGACAACGTTCCAGTTATCCACAGCGAACCATTTACCGGTGCGTCCCCAGCCGCTCATCACCTCGTCTGAAATGAGCAGGATATCATATTTGTCGCAGATCTCGCGGATACGCGGCCAGTAGTCGTCCGGCGGAACAATGATGCCATTCGAGCCGACCACGCCTTCCATGATGATGGCAGCGATCTTATCCATACCTTCGTACTTGATGACTTCTTCGACATGCGAGATACATTGGCGCATGCAGGTGCTGGGAGTGAGGCCAAACGGGCAGCGGTAACAGAATGGGTCAAGGAAATGAACGCTACCCGGCATGGCGGGTTCAACCGGAAGGCGGCGGTAGTCCCCGGTCAGGGCGATCGAGCCGTGTGTCGCGCCGTGATAGGAGCGGTAGCGTGCCATAATCTTGTGGCGCCCGGTATAAAAGCGCGCCAGCTTGATGGCATTCTCGTTAGCCTCCGCACCGCCGAGGGTGAAGAAGGTCTTCTTGAGATCGCCAGGTGTGACCTCTGCCAGTTTCCTGCCAAGCAGACCGCGCACGTCGGTGGCATTGCCGGGGTGCACAAAGCAAAGCTTCGCAGCCTGGTCCTGGATCGCCTTGACCACCTTCGGGTGCTGGTGACCGATGTTGGTGTTCATCAGCTGGGAGGAAAAGTCAATGTAGCGTTTTCCATCCACATCCCAGAAGTAGATGCCGTCCGCCTTTTCCACAGGGATGGGATTGACCTGTCCCTGCACAGACCACGAGAAGAAGGTGTACTCGCGGTTCATGTCCACGATCTCTTTTGCAGAAAGGCCTGTCATAATATTTCTCCTTGTATAGGTATTTTTGAGAATGGTCTGCGGTTCACTTCATTCATACATGAATACACGCAAATCAACCCCAATTAAGTGTAGATATTCATATACTCTGATAGACAGAACTGGTTTGAATTATGAAAACTGCGGTTGTCAAGATTAAGATGAATGATCCTTCAGCCTGCATGGTTTAATGATACAGCATTTCGCATATTCGCGCTATTACCTGGCAGCAGCCTTGCTGTATTTGGGAGCGTCCATTTTTTCGGCTTCAATCCGACACATTGCCGAGAATCTGCCGCATACTTTTTTTGTAATCTTCAAAAGCAGCCCTGCCTTGCTCTGTCAGCTTGACCAGCGTGTGCGGTTTTCTGGCAACGAACTCCTTCTCGATCTCCACATAGTGGGCTTCTTCCATTTTTGTGATATGCGAAGAAAGATTCCCCCAAGTCAAACCAGTGAGATTCATCAGGAAGGTGTAGTCGGCTTTTTCCACTACATAGAGGTATGTAAGCACCATCAGGCGGGCGGGGGCATGGACAACCCGATCGATATCTGCCAAAGGGTGACGTTCTTTTTTAATAACCGGCATTTCATTCATGTTTTACCTATGCCTCGTGCGTTGAGACCGGATAATCCCTGATAAACCGTACCAGCATTACAATACCAATCATAGCCATCACTGCCCCTGCAACCATTAGTCGGGTAGGCTACCATCATCTGGTCTTCACTACGAATGATAACCGAGGCAGGTAAAGAAATACCGAGCAATAATCCGTAGAGACAGAAACGTGGGGACTGAGCCGAATAGGCTATCATAGAAAAGATGAGAAATATGCCAAGACCAAAAAAGACATCCATCAGCCAAGGTGGTCTGTTTGCAAGGTATGATCCTAAGCCACTATTTGCGCTAAATAAAAATATCACCCAAGTAATGACCACCATTACAACCACCACAAAAACAGCCTCCATTTTGGGGGCTTTTGTGACCGACCAGGGGCTCGAACCCTGAACCTGCTGATTAAGAGTTGGGATTAGCTTTATATACCCAGTATATATGGTGGTATAATCTCTTTCTAGCACTACAGGTGGGGGTAAAAATGTCCATTTATTCCACGTTTTCCATACCTTCTATTCTAGTAGCTGTAAGGTAGCTGTAGTAAATCTTGGGTTTTATTTGTTCTATCTCCTCTACTCTTCCTTCTTCTCTCCCATTCCTCAATTCCTAATCCTCCACTCCCCACTCCTTCAGTCTTTTCCGCGTCCGCTTTGCATACGGCGATTCGATCGCTTCAAAAATTATCAGTGCCTGTTTCACCAGTACGATTGCATTTTCCTTCTCTCCCAGATTGTAGTAGGCTGATCCTAAGTTGCCGAGATTGACACCTTCGCGGCTCCGGTCTCCAATTTCCCGTGCAATGACGAGTGCTCTCTCATGAAATTCTATCGCCTTGCGAACCTCACCCAGGTTTTTGTAGACTAAGCCCAATCTGCCGAGGACGATATCTTCGCCGCGCTGGTCGCCAATTTCACGAGCGATAACCAGAGCCTTTTCGAAAACCTCGATGGCCTTGTGAACCTCGCCCAGGGCGTCGTAAGCTTCTCCTAGGTTGCCAAGAATTAAGCCCTCCTTGAGCTTATCCCCAATTTCTTGCATGACAACCAGCGCTTTTTCGAAGAACTCGATCGCCTTTCGGATCTCGCCCTGACTGTAGTAGGCGTTTCCCAAGTTGCCGAGAATTAAGCCCTCCTTGAGCTTATCCCCAATTTCTTGCATGATAACCAGTGCTTTCTCATGATACTCGATCGCCTTGTGGACCTCGCCCAGTTCAGCGTAGACGCCCCCCATGTTGCTGAGATCGGCACCTTCGCCGCTCCGGTCTCCAATTTCCCGTGCAATCGCCAGTGCCTGTTCGTAGAATTCGATCGCCTTGTTGGTCTCGCCTAGGTCGGCATAGGCGCTCCCAAGGTTGCTGATGGCTTCTCCCTCGCCGTGGCGGTCACCAATTTCGTGCACGATGACCAGTTGTTTTTCGTAGAACTCGATCGCCTTGTGGACTTCGCCCAAGTCGGCGTAGGCGTTTCCCAGGTTGCCGAGAATGTTCCCTTCGCGGCTTCGGTCGCCAATTTCGCGGTCTATGGCCAATGCCTTTTCGTAGAACTCGATCGCCTTGTGGACTTCGCCCAGGCTGGCATAGGCTATCCCCATGTTGCCCAGGTCGGTACGTTCCCCGCCTCGTTCGCCAATTTTGCGCGCGATAACCAAATCCTTTTCGTAACACTCTATGGCCTTGCGGGCATCGCCCAAGGCGTAGTAAGCGCTCCCGAGGTTACAAAGGTTGGTGCCTTCGGCGCGCTGGTCGCCAATTTCACGAGCGATAACCAGAGACTTTTCGTAACACTCTATAGCCTTGCGGGCGTCGCCCAAGGTGGCGAAGATTAAGCCCAGGCTGCCTAGGGCTTTCCCTTCGCCGCGACGGTCGCCAATTTCGCGAGCGATGACCAGGTCCTTGAAGA
>Ga0315274_10001159_pt1 | contig 41022 bp, 30 predicted proteins | sample YL17G02_20_MG_FD_203700 | JGI IMG/M metagenome (GOLD analysis project Ga0315274, IMG submission 203700) | Sediment microbial communities from Yellowstone Lake, YNP, Wyoming, USA - YL17G02_20 | ecosystem: Environmental > Aquatic > Freshwater > Lake > Sediment | place: USA: Wyoming | collected...
GAGAGAGAGAGTTTTAGACTGGGAGAGCGGGAGGTGAGACAAGGTGAGAGAAGGAGGAAGTAAGAAAAAAAAACCTTTTCACTTTTTTCGCCTCGCCTTCACCGCCGTCGCCGTCGGATCAAAAACTTCGCCGTGCCTCGGCGAGGGTGCTCGAGCAAAGGACGTAAAATGGCAAAAAAAAAGTGCATGAGGATGACCCGATTCGAACGGGCGGCCGTCCGCTGGCAACGTTTGTATGGGAGCGTTGGCCTCGCGAGCCTAGGGCTCGCTCCATTTTCTGGAGGCGGACGCTCTACCGCTGAGCTACATCCCCTGCTCTCGCTCGCACACGAGCTTAAGCGGGACCTAAGTAAGTGACAATTTCGCTTTTCCGGGTAGATATATCAGTTTACCTTCGAGAAAAAGAAACCGGCTTTGAAGGGTTTTTTTTGTTTCGGAAGGAGCCGGCCGCCCACTTTCTTTTCCAGATGAGAATGCCCCCATCGCTCCCGCCTCCCCCGCCCTGGCACGCCGCCATCGCCCGCGCTCTCGAGCGAGGCTCGTCGACCCCTGCCTCGCGCTACCTGCAGATAGCCACCGTCAGGCCCGACGGCCGCCCGGCGGTGCGGTCTGTCGTCTTCCGCGGCTGGTTTGATTTCGCCGATTGCAGCGATGGAGCGTCGGCGGCGGCGGCGGCGGCGGCGTCGGGGTCGGCGGCTTCTGCTGCGACGATGACGACGCCGCGGCTCGGATTTGTCACCGACGCTAGGTGAGGAAGGCCATCAATTTGAGGGCGGAGACGCGCAGAGAGAGGAGGAGCAGGAGGACGCGAGAACCGATCCGACTGGCTCGTCGAGCAGATCGGAATTGCATGTCGTCAATGGCGACAACAGGCAAAAGAGCTTCCCCGTCGAAGCAGAGGCAAAAAGAAGCTTCGCCAGTTGCGAGCTTGCAGAGGCAAATAAGACGTCGTGAGCTTTGCAGAGGCAAAAGCTGATTGCTGAGGCGAAAAAGCGACATCGCGAGCCCGGCCTCGACGACCTCGACGATCGCGACGCGGCCTTGACGCCATTTTTTTGTCGTTTTCTTTCTTCCACTCACGCGCGCCCCCCGCCGCTTCTCCATCAAAAAAAAAAAAACTCTCCCACTCCCGCACAGAACCGCCAAAGTAGAGCACGCGTCCCTCAACCCGCGAGCAGAGGCCTGCTGGTACTTCACGGAGGCGCGGGCCCAGTTCCGCCTCTCGGGGACGCTCGCGGTCATCTCTGGCGCGCTCGCGGCTGAAGACGCCCGCGCGGCGGGGCTGCGGTTGTCCGCGTGGGAGAGGCTGAGCCCGGGGGTCAGGGAGTGGCACTCGAGCCCAGCCCCTGGGACGGAGAAAGCTGGCGGCGGCGGCGGCGGCGGCGGAGGGGATGGGGGATCGACCCCGGTCTCGGCGCCGGCGGCAGAGACGAGGGGCGGGAGAGGAGTGGGCGCAGAGTCGGCATCGGCCAGCGAGACCGCGAAGAAGACCCCGCCGCACGAGCATTTCTGCCTGGTGCTCCTGGACGTCGATGCGGTGGATCACGTCGACCTGGAGAAGGACGAGCGTACGCTCTGGGAGCTGGAGGAGCGCGAGAAGGGGGGAAGCGAGAAGGGCGAGTGGAGGTCGAGGGTGGTCTGGCCTTGATTTTTTTCTCTTTTAAAGAAAAGAATTGGAAACGAATGTAAAATTGGGGCATTTTGAACTCAAAGGGCGAGCCGAGGTCGAGGAGAGGCAGCTTCGGTAACGATTCGAAGGAGGAGAGGCAGAAGTCGGCAACGATTCGAAGCAGAGAAGAGGTTGTTGTCGTCGTCGTCGTCGTCGTCGTCGCCATCGCCGTCGGGCACGATCGTCACTCTTCATTTCCATCGCATCGCCTCGACGTGCCACTTTCTCGACGCCCTTTCATCTCTCTTCGCACCTTCTTTCTTCCCTTCCTCGAGCGGGAGTGCGACCGTCTTGCGCCTAGGCCCCCTCTCGCGAGCGCGCTTGCCCAGGTTCGTCGAGTGGGAAGAGAGAGAGAGAGGAAGAGGCGGCAACAAAGAGAGAGAGCAACCATTTCTTTTTTCCATCGATCAAAAAAGCATTCGCCTGTTTCGCCTCGTCGCGCGTCGCCTGCTCTCTCTCTTTCTCTCTCTTTTTCTCTCTTCACTGGTTCGTGCCCTTGAGTGGCGTGAAGTGATGCCGCTGGGGAGCTCGTTCGCTCGTCGAGGGAAAAAGAGAGAAGCAGAGAAAAAGAGAAAGAGACAGAGAGAGAAAAAAAACGACAATGCTTTGTTTTCGACCTCGACCTCTTCGCCGTCGACCTCTTCTCCCTCTCGGGAATAAAAACTCGCTTCTACTTTCTCGCCGCTCTGGACTCTCTGCGCTCCGAGGCAGCAGAGAAAAGGCGAACTAGGCGCGCCCTTACTCCTCTCCCTTTCAGAAAGAAGGAAAGAATCCGAAGAAAAGGAAAAGAGGCGCCGCACTCAGCTCTCCTCGGAGAAGAAAAGACTGGAAAACTCACCGCCACCATCTCCTCTCGCTCGCTCTCTCTCTCTCTCCCCACTTTCCACTCCCCCAGGAAACCGTAAGAACTTCCATCGCCAACCATGGCCGACGCCATGGACGTCGAGCGCCCCTCTGGCGCCCCCGCCCCCGCCGCCGACCCCAAGGGCAAAGCCAAGGCCGCCGCCGCGGCCGCGGCACCGCTGCCCGCTGGCACCAAGCGCTTTGAGGTCAAAAAGTGGAACGCCGTCGCGATGTGGTCGTGGGCGATCTGCACCGACACGTGCGCCATCTGCCGCAACAACCTCTACGAGCCGTCGATCGAGTACCAGGCGAACCCGAGCGGGGACGCGGACCACCCCGGGTGAGTAGAGAGGGAAAGAGAGAGGAAGACGTTTTTTTCTCTCTGGTTGCGTTTTTCTTCTTTTTTCGGGCCGAGGTCGGCGGGGGGGGGGGGAAACGACTCACTTTCTTCTTCCACTCCGAAATCATACATACTCCTTTTCCGGGAAAAAAACAGCCTGTCGATCGCCTGGGGCAACTGCGGCCACGTCTTCCATCTGGACTGCATCCAGCGGTAAGAGAGAACGGATTTTGGTTCCTTCTTTTCCTACCCTTCCTTTTCCAGCGAGCGAGAAGCGTGAGAGCGAGCGAGATGAAAGAAAGACAGCCTTTCTCTTCCGTCTCTTCTTCGCATTCGAGACAAAGAAAGCTTTCTCGCTCTCGAAGCAGAAGCATTTCTTCTCCTTTCGAGCTAGCGAGCGAGCGTTGAGGGAGCCAGTTGGATGGGGGGGGAAAAAGACTCTGCTCTTTTGTTGCTTCGAGAGAGATGAAGTTTTTTTTTTCTCGCGCGCGCGCGCGCCCCTCAATATCCCCCCTCTCTCGTTCTTTCAAGGTCCCACGACTGAGAAAGCCAAGTTCTCTTCTCTCTGTCTGCTTCGAAGAGTTGAAGCTTTCGAAAAACTCACCCTCTCCCCTTTGAAAAAAAGAAAAAAAAACATCCAAAAAAAACACCCAAACTCAAAACTCAAAAAAAAACAATCAGATGGCTCAAGACCCGCTCCGCGTGCCCGCTGTGCAACAAGGAGTGGGAGTTTGCCAAGATCGAGAAGATCCTGCAGGGAGGCGACGGCGCCGCGGGCGGGGGCGGCTGAAAGAGGAAGTGGTGGAGCGGGGGGAGAGAGAGTGGAGGAGGAGGAGAAGAGAAGAGAGTTCTCTCGCAGCATCAAAAAAACAAAAAAACAAACGATTTCTGTGTCTTTTTTTCTCTTCACCCCACCCTGAATTCTTGTTTTTAGATGCAAAAGCTCTTGTCACAAATAAAGAAATGTGTTCCCCTTTTCGGCCTGGAAAAGAATCAGAAAAAGAAGAAGGATGACAATTACGACGTGGGGAGAGAGAAAGAGGAGGGAGCTGGTGAGAAAGAGGGGAGCGGAAAACGCGGCGCCGCGTTCCTTTTTCGTTCTCCTTCTTCGCCTTCTTCGGCTCCTTCCTCTTCTCCTCATGTCCCGCAGCCGCCCGTCCTGCGCCTCCCTTCGTCGCTATTGGCGTCGAAATCGGCTTTCTAAAATACAGAAAAAAGTTCCAAGCAAGGCTCCAAAGAGCGGGAAGAAACGGTCCATAAAAACAGTTTGACTTCCTTGCCGTCTCGTTTTTTCTCTTCTCTTCTTCTTCTCTTCTCTCATCACGCCTCTCTCTCCTCCCTCTCCTTCTTCGCTCCGCCTCCCCTCATCAGGAACGCCGACATCCCGAAGAACGGCACAAACCTCTCCAGCGGGCTCGCGTCCCTCAGCATCGCGGCCTGCCAGACCGAATAGAGGCTCGCGTCGAGCGCGAACGCCCACGTCGCGCGGTTGGTCGAGAGCGCCGCTGCGGCCCATGCCCAGCGGCCCTCCAGGCTATCCCCGCCCGCGCTACCCGGGGCCAGCCCCTTGCCGAGCTCGGCGGCGACCTCTGGCCTCGCGTAGAGGGCCCACAGAATAGACAGGACGCCGATAGAGGCCCCGGCGAGGCCGATCGCGGGCGTCCACGAAGGGAATGATGCCTCGCCGCAGCCGCTGACGCCGCCTTGGGCGCCGCGGCTTCCTCCTCGTCCGGCCTTCTCGCTCCACGATTCGGGCACCAGGTCGTTGCCGGGGCCGCCTTCTCTTGCCCGCTGTCGGTGTTTTTTTCCGTCGAAATAATCCGCAGGGCACGGGGAAAAGAAGAGTGAGCCGTTTTATGTTCTCTCTCTTTGACGTTCGAGGCCCTCAACTCGTTCGTTCCCAAAGCCCAAAGTTTATCTCTCTCTCTCTCTCCCTCCTCTCTTCTCTCCCTCCCTCCCTCTCCCTCTTTCGAGAGGGAGGGAGCGAGGGAGAGGGAGAGTGGGCAAAACCAACGAGCACTCACCAGGGCCATGTACGGGATCATGAAGACGTTGGTGAGAAACTGCACCCCGAGCCACACCTTGAAGGCGGCGCCGGAAGAGGACGTCTCGTCGGCGGCGCTGGCATCTCCGCCCTCGCCTCCGCCGCCCCCTCCTCCTCCTCCTCCGCCCCCGCCTCGGCCGCTCGGCAGCGCCTGCGGGGCCTCGGAGAGCATCACGGGCAGCATCATCATCGACCACGCGTTGACGAAGTTGAACAGCGCCTCGGACGCGGGGTGCTCGGGCAGGTCCGGCAGGCGCAGGCCCTCGGGCAGCGCCGCCGCGCCGGCGGCCAGGTTGGCCAGCGGCACGACGAAGAAGAAGGTCCAGGACTCGTGCAGGACCTCGGCGAGCACCTCGGGCGGGGTCTCCGGCACCGGCGACCCGGGGAGCTCCCTCGAGAAGAAGACGAAGGAGACGTAGGCGACGTAGAAGAGCCAGACGAGCGCGGAGTTGAGCGTGAGCGAGCCGGGGGGCTTCACGGCCGGGGGGGGAGGCGGCGGCAAGCGAAAGCCGCTCGGGCCGGCGTCGCTGCTGCTGCTGCTGCTTCCTTTCCCGCCGTTGCCTCCGAGGAGAGGCAGCGCGGTCAGAGGGGCAGCGAGGCCGTCGCTTCCCCACAGGGAAGAGGGAGGCCAGGGGGCGTCGCTGGTGCCGATTCCCCCGTCTCGCCCCGAAGACTCCAAGGACGAGAAAGAGCGGCTGCCGATGAACGCAAGGGCGAAGGAGCCGAGGCCGCCCGAAGGGGCGAGGGCGGGGGAGTCGAGGCCGCCGGAAGAGGCGAGCGAGTTCCCGCCGCCGCTGCCGCTGCCGTCGCCGCCTCCAGAAGAAGAAGAAGGCCCGCCGCCGGCACCGCCACCTCCGCCTCCCTTGCCGCCTCCCTCGCCGCCGCCTCCACCTCCCTTCTTCTTCTCGAACCGCGCAGCCAGCCTGACCAGAGGCAGCACCGCCCGCAGCAGATAGAGCGTCGCCGCGCCCGGCTTCACCGCGGGCTCGACAAAGTCGCGCGCCCGGGCGATCACCCTCCCGGAGTCGCGCAGCTCGTAGAAGGAGCACCCGCGCGAGTTGGGCAGCGGCGTGCCGTCGTCGAGCTCGCAGTGCCACTTGACGCCCACGGCGGACCCGTCCTCGGCCGGGGAGAGCCCGTCGACGACGAACCTGACCGCCGGCCCCAGCACCCGCGCGGCCTTTGCGAAGTACTCGCGGACGCTCTCCTTGCCCGCGAAGGGCTCTTCGTAGATCGTGTCCCAGTACTCTACGTCGGCGGCCATGTCGAGGACGGCGCCGTCGGGGTCGGCGGCGTTCCAGGCAGAGTAGAAGCGCGTGACGGTGTCCGCGGCGCAGGCGGAGGGGGAAAGAGCGGGAGGGGGCGAGGTTGAGGTTGAGACGTCGGTGACGTTGCCATCGTCGCTCTCTGGAGGTGACGCCGCGGCTGCCGCAGTCGACGGGGGCGTCTTCGTCCTCGCTTCTCGGACAAGCAGACGTGACGACAGCGCAGAGGCACCAGTTCCATCCGAGGCTCTCGAAAGGCCGCGAGCAGTTGAGAGTTGCAGTTGAGAGTTGATGGCGATCGACGGACGTCGCAATGATGCGACGTTTCCCACGCGGGCTAGCGCAGCGCGCCCTCCTTTCGGACAAGTATGAGTCGACGCCGACCGCATAGAGGGACGAAGAGCCTCTGGGATCCGAATCAGCTCACAAGAAACGAGCAGTGAAAGGAAAACGCGTCTCTCGAAAGCAACGACAAAAAAGAAGAAGAAGAAAACTCGTGTGGCCTGCTCCCTCGCCTTTTTCGCGTTTTTTCCCCTCTCGTCACACTTTCCCTCTTCGACTTCTCTTTTTTTCTTCTCCCCCCACTCTCAACTTCCGCTCCCGCCTTCCACGCAATGGAAAAGGCCGCCAACGCCGGCAGCAGCGAGTCCCTCCCGCTCCCGCTGTGGCTCCACATCAACCTCTGGAAGGCCTTCTCCTGCGCTGTCCTCTGGGGCGCGGCCGCCTCGGCCCGCTCCCCGCCGGCGGCGGCGGCGGCGGCTGCCGCCGCGCTCCCCTCCTCTGCCCGCTCGTCGTCCTCGTCCTCGCTCACCGCGACCGGCGCCACCTTCCTCGCCTGCTGGACATCCTACTGTCTCTGCTGGCTCATCAAGTCGTCGAGCTACCCGGACAGTCGCTGGGCGCACCCTGCGACGCGCGTTCAGCGCGCCTTCGTCTGGGGCGTCCTCACTTGCTATCTCGTCGCTCCCTGCGTGATGCTTTTGAGCCGGAACGACGGGTGCTCTCCGGTGGCCCTGGGCGTCTTTGTGTTTCTGTACTCGCTGGGGAACTTTTGGCACTACGTCTCAGATGGTGAGAGAGAGAGAGAGAGAGAGAGAGAGAGAGAGAGAGAGAGATTGAGGAAGAGAGCTTGGTGGGGATGGAGAGAGAGGGAAGAGAGAGAGAGAGGAGAGAAAGGTTTTTTATTTTTATTTTTTGCCCCTCCCCGACCTGGAAGGGGCAGCAGGGGAAGAAGCCTCTCCTTCTCTCCCTCCTTCTCTCCGAGCGCCACCGCCGCCGCCGCTGCTCCTTCCCCGGCGACCTTCAGCAAGAGCTCCTTGTAGGAGGCTGCGTCCTGCCGGAAGAGGAGAGTGTAGGCCGTCCCGACAGCGGCGGCAGCGGTCGAACCTTTCTTCTTCTTTCCGCCGTCGCCGTCGCCGTTGCTCGTCTCGCTCTTCCTCACTTCTCTCTTTCTCGAAACCCCCACATACCACACGCACAACCTCCCACGACAACCAAAGCCCACAAGCACACCGCCCTCTCCCTCCGTCCGGGTAAACTCGTCTCCTCGGGCCTCTTTTCTCACTCCCGCAACCCAAACTACCTCGGCGAGCTGCTGACGTATCTGACTCTCGCCGGCCTGCCCGCGTGCGCGCTCCGGTCCCTGCTCCCTTTGCTCCCGCTCTGCGCCTCGTTGCTGCTCGAATGGATCCCGAACATGAAGCAGAAAGACGCGAGCCTCAAGAGGCACGGCGCGCTGTGGGAGGAGTGGGCAGTGAGGGCGCCATTCCTCTTTCCCTGGAGGGCCGCGGTCGAGGCCGCAAAAGAAGCTGTCAGGGTGAGCGAGGGTGTCGTGCGCGAGGGTTGCTGGAGCGGACAGGAAAAAGCAGAAGGCGAGAACGAGAAGAAGGAGGAGAACGAGGAAGAGAGAGGAGAGAGCGAGACGCCTGTTTTGACTGCTGCTGCAGCGAAGAACTCAAAGGGAAGGCGCGGACGGAGGGGTTCCTCGGCGAGGAAGAGGGGGGCCGTGGCGGCGGGGCGCCGTTAAAGAAGGGAGAGAGAAAGAGAGAGGAGTGCGTTTTTTGTTATCGAAAAAAAACGGTCCCCTTCCTTTATTTCTTGTGTTCTCTTTCTCTTCCCAGCAGCATCGAAAGACGAATCAGATAGATATGTGCCCGCCATGATGAGACGCGCTCGGCGAGCCCCCTGACCGCTCATCGGGCTGAGATCCAGAAAGAGGGAGAGAGAGAGCCAGCAGCAGCGCTCGCTCCAAGGCCTTCTCAGCAGACGACAATGGCCGGTCTCGACAAAAGAAACGGCGATGATGCATCTGCTGCTGCTGCGTCATCATCTTCGTCGTCACAGAGGCCACCGCTGCGGCCGCCTCCCGCTCCTCACTCTTCCGAGCCCGTCGTCGACACCGTGTGGAAGGTAGCTGAGTGGTTTTCGAGATCGGAATTTGATCATCACGTGGGCCTTTCTCATTTGAAAAAAGGAAGAAGATGTTTCCACGATGGGACGCCCGCCGCCCTCGACCTCCTTCGACCTCCTCGCCCCTTTCCTCTTCTGCTCCGAGACCGCCCTGCTGCTGGTATACCCACTCCGGCTTCCTAAAGAGGCCACTTTGGCAACTCGCTCTCGCTCTCTCTCTCTCGTCGCTGACCCATATCCATCGTGGCCGTCAAAAATCCCACCAAAAAAAAAAGGCGTGCGCGTTTGGCGCCGACGACGCCCTCCGCGCCTTCCTCGCCGCCTCCGTCCCTTCCCCTTCCTCCGCGGCCTCCGCCCCGGACGACAAGGGCCACCTCCCCTTGCAGTGGGCCGCCCTCAACGGCCGCGTCGCCGCCGTGCGCCTCCTGCTAGCCGCGGGAGCCGAGGTCGACGCCCGCGACGCGGCGGGCCAGACGGCGCTGCACTGGGCGGCAGTGCGCGGCAGCGGCGCGGCCGTGGAGGAGCTGCTGCGCGCCGGCGCGAGCGTCGAGGCCCCCGACGAGCGAGGGTACAGGCCCGTGCACGTAGCTGCACAGCACGGGCAGCATCGGCTGCTGGCGAGGCTGGTGCTGGGCGTCGGCGGCGGGAGGAGACACGATGGCGACGGAGAAGGAGGAGGAGGAGAAGGAGAAGAAGAACGACAACTGACAAGGGCGGCGGGCGCTTCTTCTCCCCCCGACCCCGAAGCCGCCGCCGCCGCGCCCCGCCAGCGGCGGCGTCCTCCCGCCGCCGCCTCTCCTCTCGCCGACTTCGACGCGAGGGACTCGGACGGCAGGACGCCGCTGCACTGGAGCGCGTACAAGGGACACGCCGGCTGCGCCCGCCTGCTGCTGGCGCTGGGGTCATCTCCAAGGAGCCCCGACAGCGAGCGTGCGACGCCGCTGCACTGGGTGAGTTGGAAACGACCCTTTCTCTCTCTTCTTTTCTTCGGTCTTCTCTCTCTCCCTCCCTTCTCTTTCCTTCGGTCCTAGCTCTCTCTCTTCCTCGGGAGGAGCTTAAAGGGGGAAGCAACTTGCTAAAAACTCCCTCTTACTTTCCTCTCGCTCTGTCTCCTTCGACTTTGAAAAATCAAAAAAAAACTCTCAAACTCAAAAAAAATAGGCCGCTCTCAAGGGCTGCAGCGAGGTGGCCGTGCTGCTCGCGCACGCCGAGCAGGGGCGCTGGAGGGGCTCCTCATCCGTTCGTTCGAGCTGCTGGGGCGGAGCAAGGTGGGGCGAAGGAGGAGCAGGACGAGGAAACTTTGCAGCTCCTTCCTCTTCTTCCTCCTCGTCTCCGTCCCGCTCCTCCGCCGCCCAGCTCAACCTCCTCGGCGCGCTGGCCCTGCGCGACGCCACGGGCGCCACCCCGGCTGAGCTGGCCGCGGGCAGGAACCACCGGCTGCTGGCGGCTCGGCTCGAGCGCGAGGCCAAGGAGCGCGGCGAGGCCGCGGCGCGCGCGGGCGCGCCGGGGATCAGAGGGGCGCTGCTGCGGTTGGCGCACGACGCGGCGCTGGCGCCGTTCACGGTGGCTCTGGTCGTGGGTCTGGTGGCTGTCTTCGAGCTGCGGGTGGTGCGGAGCGGAGCGGCGAGCTCCGTTGGTGCTGCTGGCGCTGCCGCCGCTGCTGCCGCTGCTGCTACAAACGCGACCTCCTCTTCTGCTCTCCCTTTCCCTCCGCCGCCATCGCACGCGACTCGCGTCGCGGCCAATCTGACGTTCTTGCTGGCCTTTGTTGGGCTCGTTCTGTTCGCTGGTGAGCTGCGCGCGTTTATGTTTCGGAGAGGAGGGGAAAGAGGGGGGAGGGGGAGTGAAACCGTTGGACGTTGAGGAACTCTTTGACGCGCGCGAGAGAGAAGCCCCTTGTTCTCTCTCCTTCTTTCTCTCTCTGACCCCCCCCCCCAAAAAAAAACGCACAAAAACTCTCCAGTCACCGCGTGGTCGGACCCGGGCGTCGTCCTCCGGGACGGCGAGGAAAGCAGCAGCGGGCCTCGAGCGAGCGGAGACGGCGGCGGGAGCGCCGCCGCCGGCTGCGGCAACGGCAGCGGCTTGAACGGAAGCGGCCCAAGGAAGCTCCGCTCAACGGACGCCGGCGAGCTCGACGCCCTCGAGAGCGGCACCTCGACAGCTGCTGCTGCTGCTGCTTCGAACGGCGTCTCGAGCGTGAGGGCGAGCCCGCTGTCGAGCTCCTCGCCGACTGCAGCGGCAGCAGCAGCAGCAGCCGCGGCGGCATCAGCACCGACGACAACTCGCCCCCTCCCTCCCCCCTCCGTCTCTTCCGTTCCTTCCTCCTCCCTCGCCGACTCCCTCGCGGCCCTCTTCGCCGAGGAAGAAGAAGAGGCCAGCGCTGGCTCCTCTCCCTCGACCCCCTCCTCCTCTCCTCTCAACCGCCTCTGCGTCGCCTGCCGCTCCGTGCGCCCCGTGCGCGCTAAGCACTGCCCGCGCCTCGGCCGCTGCGTCGCCCTGTACGACCACCGCTGCCCGTGGCTCGGCTGCACCATCGGCGGCGGCAACAGGCACGCCTTCCTGTGGTTTCTGGTTCTTGAGACGCTGGCGGTGGTGGTGGCGGCGGTGGCGGCGGTGGCCAGGCTGCGGGCGGTGGGGGCGGCGGCGGCGGCGGCGGAGGGCGCGGCGGCGGGAGTCGCTGGAGCTGCAGCAGCGACGACCACAGCAACAACGACGAGCGACCCGACCTCCCCGCTCTCCGGCTTCCCGAGCGACACGGCCACCACCGCCGCCGCGGTCGAGGCCGCCCTCTGGATCGCGGCCTTCCTCGTCGCGGACCTCTTCGTGCTCTTCAGCCTGGCCGCGCTGCTGGGCACGCAGCTCTGGCAGGCCTCGCGGGCGCTGACGACCAACGAGGCGGCCAACTGGCGGCGGTATCCCCATTTGCAGGATCGGAGGGGGAAGTTTTCCAACCCGCACGACGAGGGGTGTTGGAGCAACCTGGTTTCTGCGATGACGCCGCCCAAGGGGGACGGACTGGGGGGCGGCGCGGGCGAGCGGAGGCGGAGGCAGAGGCAGCAGCAGCAGAGGAAGCCGGGGTGGGGGACGGGCGGCGCGGCGCAGCAGCAGCAGCAGATCCAGCTCCAGGTGAGGCGCCGGCAGCACCCGTCGAACCAGAAACCCCACGGCGACGACGGCGGCGACGGAGAAGAGGAACAAGGTCACGGCGGGAGCCACCAGCAGCAGCAGCAGCAGCACCGGCGGCGGGTCCAGCAGCAGCAGCAGCAACAGACGGAGCGCGAGCTGCTGCTCGGGGCCGCGCGAGGAGGGAGCGCGGTTTGAGTACTTTGCGAGACCTCCTTCTTTGTCATTTAAGTTAATTTCAAACGTGTAGAACAAAAAAAGCAAGCATTACTGAAAACAAAAACAGGGAGGAGGTGGAGGTGGTGAGGAAGAGGTCGAGCGAAGAAAGAGAAAAGCGGGCGGTTTTTTTTCACTTCTTCTCGCAGCCGGGCATTCGTCGTCCTCACTTGTCTTCTCCGCAGCAGAAAAACAAAACCCGTCCTTATCTCTCGCCGCCCTCTCTTCGCTGATCGCAGACCGTACCCTGCGACGCAACGCAAGCTTCGCAGATGCAGCCGCGAGAGCGCTAGTTCGAGCTAGCGCGATTAAAAGAAGAGAGGCATTTCAATCGGCTGGCTTGACAAAAAAGAAGAAAACAAAATCGCCATGCTCGCTCGCGCAGTCCTTCTGGGAATCCGCGCTGGAGCGCACGGGACTCCGCCGGTGATTCGCTCGAACGTCTCGGCGTGCTCCAAGGCCGCGACGGGAGGTTCAGTGTCCTGTAAGGCGTCCACGCGCGGGATTTCGTCATCAGCGTCGCCGCCGGCGAGTCGCCGCCGGCTTCTCGACGACCTCTTCTCCAGAAACGCCAGCGACCAAAGCCAAAACCACCAGCACCGCTCCGCCGGCCTCGCCGCGCTGATCGCCGGCGGGACCGTCGCGGCGGCCGCCGTGGCCTTCTCCGTCGTCTCCTCGGCGAAGGAGACGAGCAGCAAGAGGGCCTCCGTCGAGGAGGAAGAGATGAACAAAAACTCCCTGCCTTCTTCGCCCGTGCCTTCTTCCCCTTCTCCGCCGACCGTCAGCCCGTGCTCCTCCTCGCCCTGCGCGCAGCCAGGAGCCGCGCCGGCCGCGGCCCCCGTCGACCGCGCCGCGCTGCTGGCCGACCTCCGGGCGTGGCTCGAGGCCGCCGGGGCGGACATCGCCGACGTCGACATCCGGCCGTGCGAGGGCAACTCGGCCGGCGTCGGCGTGTTTGCGACGGCGGGCCGCCGCGGCAGCAGCGGCGGCGGGAGCGACGTAGGCGCGCTGGCGACTGCGGGAGCCGTGGTGTCGTCCCTCGCGAGGCGCCTGCTCCCCTTCGGCGGCGGAAGAGGCGCGGAGCGCGCGAGCGACGGCGGCGGCCCCGACGCCAGCTCTTCCGCCTCCTCCCCGACCGTCGTCCTCGCCTCCTTCCCCCTCTCGCTCGCCGTCACCCCCGCCGCGGCCCTCGCCGACGAGGCCACGGGCGCGCACTACGCCAGGCTGCTGCGCTCGGGCCAGCTCGTCGACGAGCGCGCGCTGGTGATGCTTTTCCTCGCCGTCGAGCGCGCGCGCGGCCGGTCCTCGAGGTGGGCCCAGTGGATCGCGGCGCTGCCGCGGGACCTCTCGACGCCGCTGCACTTCTCGGAGGAGCAGCTGGCGCTGCTCGACGGGACGACGCTGGGCAAGGCCGCGGCGAGCCTGCGCGCGAGGCTGGCGGCGGCGTGGGGCAGGTTGTCGCCGGCCGCGGCCGAGGTCGCCGCGGCGGCGGGCGTGGCCGCGCCGCCGACGCTCGAGGACTTCAAGTGGGCGTACTCCACGTTCTGGTCCCGCGGGATGGCGGTGCCGTGGCCTGTAGTCGCGGACGCGACCGGCGCGGGGGCCGCGGGAGCCGCGGGAGCGCGGGGGGCCCCTCCTCCCGCCGTCGCCGTCGAGGTCGTGGAGTGCATCATCCCGGGCCTCGACTTCTGCAACCACGCCCCCGGGGCCGCCGTGCGCTGGACGCTGTGGGGAGCAGCAGTAGCGGCGGCAGCAGAAGAAGCAGCAGAAGAAGAAGAAGAGGGCGGCCGGAGGGACGCGGCGCGGCAGGGGGGCGGCGCCGCCCGTGCGGCGCCGGACCGCGTCGCGCTCGTCGCGCCCGCGGCCTCGGCGCCGCGGCCGGGCGACGAGCTGCTGATCGACTACGGCGACAAGTCGCAGGAGGAGCTGCTGCTGCTGTACGGGTTCGCGCACGCGACGCTCGCGGCGACGGGCGGGAGGGTGCCGGGCGTGCTGATGGTGCCGTGCCCGCTGCCGGCGGCGCCGCCGCCGCCCGCGAGCTCGAGACTCAACGGCGGCAAGGGCGGCCTCGCCTCCTCCTCCTCCTCCTCCTCTGCTGTCCACCCGCAGACCCTGGGCGGCTGGGACCCTGACCTGGAGGACAGGCTGGAGCTGCTGAGGCGCAGGGGCCTGGCGCCGCAGGTGTTCCTGCCCGTGTCGGGTCCCGCGGAGGAGGGCAGCGGGGCGCCGCCGCCGGCGTCGAGGAGGCCCTCCTGGCTCCCCTGGCCCTTTTCGCCGGGGGCTCCCTCCTCCTCCCCTCGCAGGACCCCGGCCTCGTTCCTTCCCCCCGGCGTCTGGGACACCCTCGAGGTCTTCGTGCTGGAGCCCGAGGTCGTCCGCGGGGCGCTGGCGCACCCGGACGCCGTGACGCCGCCGAGAGGAGGAGGTGGGAGGGGGAGCAGCAAGAAGAAGAGCACCGGCGGCGGCGGCGGCGGCGGCGGCGGCGGCAGCGACAAGGGAGGGTCGACCTCCTCCTCCTCCTCCTCCTCCTCCTCCTCCTCCTCCTCCTCTGTCGAGGACGCCGGGCTCCGCATGGCGGTGCTGACGACGCTCGCGAGGCTGCTCGAAGGGACCGTGCTGACGCTCGAGGGGCCCGGGGGCACCGGGCCGCTGGAGGCGGACGTCGCGTGGCTCGAGGGCGAGGCCAGGAAGGCGGCGGCGGCGGGCTCGGAAGAGGGCGGGCCGCCCTCGGCCCCCTCCACTGCCGCCGCCTCGGCATCCTCAGACGCCGCAATCCACCGCGCGTGCGTCGAGTACCGTGCGACGCAGAAGGCCGCGGCGCGCAGGTGGCTGGCGCGGGCGAGGAGGGCCGTGGACGAGCAGGTGCGGGAGCTCGAGGCGCTGATGGCGGCTGGCGAGTGAGGCGAGGTGAAGTGGGAGAGAGTCGAGCAGCGAAAAGGAAGAAAACGAGAGAGAGGGAGAGAGGGAGAGGGAGAGAGAGAGAGGACAGCAAGAGAGAGAGAGAGGGACCCGAAAATGAGCGAAAACTTGAGTGAACCTAAAAAACGCAGCAGAGCAACTACACCAAAACGCACCAATTTTAACACAGCGCATATGTGACTGATTCTAAAAAGAGAACTTGACTTAATATCTGAAGAGAGGAGGAAGCGGTGAAAGAAGGAAGGGGAATGAGAGAGCGAAGAAGAGAGGTTTTCTTTTGTTTTCGTTCTCCGACTCACTTTTTTTTTCGCCTTTGCTCTCTCGCTCGTTCGGGCGACGACGGAGAGAAGCAGCGTTCTTTTCTCTTTTCTCTTCGCTTCCACAGACCGTTCTCTCCTTCTCTCTCTCTCTCCAAGAGCTCGACTGCGTCGGCCTCTCTTTCGCGAGGCCCGTCTCTCAGGTGCGTCGTTGTCTCGCGCGAAAGATAGGAGCGAGGGAGAGAGAAGACAGCACGTTTTCCGTCTTCTCCTTCTTCTTTCTTCGGCCGCCGCCTTTTTTGTTTGCTCCCGCCACAGACGCCTTTCCCTGCTCTCTTTTTCATTTCCCGCTCCACTCGTGAAGATCTCGGCTCTTTCCGAGGCGGTGAGCTCGAAACAGCGCGAGGGAAAACGGAGAAGAACAGGCTCGCGGAGAGTGAGAAAAAAGCAAGCGAACGAACGAGAGCAAAGCGTGCTGTTTTCTTCTTCTTCCCTTTTTTCTTCCCCATTTTTCTCCCCCTCGTCCTCACTCTTTCTCCCGGATCTTGCCTTGAGGCGACGCGCCGAGATAAGTTCTGTGCTCCGCAATATCGGTTTGAGGCGAAGAGAACAAAGAAGAGACGCGAATGAGATATTTCCGTTCTTTTCGAAAAGAGCGTCGAGCGAAGCGAAGCGAGCACGAAACGAGCGACGGACGAACGAAGCGACGACTCTTCAACCTCACTGCCCCAAAAAAGACAAAAAAAAAGCCGCTCTCTCCACCTCGCCGCCCCAAATGGCGACGTCCACCCGCACGGGCGGCACCGCCGCCGGCACCCTCGCGAAGAAGGTCGCGTCGGACATCAGGGCCGCGATCGCGGAGGGGCACGCCCCCGCCGCTGCCTCAGGAGGCGGCGGCGGCTCGACGCGCCAGCAGCAGCGCAAGCAGCGCGGCGCCGCCGCTGCTGCCACCAACCCTTCGCTGTCCTTTGACGAACCGGACCACAAGCTCTCCGCCGTGCGCCAGGTGGTCAAGGAGCTCACCGAGGGCATGCACGAGGACGCGGCGAGGCAGGCCCTCGCGTCGAGGCCCACGGGCGACGCCGTCGAGGCGACGGGGTTGGCGCGCGCGCTGGCGGAGGCGCTGGGGTTTGCGCGCAGGCATGCCGAGGGGGCCCTGAGTGGGATCGAGCAGCACGCTCGCAGCGCTGCTGGTTCTCAGGGAAAGAAGTCTGCTGCTGCCCCTTCCAAGAGGGCCGCCGCCGCAGCAGCAGCAGCAGCAGCGACGCTCAGGCTCGCCGTCTCGGCGCTGATCGCCGCGGCGAGCGCCTGCAACGACGCCGCGCGCTGGGGCTCGAAAGGTCCCGACGCGTCGGGCGCCGCCGCCGACGCGGTCTACGCGGCCACGGGGGAGGAGATATGGCTGGCGGTGACGGAAGAGTGAGTTTTGGAGTTTTTTTTGCTTTGCTTTGAGTTCTCGCGACGACGACGGCGACGACAGCGACGACGGCGCCTCTCTCACTTCTTCCCTTCCTCCTTCGCTCTCGACAACAACAGTCTCGGCTTCCCGCTCGTCCGCTCCTCGGCCCTCTCGACCCTCTCCACTGTCTCCCGCTTCTGCGCCGCGGAGACCCTATCCAAGCTCTGCACCTCCGCTCGCTGGCGCCAGCTCTTCTCCAGCGTGCTGCCCGGCTGCGGCAGCTTCGCGGTGCAGAGCGACGTCGCCTTCGCGGTCTTCGAGGTGCACGCCAGGCTCGCGCGCGACGCCGCCAAAGAGAATCAGCAAGGAGGAGGAGCAGCTCGCGAGCTCGACGGCATCGTGCCGTGGTCTCCCTCGGCGGCCGAGTCCTCCCCGGCGGCGGCGGCGCTCGAGGCCAGGGTGCGCGGGCTCGCGCGCGACCACGCCGCGACTCCCAAGTTCGACTTCGACGCGCGCGTCAGGCCGCTGGTCGTGGCCTACAACCGCGACGCGTCCTCGGGGATGACGGGCGTGGTGAGCCTGAGGGCGCGCGACGTGCGTGTGGTGGACGCCGAGACCGGGGACATGGTGGCGAGCGGGGCCGCGGTCGAAGGTGACGAAGTTGCCGCCGCCAACGGCGACAGAGCAAACGGCGACAACGCCAACGCCGGGGCTCCCTCTTCTTCTGCTGCTGCTGCTGCTCTCTGGGTCGACTTCGGCCTCCGCTCGGCGTCCACGCTCGTTGACCCTGGGGACGGAGAGCTCGAGATCGTAGAGTTTGCGTGGTACGACGTGCTGAACGTCGGCGGCGGCGGCGGAGCATCTCCCTCTTGTTCTGCTTCGAGAATCAAGGCCTCGCGCACGGGCGGCGGCGGGCTGCAGCTGCTCGCGCCGCTCGCGCCGCCGGCGCCCGGCGCCGTGCCCTCCGAGCTGACGGGCAAGAGGCCGCTCGAGAGTCTGGCCGTGCAGGTCACGCTCGACTCGGACGCGGCGGACGAGCTGATGCGCGAGAAGAGCGAGGTGCAGGAGTGGGTGGCGAGGCAGGCTGCCGCTGCTGCCGCGGGCGGAGGAGGAGCGAAGAAGGCGACTTTGGCCAAGATGTCGATGTGCGTTTTTTTTTTGAGTTTTTTGTCTTCTTGTTCCTTTTTCTTTCAACTCTCTTCCCTTCCGACTCACAACCTTTTCCTCTTTTGCATCTCAAAATATACACTCTCACCAAAACAGTGCTTCGATCCTGCAGGGGGCCGCTGCGGCAAAGCCGCCCCTGGAGCTCAAGCGCACCGACGAGGGGGAAGCGGCGGCGGCAAGGACGACCCGCGGAGGCCGCGCCGCCGCAGCAGCAGCGAAGGAAGCTGTCGCCGTCGAAGAAGAAGAAGAGCAAGAGGACGAAGAGCTCCAGCAGCAGCAGCACCGCACGCAGGCCCTGTCCACGCTCCCAGAGAGCCCGCGCCACGACGTCGACTTGGCGGCGGCGGGCGACGGCGTCGGAGAGCTCGAGATCGAGGACGAGGAGGGGATGGAGCTCGACGTCGCCGGCGCCGGCGGCGTGGGCCGCGGAGGCCGCGGTGGCAACGGCGCTGGCGCTGGCGGCGGCAAAGGCGCCAGCGGCGGCGACGAGCCCCCCTGGTTCGTCGAGCAGATGACACAGGAGCAGAGGCGCCGCGCCAATGCCTCGGCTCGCGCCGACGCCGCGATCGACCAGGACGAAGAAGAAGAAGAAAACAAGGAAACGGAGACGGACGAGGAAGCAGCGGCGGCGGCAAGGGCGGCGCGCGCGTGCGCGGCGACTGCTGTTCCGCGCGCTGCTGCTGCCCCTGCCCGCCTCGCCACCGACGCCTCCGACGACCCCTTTGCCGAAGACGGACCCTCCCTGCAGTGCGCCCAGCTCGTCGTGACCGTCACTGCAGGAGGAGGCGACGAGCGCGCGTCGCAGCTCGCTGCCGCGACGAGGGCGGCCGCCGGCGCCGTCGCCGAAGCCGCCGCGGCCGGTCTAGCAGTCAAAGGAGGAGGAGGAGGAGGAGGAGGAGGAGGAGGAGGAGGAGCGACCACGGCGGCGACACTGCGCGGCTTCACTGCCGGTGGAGGAGGTCGCCCGCGCGCGAGCCGCCTCGCCGGCCTGGGCGTCTCGACCGCCGCCACCGCGGGAGCCCAGCAGCAGCAGCAGCAGCAGGAGGGGGCCACCCCTGTCGGCGGCGGCGGCGGCGGCTTCGACTTTCCGGAGGAGGGAGGAGAAGAGGAGCCGGACGAGGAGGAATCGGAGGCAGAGGAAGGACGCCGCGGCGGAGGCGAGGGCAGGGGCCGCGGGCGCGGGCGCGGGCGCGGGCGCAGGCGCGCCACCGCCGCGGCGACCACCGCTGCGGGCCAGAAGCGCACGCGCGCCGCTTCCACTGCCGCCGCGAAGAAGAAGGCCGTGACGCCTGCCGCTGCTGCCGGTGCCGCTGCTGCGCCCAGGCGCAAGTCGCCGCGCCTCCACGGCAAGGACGCGCAGCAGCAGCCCGCTGGCGTCGCTGCCTCGGCTGCGCGCCGCCGCGGCCGCGGAGGCGGGAAGGAGGAGTCCGAGAGGGAAGAAGAGGAGGAGGAGGAGGAGGAGGAGGAGATGACAACCTCCACCGAAGAGGAGGAAGGCCCCACGCCCGCGCCTGCCGCCCGCCCTGCTGCCGCGGCCACCCAGCGCCACCGCTCGACGACGGGCGGGGCCGCACGAACCGTCGCGGCGCGCAAGGAGGCCGCCGCGGCGGCAGCTGCTGCCGGAAAAGCTGCTGCTGCCCCCGCCGCCGCCCCTTCGCCCTCCTCGTCCGCCCCGCCCCCGATGCCCGACCTCGAAGGAGAGGGGATGGAGATGGAGGACCTGGGGGGAGGAGGAGGCGGAGGCTGGAGCGCGCTGCCGCAGGAGCTACCTGGCCTCGGCGGCGGCCGCAGGAGCGTCGGCGGCGCCGCCGCTTCTCGCGGCGCCACGACGACGGCGGCGGCGGCGCGAGGGCCCAGGCAGCAGCAGGAGCAAAGACAGCAGCCGCAGCGCCGCGTCCTCGAGGAAGCCTTCGAAGCAGAAGACTTCGAGGTCGGGCTCGAGCTCGACGCGGGAGAAGGCCCCTCTGCCCGCGGTCGCGGCCGCGCCGCCGCGCCCGCCGCCCTCGACCTCGATGACCACTTCGGCCTCGACCTCGACCTCGGCGACGCCGCCGCTGCCCTCCCTGCCCTTGCCGCCCCCGCCCCCGCAGCCGCGGCCGCCGCTCCCTCCACCCGCCGCCGCCGCTCCCCCCGCGCCCGAGGCGAGCCATCCCAGCAGTCCAACCTGCTGGCCGCGGCCCTCCAGCAGATGGTGGCCGCCGTCGGAGGCGCCCTCGCCGACGAGAGCGACGAGGAGGGCGAGGGGCCGGCGGCGGAGGGCGACGGGGCCGCCGCCGCCGCCGCCGTCGCCGCCGGAGCCGTCGCCGCCGTCGGCGCCGAGCTCGAGACCGCGATGCGGCGCGTCGTCACCATCGTCACCTCGGCCAGGCGCGCAAAGTTCGAGAAGAAGCAGGCCACGGTGCTCTCGCACGCGGCCGAGACCTCGAGGCAGGAGGTCGAGGCCTTCGAGCGCCGCGAGCGCGCGGCCGCCAAGCGCGCCGGCGCCGCGGCGGCGGGGAAGCTGCGTGACGCGCGCGCCTCCCTCGAGGACGTCTCGCGCCGCATCTCCAGGGCCAACCAGCAGCACAAGCAGGCGCTGCGGGCGCTGTGGGACGAGTACCGCCGCGAGCACGCCGCCGCGGCGGCGGTGAGGCGCGAAGCCGAGCAGGAGGCGCGCGCGAGGGCGGCCGTGGCGCGGTGCGAGGCGGCCGAGGTGGCCGAGAGGGTCCGCCAGCGCGCCGCGGACGCGGAGGCGAGGGTCGAGGCGCTGAGGAGGGAGGTGGAGAGGGCATCGGGCAGCATGGGCGCGGCGATGGCGCGGACGCTGGGGCAGGCGGAGTGAGAGTGACGGTGAGGGAGGGAGAGAGAGAGAGTGGAGATGATGAATGCGGAAGAGAGAGAGAGAGAGAAATGATTTTGATGAGAGAGTGCGCTTTTGATTTTCCCTTGCCCTTTTTTCTCTTTCAACGCCAAAAGGAAACAGCGCGCAGTTCCCCCCGCACGGGCTTCTTTCCTTTTCTGCTGTTTCAAGAAGAGTGTCATAAACCAAAAGTCCAAAGCGCCACGCGTTCTGATCGAAGAGAGACCTCAAAACACGGGGGAAACGTTGTTCATTTTTTTCTTAAACGGATCCCCCCCCCCCTGTCGCTCGCACCGCGCGGGAAGGGAAGGGAGGGGGAGAAACAGAAAACGGGTGAAGCAAAAAGAGGGGTATCACAGAAAGGGGAAAGGTAAATGCGGTGTAAACAATAGGGGTGGGGAAAAACGATCCCTCTCAACGAAAAAATTCGTTCTCTCTTTCTCTCTCTCTCTCTCTCCAGAGGGAGTTTTTCGGGGACGCGCCCCGGCGCTCCGTGTTTCTCTCACTCTTTTTCCCCAGCGATTTTTTTTAAGAAAAGAAATCGAAAGCGCAGTTTCGCTTGGTTGTTATGTGTGTAAAATTGGAAGTCTTCGGCGTTTCGTTAGTTGTGGGTTTCGGTTTGGTGAGATGTTTATTTAGTTGTGGTTTTTCGGTCACGACAGAGACGAAGAACAAAGACGAAGACCAAGGACGGCGGCGGCTGGGCCCCCCCCGCCGCCGTCTTCCTTTCTCCTTTAAAGCGGCGTCGTCGTCATCGTCATCGTCTTCAGTCAGTCATTCAGTCAGTCAGACGCGTCGGTCGGGCGATGAGGGACTTTTTCTTTCAGCGGGCCCGGCGGGCAAGAGCGCGGGGCGAGGCCGACGCGACGACGCGCGCCGACGCCCGCGCCGACGGCGCCCTCGCCGCCCCCTTGCCCCCGGCGGCGCCGCCCTTGCCGCCGCCGGCCGACGTCTCCACCTCCGCCAGCGCCGCGGCCGCGCGCTCCTCCTCCCGGTCGAACACGAACGGCCCGCTGCAGACGGGCGCCTTCGGGCCCTGCGAGAACCCGCCGTTGGCGAGGTAAGACGGCACCGCGGCCAGGTTGCTCTCGTCCTGGATGTGGCGCCACGCGGCGTGCCTCGTGTCCTTGACGTCGCGCAGCGCCCTCCACACCGCCGAGTTGCACTTGAAGCCCGACCCGAACCCGACCTGCCAGACCACGTCGTTGCGCCTCACGCCCTGCGCCGCCTCGACGTAGCCCAGCGCGTACCAGAGCGAGGCCGAGCTCGTGTTGCCGTACCAGAACAGCGAGTTGTAGCTCGGCGCGGACTTGTCAAACGGCAGCCCGAGCTGCTTGCTGAGCCCCTCGATGACGCCCCGCCCGCCGGCGTGCAGGCAGAAGTGGTCGAAGGCGCGTTTAAAGTCCGGGACGTAGGGCGCGGGGCGCATCGACTTGGGCAGGAGCGCGCGCGCGACGAGTGAGCCGGCAAACTTGAGCTGCTCGGCCAGCGGCAACACCAGCGGGCCCATCTTGGTCAGGTTGCGCTCGAGGGCCCTGCCGGCCACCTTGACCAGGTCGCGGTTGAGCTCGACGCCCACGACGCCGCGGTCGTCCTCGCGCTGGAAGACGCACTCGTAGGCCACGTCGTCGGCCCCCAGGTGCACCCTGACGAGGTGCTCGAGCTCGTACTTGGCGCGCGGCCTCTCGGCCTCCTTGGAGGTCAGCATGACGGCGGCGCCGCCCATGCGGAAGAGTGTGTTCGGGATCAGCATGGAGCGGTCCTTTCCCAGGTACCTGTTGGTTTGGTTGAAGAAGAAGAGAGAGACGGGAAGAGGGGAAAGGGAAAAAGGGGAGAGGTGGTGAGTTTCTTTCTCCCTCTGACGAAAAACCCGAGAGCGAGAGCGGGAGAAAAACACCCCCCCCACACACACACAAAAAAAAAAAAAACTCCAATCAACAACTCACCAGTTCTGCGTCACGTTCTCCGTCGACACCACCAGCGCGTACCCGCCCCTCCCGCCCTTGCCCTTGTGCGTCTGCAGCAGCTTCTGCGCCAGCTGCACCGCGAGAACGCCCGCCGAGCACCCCATGCCCGCGAGGTTGAACGACGTCACGTCGGCCCTCATCCCGAAGTGGTTGATCAGCATCGCAGACAGCGACGGCGTCGGGTTGAACAGAGAGCAGTTGACGACGAGCACGTCGACGTCCTGCGGGGACAGAGAGAGGCGGGCGAGCAGCTCCGAGACGGTGCCGAAGAGGACCATCTGCGCCTCCTCGCGCGCCTCGCGCATCGTCCTCGTCGTCGGGCTGACGCCGTCGCCCAGGCGCGCCCTGCGGCTCTCGGCCGAGTCGTGCAGGGCCGGGGGGAAGTACGCGTGGTCGCTGACGCCGTTGCGCTCGCTGACGCGGGTCTGGAAGTCGAGCGCGTCGGCGTCGAAGACTCCGGCGTCGCGACTCTGCTGCTGGAACACGTCGAGCGGCACGCGGCACTCCTCGGGCGGCTTGTAGCACGCAAAGTCCAGGAGGTACGTCTTCGTCCTGAGCTTCGCTTTCAGCAAGACGCCCAGCGCGAGGAGGAGGGCCGCGGCGGAGAGGGCTGGCAGGAGCCCGAGCTCGAGGCGGACCGTGCGGCCCGCGGCGGCGGCGAGCGGCCTGTTGAAAAAGTCCGGGAGCAGCCTGGCCCAGAGTCCCGGGGTCGAGCTGCCGGCGGCGAAGATCCCGGCGCCGAGGGCGAGGGCCGAGGCCAGCTGCCGCCCGTAGAAGCGGAGCGCCGCGTCCCTGGCCGTGAGGTCTGTTTTATTTCGAGTATTTGGGAGAGAGGTCGAGAGAGGTTGAGAGAGGTTGAAGAAGGAGAAGAGGAGAGTTGGCGAAGGAAAAAAAAGGGGAGCGGGGAGGTTGGTGGCGAGCGGCTGCCAGTGGCTTGCTTTTTTTTTTTTCCTCGCTCGGCCGGGAGGGGCAAGAAGCGGCGAGAGAGAGAGCAAATGAGCCAGGCGGTTCGCTCCGTCCGTCGTGGGGGCAGACCTGCGCATCTCCCGCGCTGACTCTTCTGGCAGATGAGATCCAGAGACACGATACCCCCTCGACGTCACGCGCAAGGGAGCAATTGGGGGCGCCGTCGAGGTAAATTCCTCTGTGCCAGAGAACGAGGGGGGTCGCAAGCTCCCCGTCGATTCGACGCTTGCTTTCTGCGTACGAAATCAGCATGGCCGTGCGGAGCACACTTTTTGGCCATCATTGCGTCTCCTTCTTCCATCAAAGGCGAGGAAAAGTCAACGAAAGCCGTTATCGAGGAATTGCAATCTCCAAGAGCAGGGCACGACAGCACCCCGCGACGTCGATAGGTCCCCGTTTGGCTTTTTTTCTAAGGGGCGCGATGAAGAAGAGCGACGGCGAAATCGCCGCCTCAAGGTCGCCGTCGTTTCGATTTTCTACGCTTACCGGTCGCCATCGTGGGGACGGGGGGTTGGAGCTCGGAACCCTCTCGAGGTCAATCGTCTCTCTTGAGAGAGATAAAGCAGATGGGAAACAAAGGGCGGAGCAAGAACGCTTCTCCACGCCCAAAGAGAGGGAAAGGGAGAGTCCTCCTAAAATAGGAAAAGAAGGAAAGTAGTGAGAGAGGGGTCGGAGAGGCGGAAGGAAAAATCGACCTCGAGTCGAAAATTTTCCTCCTCGAACCTCTTTTTTTGTTTTTTCTTTAAATGGTTTCTGGTTTTGTGTTTTTGCAAGATAAAAAGAAGGAAAGGGGGCGAAGCAGCAGCAGCAGGTGTAGAATGATGTTTTTTGGTTTTTGTAATCGAGGGCCGCGCGAGGACGAAGAAGAAGAGAAAGAGCGTCGAAGAAACGAAGAAAGAAAAGAAGAGCGAGCTCTCTCTTTTTGCAGGAGCACGTCTCATCTTTTTCACCGTTTCTCAAAAAAACCAAAGAGGCTCTCTCTCTCTCCCTTTCTCCGTCCCCGCCGTGATACATTCTCTCTCTTTCTCTTCCTCTCCCCGTATATATCTCTCTCTCTCCAACATTTGAAAACTTAGAGGAAGAAAAGGGTGAAAAACGACCTGGTTCAGGGGGGAAAACGGAAAAGAAAGACAAAACGCCGCGCGAAGAGAAAAGACCGCAGCTCTCTCCTTTCTCTTTCTCTCTCTCTCTCCGCGTTTCCTCCCCCGCTTCTCTCCCTCCCCCACGATCCCATCTACCTCTTCTGGTGCCTCTTGAACGCCAGGCTGGCCCACGCCAAAATGGCAAACGCCCAGAAGAAGAACGACTCGTAGGCCACCTGTTGATTTTGTTTTTTGAGAGTTTCCAAGTTTTTTTTGTGTGAGTCTTTTTCCCTCTCTTTTTTTCCTTCTCTGTTTTTTTCCCCTCCCTCGAGGAAACAAAAGGGGAACAAAAAACGCATCGCACCTGCTCCCACTTGTTCGCGTCGCCGATCGAGTAAAAGTCGAGGATCGACCCGCCGTCGAGCGCGCGCAGCGTCTGCTCGCCTTCGAACTGGTTGACCATCTGCGCCTGCCAGGCGTACTTCAAAAAGTCGATGTACGAGTACCACCTCCAGTACTTGGGCTGGTCCTGGGGGCGCAGCAGCAGGCCGACAAAAAAGAGCAGTGTCGTGACGTAGGCGGGGAGCGCGGCGTTTGCGACGTCCATGTTGGGCGCCGCGCTCGCGATCGCATAGCCGAGGGCAATGCCCGTCGCCGTCGTCGTGAAGTAGACCGCCCAGAAGTGCGGGAACGAGCCCGCGAGCTTGCACGGGAAGAAGACGACGGCGCCGAAGACGAGCGTGTTGAAGAACGCGATGACGAGCTCCTCGATCATCTTCGACAGCAGGTAGGTCACCGGCCGGTAGAGCCCGTCGGCGCGCTCGCGCACGAACAGGGACCGCTCGAGCACGAGCGCGGGGACGTAGGCGCTGGCGGTGTACCCGGGCATGATCGCCCACAGGAAGAGCACCGCGGTCAGGTTGTTGACGTTGGACTGCGAGTGGTCGGCCCCGACGCGCCAGTAGAGCGACATGATGATCAGCGACAGGACCGCCTTGTCCGCGATGCGGGGGCCCAGGAACGACGCGTCGCGGTAGTCGCGCGCCATGCGGTACTTGAGCAGCGTGCGCACGCCCCACCAGGCCGGCGTGGTCGTCCCGGACCGCGTAGCCAGCTCCGCGGCGACGGTGGCCGAGACCGGCACGCGCTCGGAGAGCATGCGCGCGACGGCGGCGGCGTTGGCGGCGGCGAGCTCCGAGGCCGCGTACGCGTCCGCGAAGCTCCCCCCCAGGCCGTCGCGGTCGGCCTTGGTGGTGACGTCGACGATCCACTCGGCGCGGTTGTGGAAGACGGTCGTCGAGGAGTTGGGGTCGGCGGGCTCCCCTCCCTTGCCCGTCGTCCTGCCGTTGGCCGAGAAGCGCGGCACCTCGGGGAACGCCCGCTCAAAGTACTCGACGGCGGCGTGGCCGTTCTCGCCCGCGTAGACCACCTTCCCGCGCAGCAGGATCATCAGCCTGTCGAACAGGTTGAAGCAGTAGGGCGTCGGGGAGTGGATCGTCGCGCAGATGGTGATCCCCGTCTTGACCAGCCCCTTGACGACAGTCATGACCTCGTTGGCGGTGAACGAGTCGAGGCCCGAGGTGGGCTCGTCGAGGAAGAGCACGCGCGGGCTCGTGACGAGCGCGATGCCGATGTTGACGCGCTTGGCCTGCCCGCCGCTGATGCCGCGGGCCAGACTCGACCCGATGCGCACGTCGCGGCAGGGCGCGAGCGCGAGCTGCTCGATGACGGCGTTGACCCTGGCCACCTTCGTCGCGGCCGGCGTCGCCAGCGGGTTCTTGAGCTCCGCGGTGTACATCAGCATCTCGGCGACGGTCAGGTTCGCGAGCAGCGTGTCAAACTGCTCGACGTAGCCCGTGTACCGGCGCAGGAACGTGCGCGAGGCCGGGTGGCCCGCGAAGCGCAGCGTTCCCGAGATGTCGCCGACGGTCTTGCGACCGGCGAGCACGTCGAGCAGCGTCGTCTTGGAGGAGCCCGAGGGGCCCATGAGGGCCGAGAGCTGGCCCGGGAGCAGGGCTCCCGTGACGCCGTGGAGCAGAGTGAGCTTCTGGGAGCGCTTGGCCTCGTTCCGGACGACGTAGGTGAGGTTCTGTTTTTTTTTTTTTTTTTTTTTTGAAAGAGAGGTCGAGGGGGAAAAGGGGTCGAGGTGAGCGAGAGAGCGAGGGAGGTGCCTGGGAGGGAGGGGCAGCTTTTGTTTTTTTCTTCTTCGGCCGGCACGCCATATTCGACCGCATTCCACTTCTCTTTCTCTGCTCCTTCTGGTTCTTGAGAGATACACTCTCGATTCCTCGGCGACAAAGAACAGAAGCGAGCAAGCGACGAGAGAGAAAGAGAGAGTGCGAAGGAGAACGAGATTGCAAAAAACTGAAGAGCGGTTTCGCAATTTGGCTTCTCTCTCTCAACTGCTCTCGTAGCGAAAGCTTGTTCTCGTCGGGACCATTCTCTGCTCTCTGTCCAGCGAGCGCGAGCAGTGATTTGCTCTTCTTGGCTCTCGCAAGGGAGAAAGAGCAACGAAAGGCGCGAGCTTGCTGTAGTTCCGGCGTGCTCGCTCTTCTTCTTCGACGCGAATCTAGCCGGGGCTCGTCGCCCGCCGGGCCTTTTTTCTCAATTGGACCCTCTTCTCCCTTCGCTTCCCTCCCCCCTCCCTGCATCTCCGCCTGACGCACCTCAAACACCACCGGCATGCCGTGTTCGGTCAGAGAGTCGGGCTCCTCGACGACGTCGAGCGGGAGGCCCTCCTCGTAGTCGCCGCCCTTGGAGGCGTCGGCTGCGGCGGCGGCATTCGAGCTGCGCCTCGAGATTGCCGTCGTCGCGGCGAACGATGTGCGGCGCGTCAGCGGGGCCCCTCCGGCCGCGCCCGCGGCGGGCGCGGCGCGCGTGGGAAGCGCGTCGGTTTCGCCCGGGGTGACGCGCATGGTGCGTCGGTTGGGTGCTGCGCTGTCGTTATTCGAGGAGAGCGGGGTCTTGCTCTTCTCTGCTCTCCTCTGTTCTTCTTTGAGTTTTTTCTTCTCGTTTTTCGCGATAGTGGAACTAGTAGCTGGGGAAGGCGGGGCGAGGAGAAAATCCACTCTCCTTCTTTCTGACTTCCTTCCCAAAACCCCGACCGGCGCTCCTTCTTTTCAGCGCTCTCTTCCAAGCTGGCGCCCTCGGTCTCTCCCGCGGCAGTCGCTGCTCCGTCGGACAGCGCCGCCGCTGCCCCTGCTCCCATGGCCTCGCCTCCCCGGGTCGTCATCGTCGGGGGGGGCCAGGCCGGCGCCGGCGTAGCGCAGGCGCTCGCAGGCATCGCAGACGTGACGCTCGTCGACCCGTGAGTAGCTTTTCCTTCGCTTCTTTACCATTATCGCGCTCTCCTTTGCGCATCGGCATAGAGCATCGGTCGTGAGCTGCTCTGAGCAAAAGAAAATGAAGGAGAAGAGGAAAGAAAAGACGAAAACGGAGGCGTCGAAGAATGTTTCCAATGGAAGCAAACCGCCGCGACGATCTCGCTCTCGTCGACCCGTTCCTTGTCTCCCTCTCTCTCACTCCGACACACACAAAAAAAAACTCATCTTCTCCTCAGGAAGGACTACCTCGAGATCCAGTACGCTAACGTGCGCGTCCCCGTCGACCCGAGCATCGTCGAGCGGAACTGCGTGCCGTTCAAGGTAGGGCTGAAAGCGACCGGGAGAAAGAAAGAGAGAGGAGGGCTGCTTTCCCCTCGACACAGCGGCAACCCGCGCCGTCTCTGCCCCTCTTTTTGCCCTCTGCCCTCGGCCCTCACCCCCCCCCCTCTCCCCTCTCCCCCTCCATCTCGTCCTCCTCCTCAAAAAACAGGACATCCCCCGCCTGGGCAGACTCGTCACCTCCTCCGCGACCTCCGTCTCGCCGACGGAGAAGACGCTGACGACGGCCGACGGCGCGGTGCACGCCTTCGACTTCCTCGTGCTGGCGCCGGGCGTCTCGTACTCGGACCCGCTCCTCAAGAGCGGCGGGCTCCCCGGCTCGGGCAGCTCGACCCTCGAGGCGCGCAGGCGGCAGGTGGCCGAGGCCGCGCGGCTGCTCGAGAGGGCGCGGTCCGTCGTGGTCGTCGGCGGGGGGCCCGTCGGCGTCGAGCTCGCCGCCGAGCTCGCCGACGACAGGTCTCCGGGGAGCGGAGCGAGGGAGATCACGCTGGTGACCTCCGCGGGGCGCCTCCTCCACCCGAAGCCGGCGTGGGTCGGGGCCCCCGCGGAAGCGTGGCTGAAGTCGAAGGGCGTCCGCGTCGTCAAGGGGCAGAGGGTGGAGGAGAAGGCGGCCGAGGCCGAGGGAGGAGGAGACGGGAAGAGCGGCGGGAGGAAGAAGAAGAAGGGAGCAGGAGCGACGACGACGGCGACGGCGACGGCGACGACGCTGACGACCTCTCCCGCGGGGGAGACGCTCGAGGCCGACGTCGTTTACTGGTGAGGTTTGCCTCTTTCATCCGAGGGAGGGACGGAGAGCAAAAAGAGAAGAAGAACAAAGAGACCGAAAGATAACAAAAAAACTCGCTCAAAAAAAAACTCAAAATCAAAAATCGGGAAAAAAATATTCACAGGTGCTTCAACGGCGCCCCGAACACCTCCTTCCTCTCCGATTCTTCGGTCCTCGACGCCGCGGGCTTCGTCAAGGTCGACGAGCACCTCCGGGTCCTGGGGAAGGAGGCGGAGGGCTGGTTCGCCCTGGGCGACGCGTCGGCGGCGCCCGGCGTCAAGCTCGGGTACCTCGCCAGGGCCCAGGCCTCGACCGTGGCCTCCAACATCAAGGCCGCCATCGGCGCCGCCAAGGGGGGCAGGGGCGCCCCCGCCCCCGCTCCCCCGGCCAGGTGGAGCGCCAACAACGGCCTCGAGGTGATGCTGGTGACGCTGGGGCGCGGGAGCGGCGCGGGCCACCTGGGGAGGTGGGTGAGGCTCCCGGGCCTGGCGGTCGCCGCCATCAAGGGCAGGGACCTGTTCGTGGGCAAGACGCGGGCCGGGCTCGGGGTGGCCTGAGAGGAGGAGGGAGAGCGGGGGGGGGGCGGGGGGGGGCGGGTGTGCGTGCGTGCGTGTGTGGTGGGGGGGGGGAGCGAGGTGAAAAGAGAGGAGGAGAGGAGGGAGGAGCTTTTGGGGGGAAATGCGACGGCGGCGGCGTGCTGTCGATCTGCTCTCCGTCCTTTTCGGTTGGAAGAAACTGTTTCGGGTCCGAGGGCCGCCGGGGCCGATGCTTTCTCTTCTGGGCTTGTAATCGAGGGAAAGGTTTTTGCGTGCGGACGGAACTGGGGAGGTGGGAGGAGACCTTGGTTTGAGCGACTCCTCGCGGGCGGGAGGGTTGAAGAGGGTTGGGAGAGAGAGGGTTGAGAGAGAGGAGCGGCGAGAGAGAGGAGGGAGGCGACGAAGCGCGACGGCCTCTCGTCGGGGCTCCACAAACCTTCTTTTTTTCGAAGCCGAAGAAGACCTCTTTCTTTTTTCTTCGCCTTCAGCGCGCCCTCTGATTTCTTTTTCCTCGGCTATCTCATCTATTTCGTCGCCGCCATGTCGGCCGTTGTCGAGTACCTGACTGGTCCCCACCACTTTGGTGCGTTTTCGCGTGAAAGAGAGAGGGATGAGAGAGGAAGAGGGAAGGGGAGAGAGAGAGCGGAAAACGAGTCGAAAAACGAAAACTTCCGCCGCCGCCGCTGCTCTCGTTGTGCTTTGGCGAATCCGCGGGCCTTCCGACACGGCCTCTCGGTCGCTCTGAATCCTCTGAGCCTATGGATCTGATATCGCAAGAGCCTTATTTATGCTCGAGAATGCGAAGAAGCGATCGAGAAGGCCCCACGGAGACGCACGGAACGCGAAGCGATCGCTTGCCGGCCCTCCGAGGCAACGCCCTCTCCCGGCTGAAGACCGCATGCGGCGCGGCGGAATGAAGGAAAAGGAAAGCTCTCTTTCTCTGTGCTCGCTTCGCGCTCGGGCCTCCGCTCCGCCGCCAACTGCCTCTGCGATGCGGCGCGGTGGCCTGGGAGCAGTGGTGTGTGATCGAGCGGTCACGCGAGAGGCGCCGTCCGACGCAGCTTTTCTTTGCTTTTTTTCCTTTGCGGTGCGGAGGAGTCGCCGTTGTTTGGCACCCCCAATCTTGCCTCCTTCTCGCTCGCGAGCGCCTGTTTCAATTCACTCACCCCTCCCTCTGTCCCCTCCAAACGCCGATCAAAACACCATCCCCCCCTTCACACAGACCAGCGCACGCAGGACTGGCCGGTCATGGACTGGAAGACGGCGACCGCGATCTCCGCGGCCTGTGAGTTCTTTTTTCCTATCAGAATTCAAAAACTCTGTTTTGGGGATCAGAAGCCGCCGTCGTTCCCCGTTGCTGTCACGCTTCGACGTCGACCCAGTCACTCACCTCGTTCCCTTTTTTCGAAAAAAACAAAAAAAAACTGAAAACGCACAAAAGACGTCGGCGGCGTCCTCGGCGGCAAGCGCCTCATGAAGCACCGCAAGCCCTTCAACGTCAAGCCCTTTGCGGTCGTGCACAACGCGGTGATGTTCTCCCTCTCGCTCTACATGGTGATCGAGACGCTGTCGCAGTCGTACGTCAACTTTGGCTGGGCCAAGAAGCTCACCCCGTGGGGGAACATGGTCGAGACGCCCGGGTCCTCCAAGTTCTCCCCCTCGGGCTACAGGCTCGCCCGGGTGCTGTGGATCCACTATCTGTCCAAGGTGTACGAGTTCGCGGACACGGCCATCATGGTGCTCAAGAAGAACGAGCGCCAGATCTCGTTCCTGCACGTGTACCACCATGCGTCGACCTTCTTCCCGTGCTGGTGCGTCTGGGAGAGAGGGGGAGAGGGGTTTTTTCCGCGTTTCCTTCGAGCGGAAGCGAGCGACAGCGAGCGAAGCGAAGAAGCTTTGCTGCATCTCCTTCGAGCGGAGCGACAGCGGAGCGACGAAGCTCTCTCGTGTTTCCTCCGAGCAGAAGCGAGCGACAGCGAGCGAAGCAAAGAAGCTTTCTATCGTCGCCTTTGAGCGAAGTCTCCTTCGAGCGGAGGAGCGACAGCGGAGCGAAAAAGTCGACTCTTTCTCTTCCTTCTCTGGCTCCTCCTTCTCTTGTTCTCTCTTCTTGTTCTCTCTTCTCTTTTAGCTCCTGCGGAGGAGAGCCCAGAACCCCCGCTGTCGACCTTCCGAATTCCCGCCCTCTCAACGAAAACAACGCCCTCGAAAAAAAACAACTCCTCGAATCGAAAAGGTGGGCCGCCGTCAACTTTGCCCCCGGCGGCGACGTCTACTTCATCTGCGCTTTAAACTCCTTCGTCCACGTCCTCATGTACGGCTACTACCTCGCGTCCTCGACGGGGATCAAGGTGCCGTCCTTCTTCAAGAAGAGCATCACGCGCGTGCAGATGGTCCAGTTCGGCCTGCTGAACGCGCAGGCCCTTTACGGCGTCTTCGTCGCGAGCTACTACCGCCCGCGCATCGTCGTCGTGATGGCGCTGATCCAGTCGGTCGTGTTCATGTCGCTGTTCGCCAACTTCTACAGGCAGGCGTACAAGAGCGCGGCGGCGGCGAAGAAGGCCGCCGGGGGGTCAAAGAAGCGCGCTTAGAGAAGAAGAGGTCTTGAGGAGGAGGTTTTTTTTTCATCTTAAAACAATTTCATCTTTTTTTTCATTAATTCGTTTTCCCGCCCTCCGCGATAGAGAATTGTTTCATTTCTTTTCGCCACCAAACACCCCCCCCCCCCCCCCACACACACACACACGTCTTCACACGTCTTAACGACCTCGAACACCGCCCGTTAACGAGAGAGAGGGAGAAAGTGGAAACTTTAAACGAGGGGCCGCAAGCGTCGCACGCCCCCTTTTTTTGTCGTGAAAGAGTAGGCTAGAGAAAGAGAGAAAGAAAGAGAGGAAAGAAACAAAAAAAAACAGAGAGAGAGCCTTTTTTTCTTTCTTGTTCCCCTCAAAAGGCCATCGTTTTCAGCTGCAGCCTGGGGGAGAAGAGAGAGAGAGAGGTTCGAAGCCCCCCACCGCCGCCGTGAGAGAGAGAGAGAGAGAGAGATCTTGTTAACCAGGAAAAGAAAAAAGCTATTCCGTTTCTCAAAAAAAACGTTTTTTTTTCGGTTTCGGGGCTCGACGTTTCCTCTCTCTTCTCCCTTTCCTGCCACCGCACACAACTCTCCCTCTGTTGTGTTTTTCTCTTGTCATTGGAATCGCGTACTTAATTGAATTCGATGCTGAAATTTTTACAAGAATCGTGTTTCGAACCGAAAGGAAGAAGAACAAGAGCCCCCCTCTTTGTTTGAATGAATAAAGAAAATCAGGAAAAAAACTTGAAACTCGGATTTAAAAAAATCAAAACTCAGGGGAAGAACGACGCCGCCTGCTGCGCCGGTCTGGGCTGCTGCGCGTCATCCGCAGGCGGCGGAAGCAGCCCCAGCGCCGCGCCAATCCTCGCGGCGAGAGCCGCGAGGGGCGAAGTGGCCAGCGGCGTCGCCGCAGCGGAAGCGGGAGAGGGCGCCGGAGCGACCGGCGTCGGAGCGACCTGCGCAAGCCGCCGCCTCTTCCCGAGCAGCGCCCCGATCGACGGCAGCAGCGCCGGCAGGTTGTTCGCCAGCCCCACGGCGATGTCATTGGCAACGGGAGTGAGCGCCTGGCCGGCCGCCTGCATCGTCTGAGCGGCCTGCGGGACGGCCTCGGCGAGCTTCGGGAGGGCCTCGCCGAGCGGCGAGCCGGCAACCTCCTGCTCGAGCTTGCTCGCCTGCTCGAGCATCCTGCTCAGGTCTCCCAGCGGGTCCCCAGAGGGGCCTCCCGCCCTTCCCCCGACGGCATCCGCGACGGGGTTGGATCCTCCGAGGGGCTGCTGCGAGGGGAGGGCGCGGGGCTGGAAGGCGTTGGAGGCGGAGGCGGGCAAGTTGGCGTTTCCGTTGCCGTTGCCGGAAAGCGCCCGGGCCGCGGCGCCGGCGAGCTCGTCGACAGCCGACTGTTGCTGCCCCTCGCTGCCGCCCTCGTTCTCGGAGGCGTGAGCAGCGCCGCCTCCGTGGTGATGGTGCGGAGGGTGGTGGGGCTGCTGCTGCTGCTGCTGCTGCTGGTTCTGGCCTTGCTGCTGGGAAATGGAAGTCGAGGAGGTCGAGGCCGGGCGGTGCTGCTCAGACGACGAAGAGCCCCTCTTCCCTCCTCCCGATCCTCCGAGTGCCTCCCCGACGGGGGCCACCGGGTGCGCTATGCTCCCATCGTCGTCCTCAAAGTACCTGTCCGCCTCGCTGAGAGACTGCGGCTCCACGGACTCCGAGAGGCCCGCGGTCGCGACGTCACCCGCCACGCCGCCGCGCGGCTCCTTGCGCGGCGTCGCCGCTGCGGCCGCGGCCGCGTCCGGGATGCCCGAGGCAGCCCTGGCGCAGGGGGCGTTGGCGAGCTGGGACGCGGCGTATCCCAGGGGGGAGTTGGAGAGCTTGTCTCCATTTTTGGAGTCGGGGGCACACTTCATCGCCGCCTTGGGCGAAGAAGAAGAGGAGGAGGAGGAGGAGAAGGAGGACTTCGCCTTGACTTTGCCGTCGCCGCCGCCGCCACCGCCGCCGCTGTTGCTCCCGGCGAGGTCTTTGAGCGAGGGCGGTGGGGCCGCGGCCTCGACTTTCCTGGCCGGGGAACCTTCGACGGGGGCCGCCGCGTCGGCGGAGACCTCATTGTCGTGGTTCCTGCCTGCGTGGCGCGCCGCGTGCCTCTCCTCGGGCGTCGAGGTGTCGTGCTGCGGGCGCGCTTCCGCGAGGAGAGGGAGCGACGAAGAGAGGAGGGAGCAAGCAACGAGCACCATCAGGAGCAAAGCGATGACGCCTCTCATTGTTGTGCTTTGTCTTTTTTCCTCTTTTTCGATACCTGTTTCGTGAATTGTTAGTTTTGTATCGCCCGTCGATCGTGAGCATGCAATTGGAGATAGAAGAAAGAGAGAGAGAGAGAGAGAGACAGAGAAAGAAAGAAGAAGGAAAGAGCTAGCTTCCGTGAGCGTTCGTTGCGTCCCCTCTCTCTCTCTTCTCGACAACGCGGCATCTCGTCCATCATCATCGAAACGCGTGCCACCCGACCTAGCGCATCCCTCCTCGAATAATTCTTGCCTTCGACATCTTGTTACGCGTACTTTATGTGATGTTATCTCCGATTCCAGGGCGAAACCAGAAATTCCTACTCACCGTGGGGGCCTATCGAGGAGGCCGAAACCGAAACGTCAAGGGGACTTAGAGAAGAAGTGGTTGTGCGTTGAGGGGAAGAAAAACCGTTTTCCGAATTCGGTTCGAGCGGAACTCTGCTGCTGACTCTTTCTTTCTCTCCTCGAGCGCGGGGCGTTCTGATCCGCGCGCACGAGAGAGAAGAAGCCGAGAGGGATACGGCTTAAAATGAAGAGGCGGAGAAGAAATGAACGCGCTCGCTACGCTAGCACCCGAAAAGGAAGAGATGCGAAGAAGAGTGAAGCATTTTTTTCGTCTCGAACGAGGAAACCTTTTCTCCTCACTTTTTTTGAGAAAAGGAGGAGAGGAACCGCTTTTCTCGCTTTTCTTTTATTCTTTTTGATATATAAAGCTCTCGCCGTTCATTTGAGAGACATACTACTATGCGTGGCGACAGACGGAGCACGAACCAGCAGGAGATGGAGAGAATGGCAGCGTCGCCGTTCGCGAGCCTGTCGATGCGTGGCGACACCGCCGCCACCGCGGCTTCCTCTTCTCCTCCTGCTGCTCCTCCTTCCGCTCTCAAGCTCTCCGTCTCGGGCCGTCTATCCCGCTCCTTCTCCAAACTCGGGTTGACGAGGATGAGCTCGAGCAGCAGCGGCGGCGCTGGCCTGTCTCGGAGGACGCTGCTCGACGAGGGAAAGAGCAGGTGAGGAACAAAAAAAGATAATCGAGCAGCCAAGGAATGCGGGAGAGAGGGAGCAAACCGCTTTCAGTTACACCCGTGGCGCGGCTCAAGGAGGCTTTTTTTCCCTCTTATTTTGCACTGGGCTGGACGAGATTTATTTGTACGCGCCTAAAATTATAAAAAATGGGGCAAACGTTGCTTTCTGGACGCGGAGACGGGGGAGCCAATGGCGGAAAAACCGTGGGTCTGACACTCTCTCTCTTTGCCGCCGCGCTCTTTTGTCACCCTTCTAGCCATTGTCGCGTGCTCTCTCAATCCCTCTCTTTCGCTTTCTGCCCCCGCTCTCTCCCCCCTCTCACCATGCATTGTGACGCCTCCACCCCAACAACCCTGGAAACAGCAGCAAGAGCCTCCCAGGCTCCAGGGCGGCCTCGAGCGCCATCGCGGCCGAGGTCGCTGTCGTCGACCAAGGCGAAGAAGGGGAACAAGCCTCTCGTGCTCCTGCTCCTCCTCGCCGCCTCCTGCTCTCTTCGGGGAAGAAAAGGAGCAACGAGGAGGCCTCGAAGACTCCGGCGGCCTTTGGCTCCTCTCCTTTTCCCTCGCCGGAGAGACAGCAGAAAGCCCCCAAAGAGGAAGAGGAGGAAGAAAAGAAAGAGGCGGAGGAGGCGAGCGCTGCCGACGGCACCGCCGGAGACCCTCCACTCGACGACTGCCTCTCCGCCGCGGCCGCGCACGCCCGCTCCCCGCGCCGCGGCCTGCCCCCGCTCGCGGCCCCTCCGCCACGCGTCGGCTCCCTGCTGTTCCTGGCCAGGGAGGCCGTCAGAGCTCCGGACCTGGCCCAAGCCCCGGTCCCGATCGCGATGAACGAGCCGCTCTCCGAGCTGCAGCAGCGGGCCGAGGACCTGGAGTACAGCGAGCTGCTCGACGCCGCCGCGCTGGCTCCCGCCCGGTCGCGGGAGCGCCTGCTGCTCGTCGCGGCCTTCGCCGTCTCGGCCTACTGCGGGGTGCACCGCACGGGGAAGCCCTTCGCGTCGCTGCTGGGCGAGACGTTCGAGCTCGTGTCGGCCCGGAAGGGGTTTAGGTTCCTGGCCGAGAAGGTGCGGCACGCGCCGACGCCGATCAACAGGGCGCACGCGAGCGGCAGGGCCGGCTGGACGTTCGACCTGGAGGACGAGCTGCGGGTCAGGCTGGCGGCGAGCAGCCCCGGCGGGATTGATCTGGCGCCGGCCGTGCTCGTGCGGGTGCGGTTTGACGACGGGGACGCGTACAGGTGAGAGAGGAGTTTTTTTCCTCGGATTTTTTCTCTCGAAAATTTCTCTCCCGACCTCACCATGGGAGGAAAAAAAAACCAAAAAATCTCCAAATAAAAAAACAGGTGGGGCAAGGCCATCACCACCGTCCACGGCGTCCTCGCGGGCCGCATGTGGCTCCAACACCGCGGAAAGTGGAGCGTGAGCAGCGAGGCGACGGGCGAGCGCGTCGAGCTCGAGTTCGGCTGCTTCGGCGGCGCGGCGTCGGGCGAGTTTGCCGCGGCGCTGCGGGACGAGGCCGACGAGGCCGCGCGGCTGCTACTCCGGGAGAGCGGCTCCGGCGACGCCCTCGCTCCTCCCTCCTGCTCCCCCGCCTCCTCCCCCACCCCCGCCTCTCCCAGCAGCAGCAGCTGCGCCGAGTCCTTCGAGACCGTGGGGTTCGCCCCCGGCGCGGCGCTGTCCGACAGGGAGCGGGCCGTGGCGGCGAAGCGGAGGGCGCTGCGGGAGGTCAGGGGCCGGCTGGTGCACGGCGGATGCGGCGGCTGCGGCAGCTGCAGAAAGGGCGGCGGCGGCGGCTCCTCCTGCCCCGGGTCCCGCGCGACGGGGATCACCCTGGCGGGGGCCTGGGACTCTGGCCTCGTCATCATCGACGACAGTGTCTCTGATGCTGCCGCCGTCGAGGAGGAGGGGGAGGGGGAGGCGCCGCCGCCGTCGACCTCTCCGTCTGCTGCCGCTGCGGCTTCTGCTGCCGCTTCTGCCCCCCAGCGGCGGCAACAAAGGAGGAAGCGGCGGAGCATCATCTGGACGGCGGCCATCGACGCCACGTCCCCCGTCGCGAGGGGCGACAACCGCTACTGCATGTCGAGGTGGACGCTCGCGCTGAACGAGGAGGACGGCGCCGCCGAGGCCGCGGCGGCGGGGGCGGGCGCCGCCGCCGCGGCGACGCCGCGGTTTGGAGCCTTCGATTCCTCTTCGACCCCACACTCCTCCCTCTTCCTTCCCCTGGCCTGCCACTCCCGTTCCTCGGTCGCCTTCCGAGCCCCTCCGGCGACGGACTCGAGGAGGCGCCCCGACCTGCGCGCGGTCGAGCACGGCAACTGGGAGGCTGCCTCTGCCGCGAGAGACGCGCTTCTCGCCGCGCAGGCGCGGCGCGCCGCCGCCTCCTCCTCGGCCGCGGGAAGCGGAGGCGAGGGCAGGCACGAGCCCGCTTGGTTCAGGGTCAGGGACTCTGGCGCGACGGCAGGCGAGGCGTTCATGTTTGAGTATGCGGGGGGCTACTGGGCGGACAGGAAGCGGCGGGCCGCCGAGGACGACAGGGAGCGGCGGCGGGCGGCGGCAGCGGCGAGTGGAGAAAACGACGACGATGACGACCACCTCTTTTTCGACGCACAAGAGGCTCCGTTCTGATATGACAAGAAGAGCGAATATATTTTTCTCTAATACACCGCAATTTTTTTCGCCAATATTGTTGTTGCTTCGGGGAACAAGAATTTCATTTTCGAGGGAGAGGGAGACAGCAAGAGAGAGATACGAGCGAGGGAGAGAGGAACAAAAAAAACGCAACCACCGCTTCAGCTTCTTTTTCTTATTCCATCGGAGGGGACAGCCGCAGCAACAACCCACGCAGAGCAACGCGTCGCGCCGCTTCGTTCTTTTTCTTTTTTTCGATTTCCTTGTAATTTTTTGACAGGAGATCCTTGCTCTCACTCACGCGAGAGAAAAACGGAAAGAGAAAATACTTCATCTCGCCTCTCCCTCACTTTTTTTTGTCCGTCGCCTTGCTTTTGCTGCATTTCTCAATTCTTTTGCATGGGCGCTTCCTCCTCCAAGGTGCTCCAGCTGCCCCCGGCGCTGGACGTGCCTGACGACGATGACGCGGCCTACGAGGTCCTGACGATGAAGTACGCAAAAGGGGGAGAGAGAGAGAGCGAGGGCAAGAGAGAAAGAAGAGTTTCAGTTTCATCAGACACGATTGGCGATTGACATCGAACAAAAAAACCCTCGACCTCCTCTCTAAACTCACACACGCAAAACGGAGCTCACACACACACACACACACACACACACACACACAACCAACGAGCAGCGTCCCGCGCCTCGCAGGACCCATCATGCCCCTCGTCGCCTGGATCGCAGAGCAGCCCTGGCTCTCCTCTCTCAGCGCGGCGCAGTTCAACAAATCCGGCATCCCGCGGGCGCTGCGGCAGGCGAGCGCGCCGGAGGCGCCTTGCTGGTCGCCGCTGTGGCCATCAGTGAGCGAGACGGGCGGTTCTGGCTCTCCGCTTCCCGTCCTGGGCTGCGCGGGCGAGGTCGCGGTGGGGCTCGGCGGGCTGAGCCCCGCGCGGAGGGCGCAGGCGGCGGCGCCGCTCTTCCCCGGGGGAGGAGCCGCGGCGAGCGCCTCTTCCGCCGCGACTGCTGCCGCCTCCCCTTCCACCGCCGCGGATCCTGACACCTCCCCGAGGCGCCGCAGCATCGCCGAGTACCACCGCGCGTTCTCCAGCGGCGAGGCAACCCCGAGCGGCGTCGCCGCGGCGGCGCTCGAGGCGCTGCGGTCCGTCGGCGGAGTCTGCTCGGGCCCTTCTTCCTCGAGACGGCGCCGTTCTTCCTCTTCGGCTGCTCCTCCCGCTTCTTCTTCGGCTTCATCTCCTTCGCGGCAGCAGCCGGCCGCCAATTGGTTCATTGCCGTCGACGAGGGGGACGTCATGAGCCAAGCGGAGGCGTCGACGGCGAGGTGAGAGAGGGAGAGAGAGAGGTTTTCGTTCTTCTTCTTTTTTTGTCCCTTTTTTTTCTTCTTTCCACTCTTCTCTCAAAACTCATCTCCACCTCTCCGATTTCAAAAAAAAACGCAGGTTCGCCGCCGGCAAGCCCCTCTCGCTCCTCGACGGCGTCCCCTACGCCCTCATCGACGCCCTCGACGCGCTCCCCTACGGGACCTCGGCCGGGACCTCCTTTTTGGCTCGGGAGAGGCCCGTGCGAGCAGACTGCCCCGCCGCGGCGGCGCTGCGCGCCGCGGGCGCGCTGCTGCTCGGCAAGAGCAACTGCCACGAAGCCGGCGTCGGTATGACGGGCCTCAACCCCCACTGGGGCACGGCCCGCAACCCCCACGACTTCGCAAGGCACGCGGGGGGCTCTTCGTCGGGGTCCGCGGCGGCCGTGGCGGCGGGCGTGGCGGCGTTCGCACTGGGGCTCGACGGCGGCGGCAGCGCGCGCGTGCCCGCGGCGCTCTGCGGCGTCGCCGCGCTGCGCCCGACCGTCGGGCGTACGTCGCGCCGCGGCATGCCGGCGACGGCGTTCTCGATCGCGGCCGTGGGGGTGATCGCGCCGAGTGTCGCCGACGCGGCCGCGGTGCACGCGGTGATCGCGAACGCCGGGGCCGGGGAGGAGAGCGGGGAGGGGGAGAGGGCGGCGGCGGAGGGGGGCAGAGGGAAGGGGAAGAAGGGCGCCGCCGCCAACGGCGCCGCCTACGACTCTTCTCTCCTCTACTCTTCCCCTCCCCCTCCGGCGCCGCGCCTCGCCTTCGCGCCCCCCGCCACCACCCTCCCGCCCCTCCGACCGAGTCCCCCGCCTTCGATGCCCCTCCGCGGGGTCAGAGTCGGCGTCTTCGCGAGGTGGAACGCCGACGCGGCCCCGGGCGTCGCCGCCGTCCTCGAGTCGGCCGGCCTCGGCCCCGAGTCGGGCGCGGCGCTCGTCGCCGCGGGCGCGACCCTGGTTCCGGTCGTCATCCCGGAGCTCGAGCTCTTTCGCTGCGCGCAGATCGTCGCCATCGCCTCCGAGCTCGCCGCGGCCTACGCGCCCCACACGGGCACGCACGCAGAAAGAAAGAGGCTCGCCGCGGAGACGCGTGTCTCGCTGGCGATGGCGCGCCTCAAGCTGTCGGCGCCCGACTTCGTGGCCGCGGCCAGGGCGCGCGCCAGGCTGATGATCCACTTTGAGAGCAAGATTTTCTCAAAATGCGACGTCGTGGCCGCGCCCGCCTGCGGCACCGTCGCTCCGCTGATCCCTTTGGACGCGCTCAAGCACGGAGAGAGCGACCTCCGCGGCGCGGGGGAGCTGATGCGCTTCACGATCCCCGTGAACATGAGCGGGCTCCCCTCGGTCGTCGTCCCCGTGGGAGTCACCGCCGCCGAGGGGATGCCTGTGGGCATGCAGCTGATCGGGAGGGCGTGGGACGAGGCAGGACTGCTGGCTGTGGCGGCGGCGGTGGAGGACAGGGTGCCCGCGGGGGCGGTGAGGGCGCCGGCAACGAGGTTTGACTTGCTGAGGAGGAGGGGGTGAAGACTTTTTGTTTTTTTCTCTCGTCCGCGCATCCACGCCTCTCTCTCCCTCCCTGCCTCTTTGTATCGGGGGGGGGGGAGGTAGTGTTAAAAAAGCCAGAATTGTTTTCTTTCGTTATGTTTGCAGAAGGTAGAATCGGGAGTGAAATCGGGGGGGTTACGGTTTCAAAAAAAAATTCTGTCTTCCCTCTCTTTCTCTCT
>Ga0315274_10001160_pt1 | contig 40996 bp, 14 predicted proteins | sample YL17G02_20_MG_FD_203700 | JGI IMG/M metagenome (GOLD analysis project Ga0315274, IMG submission 203700) | Sediment microbial communities from Yellowstone Lake, YNP, Wyoming, USA - YL17G02_20 | ecosystem: Environmental > Aquatic > Freshwater > Lake > Sediment | place: USA: Wyoming | collected...
GACTCGCCACTGATCCCGGACCAGCCTGACGTCCCTGATCCCCCCGATAATCCTGATTCCCCGCTGGCCCCTGACTCGCCAACCAGGCCGGACCAACCAGAGAAGCCTGATTGACCAGACCAGCCCGACTCGCCTGAGGCTCCTGATCGGCCTGATTCTCCTGATGCTCCAGACTCGCCGCTGACTCCGGATTCGCCGGATGCTCCCGAGTCTCCAGCCGGGCCCGAGAAACCCAGGCCTGAGAAGCCAGAGAATCCGGAAATACCACTGTCCCCAACCGGACCAGAGAACCCTAATCCGCTAAATCCAGAAATCCCGGAGTCGCCAGCGGAACCAGAGAAACCAACCCCAGAGAACCCGCTGAACCCCGAATAGCCAGAGAATCGAGAACGGAAGTCATTGGTTATCGCTCCCGTATCAACTCCTGATGCCAACTTTGGATAGACCTGCGTACTGGCGGGCGCCCCAAGACGCAGCCATGGCTCGACCTCGCAGATCATCGCCAGCGAACCATTTTGCGGTTGGTCAACCTCTAATCCGGGCTCGTCCCAGAGGATGGTCGCGCTAATCGAGTTGGACGAGTTGACCGTCAGGTTGGTAATTTGGTAGCGATGGACGACCCCGGGTAACGGCTCGGCGGTATTCGGGTCGACCGCCGGGATATAGAGAACGAACCCGACAATCAGGTCATAGGCGCCATTGCCAGTGGCGTCAGTCGCGTTGGAATAGATGGCGTTGGATAACGTCCACTCGCCCGGTACTCCCGTTGGCGAATATGAGTTGACTTGCAATGTCCCGTTTATGACTCGTGCCATGTTCGTTTTAGAACTCAAGCTGGATGTTGATCGGCGTTGTCGTCGCCCCCAGGCTGCTTAACTTGAACGTCGAGTAGTCCCCGCCGACCGCCTTCGTCAGCGTATAGCCGACCGCCGATGCCAGGATGTCGCTGCCGGGCGCCTGTTCCCGCACGCTGATGACCGGCATCCAGAGATCGTCCTCGCCCGAGTCACCGCCCGCCCCGTTGGTCAGGCTGGCAGGGACGGTCAGGTCATAGGTCGTCCCGGACCGCTTGCTTGCCGCCAAATAAATCCTGGCGGACAACAAGATCACATTCCCGCCCGCGGGGGCGGTGATCGTCCCGCCGGATATGGGAGTACCAACATGGGCGAACGTAAACCCAAGGCCATAAGATCCCTGCGCCCCTGATACCCCGCCAGTATTATTGCAGGCGACCGTGAAGGTATCGACCGTAGGGGTCAAGACGACCAGGGCAGACAGATAGTTCTCATTGGCGTTGCGGATTATGACCCTATCGCCATTGGACCGGCCATGGCTCGGATCGATCAGCGTCAAGGTCGTCCCGGACCTGGACCAACTTGCGAGCCTGACGGTAGAGGCGCTCGTTATGAAGGCGGTCTGCCCTGACGTGGTCTCCACCTGGTATCTGGAGACCTCGTTGTACAAGGGGCCCACGAAGCCCTGTATCCCGGAGAACCCAGAAGAGCCTTGGTCCCCGGAAAATCCAGAGAACCCGCTTTCCCCCATGCCGGAGAAGCCGCTGGTCCCGCTCTGCCCGGAATAACCCGACGTCCCGGACTCGCCACTGGCCCCTGACCAGGTCCCGGAAAAGCCCGAGGTCCCCGACCAACCGCTGGTCCCAGACAAGCCGGAAGCGCCACTCGTCCCCGACAAGCCCGACCAGCCGCTGATCCCAAGGCCGGACATCCCGGACCAGCCCGATTGGCCGCTGAATCCCGATGTTCCAGACCACCCAGACATGCCAGACCAGCCGCTCGTCCCGCTCAGGCCCGACTTCCCGGACCAACCACTGGCCCCCGAGTCTCCTGGCGGGCCGAACCCGCTCCAGCCAGAGAAGCCTGATTCCCCGGACCAGCCAGACAACCCGGAATTGGAGCTGAAGCCGGACGTCCCGGACGAGCCCGACGTTCCGGAAGGACCCGATATGCCCGAGTCCCCGGATAGGCCCATTGGCCCTCGATAACCGGAGGAGCCGGACCATCCTGATAAGCCGGATTGTCCGACTTGTCCCGACCAGCCGGAGCAACCCGACCAACTGGAATACCCCGAGTCTCCTTTGGGTCCTGGGATGCCCAGGCCGCCAGACCCACCCATGTCGTTTATGTCTATGACGCAGGGTTTTACCGGGGGCTTGACCTCGGGGGGCGCGCACAGGGAGATGTATTGTCTCCCGTGTTGTATGTTATTAAAGCCGGTGGTCGCCACGAGGATCCCCCTGGAGGCAAGTCAGACGACAGAGTCTCTTTTAATATGCGGCGAAAGAGGGTCATAATCCTCTTGGGTGAGCTACGGGGCGATTCGGCTACATGACAAAATAATTTATGTCCAGGGTATCCGGGATGTTCCTGTAGCAGACCGTGAAGCCGTCGTCATCCACGGAGTCGACAAAGACCTCCGGGGCATAGGCGTAGTTCTCATAGGCGTACCCGCAATGCTCGACCAGGTACCGGTTGTACAGCTTGCTGAAGGCGACCTCGGCGGCCGAGACCGGGAAGCCGACGGTTATCTTCAGCTCCCCCTCATGGGGGGCGCCATCCGAGTCGTTGATGGCCGCGATCAGGTGGCCGAATATCGGGGGACTGTCCCCGTACCTCCAAATGATGCGCCTACGCATGGAAAGTCCCTCAATAAGGGGTTCAAGAAGCCCGAGGGGTTATCCTTGGTCTCGACGCCTATAAGCCGGGGATAAGCATGGTAGTAGCTTTTATCTTCTTGATGGCCTCGCCATAGGTTCCTGGCGCCGGCGAGTCAAGGGGCTTGTCCCACACGGCGGTAGCTACATCGCCGAGGTCGGCGGAAACCGAATCCGTAAGATTCGATATGAAGTATTCAACCACAACATTATAATATCCAACCGTGCTGACCACGGGACTATCACCAGGCGGGTCGGTAAATAAGTTTCCGGTCAATACGAGCCGATGGTTGGCCTCATACGGCCGGATACGCCAACCATTTATCAGAAAGAAAGTAGCGCCAAGATTCTTCATACTGGAAATAGGGTCGCCGCCCACCGCGCGCATGGCCGGTTCAAATTTGGAATTATCACTAAGCAGCATCCACTCTTTCCAAGCGGAATAGATATCAGCCTTAACATCAAGATCCACGAGACCCGCTATGGGTTCTTTGGTGATTTGAATAATCTTATCCTCACCGCTAAACGATACGTTAGACATCTAGCACCCCACCTTATGGGTTTGCATATTGCCGATCAACCACCTGGGAAATTGGAATCGTGGCGTTCACTGTAGTACTGTAGGCTAACATCCGCATATCCTGGTAGGTCAAAGCCATTATGGAAATATCCACCGCCGTACCCGATGGAATTGAGAAACTATGCGAACCAGTCGTTACGTTTTCAGCCCCGGTGCCAGCACGCTCGGTCGTAGTACCAGCATCGAACACTCTAACTTCCGTAGGGTTTTGTAAGCCGGTTAATGTTATTGACACAGACGATGAAAAGGTAGTTGCCGAACCGCCCCCCACTTCCTCATGGGTAGGTTCAGCACATGAGACACAGGTAATAGTAATAGCACCAAGGGATTCATTACGCACATCTTTTACGTTGCCGGAGAAAGTAAGACTGGTAAACGTGAATGGCGTCCCGGTTGTAGCCTCAAAGACAACAGCCCGAGAGCAGTTTACGAAACTAGAACTTTGTACGTTGGTCGTAGAGTCCCAGATTAAAGCCCCATCATCTGCGGCGGCTATCGAGTTCAAGACATAACAGTTGCGAAGCGCCATATTAGAATTGACTCGTCCACAAGCGTTAAAGGTTACCGAGAAACAGTTTTTATTGCTAATATTTGTTCCCTTGAGGTCTATCGCGCCCTCCAGATTATTGAACGTCGTTCCATAAATATTTACAGCCGAAGCATTATTGTCCGTCGTTACGGTCGCCAGTGTCCGGGCAGCGGTGGTAAGATTTGTATTCTTAAACGAACCGAATGACGGCCCAGAGCGGCCTAAGACAGTGCCGACAATAATACCAAAGTCAATCGTAGTAGTTGCCACGCCGTTTCCAACGAAAGCCAAACCATTATAACTTGTGGCTCCATCGCCTCCGGCAGTGCCACCAACCGAGGCATCGGGAATAGACGCAACTATGTTGGTCGCATTCCAATAATGCGGAGTTTCAAAAATAACGGTCTCGCCATAAGACGAGAATGTTAGAGGCGAACCAATAGCGGCGGCAACATTTGTTTCCGTGGTCGCGCCCTGATTACCCTGGGTTAAAGCAAATGTAAAGCTGGTAGTAGAGGGAACCGTGGCTACGGTTTTACCAGAAAGATTAGCCATGAACGCATTATTCGTCCAACTGGCGTTCGTGTTAAAAACCTGGTTGACAATCAGATTGTGCGCGACCGGAGTAACAACCGTTACCACGTTTGTAGCTACTGCAACCGTCCAGTTTCCGGCCGAATTTATCCGGCCCACGTCGCCTAAGATAATCTTCCCGCGCACATAATAAATGCCCCGCTTCTTGGTAATAATACCATAATGGTTAAGCGCAGTATCACAATCTACAGCGGCGATTTCCTTAAACCCTTCGCCAGCCGTTGCCACGGTGCCGGTTACTCTTAATTCACCTCGCCCATAGCCAATAGCATCTATCCCGAAATTTTGGCCCTTAACGCCGGTCGCCGTGATATTGACCGTAGCACCAAACCAGCGAATAGCCGTTTTGTCAACACCGCCACCATAAGTCAAAGAGGGCGTGGATTGCGGGTCAATGACATAACATACCCAACCATCCGCTGCGTTAAAAGTGTCTCTGCCGTCAATAACCCACGCGCTCCAAACGCCTCCAGCCGTCGTGGGTGCAGTGGTACCCGAACCCAATATAATCCGTGTCCCACCACTTGTATTAGCGATAACCTGCATAGCTCCGGGCGTTGCACAGCGCACCCAAACAAAAACCAACTTATCTTTATGTGTGGTGTTAAAATTAAGGACATTGCCCACCCCAATATCGCAGGTCATCCCCTTCTCGCCGGTCGTAACCCCCAAACTATAACAGTTTGACCCCTGGATAAAATAATCCGGCTCAATGGCAGGAGAGGTAACGCCGAACTTAACCCAAGTACCGCCCTCAGCGTCGGTAATGCGCGTAAGGTCGGTGGACACGGAGAGAGCCATTGTTGTTCATACCTCAAAATACCGGCGGCTAGTGCGCACTAGCCGCCGGTATTGATTATCTGATTACCCCCGTTACGCCTAGCTTGTATAATTACGTTCAAACGGCGCGGTTAAGGTTATGCTATTGCTAGTGCTCTGGGCAATCGTCCCGGTGGCCTTGACGTATTGACCCGTGATTAACCCGATGGCCACCGCCGTGATCGCCGCAGGCGTACTCTTCGTGCGTCCGCCTTGTTCATTACCATCGTAGTTGAAAGACTTGGTTATGCTGGCTTCACCACTAACATTTCCAGCCATATCCGCATTGGCGTTATCATCCACCAAGAGTGCGCCGACCTCGCCAAAGTCCTTTCCTTCCTCAACAAGCGTAGTGAAATATACCCAGTATTTCGCGCTGGCATCGTTCTTCAAATTGTCACCGAAATTGATAATAAGCGCGGCAACATACGGGTAGGTGCGGGCCGTTGGTATATTATCGTAGAAGGTTATGCGGTTGGTGTCGGCGGCGGAGAACCCTTCGATGATAACACCCGAACCACCGCCTTGAGAATTGACGGGCGTTGACAAGCCGCACTTCAAGTCGTTTCCCACGAAGACCAACAACTCATCCGCCGTCTTGCCAATTACCTCGCCGGCGGCGTCATTGATAGTGGTTGCCGACCGTAATTTGTATTGTACTAGCTCATAAATCTGTTCCGCCGTCGCAGTAATGGGCGTAGCGCGTTGTAAAGTAAAGCTGGCGGTACTCTGCGCTGCCGGGAACGTGGTCGTGATGGGAACCGCCGTGGCGCTGACTACTGTGCCGATGGTATAAGTTCCCAAGTTGTCACCTTCATGCACAGTAAGAACGCCGCCATCATACGTCCCGTCAACCGGGATGGTGCCCGCCGCCGAAGCGAGGGAATTCCCGCTCTCGGTCATAACGCCGTCAATACCCGAATGGGTGCCCACGTCAATGACGATGCCAAAGTTGCGGAGAGTCGCGGAATCCACACCACGGCTAAACGCACCCGAAAAATACCGGATCTTAATCTTATTGTAAGGACTGTTCGCGCCGCCCACCAAAGTATCGTTATGCGTAACCTTGAGGTCTGCCGCCGTGCTAATCGGGAAGCGATAAGCGATAGAATCCATGGACGCCACGCCGATATTTGTCAGCGCGGCCTTACCGTAAATCTGCGCGTATTCCCGTCCAAACAACGCAAATACAGTACGGTAGTCAAAGCCATCAACGTAGTTTTCATCGCCGTTCGGGTCGTCTACGATCTGGACCGCCTGGTTTACCTGCCCGGTCAGCACCACATCCGTTGCCCCGGCTCCCTGTTCAAAATAAAGCTGGTCATCCCCCTCGATGGCGCCTAGCCCAATAATGCCGGCCCATTTTTCAATTACGAGTCCAGCAACGTTTTTAACCGTCCATCCGGCTGTCCTAATCAAGAAGCGGGAATCATCCGTGTCAAAATTCCAACCGTCCACAAATTCGAACGACTCGTCCGTGATGAGAACCATAGGGAAGGGGAACGCCGCAAGGTTCTTAGTATTTGGGTCTGTCCGCCATTGTGTCTTTAAGAAGGAGTAGAGACATTTCAGGGTAACGCCAAGGTCAGACAGATCACCCGTTTTCACGAGTTTGATCGTCTTGTCCGCCGTCTTGATGTAAACCTCTGTTGACTCGTCGTCTGCCGCTGAATCCGCGAGCAGGTCTGGATCGATAATAAGCGCCATGTCTTAGCTCTCTTTCCTAATTAAGGAGGACCACCGTCCTCACAGCCGTCCTCACAGCCCTTCTGTTTTATTTATTCCAGTATGGGCCGGCTCCTTCCTTCTGGTTTAGAATATTTTTCAGGAGCAGGTTATGGAGACCAACTTGCCGTCGGCATAGGCATAGTTCTTTGTTAGGGTAGCCAAATCGCTCATCCTTGTCAGAACCGTAGACGAGAGGACTCCTACCGCGTAGGATAATAACTTGGAAAACAACTTCGTACCTTTAGAGGCGTCAGTATATATGTCAATGGATGTCAGGTCGTCTCCGGTATACCCAAACTCTTTGTAATACAAGAGATAGGCTTCTTTGAATTCTAATTCCATTTCTAGGTTAAGAGACATCCTGCCAGAAAAACCTGAGCATCCCGACCAGCTACTGATCCCGGACCAACCCGACCAGCCGCTGGCGCCAGACTCACCACTAATGCCGGACCAACCAGAGAAGCCGCTGTATGTTCCTGAGAATCCGCTAGTTCCCGAGAGGCCTGATGCCCCGCTGATCCCCAATTGCCCGCTGAACCCGAACTGATTAACCAGCGGCGTATAGAGGTTAGTATACCTGGCGGTCCCGTTATGCGTATAATAAACAGAATAGGTACCCAAGGTAACATAGGCGTAAAACCTCGCGATAATCCTGTCCGTAGAATCTAGGATGATGTCCGGCTGGACGGATTGAAGGGCGTACGGGTCGACTGGATATGTTGCAGTCAGGTTGTCGGTCTGGACCCTGAATAACTGGGTTTCGACCCCGCCTGGATAAGTACGCTTGAAAACCCTGACGACTAGGTGGCTATTGTTTCCCCCCGTATCATGCGCCCATGCGTTGATCTCCCATATGCCAGCGGGTATCAGCGTAATACCTGGATCGCCGATGACAGAGGCATAATGCTCGATCTCGACCTCCGTCCCGCTGGAAGCGGCATGATCCTCAACCTCCGGGATGGAAGTATTGGGCGACCTGAGGAGCTGATTGAATCCCTCCAGGTCGCCGGAGGAGTCGTCGAGGTAATACGTTATGCCGAACTTAACGCCGTGAAGACAGCAGGTCGGCGTATTATCGTGAGCGGCGATGATCCCACCAGCCGGATGGCTCGTATCCCCGTCCAGGACGGTCTTGTCCTCCGAGGGAAGAGAATCCTCGAAGATGATATCCAGAACGTCTTCGCACGTATTGACTCCGACTAGATGGATGGTTATCGCACTGGCCTGAATCTCTGAGTGCAAATTTGCGGTGTTTGCCTTGCCGCCGGGGAAGTCATTGGCAATCGAATACGTATACTTGGTTTCGGCCATTACGAAACCCTCCACAGGATAATCCTGGCGTTCCTGATCTTCGCGGTTCCCGTCTCGGCGTAATACTGGATGAGGAAAGTCTTGGCGGCCCCCGTAAACGTTACTTGGCCCAAGCTCGCGAAGGATATGTAATCCCCACCGATTGGATAGATGTTGAGTAGTTCATTATAGGTAACGGCATCAGTAGAGTTGTATAACCTGCAAGAGGAAGTTTTGTTATTGTTATTATTGCTAATATCCGCTATGCCTATCACCCAAAAAGTACCAGTAAGCGCCCCGGTCGTCAACGTAACCTTGTCTTGATAGGTTCCTGAGGTTGTAGTAGATTCAGCAAGGGACTCGGTCTCTTGAGTATTCCCAGGAAGTCCGCTCCAACCACTGATTCCGGACCAACCAGACCAACCACTGGTTCCGGACCAACCACTGACCCCGGACCAGCTACTGACCCCTGACCAACCTGACCAGCCACTGACCCCGGACCAGCCTGAGATTCCAGAATTACTGCTGATTCCGGACCAACCACTGGTTCCAGACCAGCCAGATGTCCCTGACCAACCGCTCTTTCCCGACCAACCAGAGAAGCCCGAAATCCCAGACCAGCCTGATGCTCCTGACCAACCAGAAGCTCCTGATTCCCCAGACCAGCTCGATGTTCCAGACCAACCAGATTCTCCTGAGAATCCCGATTCCCCCGACCAACTGCTGGTCCCAGACCAACCAGAGGCCCCTGACCAGCTAGAGAAGCCAGACTTGCCGGACCAACTCGAGAAGCCTGATTCCCCCGACCAACCAGAGGTCCCCAATTCCCCCCAACCAGAGAAGCCAGACCAACTGCTGATTCCTGACCAACCAGACTCGCCAGTAGCGCCAGACCAACCAGAGAATCCTGACTTCCCCGCCTCCCCCGAAGCTCCCGACTCGCCAGACCAACCTGATGTACCTGAATCCCCAGCCGGACTCGAGAAACCCAAACCCGAGAAGCCACTAATCCCGCTGATCCCGGACCTTCCGCTAATCCCGGACTCCCCGCTGGCCCATCCAGAGAAACCACTGACTCCGGACCAGCCAGAAATGCCGGAATCTCCTGCTGGCCCCGAGAACCCCATTCCTGAGAATCCCGACGTACCCGAATCTCCAGCAGGACCCGAGAAGCCCAAGCCCGAGAAGCCGGACTCCCCACTGACGCCTGATTCCCCTGCCGGGCCAGAGAAACCGAGGCCGGAAAACCCGCTCGCTCCCGAGAGACCAGAAGTCCCGGACTGCCCGGAGGTTCCGGATGTTCCTGAGAGGCCAGAAGCCCCGCTCTTCCCGGAATCGCCAAAGAAACCACTTATCCCGGATCGCCCTGAGGCTCCCGATGTCCCGCTCTTTCCCGAATATCCGGAAAGGCCAGACCCACCACCGCCTGAACAACCGGACAATTCTGCGTTTATCACGAGGCTGTCAGGCTTGCTGTCGTAGCTCAGGATTTCCAGGAAGCCAGCAGCGACTGCGTTCTTGATGTTCGGGAAGGCCAGGTATTCGTCCGGGAGCTTGCGAACTTCACCCGCGGAGATGTGTCCCCTGTAGGTCGTACTTTGGATGGCTATGGAATCCCCGGCAGCGCCCAGTCGTTCCGGAGCGCTGATGTCCAGGATTCCGGGGAAGGTTTTGGCCCTGATGATCATTCAAAATTAGCCCTGGCTTTCCAGGTCCAACTCCTCGGCTATGCCCCTGTGCTTGGGAAAGTATGGTATCCGCTCGGAACCGAGGGATGTCTTGGGAGGCACGTTGTCCGGGTTGAGGTAGGTCGCCATTTGATTTATCTTGGGCTCGACCTCGCCCCTCTCGCCCTGCAATAGGCGTCCCATCATGAAGGGGATTTCGCTTTGGTTCAGGCCGTTCTCAATGACGTCCTGCCTCAGGTCCTTGACAGCGACCAGGACCCTGCCGTAGCAACGGACCGCGGCCGGCCGGCTCTTCTCCCTGAAGTACCAGTTGGCCTTGTAGGCATACCGGCCCAAGTACGTCTCCATTAGATAAGCGGAGACGCAGAAGACCTTGTCCTCCGGCTTCTGGAAGACGACGTTGCATACATAGTGGGGGTCGGACTTGTTCCTCGACGGGAAGTTAATCGTCTCGTCGGAGAAGTTATCGCTCTTGTCGCTGGCCTCGACCATCTTTCGGCCATCTTCCTTGTCGTTCTCCCCCATGAGATGCAAATTAACTTTATATTTGCCCGCTAGCCGAGGATCAATGTAGAAGTGAAGCTCGTTGTCGGTCGAGGCGGTCTTAACCAGCGGGGCGGAGAATATCCTCGCTACATCCCTCGCCTGGGACGAGACATCCTTGCACAACCCCCCTATTGACCTGGATCTAAGAGCCAGGGAGCCAACCCAATTCAAGGCGGTACCTCCTTGTCCCTATAGATTTAGGTGGAATCTACCGGCAAACCTTCAAGAGTTAGAATTGCACGACGATGGCATTGGACTTGACGCTCTCCCCCTCCATGGAGCCGTTGTAGGGCGTGACTACGACGCTCCATTCCTGGGTCGGGGCCAAGGATAGCGGGGATAAGGACTTCTGATCGTCCAACTCCGAGACTCGCTCCCCGTCCCGATACCACATAACCTTGCTGAGGTCCGGAAGCTCGTCGACATCCTCGTAGTCGTAGGTCAGCTTGACCGTGCTGAGGACGGATGGCGCGCTCGGGGAGAGAAGCACGTTGGAGACCTTCGGCGGGGATCCCATGATCGTCACCGCGCTGGTCGTAACCGGGGCGCCAAAGTCCGTCCCGTCCGACGGGGTAATCTCGCAGCTTATCGCGTTGCCTGGCGCGAGGGCCTTCTTGTCATTAACGTCCTTGTCGTCCGGGGAGAGGGAATTGCTGTCGCCGCTCTTCGTTTCGACCCCGTTTACGAACCAGGCGTAGATGACGCCCTTGGGCGAAGGGTCGTCCGGATCGGTAAAGTCGAACAGCGCCGTGACCGTGTCGGAGGACGTGAACTTGGCCGGGTCCGAGTTGCTCGACGTCAGCCTGGCATTGCTCGCCTTGGGCGGGACGTTGGCTATCATAACCTTGGGGGAGACCGACAGGGGGCCATAACTAACCCCGTCGCTTGGCCGCACGGCGAAGAACCATTCCTGGCCCTTGGAGATCAGGAGGTCCCCTGCCGCGTCCGGGCGGCTGGCAATCAGGTCGGAATTGCTTACCTTCCTCTTGTTGGCCAGCGAGGGGATTGCGGCCCCGTTCCGGTACCAGGTGATGAGCGCCTTGGACTTGTCCTCCGGGTCCCCGTCTGGGTCGACGAACGTGTAGTTGGCCTCCAGCGGCCCGCCAGGCAAGGCCGGCGACGAGATGAACAGGTTGACCGCCTGCGGGGCGCGATTCAGCTTCCCCCCCGGCGACTCCGTCTCCCCCCAGCAGAAGGCGAAGTTGTCCAGGACGCCCTTGGACAACGACGGGTTCTCGACCCTGACGCCAACCCTGAACGATGGCGGGTTGATGACCTCCATGGAGACCTCGTCGTTGGGGGACAACTTCTTGCGCATGGCGACCAAACCCTGCTCCGGGACGGAGAGGTAGTCGTCGGGGGGCAGGTTGACGTTGTTGAGATAGACCACGATCGCGGCCTCCTGGGCCCACGACCCGGATTTGGACCTGTATATCAGGAGGTCGTCGGTCACCAGGGAGTCCATCGTCGAGACCGAGCCAATGAACGTATCGAACGACCGGTTTATAGCCTGGATCACGCCGCGGTCCTGGATGGTCGGTTGGGACTCGTTGGCGTAGTCCCGGTCGAACATGAAGGACTCGCCATGGGCCAGGCCCATCTCGACCAGCCCCCCGGCAGGAAGCCTGGCGTTGGATACCCCCGCCAACTCCGAGACCTGGCCGCCCACGTCCTTGGGGTAGGTAAATAGGAACTGGACGTTGGGCTTGATGTACTCGACGGCGACGGACTCCAGGAGCGGGGAGTTGAACGTCTTGCTTTGCAGCCTGACCTGGTAGCGGGCGAACTTGGCCCTGGCCGGGACGGGGAGGACGTACGAGTAATTGGGAGGGATGAGGACCCCGACGTCCGTGAAGTTGTACCCGTCCAGGCTGTGCCAGAGCCTCATCTCCGCGACGTTCCCGGCGACCAGGTTCGAGACTACGTATCGCACGGAGGACAGGTACCCGTCGAAACCATGTGTATTGGTTATCGTCCCGGACCCGATGCTGGAGGGGGCGGATGTCTTGATTCGCTGGATCACGAAGGGGATGTAGATGGGATCAACGACCGAGAACGAGTTCCCCCCGGTCTCCGTCGAGATCATCTCCAAGTCGGCAACGTCCGTTCTCGATCGCCTGGCCGACAGGCTGATCGGCTCGGTAACGACGAAGCTGGTTACGAACAATGGGAACTGGCTCGTCTCGGCTACGCCGTTTGCCTCGTCGACTACGTCCTGGGGCGAGTAAGAGGACGAGTTGCTGTCGTTGTCGCTGGAGGCGAGCATGAGGTTGGTCAGCGGCAACAATGGGTTGGGCTGGATGTTCCTCTCATGGGCCCCGGAGAACAGCGCGTCGTAGAGCGGACTGGCGCCGAAGGGTACCTCGTAGCTGATCTCGTCCAGGGTGGCCTTGGCGACCGTCGCCGTCGAGTCCCTCTCGGCGACCATGACGTCCGGGATGGAGGCGATGTCGCTGTAGAAGCTGACGGTCGCCGAGAGCCCTTGCGCCGCGGCCTGGGGGTTGAAGGAGAATTCCCCTCCCCCCAGGTCCGCGGGCGAGGCGCCGGCGATGGCCGAGTCGGTATCGCTCTTCCCGAAGTAGAAGTCGTCCAGGACCTCCATCTCTATGGCCGCGTCGTACAGGGGACGGACCTGGCCGGCCTGGATGACCCTACTCCTGTCATCGCTCGCGGGCGCCTTCAGCGCCTCCTGGTTCGGGACGGACTCGTTGCCCTTGACGTAGTTGAGCAGGTTGGCGACCTCGGTGATGGGGTCCTCCGACCTCTCCCTCAGCGTGGTAGCCGCCTTGCCGGCCTTCATCGCCAGGTTCCTGGAGGAGAGCAACAAGGGGAGGATGGATATCTTCTGGGTCGTGGCCGCCTGCGATGGCGACGCCGGGGGCTTGAGGCTCGCTTGCTCCTGCTCGGTCAGGGACGAGTAGATGTACCCAGTGACCTTCAGCCTGGTCCCGTCCGCGGGCGGGTCCCCTGCGGCGTCCGTCGCCTCCACCAGTATGCCGCTGGTCTCCTTGCCATCCGCCCTGACGGTACTCGGGTTGGCCGTCGCGGTCACCTTCAGCCATCCCGGGGGATGGCCGGAGCCGCCGCCACCGATGGCCCAGGCATGTCCCCCCGAGGAGGCCGACCCCATGCTGTGCCTCTCGAAGGCCATCTTCGCCAGCCCGGTCGGACCCGCGAACGAGGCCGGGATTGGGCCGCCCGCGAGGTCGTAGGACTGGGTCTTGTTCTGCCACTCGCTGGCATCGTTGCTCCCGCCGTAGAAGTACAACTTGCCGGCGACGAGGGCTCCTCCCGCCCGGTAGCCAGGCGAGTTGGGCCCGGCCGCGAAGACGGAGTACGCCCCCGAGGCCGGGTCGTATTGCCCCGTGGTCACCCTCATCTCCCTCGTCGCGCTGCTGCTGTATCCCAGATAGGAGAGCCCGTTGAAGACCTGGATGAGCGCCCCGTTGAGGACTGACGCGGGCGAGATCCTGTTCTCGGGCAGCGAGGCCAAGTCGACCGTCTGACCCGCGGCGTGGCCAAGGGAGAGGGGCAGGGACAGTACGACCTTGCCCTCGCCGGCGACGTATGACTTGTATTTGACGACCTCCGGCGAGCCGGCCCGGTCAATTGCCAGGAACCCATAGGGCGGCAAGGAGAGGTTGGTCGGGATGTTCAGCGAGAATGCCCCCGCCGTCGCGGCGGAGGACAGGTTGGTCGTCGCGGGCGGCGACGGGGGCAGGACGTCAGTCATGGACCATGAGTCGGCCAGGACGTCGTAGGCCAGGACACCCATGTTGAACTCGTCGATCGTCTCCGGCGAGCTGGCGGACAGGACCCGGAACGAGGAGACGCCGAACAGGACGTATATCTTGTTGCCGATGGCCTGGGCGGCCCCGAAGGAGACGGGGAAGGGCATGGGAGACAACGTCGCCCATGCATTGGCTACCGGGTCAAAGGACTCGGCCAGGCTGGACGCCCTCTTGGTAGTGGAGAAGTCATACCCGCCCAGGCAGTATATCTTGCCGCCCAGCGACACAGACATCCCGAAGCCCCTGGGGTTGGGCGTCGGGACCATGGTGCTCCAGGAGTCGGCTGCCGGGTCGTATTCCTCGCAGGCGTCGCTGAAGTTGCCGTTGAACCCCCCGATGACGTATATCTTTCCGCCCGACTCGGCAGAGAAGGCCCCCGACCTGTTCGTCGGCATGGGGGCCTTAGTCTCCCACTTGTTGGCGACCGGGTCGAGCCTCTCGTTGACGTTCAGGTATAGGGCGCCATCCTGCTGCTTGGTGATGTTGGTCAGGACCAGTTCTTCCGGCTGCAACCGAGTCACCTTGCCCAACTTGTCGTAACTCGAGTATGCCACGACCGTTATCGAGTCAAGGGATTGGTCGGATATGGGCCTCAAGGTCACCGAGGCAACGACCTTGGCTGCCAACTTGTCGTTATCATCCCTGACCAGCCGCTTCTGGGTCACGGCGCTGGCGGCGGAGAGCCGGACGCCGTCCAAGGCGACTATCGAGGAGAGGATGTCGCTCTCCGTCCACGTCTTTACAATTTTGTTGCCGTTGTCGTCCTCTATTGGATCAGGGGGAAGCTCGCCCCGGCCGACCAGGAACGAGACCCTGGCCCCCTCGGGGACCTCCTGCCCGGAGAAGGAGAAGCCGGCGACTATCATCAGGCTCGTCTGGCCATCGGCCACGAACCCGGCAACGACGTCGTCTCCTAGTTGCGCCCAAATGGACATTTTATGTTCCTAATGGCTCCTGTAAGCTCAGGAAGCAAGGCGGCGTATGATATTTCAGGTCCGACCCGCCGCCGCCGAACGACGTTGGCAGGCCGTTGGTTTCGATCACCACCTTGGCCACCAGCGAGATGACGATCGGGGACGGGGACCACGCGAGCTCGTCGCCTGATCGCTCGTATACGATGTTGTCCGGCGGGATTTCTGGAACCTCGATTATCTTCCCGACGACCCGGGCGTCATACTTGACCTTGAAGATCGCCTTGCCCCCGTCGACTCTGGCCTGAGCCCTAGCCAGGGACCCGCCGGTCAAGTTGGTCGTTATGACCACGTTGCTGGCCGGGGTCATGTTGGGCATCAGCATCGCGCTCAGCGTTACGATCCTCCCGTCCTCGATGCTCGGGACCAGCCCCCCAAGGTTGATTATCGCGTTCCTGAAGTACTTGCCCGACGTGTCGTCGCTGATGTTGCCATCGTCCTCCGGGCGGGCGACGACCTCCCAAGTGGACTCGGCCTCGCCGTCCGCGTACATGAGGTCCCGGTTGAACTTGGCCAGCGAGGAGTTCCTCAGGAGTATCCTGTTCATGTTCAGGGGTCCGTTTTCCGGCAGCAGTTCTATGACCCCATAGCCGACGGCGGACATCCCAAGTATGTTGACCTTCGCCGAGACCTCGAACAGCTCGCCGTCGGTACAGGTCGGCGTGGCCGGGGGCGTAACCTCCGTCCCGGGACCGAAGAATATCTTGGCCGCGACGCCGCCCATGGCGTATGACTTTATGCCCGTCCCAGGGACGTTGTCCCGGCTGAACAGGGACCTCGACGCCTGGGCGGCCAGGGGCCGGATGGACCACTCGACGATGGTAAGGTCAGGGGCGGGTATCCGGCCGGCTTCCTTGGCCGGGGCCGGAGAGCCCAGGTATATCAGGGCTTGTTGCTCGGCGATGTCCACCCCGTTGGGGGCGAAGGCCTTAGGCAGGAGGTCGACATTCAGGGAGGGCTCGTAATGGAAGTTGTAGGCTACGGCCCGGATATAGCCGCTGTATCCGGCCTGGACCTGGGCCTGGAAGTCCCCAGGCAGGTCCTGGGCCGGCAGGTCGAACTTCAATATCGTCCTGTTCCTCGTCTCCCCGGTAGGCTGGCCGCTCCTGTCGATCACCTCGTCCTCCTGGATGGTCAGGACCAGGCTGGCTACCCCGCTGGCGTTGGTCTGCGGCAGCTTCATCCGGGTGGAAGGCTGCGACGACAACGACCCGTCGCCCAGGACGTCGAAGAAGCTGATGGCCACGGGCAACTCGCTTATGGGCTGGCCCTCGTACTGGGCCTCCATGCCCAGGTGGAAGGACTCCCCCGTCCTAACGTAGACCCCGGGGGCGGACTCCCACGAGTAATCTGGGCGGTCCCCCTCGGCGTTACAGGCGCTCCTCCAGGTCCGCCTGTCTACAATCTGCGTTGGCTCGTTGACGCAAGAGAGGGCGAACGGGTTGTTGAACGTCACGGAGACGGAGGGAGTCCTGACCTCCATCAGGACTTCGCCCGTATGGGCGTCCTTGATCCTGAGCGCCGCGTAGAAGGAGGTAGAGACGCTCTGCATCGAGTTCCTGAGGAACAGGGACGGCGGGATGGTCAGCATGGCGACTATGGAGTTGGATTGCTCCTGGGGGACGCTGGCCAGGGACAGGGACCCGCTCTTGTCCGGGGTCGCGGTGCTGTCGAACAAGACGACGCGCCTGTCGTCCACGTCCTCCACGAACTCGAAGGTGGCCGAGGACGTCGCCGGGTCCAGGTCGTCGAAGGAGACGGTGGCGATGGCCCTGATGAAGTCGTCGAAGAAGGCGGTCATGGTCGCGTCGGGATCGACCGGGAGCCTCCATGAGACCCTCATGGTCGTGGCGTTAAGGGGATCCGCTGTCATCCCGGTGACGCTCGGCGGGGGGATTATGCTCGGGGAGGTAGCCGACGGCCGGGCGACGAAGCTCTCCGGGGAGGAGGCGTTGCCGACGATGTTGTAGGCGACCAGGGCATAGAAGCAGGGCTGGTCGTTGGTCAACTGGCGATGGATGAAGCTGATCCCGGTCCCGTCGTAGAGCATGCTGACCTGGTTGCCTTGCCCGGGGACGATCTCCCCGTCGTTGTCCAGTTGTGGGTACCCGGTCGGGCTGTAGTACAACCTGTACCTGGCCGTTGGCGGTATGAGCGGGCCCGCGGCCCCAGGCGTCCAGGTCAGCTCCAGCGCCCCATTACCTATGATTACCGTCGGGTTTGGGGGGTTGGGGCCGTCCTCGTAGTAGGGGGCGTTGAAGCACCATAGCACCGGGTCGTTGCCCGGAGGCTCCTGTAGCCGCCACGGCCTGGGAACCATGGAGATGAGGACGGATGACCTGCGAGTATTCCCGGCCAGGCTCAGCTCGCCCTGGGCGTTTAGGGTGAACAGCGAGTAATAGTAGGTCAGACCGTTGACTGTATTCTGCGTCGGGTCGAAGTCAGAGAATGAGTAGGAGCCGCCGGCGACGATCGGGATCAGCGAGGGGGACAAGGAGATGACCAGCGTGGTATAGCCAGGGTTCAGGATCGAGGGGATGGATGGCGCCAGGGGCGTCCCGTCCGACGGCAGCTCCGGGAACCGGTCTTCCCGCCTGGTCAGGTAGAAGCCGACGTACGAGTCCGAGAGCGGGTCGTCAGTCTTGGGATCCAGCCAGTCAAGGAGGATGGTCCTCTGCCCCTCGTCGACGAAGTCGCCCTGGGGGGCGCAGAATTGCCTCATTACCCTCTCCTTGACGGAGAAGGCTGACGCCCCGATGGGCAGAACCGCCCCGGCCAGCGGTATGGCCTGGGCCCGCCTGGCGTCCGAGAAGTTGCCACCCGAGTCGTACACGAACGCCCCGTAGAAGCAACTGGACCCAGGGACCAGGCTCCCGTCCAGGAAATCCTCCGCCAGGCCCTCGAAGATAACCACGCCGTCCGAGGGACCGGAGACGGGGGAGCCGAGTTTCCTTACCAGCCTGACGCCCTCGAACGACGGGCCGGCCTGCTGGCTCCCGGACTGGAGGCTAAGGGACATCTTCCCGATCTTGCGGGAGCGGAACTTTATCACGGAATACTTGGCGCTGGAAGACGGCAGGGCCCCCAAGTTGGCCTCCATGTCGTCGATGTAATCCTTGAGAAAATCAAACCTAACGCCCTCCCGATCGTTCCAGGTCATGGACCCGGACTGGTCGACGACCAGCGTCACGTAGAAGTTCCCGAACCTTATCGAGACCGTGGCGCCCGGCCCGACGCCGTTGACCTGGGTCCGGTCCAGGACCGCCGCCGAGAAGTCCGCGTCCGTATCGTCGGTAATGGACTCGGTGGTCCCCGCCTGGATGCTCGCGCTCTGGTCATGCAGGTCGACCATGTCGGGGATGAACGAGTAGGCGATGTAGGCGAACTTGCGGGAGTTGTCCCGCCCCCATGTCGTGCCTCCATCGGAGCTGGTGAGCAGGTACTCGGTCCCGGTACTTGGAACGGGGATGAAGCGCCAGCCGACGTAGTTCTGGGCGTCGCCGTCCTCGAATCTCAGGACGATCCCCACCTTGGTCGGGACGTTGGCCTCCACCCTGAAGTTGGCCATCCCCCGGCCCCTCAACTCCTCGACGGTCTTGGCGTCCGAGGCGAGGGGCATCCCGAGGGGGACCATCTGCGAGTCGAGCTGGTATACCTCCAACTTGACCATCGAGCCAGCGAAGGCCTCCGGGTCGGCGAACTCCGGCTCCAGGTAGACCGATACCTTGTCCAGCCGGCCGGAGGGGACGGGGACGACCTGCCCCAGGACCCTCGACCCCTGGGCCGCCTCCCTCGTGGATAGGATGGTAACGCCGCTGAACATTGGCTATTCCACCAAGACCAGGTTGTTGGCGAACGCCGCCTTCTTGTTGTTGCTGGTAATCGTGAACTTCTGGACGGCCTTGGCCCCGACTGGGAACTTTATCCAGCGCTCGTTCTGCTTCTGGTACAGCCAGGGGAAATTTCCGACCACATACAAGCCATCCGGGAATCCGCCCACGTCATTCGCGTATATTGCACTGTCCGCCTCGGTCGCCTCCAGCATGTTTATTCTAAAGGTCACGCTATCGGACCTTGCTGTCCCGTTGTCATCATACGCGCCCTTGTTAGTCGCCAGGTATATCCTCTCCGCGAACGCGGTCATGGCATTGATGGTCATCTCGTCCTCGGGATCGAAGGCGAAGATGCGCCTCCATACCTTGCCGCTGGTCGAGGAGAAGACCTGGCCCCCGATCGCCGCCATGGCCAAGCCATTGGTCACGATCATGCTCGCGCAGGTCCCGCCAACGCTCAACGCGGTAACCCCGTCCAAGTCGACCAGGTCGGCCTTGAACCATACGTTGTAGGGCGGGTCAGAGGAGGACTCGGAGTAGTAAAGGCCATTGTCGGTCCCCAGCATGAGCATGTTGTTCAGGGACTCAATGGCATACATCGCCCCTTGAACCCCGTTGCCCAGATTCTTGGTAATGGTCGCCCCGTCAATCTCGAACAACCCGTCCTTCGTCACGGCCATTACCACCCCAAGGAGACCCTTCAGGTCCCTGACCGGGTTGCCCTGGCCGCCAGGCAGGATGGTCCTAGCGACTACAAATTGGTTGGTTTGATCCAGGACGAATATGCCGGAGTCGGTTCCGACCCATAGCTCGTTAGTCGCGTTCTCCAGGACGGACAACGCCACGAGGGCCGAGGTCCCAATGTTGACCTGGGATGCCTCGGTCTTGTAGTCCAGGGTAGAGTTGAACACGTCGTAGTCCCGGCGTCCCAGGATGAAGAAGTCCGAGTTGGGCAGGAAGGAGTTGAATGACCGGTCGACCAGCGCGTTGACCAGGCAGTAGTACTGGTCCCGCTCTATGCCCCTTTCGAGGAAGTTATGTTCGACGCTGACTCCCATTTGCAGCAGGTCGCATACATAGTCCCGTCCCAGGGACAAGGGCAGGCCCTTCTCCCTCTCCATCTTGTCCTCGAGCTCGTCATGCAGGTACTGCCCCCCGTTGCTAAGGGTCGTCCCGATGATGGTCGCGGAGACCTCATCGGCCTTGTTCAGGAGGGTCTTGAAGGCGACCCTTCCCTGCCAGGAATCCAGTAGGAAGCCCGAGTCCTCCTGGGGGGCGTCGTTGACGAATACCTGGATGGGGGCGTTGGCCCTCTGGTCGTACCAGCCTCCGCCCTCCAGTTGGTATACAGAGTAGTTGGTCGCGACGTCGACGGAGTCGTCGACGAGCCGCTTGCTCTCGAATATGATGAGGTTCTCGCCGACGTCGTATCTGAACCCCGTCCGGGCCTCCGAGCCATTGATCCTGATGGTCGGGACGACTCCGGAGAACTCGGCTATCCTGATGGCGTCAAGGGCGGGACCCAGGGAGAACATGACGTTGTCATACCCGACCATGACATCCGACCCCATCAAGCAAAGCATGTGGACGTTGTTCGTCCTGGGGTTCATGTTCTGGTCGAAGGCGACGAGGTCGAAGCTCGTCCCGCTGGTCGTCCTATAGAGGCCGGTATCTGTCCCAAGGAACAATTCCGAGCCCCTGGCGAGCAGGATGGAATTATCATTCAAGAACGTAAATGGCCCGAACTTGATCCAGTTGATCCCCCCGTCTATGCTCTTGTATAGCAAATCCCCGCTGGTTATCCAGATGCTCGTCCCGATCAACTCTATGTTCCTGACGTCCTCGATATCCGTTACTTGTATCCAGGTCTGGCCGTCATCGGACGAAGAATAGAGGCCGATCTCGGTCGCGGCCAGCATCAGCAGGCCAAGGGGCTGGAGATCGAAAGTCTCCGTTGTCCCGGCCCCTATCAACCCTCCCTGGAACCAGGTCATGTTGGCCTTTATGTCCTTGGTCATCTCGTATACGCCCAGGTCGGTCGCGGCGTACAGCGTCTTGTTCGTCCCCTCCGATATTCGATGGACGACCCCGACCGCGTCCAGCCCCTTGCTCTTGACGAAGCTGGCGCCATCGTCGGTACTGACGAACACGTTGTTGAGGGTAACCGCGTACAACAGACCATCCGAGTCCCATAGGAACTGCTTGATCGGGCCATCCAAAGCCTCGGCCGCCAATGATACTTCGTTGATCTTGTCCTCCGCCCCGGCGGTCCAAGACTCCGGGGAGGGGTCATATAGCTCCCTCTGGTCCTTGCCATCGAAGACGACCAGGCCATTATCACTCTTGGCCCCAACAGATGCGGACGCCTCGTCGAGAGAGCCAGTTGCCCTCCAGGTACCCAGCGAGGTTGAGTATCTCTCGCACGTCGCGGAATCGTCCACCACGACATGGTTGCAGTCACAGTAGAACAGGCCATCAAAGGAGAAGGCCGGAGGCAGGATTTCTCTCCCTGACTTGCCCCCGGCGACTAGGACATCGGAGCTGGCGACCGATGGATCTATGACTACCATGGCATGGTCATATCTGGCTAGCGACATAGGGGCAGCCGAAGACCACGACAGGGATATCGGATCGAACCTCTCACAGGACCTCAGGTAGGTCAGTGGGGCCGTCCCGTTGGAGTAATGCCCCGGGTTGGCCTCGAAGTCGGCCTTCGGGACGCAGCAATTCTCGGCGGGGTTCAGACCTCCGCTCACCATGATGCTCCCGTCAGGCAACCTGGCGCAGGCGTGGTACATCCGGCCAACGCTCATGCTCGCGACCTGGCTGGCCGCGTCGGCGATCGGGTCATAGATGAAGCAGGTAGCCGGGTTCTGGTTCCCGCCGGTTATGATTATCCTGCCGTCATTCAGCGTAGCGATGGATGGATTCTGGACCAAGGTCGTCAAGCCGGCCACGGAGAACTTGAGCGTCCCATTGACCCTGCCGGAGTTCCCCTCGGCGGAGCTGGCCGCGTCCAATATCGCATTCGACTCGAAGACGATCCCGGAGCTGAGGGTAGTATCGGAGAACACGGAGGCGTCGTCGGACGCCGATAACAATATGCCAGGAGCGAGGTGGGTCTTGAGCAGGCCATTGCTCGTCCCTACGACCAGGTTGCTATCTTGCAACTGGGCAATGGCGTAGAGGGTCGTCCCTGTCCCGACGGCTACGTCCTTCGAGGAAAAGACGTACTTGTCGTCGGATGATAATGACACGAACAGGGGATGGGCCGGCTCCTTCATCCTGCCCGCATGTGATAAGTCGGGCAGTTGGGCCTTGAGGAACTGCCCCGTAGAGAACTGCGACCCATCCAGGCCGGCCAGCCTGTTGCTGGCCAGTTGCCCGACGACCTCCTCCCTCCCCTTTACCTCCAGGGAGACATGGGAACCTGATGGCGGCGGGTCGTCGAAGACTATGGCCTTGTTGGTAAAGTCCATGGTATAGCCAACGGTGGTCCTTTCGTCGTCGAGGAGGGCGAACACCGTATCGCCGGCGTCGAACGCGCCCGATTGGGACCGATACACGTTCTGGCTGTCGGCGACGAAGTCGTTGAGCACGAAGGACGATGACAAGTTTACCTGCCTGGCCCCGGCCTGCTCCCCGAAGTCTGGGGAGACGGGCTCCATCGCTACGGAGACGACCGCGGCGTCCGCCAGCGGGAAACCGAACCTGACGACCTGCAAGTCCTCGTCGACCAGGGCAGAGGGGGAGACGCTGCCGTCAACCATGACGGAGAAGGCGCCATTGTCCCTGGCCATCCTGGTCGGGACGTAGAAGCTCATCCCTAGCCCGTCGAGACTGACCACCTGAGTCGCTTGCAGCGCGCTGGCGAAGACGATAGCGTTGTTGGCTCCGTCTATGCTGAATTCCTGGGATGCTCTTGTCCCGTCAACCATGGTTTGGAAGTCGCCCACCGAGGGGACGTTCCAAGTTATCAGGGAGGGGGCGATGATGAACATCGTCCCATCGTTGATCGGGGTGGAGCCGGCGAGGGCGACCAGGGACAGGTAATATGACTTGGCCTCGGGGCTGAGGGACGTCAAGGCATTCACGTCGTCCGCCGTCAGGGCGTTTATGTCCTCCATCTGCAAGGTCCGCTGGGCGTCGACCGTCGTCCCGTTGTTGGGCGTCGTAGCGTGCTTGTGTAGGAGCAGCAACCTGAGGGTCTCCTCTGACAGGGTCGCGTCCAGGTCCTGGATGATCCTCTGCGAGTTGGTTATGGAGACTATGCTCCCGCCGGTCGCTCTGACTACCGCGACCAGGACGGAATGGGCCGGGACTATGGACCCGGTATCCGGCAGGGGATCGGCATCATCCCTGACCGCCGAGACCAGGTAATAGTAGGTCGTCCCGTTGATCAGCCCCTGAAGGTTGCCGTCTGAGAACGTCCTGGTAGAGGATGGGCAGCTCCCCAGGAACTCGAACCCCCCGTTAGGCCCCAGGCTCCTGTAGATGTTGAAGTTGGTCGGGCCGTTGGCCGGATAGTTCCAGTATCCGGGAGGGGCCTCCCATTGCCCTGGGAAGAGGAATTCCCAGGTCAAGACTACTACCCCACCAGCCTGGGCGGCCGCGACGTTGAACGGGGCGTCAAGCCTGTCGCTCCCCGTATTTATCCCCTCGTCCGGGGAGGCCAGGAACGTGGCGGAGAACGTACTCTCGTTGCCATTGGCGTCCACGGCCTTGATGGCGTAGGCATAGACCACGCCATTAACCAGCCCGAAGTCCACGAAGTCGGTCCTCTTGCCGACGTTGAAGAAGAACTCGGTCCCAGGGATGACGGTCAGGGTCTTGTTGGGCGAGGCGTCCAATGGCTCATATATCTGTTGCCGCCTGACCACGTAATGATCGAAGTCCGCGTCCGGTACCGGCTTCCAGGAGACTTTTATCTGCCGGTCGCCGGCGTTGAGGTGGACATAGGTCGGGATTTGCGGGGGCGTCGTGTCCCGCTGCGGGGTAGCATGGGCCAGGACGTAGGTAGAGTAGTTGCCCGCGTCGTCCAGCGCCCTGAGCCTGAACTCGTAGAGGACGCCGTTGGTCAGCCCGGAGAGGACGAACCTCTCGGCGTATCCCGTAGAGACCTCGGCGCTCCAGGTCGTCCCGCCATCGCTCGAGTAAGACGCCTTGTAGTCCACGACGTCCTGCGCCAGGCTATGATTCCAGGTAAGGGTTACCTGCTGGTCGCCCGGCTCTCCTGCCAGCGCTCTGGGCCTGTCCGGGGGAGTAACGTCGATGGTCGTCGACTTAACCAATATCCCGCCGCTCTCGTTGCCCAGCGAGTCGACCGTCGTCAGCCTGAAGGCATATTTGACGTCGTCGGCCAGCACGACGCTGGAGCCGATGCCCCCCGTCGTCGAGACCAGGTTATACCGATCAATGGTCTTGGTCAGCCCCAGGCCGATGTCCTTGATGGGCGAGCTCTCGCTGCCGCCAAGTACGACCCTGACGTAGTACTGGCTCTTCTTCCCAATCGTCGTCCCATTCGGGGACGGACTTGCGCCCCATGTCAGCCTGACGAGCCTGGGGAGCGGGGTCGCGACCAGGTTGATAGCGTCCAGCGGGCCAGGGAGCGGCAAGGGGGAGAACTCCAGCGAGACGCCGTCATTCAGGACGCCATTGCTCCTCTTCGCCTTTACCGTCATCTTGTACCTGGCGTTGTTTTGCAGGGGGACCCAGGGGCCTGGCAGAACCCTGACCTGGGTCACCTGGAACGTCTCCCCTGGGACGGCGATGACGATGGGGTCATAGCTCACGTCGGTCGTCCCGTCCTGGTTCAGCTTGGATATCAGGAGGACGTGCTCGACCACGTCCGTCGTCTGGCTGGCGTTGAACATGCCGGACAACTGGGCGTTGCCCGGGTACAACCTCAGGCCGGTAACCTGGGCCGGCTGTTGGCTGTCGAACGGGGTCGTGATGGGATAAGGGGTCGCCCTGGCCGCGGGGCTGACTATATTCGAGGAGTTCCCGGACTTGTCCACGGCCGCTATCCGGTAGTAATAGGCGGTCGACCCGGTTCGGCCGGCATCCTGTAATGGATCGTTGGGGTATTGCCCGTTGCTGCTGGTCGTCGCTATGGTAATCCAGACTATCCCGTCAGGCGACCTCTGGACGACGTAATGATCGAAGTCCAGCTCCGAGTTGGCGTCCCAGAACAAGTTGACGAGATCGAACGATGGCGCGCTGGCCTGGAAGTTGGTCGGGATGGCCGGCGGGGTTACGTCGACAAAAGTCACCTGGCCGGGATCGGAGTACGGACCCTCGATCCCTATGGGGAACCCGCCTGGGGAGCTAAACAACTTGGAATGCATGTATATGAAGGAGGTAGCATTGTCGATCACGCTGACGCTCTTCTCGCTGAGCGTCAGGTGCATCACGTCGCTGATGAAGCCGCTCCCTATGGAGACCTTCAGCCCAAGCCCGCTGGTCGGGGAGACCAACCACCCCTGGAGGACGCCGGCGCCGACGATGTGGGACAGCTCATCGAGCTGGTTGTCGATGATAGTCAGACGTTCCCAGTCCTCGGAGGCTCGGTAGATGTCCCCGGACTGGTAGAACCTGAGGAGGTATTGCGGCGTTCTCTTCATGATCTTCTGCTAGATGGCGAACTCGTGCTGGTGCCCGGCCGAGACCTGCAAGGTCCCGCTCACGACGTCATGGCTATGCCCGCTGTTGATCGACGTCTTCCCGTTGATCTGGAACTTGTCCGTTATCCTGGAGTCGAAAGTTATCGTATGGACGTGACCAGAGACCCTCTCGATAACCACAGTCCGAGTCGTCCCGGGCAAGACCGCCCGAGGCTCGTAGGACGGCATCCCGGGCAAGTTCAGCCGGATTATGGCGTCGTTGGCCAGCGAGAACAGCAGGGCGAACTCGTCTACCACCGGGACGGAGGTCGGGCTGGATATCAGCTTGATCCCGATCCGAAGGTTCTTCTTCCGCTGCTCGTCGGGGACGTCGAAGACCTTGTTGGGCGTAATTACCAGGTAGTCGGAGAAGTCCGTTACATCGTTGCTACTCATCCCGAAGACGACGTCCGTGACCGGCGGGTTGATGCACCCATTGTACGTCAATATCCCGGAGCGCAGCTCGTCGGGGAGCTTGAAGTTGGTCGTGTAGTAATGGGTCGCCTGGGAGGTCCTGAGCTCGATGTCGACCTTCCGCAGCTCCGGGCTCGGGACACCGGGCTGCAAGACCCTCAGGGTCGCCCTGAATTGCAGGAATTGCCCCTGTAGGCTGGTTATGTCGTTGCTCGCCGGGTTGGAGAGCTCGCCGCTCCAGGATGCCCCCTGTATCTCGGCGGACGTCCTGGCGGACCGGACCGCGACCGTCAGGCTGGATCCGGCCGGGACGGAGGCGTCCCATGAGATGCTCGTCCACTGGACCAAGGACGTCGTCCCGTTGAAGACCTCCGACTCGTATACCCCGACCTCCTGCTCTATCTTCATCCCGCTAAGGAACGCCTCCGCCCCGTACAGGGTGGAAAGGACGTTGGCGTCCCCGTCGACCTCGCTTATCCTGTGGACCAGCGGCGGGAGGATCGCGCCCGGCGAAGTCGTCCCTCCGGTTGTTCCTCCGGTCGTCTCGGCCCCGGTAGTCCCCCCTATGGTATGGCAGGGATGGTAGCAGTCGGGGATGGAGCCATCGGCGTTGCGGATGTCCGTCACGTTGCCGACCACGTCCCTGAACCGGACGAAGGCGCAAAGCGTGGTCCCCGTCGTCGTCGGGGTCGAGGATGTCTCGGATATCGAGTTCTGGCCCAGCAGCATGACCATCGTCCCGTCCAGGAAGACGTCGTTCAAGTCGTTGGTCGTCCCGGCCAGGAACTGCCATCGCGTCCCATCGAAGAAGAACACGTCGCCGCCCGCCAGGGCGTATACGACGCTGCCAAGGGCCCTGAGCCTGGAGATCGTATCAAAGGAGGTATCGAAGGACTTGATGAACACGTTGTTCGTCGCGACGTACCTGAGTATCTTCCCGTTGGGATGGGTTCCGACGAACATGACGTTGCTCGTCGCGGTTATGGCGTTGATGCGATAGTCCTTGTCGGCATGGACTACGATGGTCTGCCCGACCGCCAGGTCATGCCTGAATACCTTTCCGGACCTCAGCCCGTTGAGGCTATGCGTATGCCCATTGGCCGTCATGACTGTCCCATTGGTAACGACGTGGGAATGGCCATCGGAGACGCTGGTCGTCCCGTTGACTTCCGCCAGCCTCAAGGCCCCGGCCTGGACCGTAATGGAATGCCTATGGCTGTTCCTGGTCGTGGTCGGGAGGACGTCGCCCTCGTCGACCGAGTCGTTGGCCGTCGTCCAGAACAACCTCCCGCCGAATACGGCGAACCCTGTTACCTCCGTCTCGAAGGTATCCTCGAACAGGGAGATCGCCAGGTTGCTGTCTACCTCGTATATCTTGCCGCTGGGCGACGTCCCCAGGAACAGCCTGTTGTTGAATACCGCCATGGAGGATATCTTCTCGTTGCCGCCAAGCGTCAGCTCGGATAGGACATGGCCGTCCCACGTGAAGACCTTGCCGTTGGTCCCCGTCCCGACGACCAGAAGATCGCCGAACTTGATCAGGGACAGGACCTCCTGCTCGCCGGTGTTGAAGAGCAGGGTAGACGCCTTGGTCCCTTGGTCGATGGCGTAGACGGAGCCAGGGTTGGAGGTCCCGACCAGCAGGTCGCCGTCCAAGTCGAAGAACAGGTTGGCGTTGGACGCCGGGTTGTTCGGGACGACCTCATCGTTTATCTCGCCCACGTTCTGGCCGGGCGGGAACTGGTACTCATAGGTCGGCTTGAAGGCGGTCCAGTTGATGGTCCCGGGAAGGGTATCGAACGACGGGTTGTTGCTGACTTGCATGTCGGCCACGCCGCTTATCTCGTCCGTGGCGCTCAGCGCCAGCAACACCTTGTCGCCGGAGATGGCCTTGGTTATCCTGGCACAGCCAACCGGCCCGGTCTGGTCGATCGCTATGGAGTCGGATACGTCGCAGATCGTCGGGTCATGCAGGACGTCATAGACGCAGCCATTGGTCCCCGAGACGGAGATGAACAACTTCTCGTCCCCGGAGGCGTCCTCCATCGTCGTCATGTCGGTTATCCTGAAGACCGCCGGGACGGGGTCGAAGCTCCTCAGCCAATAAGGCAGGATGGGGGACCTGGAGTCATATCCCACGTATACCATCGCGCTTTCGGAGAGGACAAGGATGACGTACTCCGCCGAGTCGTCGCCTTGGTCGGCCTTCGGCAACTGGACCATTTCCTGCTCCAGGACGTTGGACGGGACGGCCTGCAACGCCTCGTCGGCGTCATCGCTGTAGGCGTGCGCCCCCTTGGTCACGCCGATGACGTGAACGGCGCCCGTCGGCGAGGTTATGCTGGATATCGCCGGCAATCCCGAGGCGGAGGCCGCGAATAGCAGGTACATGGCGGCCGAGGAGTTGCCCGCGCCCTTGGCGAGGTTCCCGCCCAGCGTGACCGTCCCGGCGGAGTACAACTTGCGATAGAGCAGGAACCTGGAGGACGAGGTCTGGACCATGGCGGAATTGGACGGGTTCCTCAAGTCCCCGGAGAACTCGTATACCTTCCTCCAGCTCTCGTCAACGGAGACCTCTACCTTGTCCGAGGCGCGCAACGGCTCGTCGAAGACGAGCATCGGGACGTAGGGCAGGACCGAGTAACCGCTGGCCAGGGGCTGGCCATTAACCCTGACGGAGACCAGCGCCTTCTCGCAGTCGTTCCCCGGGATCGGGTCGCCCAGTATCCTGAACCTCTGGAAGTCGACTACCGCCGGGTCCCCTATCAGCCCGTCCTCGATGGAGTACCGGGTAAAGCTGGTCCTGTCGCATGACTCGCTCATCTCCAGGAGGCCGAGCGAGGTGGCGAACCACTTGGACCCCGTGGAATCCACCGCCCCGCCCTGGATGGCCCCCGACCCGACGTAGGATGGCTGGAAGTTGATGATCGTCGGGCCGGTTATCTTGCTCAGGCCCTTGCCCGTTCCGACATACTTGTCACCGGCCTTGTCCATGGTTATGGAGTATATGTTGTTGTCGACAATCCCATTGGCCATGCCATAGGCCATCTGTCCTAGGGACGAGAACCTGCCGATGCCCTTGTCGGTCCCGATCCATATCTCCCCGGCCTTCTCGTCCTTGGTGATGACCTGGACGCGATTGGATGGCAGTCCATCCTTGGTCGTGAAGGCCTTGACCTCGACTATTGGGAGTTGAACCTGCGCCTGCGCAACCGTCGAAGTGGTTGAAGTAGTCGTCGAAGTCATCGAAGTAGTCGAAGCGGTCGAAGCGGTCGAAGTAGTCGAAACTCCCTGGATGAACGTCCCTTGCTTTAGGGTAGAGGTCTGCGTTATCCCGCCGCCCGTCCCGCCCGCCGCGCCGCTATCACTGGATGCGATAACCTGGGCCCCTTGTTGAGTCAGCGTCAATATGGCCAGGCCCTTGTCTGTCCCGACGAACACGTTGTCTCCATAGACCCTGACGACCAGTACGTTATCCGAGGGCAACCCATCCGCGACGGTGAATATCTTCATCTGCGGCTGCGGCCCAAAGTACGACCTCGGGTCATTTGCCGACTTGATGGCGTTGTTGACCAGGTCGACGACGTCCGCGGGGGAATTGTATGTACTGGGAACCACGGAGGCGAACGCGATCAACCCCTTGTCGGTCCCGGCCCAGATGTTATTGTTGTCGTCCGTAGCGATGCTGGAGATGCTGTCCGTAGGCAAGTTGTTGTACAAGTTGGTCAGGTTGATGAACCGGGTCGTAGAGCTCTTGTCCTGCGGGAAGCCCCTGAGCCAGTTCTCTATGTCGTTGTTCGCCTCATTGATGTCCAGGCTGGATATGCCGTTCTCCGTCGCCATCCATATCCTGTTCTGCTTGTCGATGGACAGGTCCCGGATGACGTCGTCCGCCTCCCCGAGTTGCGCGTTCCAGGAGAAGCACTGCAAGGGCTCCTTGGCCCCGCACAGGAACATCCTGACGTCCGTCCAGTAGGAGCTCGACTTGACCTGGTCGGATATCTGCCCCCACTCGATCCTCTTCTCCATTTCCGGGCGGTGGACCAGCCTGGGGTCGTCGGCCTGGAAGACGTTCGGCTCCTTCTGGCGCAGGATGGATCCCCTGGCGGGGATGTCGTCCTTGTACACGTACAGCTCGTCGAAGGCGGCGTTGGCGGTCTCGGTACCATTGAACTGATGGTCGCCGAAGAACAGGTCATGATTGCCCGGCGTCCAGGTAAACGGGACGTCCCCGGTCCGGTCCTGCGCGGGCTCCTTGCCATCCAACTGGATGGACAGGTTCCCGGACCTGGTCATCGAGTAGGTCTGCAACTGCCCGCCATTGTCCGAGAGGAGGACGCTGCCGCCGATCCCCACCGCCACTATGTGGGCATTGGTCCCCGCCCCGCCGAAGTTGGCCTCGATCGAGTTCAGCGGCCCGTTCTTTATGGCGGTCCCGCAGGTCTGCCAGTTGACCCCGCCATCCAGGCTCCTGGCCAGGAACCCGTTCTGGCCTACGACGTAGACATAGTCGGGATTAGGGCCATGCGCGACGCAGTTAAGGTTCGGTTGGTACCCGAGGTTGAAGTCGACCAGCAGCCTGTCCCAACTCGCTCCGGCGTCCGTGGAGAAGAGCATCATCCCCTTGTTGCCGGCTATGTATGAGGTATACGGCCCGGCCTGGTGCGTCCGGCTCAGGAAGTTGTACTCAAGCGACGGGGGGTTGGCTTCCATGGTCACGTTGGTAACCAGGGAGAACGTCAGGCCATCGTCGGTTGACCGGCATATCTGGCCATTGGCCCCTACGGCCACGACGGCATAGGAGGAGCCGTCCCGGAGGACCGCGACGCTCCTGAGGTCGAGCGTCGCCGGGTTGCTGATCTTCGTCCAGGTCGCGCCGCCGTCCGCGCTCCTCATGATCAGGCCGCTCGACCCGACCGCGTAGCCTACCAGGTTGGTCCTGAAGCAGACCGAGAGGAGGTCCTCGTCCGTGCCGGCATCGACCACCGACCACGTCGTCCCGCCATCCGTCGTCGCGAGGATCGTCCCCATCTCGCCGGAGATGAAGCCCAGCGACGAGGTCGGGAAGTCTATGGAGTACAGGTCATAGGTGACCCCGGATGCGACGAGCGACCAGGTGACGCCGCCGTCGGTCGTCCTGAATATCCTGCCGCATTGCCCGCAGGCGAACCCGTTGAGATTGTCGATGAACGAGACGCAACTCATGGAGGATATCCCTATGGCGTTCGCGTCCCACGTCAGCCTGACATGGACCATGTCGTCCTGGTTCCACGAGAAGTTGGTCGTTATGGCGTTGAAGACCTCCGTCTGGTGGATGTTCCCGTCGCTGTCCACGGTCCTGAACCTGAGGACGTTCCCGCCCGGGATCGACTTGACGCCGAAGGACATGGTGTCCGGGGTCAGCGTGTCAATGTCAGCATTGCCCAATATGACCCTCTGGGTCAGATCAATGGAGGGCCAATGCGGCTGCATCCAGAACTCCAGCCCCCCGGTCTGGCCCAACAATGACTTGTCGACCTTGAAAGCCCGGCCATTTTCATTCAAGTCGAAGGCCCCTAGCGACGAGGGGGAGAACAAGGACACGCCGGTGTCCGGGGCCGGGACGTGGTAGACGTTGGTCGTCTGGGCGGCCGTCCCGTCGACCGAGGGCTGCACCTTCAGGTCGGACCTGAAGAGATGGATGGCGTTATGGACCGTGACAACCCCAGAGTCCTCGTCCAGCGGGAAGTACCCTACCAGGGAGTTGTCCATGGTAGTAGTCGCGCCGTCGTACGTGGCCCTGCCGATCCTGGAGCGCTGGCCGTCCTTGACGGCCTCGAACAACAGGGCGACGTTCCCGTAGGAGTCGATCGCCGCCGCCGGCCGCCGGGATGACGAGACGTATCCCTCTATCCTCAGGTCCAGGCCGTCCGTCCCGCTCGACATCCAGCCCAGGGAGCCAGTGGTCATGGGCCAGAGCCTGGCCAGATACAGGTTGGGGTAGTCCGTCCTCGTCCTGTCGCTCTGGAAGGCGATTATGGCCCGCCCGTCCGAGAAGCAGGCGACTGACGGGTTGGTCGAGTCCCCTCTGGAGTTGGTCAATGTCAGGGGGGAGCCCACGACCAACAGGTCGTTAACGAGGGTAATGTTGGCGGACTGTACCTCAATATTGCTGACGGGCATCTCCCACGCCGCCATGACGCCCGACAAGTATGGGGCCATGGACGGGTTGCGGCCGCCGCCCGATGACAACTGGGTCGTGGTGATGGTCTTTCCCGAGACGAAGGAGGCATATATGTCCTGGCCTGATTGGTCGTACTCGTATATGGCGATGAATCCCGTCCCCAGCGCCGCGACCTTGACGTTGGCCGCGGTCAGGGCCGGGTCCGTCAGGGCCGTCGCCGGCAGGTCCAGGGTCAGCTCGCTCCCCAACTCGTCGCTCTTCAACTGGGAGTAGAAGACCTGCCTCTTGTTGGCATCGTTCCGGGAGTCCTCCCAGGCCACCACCACCGAGGCGTCCGACATCTCGGCCAGGGAGGGCCGGACGGACAGGCCGAGGGAGCTGGTCACCCTGATGTTCTCCTTGGGGAGGAAGGACAGCGGGCTGAACGCCATCCGGGTGACGTATATCTCCTTGTTGCCATGCTCGTCGTTGTCGTAGGCGACGATGACGTCCCCTGACGAATGCATGAGGAGCGCCGGGTTGTTGGAGTCCCTGAGCTGGGGGGAGACCCTGATGGGCGGCAGCCATTCCGAGCCCCGCTGGTAAACCAGGTACTCGGCGAAGAAGAACTTGGTCGACAAGTCCTCGGCCGTATCCAGGAGGATGACCCACTCGTCGACGACCTGCTTGACCCGGTACGTCACGGTCGGCAGCTCGCCTATTACGTTGAGGCTCGCGTCTAGCCGCTTCCCGGAGATCGCCATGAGGTCGCCGGGCTTGATCCCGAGGGACAGGAATTTCCCGGTAGCCGACATGACGGCGGAGTTGGGCAGGTCCTCCATGGTATACTTGGCGGCGGGAGGCAGGCCCAGGCCGACCCTGGCCCTGACCAGGTCCAGGCTTATCGAAGCGTTGCTGGTCCCGGATGTCCCGGACGCACCGGAAGTCGTGGCGGATCCCCGGCTGAAGATGGTCCCCTTGGCCAGGACCTTGGAGGCGATCATCTTGGAGTAGTAGATGGCCCAGTAGCCATCCCTTGAGTCCTGCCAGGCGGCATGCATGAAGCCGAACTTGTCGACGCCCAGGGCGGGCTTCTCCTGGTCCCCGGCGAGGAAGGACTTGATGAAGAGGCCGTTGGGCTCGAAAATCAGCTTCTTAAACAACTTCTCGCCGTTTCCCCTGGCGTATACCGCGATGGCCTGCTCCCTGCCGATGATCCTCAGGGTCACGAACCGGCTTGACAGGTCGACGGGGGCGAATAGCTTGGCGTACTTCAGCCTGATCCCGTTCCTGAAGAGCTGGACTATCTCCTGGTACTTGCCGTCGTTGACCAGCATCCCCGGGGCGTAGATGTCGTCGTCCGGCGGGGCCAGACCGTTCTTCTGCGGGTCGAGGTCCGCCCCCCTTCCCATGACCGCGCTTTGCGCGTCGAGCTGGATCGATGGGGTCGGCCCCCCGGGCTCGAAGTCGAATACGATCCCGCCAGCGCCCCTCCAGAATAGGAGGGCCTTGTCGTCCACGTTGTCGGTAGGCTGGACGAACATGCTTATCCCGTCGTTCTGCGCCGCCATCTGGTCCAGCATGTACTTGTAGACCGGGAACTGGGCGAGCAGCCCGGTCCCCATGCCCATCGCGTCGATGCTCGCCTGCGGGCCGGAGGCATTCGCCGTCCTGACCGAGGACAACAGGGTATACGGGTTGGAGTCGGCCTTCCCGTCGCTGACCAGGACCACGATCCTCTTGCTGGCGGAGAACGAGTAGGAGAGCGCCTGGGTCATCGCCGCCAGCATGTCGGCGTTGCCCTGGGATGTCAGGGCCTGGACGAAGTCCAGGGCGTCCTTGATGTTGTCCCTGCTCGCCTCCACGAGGTCGGAATCGAACTCGCTGACCGCCCCGGAGAAGGATATGACGTTGAACTTGTCCTGGCCCCGGAGCTGGCTCAGGATGGTCTCGGCGACCCTTCGAGCCTGGGCCATCTTGCCCTCGTCGCCCATGGTCGAGGCGGTCGAGATGACCAGGACGACGTCCCTGGCGGCATAGGGCGAGGTCGCCGGGCTGGACTCCCCATCCTCGGAGAAGTTGACCGCGCCGTCGTCCCCGATCCTGACGTTGGCCTCGATGGTCCAGCCAAGCTCGTTGCTCGCCTTGTCCGCCCAGGTCGAGGCGACCTTGCGCTGGACGTACTTCCAGTACTTGGTCCCGATCTCCGACCGCGTGTCTATCGTCAGCGTCCCCCCCAGGATGGAGGCGCAGTTGGTCTCGCAGTTGTTCTCCAGGTCCCACCCGCCCTCGTCGGGGAAGGACGTCATGGGGGTTATCATGTCATAGGGGTTGGGCTTGCCGCCCAGGACGTATTGAAGCCCCCGGTCGGTCCCCACGAACTTGCCAGTCGTCCCGAAGGCGTTGCCGTTCCTGTTCGGATCGACCAACACGGAGGTGACGTTGGTCTGGGTTACAGCCAGGATGTTCCTTGGCTCCTCGGCATGGCCCTCGTCGTACCTATACAGGACGGAGGACTCCCCCAGGTCGGCCGGATCCAGCGAGACATACAGCATGTCCTTGTAATCGCGCATCTTGCCCACGGCGCCGCCCGGCAGCTCCATGACCTCGCCCATGACGTAGTCCGGGACGTCGGAAGGGGCGTGGGCCCCCTCTACGCTGTAGCGGAAGGTCTCCCAAAGGGACGTCGTCGAGCTGCTCTTGGGGGACAACGACCCGAACTCGATCTCCTTGGAGGAGGTCGATCGGGTGAACTTGCCGGTCCCATTGATGGCCAGTTGCCCGTCGACGTACAGCTTGACATCCTTGCCCTGGCCCGTTACCCTGAACGTATGCGGGATGGTCCCATCCAGGGCGAAGGTCAACGGCTCATCGACCAAAAGCTCGACGTGGTCGGAGAACAACCTCAGCATGCCGACGGAGTTCCCATCCTGGAACGATATCCCGTGGAAGTTGATGGGATCGCAGGCTGCCGGGGCGGCGGGTTGGTTTGTGGCTGGCTCTGCCATAATGATTCCTGTTTACGTGGTCGGCGGAGAGGGCTTGAGGGAGAAGCGGGCCTCGATGGTCCAGCCCTTGTTGTTTGATACGGAGCCGACCCATGCCGATCCCTTCATTGAAAACTTGGTCGTATACCAGTCGCTCCATTCGAGCCCGTCGCTTACCTGGACGGAGGCGTAATACGTATAGCCATCCTTGAGATGGGATCCGACCGTCAACCCCTGCGCCGGCCTGAATACCAGCTTCTCTATCCTGGCCTTGGCCCCGCCATCGGCGGTCCCGCTGATCTTGATTATGTCGTTCCCGTTGACCTGGACGTTCTTGACGACCTTGGACCTGGTCATGGCCCCCGTCTCGTACTGGAAGTTCATGATCTGGCTGCCGCCAACCGACAGCGTGATCACCGGCTGCCCGCTGGATTCCGTAAGATAGAACAACTCGACATCATACGCCCCCGAGGGATACGGGAACCTGGTCGTCGCCGTCCCCGACCCTCCCAGGAGGCTTATGAAGTCGTTATCGTCGGCCACGTACCATAACAGGGTCTTGAAGTCCCCGCCCTTGATCTCGAACTCGTAGGCCGGGACCAGCCTCAATTGGATGAACTTGGCCCGTGATCCGACGTCGACCGAGAACCCGGACAGGGTCAGGATCGAGTTGTTGGACAATCTGGCCGCCTTGAACGAGCCCTTGGACTCGCCGTTGCCCAGGCCGGAGACGAACTCGTCGACCACCAAGCCGTCGACCGACAACCTGTATCGGGATTTCTTCTTCTCGTCCAGGACGTAGGTCATCTCGACCTCGTAGGTCCCCGGCAAGCCGACGTATGTGAAGTCAACCTTGCCCTCCGACTGGTCCTGGCCCAGGGAAAACGTCCGGGAGTCGATTTCCAGAACGTAGTTGTCGTAGCGCTTGGCGTCCAGCGGGCCCATCGTTATGGCCGGCAGGAAGTCCGGGGTCGAGTACTGGCAGAAGTTGTCCGCCGACTGGACGATCCCCGTATCCAGCATCTCGTTCCCCGAAGTCAGGGTCCCATGGGAGCTGGACGTGGAGATGACGCCATCCAAACCAAGACCCTTGCTGACGAGGGGGCGAACCCCCGCGGCGACCCTGGTCCTGGCGGGCTTGGTCCCGAGGATGAAGCGGTACGCGGCCTGGGGCTGCTCGTCGGCGTCCTGGTATAACCAGGTAATCTTGGGGTTGGCGTCATCCAGTTGGCCAGGCATGAGCCCGCCATCGACCATGAGCGCCGTTATGACCGGAGGCGTGTTGATTATGATCACGACGTCGGAACCCTGGGCATCCCCGTCCTCGTAACCGTCGTTCGGCGTGGCCGTGAACCGCCACTCGTCGCCGATGGTGGTCAGCGAGGCTGGGACGACGTTGCCGCCCCGCAGGTCCTGCTGCTCCGCCCCGTTCTTGTACCAGCGGACCGTGACGCTTACCGGATCCCCGTCCTGGTCGCTGGTCAGGTAGGAGGCGTTCAGGTCGTCCTCCGTCTTGGGGATGGCGGGGAGGATGGATAGGTTGGTAACCGTCGGCCTCCTGTTCTGGACGATGACCTCCGGCGAGGCCAGGGTGGAGACGGCGTAGTCGGTTCCGTCATGGGGTCTGACAGTAAAGTACCACCTGTCGTTAGGCCTCAGGGTCCCGGCCGGCACGACCTCCAGGTTCTTGAGGCCAAGGACCTCGGTCCCGTCCTTGTACCAGCGGATCTCCGTCTTGTCGCTCTCGGTCTCCCCCGGGTTGTCAATGAAGTCATAGTTGGCGGTCAACGAGTCGTTGTTGTGCGGGTTCGGCGGGGTTATCCTGGCGTTGGCCGCGCAAGGGGGGTTGTTGAGGCTGAGGAACCCGGTGAACCATGGGGACTTCTCATACGCGTCCTTGACCTGGACCTGGAAGTAATAGACGGGGCTGGGGGCATGGCAATCCCCATGATGGAGGTCCCCGTAGAAGCAGCAATGGCACGGAAGGCAGTCCTGGGGCCCGTACTTGGCCTCGTGGGACTCCGGCGTGACCTCGGTCTTGCTCCAGACATTGCCGATGAACGAGTCCGTCCCCCAGTCAGCGCTGTTATCCGCCAGCCGTATCTCATAGGAGACCAGGGGGTCCATCTTCCCGTTGGTTACGTCCAGGTCCGAATAATGCCAGCGGAAGGTCGGCTGGGGCGACTTGAGATTCAGTGGGTTGACCTTGTCGTCGACCGTCGCCAGCGATATCGTCGGCGGGTTGGACAGGACGAACGTGGCCGTCAGGTCGGACGAGTAGTCCAGGTCGTCATAGACCGTCACCTTGACGTATGTCGAGATGTGCGGCGTGATGACCTCGCCCTCCAGGTCGAAGTTGTACCTGGAGAAGTGGTCCTGGCCCATGACCCCGACGATCTTCCCAGAGTCCCAGAAGATGTTGCCGGTGAAGGCCGGGTCGGAGGAGACCTGGACCCGGTAGGCGAACTGCGGTTGGCCATCCACGTCGGAATACGTCCAGCTTATGACCGGGGAGACTACGGGGACGGTCCCAGGCGCATGGCCATCCAGCCTGATGTCGGAGACCACGGGCAGGGAGTCGACCTTGCCCGTCCCCGCGGCGCACGTCTCGACCCTTGGCGTCGCGGGGGCGTCGGGGTCCGTCGGGTTGACCTTCTCCCCATCGGTCAGGCAGAGCGTCCAATGGAATGACAGGCCATAGGCCAGGACGACGGGAGGCGTATAGGAGAAGTTGCCGCTGATCCCCGGGTCAGTATAGACGAACCCGGAGTCGAAGATGTCGCTGGCGCCAGGCGCGGTCCCGAGCTTGACCCGGTAGTAATAGAGAAGGTCGGCGTCCGCGTCCGAGTAGTACCACAACAAGGTCGGGCTCCTGGGGACGAGGCCGTAGACGTCCACGTCCAGGGTCGCGCCGCTGATGGCCGGGGCGTTGTTGGCGAGGATGACCGGGTTGGAGATGTGGGCCGGGTCATAGATGCCATCTATGACAAAGTCCAGGACCGTCCCCGTATCAGGGGCATCGAAGTTGACGTCGCCCACCAGCCCCGTGTTTATCTTTATGTCGGCCAGGTTGGACGTGCTGCCGGTCTTTATAATCGCCCCGTCCTGGCGCCAATCAATGACGTGCCCCGGGCCGATGTAGGGGTATGACGGGACGCCGCTGTCGCGCGCCTCGAGCAGCGCCGTATGGCTAGGGGTCCCGGCGGGATAAACGAAGTAGGCCATCTTTTTTACCCGGCTTTCCCCTTATCCATGGAATCGAATCCCCATGCTCGTTCATGACTTATAAAATGTAAATGTACATCTTCGGGAAGGTCTTCGGAAGACTCGATGTACAAACAGCAGCTACAATCCGGGCAACGTACTTTTAATCTTTTCGCATCATCCTGTTGATTCATTTTTCCTCCTATTCTTTTCTCTGCCTGAGCAGGTACGTGGAGCCGGAAACGTCGGTAATGTCCAGTTCGCCATTGGTAATCGACACATGGGGCGACCCCGACTTAAACTCCTCGAAGAACGGACTCGGCTGACCGGTAGCCCAGTCCTCGTCAATCTGCCAGAATGACTCGACGGCCTTCATGACCCTTCCGTCGGATGTCCCGATGAACATCTCCCCCTTCAGCCTCTGGAAGTCAGTCGCCACGACCGTGTTGAGGACCGAGAACTGCCCGCTATATACGTAGGGGCTCTTGGCCCCATGCTCGTCGATGGCCTGGATCCGCAGGTTGTAACGGGACCCATCCGGGAATTCGTCCATGGCGACGTCGGTCTTGACGTTGCCCTGTTGCAGGACGGCGACCTTCTCCCATATCGGGCTCGCGATGGAGAAGTCCCGGGTAATCTCCACGTTGTACAAGACCATGTCGCCGTCGACGTCCGGGACGTCGAACTTGGCTATCTCGACCAGCAACTTGAGCGATACCAGGTCCCCCGCCTTGGGGGCCAGTATGACCGGGGTTACCGGAGCGTGATTCTCTATGGTAAAGGCGGGCGAGGTCCCATAGGAGTCGGGGTCGGACCGGCCGAAGCCGTCGCTGGCGATTATCCTGACGCCATAGTCGTCCCCGGAGGGGATATCGGACAGGTCCAGGTCATAGCTCGTCGCTGTAGAAGGGAGCGGCCCGTCGAGGAACTCCCATCCGGTCCCCGCCGAGAGGCTGTCGGTCATCTCCAGGAAGTACGTGACGGGATCCCCGTCCTGGTCCAGGGGGATGGCCGGGGTCCACTGGATCGTCATGATCCCAGAGTAGGACATGGCCGACGGGGCGGTCAGGGTCGGATCGCCAGGAAGATGGTTGATGACGAAGAAGCCCAGGGCCTCGTCGTTGTTAGACCAACTGACGCCGTCCGATGCCAGTATCCTGAAGTACAGCATCCCGGACGAGTGAGACAACGCCTCCGGCGGGACGATGGGCGCGGGGGTCGACCCATAGATGACGCTGAGGGCCGGGCTGGTAATCGCCCCGCTGTCCCATGCCAGGGAGGAGAAAGCCTCGTCATGGGCGACCTGGACCCTGAACGAGACCTGTACGTCCCCGGGCGTTACGTCGTAAAACCGCCAGGAGAAGGTCGGCGTCGGGGAGAGGACGTCGGTCGGGTTGACCTTCCCTTCGACCTTCGGGTCCAGGACGGATGGCCTGGCGCTCGCGTTGAAGTACGCCAGGTATTGCCGCCCGTACTCCACGTCATCCTTGACCGTCAGCTTGATGGTCATGCCCCCATCCGGAAGGATGGTTGGGATGGTAACCGAGCTCAGGCTCGAGAATTGCTCGACGTCCAATACCGACCCGCCGCTGGATGGCAGGACCTCCAGCTTGAAGCCCTCCTGGGAGGCCCCGTCGTAGTCGTAGAACGACCAGGATATGACCACGTTGTCGGTCTTGGTAGTCGGGGCTGGCGTATAGAGGGCCTCCTGGCCGTCGACCTTGATGGAGGTCAATATGGGCGGGCGATTGACGCGGAATAGTTGCAAGTCCGACCACTCGCCCTCGCTGGCCCCGTCCGAGGGCAGGACCCGCCAATGATAGGCCGTCCCTTGCTCCAGGGTCGTCGAGCCGCCATACTTGACGTTGAATTGCTTGGTCCCGCTGCCGTTGATCCCGGCGAACGTCCTCATGTCCCAGACGGTAGGAAAGAAGTTACCCGAGTACAGCTTGCCAACCTGGATGCGGTAGGCCAGGGAGGTCCCCTCGGCGGCGATGACGAAGCCGAACGATACCCCGGCTGTAGAGAGCAACTTGGTCGGGTTGCTCTCCCCGTTGACGGTCAGGTTGGAGACTAGCGATTTGATGGCCATGATTTTATAACGACATAACCCTCCAGGTGATTCCGTCGTCCGATATCAGGTAGGAGCTTCCTCCCTGGACCGCAGCGAATATGTCGATCCCGTCCGACCTGAGCCTCTGGATCGGGTAGGGGATGGACGGATTATACACCACGGCCACCGCCGAGCCGGATATCTGGTAGATCCTGCCCGCGAGGGTCCCGGCGTACAGCTTGTCCAGGAACCCGACCATGGTCAGGACCTTGCCGGGGACGACTACTGATTGCCGAATGGCCCCATCGAACGTGTACACGAAGGTATTGTTGGCCACCGGGTCATGGGCCGCGACGTACAGGAACCGCCCTACCCTGGCCAGCGCCGTCAACTGGGGCTGGTCGAAGTTGATCGCCGTCCTGGACATGACCCGGTACTCGACCAGGTTGCCATGCCGGTCGAAGGATGCGTAGAGCTTCCCGTTGAGCGAGTCG
>Ga0315274_10001161_pt1 | contig 40968 bp, 26 predicted proteins | sample YL17G02_20_MG_FD_203700 | JGI IMG/M metagenome (GOLD analysis project Ga0315274, IMG submission 203700) | Sediment microbial communities from Yellowstone Lake, YNP, Wyoming, USA - YL17G02_20 | ecosystem: Environmental > Aquatic > Freshwater > Lake > Sediment | place: USA: Wyoming | collected...
CCGGAAGACGATCCCGCATGGACCGCGTCAAGCCAGTGCCGCTATCGAAGGTCATCTCTCATCGCGTCGCGATAGCGGGTACAAGACCTGGACAGTGAGAGCGAACGGAGAAGGCCTGGCAGGTGATAAAGGAAAAGACATAAGCTCGCCGTTTGACGGAACATTCCATGTGCAGAATAATGAACTCTAACCGAATGGTTGGAAACGGTCTCGAAATTCCATTGCGGTCCGTCCGATCACGAAGAGCGAGGCGGAGGGCTTGACCATGAGACAAATCGCACTGTTGTCAGTTGCTTTTCTTGCAGCAACGCTGGGCGTCGCGCAATCACTGCAAGTTGCGGTTGATCCACAGATTCAGAAGTTTAGCACGCTCCTGGGCGTCGATCTTGAGAGATTGGCGCTTACGCTTCGAATTGAGCCTGCGTAGTGATCGTCGGTCATATGGTGGATTCAGGATTGCGAGGCGCTGAAATATGAAAAGAGTCGCTGTTCTGAGCTTGGTTTTGATGGCGGTTGTCATAACAGGAATTGCGGTGGGGGACGATTCGCCGCAATTCCGCGGGCCGAACCGGGACGGGGTCTTTCCGGAAAAAGGTCTGATGAAGGCATGGCCGGAGAATGGCCCGCCTCTGGTGTGGGTGAGTAAGGGGCTTGGGCGTGGGAATTCCACGGTGTCGGTGGTCAAGGGCAGGATCTATACAACAGGGATGCTCGATGATCAGAAGGGCTATGTCCTTGTGCTGGACCTCGACGGTAAGATCGCGCACAAGTTCCCGTATGGCCCGGAGACACTCGAGAAGCAGGCCCCTGGACCGCGATCAACTCCCACACTGGACGGAGACCGGCTTTATCTTCTTTCCGGCTTGGGAGTCTTGTACTGCGTGGAGCCTGCGACCGGCAAGACGCTTTGGCAAGTGGATATCCTCAAGAAGTTCGGCGCAGAGAACAGCGAATGGAATGTGGCTGAATCGATCCTCGTTGACGGCAACCGCGTGTACTGCACACCGGGGGGGCCCGAAGCCGCCATGGCCGCGCTGGATAAAAACACCGGCGAGACGATTTGGACGACGAAAGGACTGGACGACAAGACCTCGTATTGCACGCCGATATTGGTGACTCACAACAACCGCCGGGTCCTGCTCGATGCGACGGGGAAGTACATTATCGGCGTTGACGCTGAAAACGGGACTCTGCTTTGGAAACATCCCCACAAGGCGCCGTATGACATTCACGCGGTATCGCCCGTGTACAAGGATGGTCTGGTTTACTTTACGGCGGGCGAGGGCAGTGGCGGCGGATTGCTCGAGCTGTCGCCGGACGCAACATCCGTACAACTCCGATGGACGGACAAGAACCTGGATTGTCTGCATCACGGCGTGGTATTGCTCGATGGATATCTTTATGGGTGCGGCCAAAAGCAGTTAGTGTGCCTGGAGATGAAAACCGGCAAGCTGATGTGGTCGACGAAGGAGATCTCGCAGGGCGCCGTCGTGGCCGCGGACGGCATGTTGTACATCTATGAAGGTCCGAAGAGCGGCGTTGTCAGCTTAGTGAAGGCCACACCCACTGGATTTGAGCGTACAGGAAAGTTTGCGGTGACGGAAGGCACAGACAACCACTGGCCTCATCCAACCATCGCCAACGGACGCATGTATATCCGGCGCGGGGATGCCTTGCTGGCGTACGATATCGCTGAGAGGAAATAGACCTCGCCAATAAATCGGAGAGTTGTCTCTCTCGGTCTTTTCTCATCCCGTTTCTCGGCGCCTTCCGCACCTCGGTGTGAGAACCAACACCACTCACACAGAGCCACAGAGAGCACACTGTCGGGTCGGTAGAATGAAGCGGGTGCAAAATGGAACCCACTGGCATACATGAGACAGTCTGTAGCTGCTCGTGGTCAGACGCGACACCGTTCGGACTCCATAAGCGCAGGCCGGTGCATTCCGCTATGCTGCACCCGCCCTACGTAGCGGAAAGAAGCTCGTGGCTATCGAGGTGAAGAGTGGAAGACGCCGTGACAATCTTCCGGGCCTTGCGCAGTTCCGCCGGGAATTCGACGTATCCAGAGTACTGCTGGTAGGAGCGGATGGCGTCCCGGTCGAAGGGTTCCTGGCTAGACCGCTCGTCACGTGGATCTCGTAATCATCGTAATCCTGTTGCGGGAAAGGCGCACACTCCGCCTAGGCCAATACCGAGCGCCAGCAGCACAAGGCCGATGGCAGTCACGGCAGGCACGTCGGGGTTACCCTCCCAGAATGGATCATTCTCAGCGGCTTGCATCGCGAAGTCGTCGATGTCACCGCCCGATGCCACGACGTCCTCATACTCTTCGACATTACTGACGCCGTCGCCATCGCAGTCGCCTTCCGCCGAAAACGGTTCGTCAATTGCTTTGCCCGGCTCACGGTACACCTGATAATGCTCCGGGTCTAGACCGTAAATGGCGCAGACCGCGCTCCGCATCCCTGTGCTCAAACCTACAGCCGCGGCAGTCCAGGAGAGTGCGACCTCCGGTTTGTCAGCAAGCAACGCCGCCATGTTCGACTCGAAGGCCGACACCACCATCTGGTGAAGGCGATGGTGTTCATTGCAGTAGGCATCGGCAAACAGACGCAACTGCCACAAGTCTGGCATTCCGTCGCCGTAAGGTACCGAGGACCATCTTTCGATGTCCCAGTCCCGGTAGCTCGTGGGCAGTCCCAACGCCGCACCCTGGGTAACCGCGATCTCGCTTCCCTCCGCCGCCAAGGTCTCAAACATGCCGCACCCGCTCGTAGCTTCGCACTCGCCAGTGTAAGCGACAAAGACCCAGCGCGCCTGTAACTCAGGGATCTGCTCGCAGAGCGCTTGTTGGCTCAACGGATTATAGCTCAGAAAAACCTGATCGTCAGGTCCCAGGCCGGAGCACATTACGAGCGGCATGATATCGCCGATCTGGTTATCAAGCAGGTTAAGCCACGTCAGGCTGGCCAGCCCCGTCAGTGGGCTGAGGTCGCTGACCTGGTTATACGGCACACTGAGCTGCAAGAGGTTGGTTGTCATACCCGCCAGTGCGCTTAGGTCACTGATGTGGTTATCCCCCAAGTTCAGATCCCGCAACTTGGTCAGACCCGCCAGCGGGGCAATGTCGCTGATTTGGTTTGACACCAGGACAAGGTCCGTCAGATTCGTCAGTCCCGCCAGCGGGCTGAGATCGCTGATCTGGTTCTCATTCAAGTTAAGGCCTTTCAAGTTGATCAATCCAGCCAGCATACCGATGTCGCTTACGAGATTGTCATTAAGCCCCAGATCTATGAGACCGGTCAGGCCGACCAACGGCGTGAAGTCCTCAATCTGGTTGAAACCCAATTCGAGGACTATCAGGGAGCTGAGTCCCGATAGCGCACTGATGTCGCCGATCTGGTTATCAAACACGTAGAGTTTCGTAAGATTGGACAACCCCGCCAGGGCGCTGATATCGCTGATCTGGTTCATGGACAGATCAAGATCCGTCAGGTTGGCGAGCCCTGTCAGGGCGCCGATGTCGTGGATCTGGTTCATACCCAAGAAGAGAAACGTGAGACTAGCCAGTCCTGCCAGCGCGCTGATATCGCCGATCTGGTTAACGGCCATGTCCAGAGTCGTGAGATTCACGAGGCCCGACAGGGCGCTGATATCGCTAATCTGGTTGTCGGTCAGATCAAGGTACGTCAGGTTGGTGAGCCCCGTCAGGGCGCGGATGTCGTGGACTTGGTTCGCGTTCAACTCTAGATACGTGAGATTGGCCAGTCCCGCCAGGGCGCTGATGTCGCTAATCTGGTTTGTGTACAGGGAGAGGACCGTGAGGTTGGTCAGCCCCGACAACGCGCTGATGTCGGTGATCTGATTAGAAAAAAGGTAGAGCGACGAAAGATTGGTGCAGTGCTCAAGGCCGCTGAGATTGCTAATGCCCCGTGCAGACGCATCCAGGATCGTGAGTCCGATCAGGTCGGCATCGGTAATGTCGCCTGCGGGCTTACCTATGGTTTCTCGCACGGCCGCATCGAGGCCTGGGTCCGGAAATACTACGACCTCGGCATACGCGCTCACCCCGCACAGCAGACACAGGAACAGCAAGACGCTTGGAGCGAAACCACCTTTGAATATCGACATAACGTACCGCTCCCGCCAAGCGCTTGGTTAACGCACACAACAAGATAGCCCAGTTCCCATCCTTTTACCATGTGAGTTTAACATGCGCATCATAGGGCGTCAAAGATTAGTTGAAAGCGCCGAGCCGGAATTCGATGGCATTGGACGGACATGAACGGCCTTGTGTGCCGGAATCGCTGAGAAGGAATTACCAGCTTTGGTCCTGTCTGCCTTATTATTCCAACCGATTGGAGGTGACCATGGGAAAAAGAGTCCTTTTCGTCCTTTCTGTACTACTCTGTGTTTCAAGCGCCGTGCGTTCGGAAGAGCCTTATTATCGCGACCTGTATCCCGATACGTGGGTGGCCACGGATGCACTGGACCGAACCATGCCGGATATTTCGGTTGTGGGGCCAGTTAAGACGGATCAGCGGCGAGTTGTGGGGATCTTTTATATCACTTGGCATAGCGATTCTTTGGCCAGTATGAAGAGTCCGTATTCCGCGGACGTGAGTAAGATTCTTGCCGGCGATCCGAAGGCGCGGTTGGACGCGAAGAATCCGCTTTGGACGGAAGGCTCGTATCATTGGGGCGAGCCGGAGGCGGGATATTTCCTGAGCAAGGATGAGTATGTCATTCGGAAAGATATGTCCATGCTCGCCGACGCGGGCGTGGATGTCTTGGTGATGGATGTCACGAACGCGGTCCGCTACTGGGACGAGTGGGACGTCGTGTTTCCCGTGATGCAGAAGATGAAGGCCGAGGGCAACAAGGTGCCGCAGTTCTGTTTCTGGGCGTTCAACGGGCCGGTGATCACGGTTGTGCAGGATCTGTACGATAGAATCTACAAGACGGACAAGTACAAAGACCTCTGGTTCTACTGGGACGGCAAGCCGCTGTTGCTGTACAACGACACGCCGAGCGTCGACTCGAATGGCCAAGTCGGGCAGCATCCCAATCCGCACTATGATCCCGCCGCCAAAACCGACACGAAGAATCCGCACTACGGCGACCCCGATTACGCTGAGGAGTTCTACAAGGATTACACCAAAGAGGTGAAAGGTTTTTTCACGTTGAGGTGCATGTGGTGGGGGTATTACCAATGGGCCGGGAAACGGTTCATTGGGACGGAGGACAAATGGAGTTTCGGGTATGACATGGGTGATGACAAGGTCAAGGCGATGGCTCCGGATGACCTTATCTCGAGACACAACGGCGCAAAAGAAGAAGCAGCGGTCACGCCTGCGCAGCATCCGTCGAGCCTGACGGGGAAATCCTGGACCCGCGAACACGGCGAGCCGGAACTAAACGAATACGATCTGCCGGTGGCGACCTACGTGCCGTGGCTAGGCAAGACGGTGGAACACCCCGAGGGCTACGGCATCTATTTCCAGCAGCGGTGGGAGGACGCGATCAAGGCCAACCCGCAGTTCCTTTATGTCAACGACTGGAACGAATGGACCGCCGGCAAGTACCAGCCCGAGCCGGGAAAAACCTTTCCGTTCATGCGCCGGGAAGCAACCTACCGCTTTATCGACCAGTACAATGCCGAGTTCAACCGCTGCCTCCAGCCGATGAAAGACGGGTATACCGACAATTACTACATGCAGATGGCCGAGAACATCCGGCGCTACAAGGGCATTCGCCCTATACCGGAACTGAACGGTTTGTTCAAGATGGCGATAGACGGAGATTTTGCGGATTGGCAGAAAGTCAACGTCGAGTATCGCGACACCGTCGGCGACACCTTCCACCGCGATTACAAAGGCTATGGCGGACTGCAATACAAGAACGATTCGGGCCGCAACGACATCGTGACGAGCAAAGTCGCCGTTGACGAAGACAAAGTGTATTTCTACGCGGAGACGAATGGGACACTCACCCCGCACACCGGCAACAACTGGATGCTCCTGTTGATAGACGCCGACCAAAACCACGATACCGGATGGTACGGCTATGATTACCTCATCAGCAAGAAGGTGCTGGACGATAGGACCACGACGCTCATGCGTTACGTTCCGAATCCCTCCGACAATCCGTGGGTCGAGCAGGCGCAGCTAAACTATCGTTACAACGGCAAAGAACTTGAACTGGCCGTGCCCCGCGAACGGACCGGCTTAAAGGGTGACGCATTCACCTTCGATTTCCACTGGTGCGATAATCCGGCCGACCTCAAAGACCCGATCTCGCTTTGCGTCAACGGCGACAGCGCCCCGAACAGACGATTCAACTACCGCTGTATCTGGAAGAAGCAACCTGCCGTTTGAATGATACAATCCGGATTCGGGCTCTTCTAAAACTTCGCGATGAGGCAGGCGAATGCCCGCGAGATCGGGAAGTTGCCCGGATACCGGATCCAGTCGACGTGCCCATCCATGAACAACACGTTACCGCCGCCCGGAACGTGGTTGAATTTACTTACTGTCGAACTGATCATGTCCATCATCACGAAGATCTCGCTTTGCGCCTTGGCCGTCGCGGCAGGATCGTTAACGTCCGTAATGAAGAACCGTTCGATGCCTTCCCGCAACCGATACAGGGTGATGTTTTTGTCCTCGCTGTTCTTGAAGGTGATATCCTCGTCATACTCGTCCCGGGTAATTCCCCCGTGGAGAATGGTGCCGTCAGGAGCGAGCTCGACAACCGCCTGACGCGCAATAAGGTCCTTGAGCGTATAGATGAAATTCGAATCAACAGACTCAAAAAGATTGCTCGGAGCAATCCCGGAGTCATTCGGATTCACGCCCGGTTTCAGGTAGTCCTCGCCAGGGCGCCCGCTAAGCGTCCAGCCGAAATAAATGTACGACTCCGCCGTCAGCGCGCACGGATCGACCTGCTCTTGTCCGCGCTTCAGCGCGTCATCATCATACCAGAACTTTTTCGTCTTCACATACTCCTGCGCGCCGGCATCTGACGGACACATCAGCACGTTGATGTCCGACAGATACTCAGGATAGATCGACGGACCGTTGAAGATGAATTCGACGTGTCCGCCGCCCATGTCGGGCCCCAGCCACGGCACAGAGGGATTCGTGTGACCGCACCGGCTATACCCTGTGGGCGGGTCTGTCGTCGTAAGTTGCCACGACTGGCGGTAAGCCATCGACGGCCACCTCCCGTCTCTGGCCTCGCCGGAATACATCTTGAACGCCAGGCCCAACTGCTTGAGGTTATTGGCGCAACTCGCGCGCCGCGCGGACTCCCGCGCCCGGGCCAAGGCCGGAAGCAGAATGGCCGCCAGGATCCCGATAATAGCAATCACCACCAGCAGCTCGATGAGGGTAAAACCATGTCTCTTCATAGGGGTAAAGCCTCCCTCCGGTTGAAACTTCCCGAACAATGTACGTCGAAGATCCTACCCAACCTGCACTAACACCCTTGATATCCTTAGAGCTTCGGCATATTTATTTTCACCTGGAGCTATTGGACATGTCTGACTACAGACCCCTTTGCTGGAAAACTTACCCCTCTTACCCGACCGTTTATTTTCACATTATAACCATGTTTCCCAATTTTGTCAAGCGGTCTGTTGACGTCTGAGAATGGTCCGGCCTACGTGACGTACACGGCCAAGATTAGTATCTTTGCCTTCTCTGGTCATGTCGGATTCGCCAGCCCCTGGAACGGCTCGGATTAACCTAAGCAAGACGATATGTCGGTTCAGGACCCGGTGACGCTGGACTCCACAGGGCTCATACACTCCGAACTGGCCCGCTTACACCCAGCCTGCGCCCTTTGCCCCGGTGTGTTCGCGATCTGGCGCCGCACTGGGTCGGGCAGTTCGGCGAGGAACCGTGGAATCATCAACGACACCGGGAGTATCACGGTTGCCATTTTCAATGGGAATGACTGCGTGTCGGGTATCGTTCCAACGTGATGGAGTTTGTCTGCCACTGGTGTTGGGCCGCGGTTGCCGGATTCGGCACGCCGGGATATCGTCAATCAGGGATCTGCCGCGGTTGCCTTCTCGTAATGAAGCTTGAACAGGGCAAAAAACGTGTACGGATCCACGACTTCAAAGTCGATCTCAGGGTGGTCTTTGCGAAACGCCGTTAACGATTCGATTATCGAAGACGGCGGCGTCCACACGATACGGAAGAAATAGAATCCCGGCCGCGTATTGCCGCGCTCCTGGATTGCGGAGTATATGGCGTCGGCGGTCTGATTCGGGTTGGCAAAGTTACACGTGTTGTTGATAAGCTCCGCCACCGGCATTCCCTTCCACACGTGCGGTTTGGGCGTCTTACCGCCAGTTCCGTGCAGATCCATGATGATCGTCGCATAGCCGTCGGGCGCGAACTGTATAAACGCGTCCTTGACGGCAGGCGTCGGCTCGTCCCAATCAAGGACCATCGGCGCGATGCTCATATCCGTGCGTTCGAAAAAGCTCTTGTTATGTTTAGTGAAGAGACGAAGATACTCCGGTTTGACCCGATTCGGGTTCATGTACCCGGCGGCGCTTGCGTCACTCGTGAAGAAATCATTCGCGGCCGCCGTGCGATAGAAATACTGAATCAGGTCCGGATAGGTCTCGATCAGGTTCGGGTTGATCCCCCACGCGAGAGGGATCTTTCCCCTGGCTGGGTCGCTCCAGAACTTCGGCAGGAAATCATAGAGCGGCGTCGCTGAATCGTAATCGGCCATGAGAACGCAGATGTATGCCTTCGGCTCTAACTTTGCCGGAGCCGCGGGGCGGTGCTGTTTGAGCGGCGCGAAGGGGGCATGAGCATGGAAGGACTGGTTGTAACAGTCGCTCGAGATGGTGTTCTGATAACAGTTGTACGGCGAGATGAGGTATACCGTTTCCCACTCGGTCGGCACGGGCTCGTGCGCGCTCGCGAACCCCTCCACATTACTGTATTTCCAGAACGAGAAGAAGCCGGTCAACTCCGTCATCTGTTTCCCTGCGGACTGTCGCAGCGTCTCCTCGAGGATCCGGCGATACGTCTCGAGATCCGTGCCCAAAGGCTGATCCGGGTCATCCTTGGGTTTTTCGTCGCCCCACGGCGACAGATCGAACACGAAAGCCCGGTGCATAACCGCCCAATCACGCGTCACAACGTAACCGGCCGCGCCTTGGTCCTGCGTGTGACACGAATCTTCGAACAAACACAAAAAATGCGGCGAGCATAGACCCTTCGCAAGGTATTCCTGGATGGCCCAGCGGTACGCATCGTTTTTCCTGCTGCCTGTGGCACAGCCGCCCCCGGCTGTGGCGCCCTCGAACCGTTTTCGCAGGTCTTCGAGGATCGGCAACTTCCAGCGCCCAAGCGAACGTTCCGCGAGTTCCGGGCTGAGCACCACCGCGTCCTTCACGCCCGCGATCGTCGTAGCGACGTTCAAAGTAGCCGGCAGCTCCGGGTCCCACACGACCGCGCCCTTCAACCGTTTCCCCGCAAGATCCACGAGCGCATCGAGGTCCGCCAGAGGAATCCGTTTTTTCCCTGCGAGCCAGCCCGGTTCCTGCGAGAGCGTGTCCAGCCAGTGCTGAGGCCGCGCATTGCTGCTTGAAAGGACATACACCTGCGGAGCGTCCCGGTTGATGATCCCCTGAACGCACGCCACAGCCACGGCTTCGTCATATGTGCGAGCCGTTCCTGACGGCGAGAGTGTAAACACGTACATCACATCCTTGGGCGCTTTGGCGTCCATCGCCTTGTCCTCCTTGTCCCCGCTCGCAGCCTGTCCCTGGCTCCCGAACGCCATGCAAAGCGTCCCCAAGATGATCACTACCGCTTTCATGTTCGACACCGCCTCCGTTGCTCGCGAAATACCAACACCCCTATTCTTTGCGCAATTCGACGTAGAGTCTCGCTGCAGCCTCGATAGCCTTCGCGCGATCTTTCGCTCCGGTTACACCAGCCAGCAGCCTCTCTTTTTGAAACACTACGTCGAACGCGGCGCCCATGTCACACACGAGGTACTCTTTGCCCTTTACGGAGAGCTTGTCAAGCCCCTTGCCATATTTCGTTGCGTACTCAGCGTACCGACTCAGTATAGTGTGCGCGGATTCAGCCGAATCCTGGCGGCTCAAGAACACGTTCAACACGGCGTCACCGTTTCGATACTCCGCCGTATACGTGTTCCGCATGAAATCGAGACCCAGTGCGTCCACCTGAAAGTACTTCACGCTGTCCGGCACCAAGTCCTTCTCCGGCAACGCCGTCAACCCCCAAACTTTCTCACCAGAATCCGGCAGCGCCTCCGTTGCTTTCTTTGCCAGATCCATGGCGGGTTGCTGGAGATCTTCCGCTGCGGACAGTGCAATGACCTGCAAGTAGTATTGCCCCTTCCAGACGTACACGCTCGACCCGGAACGATACGCCGCGCGTCCTAGGTTCACGGGCGTTCCGCCTCCCGAACGTTCCCCCGCATACACGCCGAAAGCATTCATCGGCGTCTTCATATCATAAATCGAGAGGTCGATGGAACGTCGCGTATCTGCAATGTTCTCGAAATCGGCGAATGTCAGGCTGACCATGTCGTAGGCCAAGAAAAACTCCGCTCGCCCGTCAATCTGCTCATAGAGATTTTCCGGCGTGAACTGCAACACTTTGCCGGACAGTCCCCATCCCTCCGGCGCCAAACCAACCACCAATGAAGGGAGGTCCTTTGCCGCAGTGTGGGGCGCGGAGGAAGAGCCATTTCGATCTGGGGTCGCGCACGACACCATCGCCATTGTTAGCGCAGCACAACTGATGAACCGAGCGATCACCATCATATGTCGCCCTCACCCGAGGGATAGTCGTGTGGTCTGTTGAACCACGGATTCGACTCTACTACACTTGGCAGAATGTTGCCAAACGTAACACAAGTGAGGGAGCATCAAAATGGACAGGAAGATCGCTCATGGTTCAATGGATCGGCGGGGCTTCATCAAAATCTCGGCGGCTGCGATCGGCGCGCCCATGCTGCTCGGAGCGGCTGAACCGGAGAAGAAGGAACCAGCTAAGTCCGACGACATAGTGCATCGCAACGAGCGGCCCTCGATGACCTACCGCAAGCTCGGACGAACCAACATCATGTCCAGCCGGCTTGTGTTCGGTTGTGGAGCGGCCCTGGCGGGCGGCAAGGCCGTGCGCGTGCTCGATCGGGCATTCGAGGCCGGCATCAACCATTACGACATCGGCTCGAACGTGGCCTACAAGGGCAGCGAGAGTGCCCTTGCCCCGTTTCTCAAGGCGCATCGCGATAAGATTTGGGTCATATCGAAAGCTCCCCTGCGCCTCAGGGCCGATGAAAGCGGAGCCATCAACGTTGAGCAAGCCAAGGAGGCCGCCGACGGGTGGACCGCGCTTCTCGAGGGAAGCCTCAAGGATCTGGAGACCGACCATATCGCCGCCTATTACTTGATGGGCGTCGGCAGCCCTGCAGTCGCAAAGTGCGAGGAGTTGTACAAGGCATTCCAGAAGACCAAGGCGGACGGCAAGGTCGACTACTTCGGCCTGAGCACGCACAAGAATGCGCAGGCCGTCCTCGATGCCGCCGCGGAGACCGGTTGGTACGACATTGCCATGATCGGGATCACGCCGGGCGGCTGGTACGATTGGGACAAGAAGGATCTCGCCGAGGGTACGCCGCCGCTGACCGCCCTGCAGCAAGTGCTCGCCAAGGCCCGCGCCGCAGGCATCGGGTTGGTGGGCATGAAGGCATCCCGGCATCTCGCGCCCAAGCTGACGGCCTTGGGACGTGGCGACACCGCCGCGTTCGATTCGTTTTACGACGACAAGCTCAAGAAATCGTCGCTGAGCGCGTTTCAACGATCGTATGCGTACGTCCTCGAACACGGCCTGGACGTCGTGAACGCCGACATGCAGAATCTGGCCCACCTCGAGGAGAACATCGTCGCGGCAGCGACGTCCAACACATACTTCAGCTAAGAAGGTGTACGAAAAGGGCCGGTTTCTCCGAGCTTGTGTAGAAACTGCTGAGTGTGTGGGGCAGGCTTCCAAGCCTGCCCGGCCACGCGGACTTGGAAGTCCGCGCCACAAGGTTGGGGACATTTCCTCACAAGTTCTCCAAAACCGACTCGAAAGCGGAGCGGGCAACGCAACGAGCCTATAGCCGGGACCATCAGCAGGCCGGTTTTGGAAAAACCGGCCTACTTCGCCATCCGCACCGCGAGTTGGGCGACCCGCGCGCCCAATGCCTCGCCCTTCTTGAGGTAATACTCCGGCACCAGGCTCTGCTCTTTTTCCTCGTTCGCCTTGCCTGACGGGTTCTCGCCGACAATCGCGGAGGCGCCGAGCGGCTGCTGTGCGTTGGGCCCGCCGACCACGATCATCTGACACACCAGCATCGCATGAATGATGTCCATTTGCGTCAGTTCCTCGCCGGCGGAAATCCCGCTGCCGGTCACGAACGCCGCCCCAAGTTTGTCACGGAGAGCGTTGTCCTTTATGGGCCAGCTATTGATGAACTCCTGAACGGGCGGCGCCACGTTCGCTTTGTACACGGGACTGCCCACAATAACGGCGTCGGCGGCAAACACATCGGATACTTTCGCGTCCGCGACACTCAGCAGATTCACCGTGGCGCCTTCGACCGATCGCGCGCCTTTGGCCACGGCCTCCGCCATCGCTCGAGTGTGTCCCTTGGCGCTGTAGTACACGACAAGTACATTGGCCTTCTTCTGTTCCGCGTTTTGTCCAAGAGCGAGTACGGGCAACAGGACCAGCAGACATAGCATGGCAACTTTACGCATGGTTCGACCTCCCTTTTTCGGGAATGTAACACGCTTCCGCAGCCGGCTCAAACCGAATGAGTCCTTCCGCGTTGGAAAAGTCGTACTTGATCGCACCCGCATCCGAGAAGATACTTGAGACCGTTCACGCTTCACAGACACGAACACGGGAGAAGACGCGAATGAGGTTGCACGCGGGCATTCTTGTGTTGGCGCTGTTATGCTGGAGCACGTGGGTGAGTGCAACGTCCTTCTACGTAGCCCCAAACGGCAACGATGCGAATCCGGGAACGAAAGCCGCGCCGTTCGCGACATTCGAGGCTGCGCGTGACGCCATCCGCGCCATGAAACACCCCCCTTTGGCGGGCGTTACCGTGTACTTGCGCGGCGGCGACTATTTCCTCGAACGCACATTCGAGTTGAATGAGCGCGACTCAGGCACGGCGCGCCGGCCCACCGTCTACCGGGCATATAAGAACGAAACGGTCCGGCTGATTGGTGGCTGTCTTATTGATGCCGCAGCGTCCAAGCCCGTTGCCGATCCCGGCGTCCTTCAACGGATTCCCGCCGAAGCGCACGGCCATGTGCTCGAGGTGGACCTTAAGGCGTTGGGCATCACCGATTACGGCGAGCACAAGCAGTTCGGCCACGCCTTGCCGGTCGTGCCGGCCCCGCTCGAGTTGTTTTTCAATGACGATGCGATGCCGCTCGCGCGCTATCCGAACAGTGGCTCCATCACCATAGGCAAAGTGATTGATGCCGGCTCAGTGCCGCGCATCAGGGACTACGCCAATATCCGTGGCGGCACTTTCGAGTATACAGACGACCGGCACGCGCGTTGGGCACGGGTGGATGATGTCTGGCTTCAGGGGACGTTTCATTACGGTTTCGCGGACGATAAGATAAAGGTCGAACGAATCGATCCGACAACCCGCCAGGTCAAGCTGGCCACGCCGCACATGTACGGAGTGGCCAGTGGTCAGCCCTATCAGCAATACATCGCCCTGAATCTGCTTGAAGAGTTGGACATGCCGGGCGAGTGGTACCTCGACCGCAAGACCGGCATGCTCTACTTCTGGCCGCCGGGACAAATCGCGAACGCGCGGATAGCCGTATCCATCCTCGAACAGCCCATGGTGGCCATGGAAGGCGTTTCCTATGTAACGCTGCAAGGCCTGACCTTCGAAGCCGCCCGAGGGATGGGCGTCTACATCGAACGGGGCCGGAACAACCTGATCGCCGGATGCACTCTGCGCAATCTGGGTACGAGCGGCGTTTTTATGGGCCAGGGCGCAAGGCAAACGTTTCCCCACATCACACACGACGACTACGAAGGCGTGCCCGTCTCGCGCGAGATCGGAAATCTCCAGGGGCACATCTACAAGTACACCACGTGGGATCGCAAGGCGGGTAAGAATCACGGTGTGCTCGGCTGCGACGTTTACAACACCGGCTGCGGCGGCATCTACCTGAGCGGCGGGAGCAAGAAGGATCTCATTCCGGGCAACTGCTACGTCGAGAACTGCCGCATCCATGACTACCAGCGCCGCAACAAGTTCCTCTGGGCGGGGATCAACGTTGACGGCTGCGGCAACCGCATCGCGCATAATGAGATCTTTAACGCCGATTTTCAGGGGATATACGCGCACGGCAACGACCATACCTACGAATACAATCTGATCCATCACGTCGCACTGAATTCCGACGACACTTCGGCGTGGTACCTCGGCCGCGACCCCAGCGATCGTGGGAACGTGATCCGCTACAATTTCTTCCATCACGTGGGGCGGCCCGACCGAATGGTGATGGGCGTGTACTGCGATGACGCGACGTGCGGCGTGACGGTCTACGGGAACGTCTTCTACAAAACGGCCACCCACGGCAGCGTGTTCAGCAACGCCGGACATGACATCATCGTCCGGAACAACATCTTCGTCGAGACCATGGGTCCGGCGGTCTGGCTCAATTCCTGGTGGCGAATGGCGCCAAGCGAGATCCCGGAGTTCTTTGGGGAGGACGGGATCTATCGCAGGCGCCTGACCCAGCTCATCGACATCAAGAAGCCGCCTTACAGCACACGGTATCCGGAACTTTCGGATTGGATGGACCCCATGGGCGACGGCAAGAGTTACGTCGGCATGCTGCCACAGCGCAACGTGATGGAGAACAACGTCATTGTCCGGAGTCCCGGAAAACTGCGATTGGACGGCGAGGGCGCGCAATTCGAAGATCGTGGCAATTTGGAGACCAGCGACGATCCGGGCTTCATGGACACGGCCAAAATGAACTTCCAATTGCGGAGGGACTCCGCAGTCTACAGGAAACTCCCGGGCTTCAAGAAGATCCCTTTCGACAAAATCGGCCTCTACAAGCACAAGTATCGGAAAACGCCTACCGCTGCCGATGTGCCGTGACCTGGGCTATTACATAGGGAGGAATGGTCGTCTCGCCGAGGTCTGGGTGCTTGACTGTGGCGGTTCGATCATCGAAGTTCAGGATCAGGAACTCCTCGTCGGCTTGGGCGCTGAGAAAGACGTTTCGAGGCCGTTCCGCCTCGATGGCAATCCGAGTTGCATGGGAAAGCGTGGGCGTTTCCAACAGCTTCGCCCGAACGAACTCGGCGTAAACGTCGGGCGGCTCGTCGTCGCCGATGTGATGGCAGAACCGGCCTTGACCGATGTCGCCTCGGGTCCAGCGATCAAAACACGAGGCATCGCCTTCGACGGTGGTTAATCTCGTGTGCAATTGACACGGAAACATCACAGTGCCGCCGTTGCGCAACCACGCGTCGATACGTTCGAGCACGGGCCGTTCGATCTGGTTGCCCCACACGAAGACGAGCGCCTTGTAACGATCAAGGAACCCGTCCAGGATCAACCGGTCATCGAGATAGTCGACCTCGACAATGTCCCGCAATGAGCGAGCAATCGGGTTGAACCCCCAGGCGTTCAAATAACGGAAGGTGTCGTGCGACAGGAAGTTCATGGTCTGCGGGTAAAACAGCGCGACTTCCACGAGGGGCTTCCAGTGAAGGTCCAGCAAGGGGTAGTGTTTGAGCCATGACTCGACGGAGGTCTGGTAGTTGAAGATGTTACCGCCGTAGGTGAAAAAGTGCGCCCCCCCGTTCGTGACGCAGTTGAACAAGCGGCCGGCCGTGCCTCGCGCGGTGTGGCCCATGGCGGGCTCGAAGCCGAGCGGCACTTCGTAGTTCCGGGCGGCGGTCGCTGCGAGACGCGTGGCGTAGTATGCCTGGTGGAAACTGTCGAGTTCGTTCGTGAGGCGGATGCCGCCCTTGATCTTGAGCATGCTCTTGGTCTGGGCGGAATAGTCGGTGCCTATCTCCGCCGCTCCCCAACCGCCCGCGGACTGGTAGATTGGCGTGTTGGGCATGGCCTTGCGCGCCTCGATGGCCCACCACTCGCACCAGTCGCTCATCGAATCGGTGTACCACGTGTTCAGATCGATCCGCTGCCGTTTCGAGAGGCACTGATCGGGCAACTGCATGCGGATCTCTTCGAACTCGCGATGCGCCGATTGCCACGCGGCATTCAAGGAGGCGATGTCTACGTACTTCACTTTCAGCCAGCGCTGGAAATCCGCCAATGCGTACGGATCCCCCGCCCACATGCCGATATGCAGATGCATGGATTCGCCGTGGAAACCCCAATCGCCGGACGCAGGGTACTGTGACTCGCCGAAATTCCCGGAGGGCCCCAAGCGCACGCCGAGCAAACATCCCATCAGCTCATAGTGCCGGCCGAACGCTTGCAGAAAACGAATCACGTGCTTTTTGTGATACGGGCTCCAGATGCTCTGGATCGGATTGCTTAACCCGTGTTCGAGACACACGAATCCCACGTTTTCCTCGGAACGATAGAACCAATCGGGCAACGAGTACGCCGATCCCACGACCAAGAGCGGAAACATCTTCAGCCCATGGCGCTGGATCTCCGCGGCGATCGCGTCGTAGAAGCTCCAGTCAAAGCGTCCCGGTTCAGGCTCGATGAGGTCCCATCGAACGTACGCCTCGATTCCATTGAACCCCAATGCCTTCGCCAACGGCGCTTGTTCGCGCAGGCTGGCGAGCGAACGTTCCAGCATGCCTTCCCGCCCGAGGACTTCCACGCCCGCGCTGCACACAATCTCCTTGCCCTGCGGAACCGCAACCGCCGGTTGTACATCGTGGGGAATAGCCGACTGTAAGGCCGTCCAATAGGCCTCGTACACGCCATCCAAGAGGCGCATCGAACGCAGAAACTGAATACCGGTGAGCTGGAAGTCGGGTTTGTCGGGATTCTTTTCATCAGAGGAGCCGGCATCAAACTGAAAAGCTGCTTTGCGGAACTGCTTGGAATTCAGACGCGTGTATGACATGGATCGAACCGCGTTCACGTATTGCCCGTTAAACGCCGGGTCCTTCAACCGGCGCGCTGCGATGACGCCGTATCCCTCGTCCCAAAACTCGAGCTCGAGAACGATCTTGTCGCGCCGGCGAAGGCCGGGTTTCGAAACCCGAAACGGCCAGACGTCTTCCTCATAATACCGGCCGGAGGGATCCATCCGTAGCACGGTCTGGCCGGCTCGAGTTTCCCGGTGCAGCGACGGAATACCCTCGAGCTGCAACCCTTGCGCTGCCTCGGGTTCCCCGGCGTCGAAACGGGCCAAGACTTCCCCGGCGCCACACACTTGACAGACCACCACACAAACGATCAACGACACGATAACGTCCTTTCCTCCCGTTCAGAACCCCAAGACCTGACCTTGTTGGTCGGTGTTATCCTCGGTGCATGAAGAAAAGTCAAGAATCCGATCAGTGCGATGCCTGCAAGATTCCTCACGCCGCGCGCCCCGACCGCAGAATCCTGGATTTCAGAACAATATCGCCGAAATGAGCGAGCCGAATCCGACAACCCATATAAGGTCAACCTTCATCCGTATCGCGACCAACGCGAGACAGCCTAGGAGCACTGAGACGGGACTCCACGGGATGGCGATGGCAAACCGGATCGTTACGGCGAACAGTAATCCGACGAAGCAGACCAATGCGCCCCGTACGGCATGCCGGAAGGCCCCAAATTGTTGAAGACGGTCGAAATACGGCACGAGTCCCAGAAGAAGCACGAATGAAGGTGTAAACACCGCTATGGTTGCGACGACGGCGCCCAAGATCCCTCGAACCTGAAAACCGACAAAGGTAGCGGTGATGACTACGGGACCTGGGGTGACTTGGCCTAATGCGATGCCGTCCATGAACGCTTCGGGTCCAAGCCAGGCGCGCTTCTCCGTGACCTCATGGAGCATTAGCGGAATCGCGGCATAGCCTCCGCCCAAAGCCAGTACATTCACTTTCACCATGAGGGCGGCCAATGCGAAGAGGTTACGGTCGAGGCAGTAGAGCACGGCCAGCGCCGCTGTGGCAACCACTGCCACCCCGATTGCCGTTCGGGCGAATCCAGCGGAATCCGGCGTCTCGCATATCTCGGAACGAGGCGCTTCCTTAATGCTGCGGTATAGGACCAAGGCTAATCCCGCCGAGAGGAGAATGGCCAGCGCCGGAGCACCGCCAGCGAACAGAAAACATGCCGTCCCGATCGCAAGACCGCCATCCGACAGGTTCTTCAAAGAGGTCCTGGCAAAGAGCCATGTGGCGTTTGCCATGATCACAACGACGATAACCCGAAGTCCGAAGAAAACGGATTCAGCCACGTGAAACTGTTGGAACTCCCGATAGAGAAAAGAGAGGAATAGCATTATCAGGAACGCAGGAAGACCGAACCCGATGAAAGCTGCCGCGGCGCCAGACGGCCCTCCTGCCCGCAGCCCTGCGTAAGCGGCTATCTGCATGGCCGTTGCGCCGGGAATGGACTGGCACAGTGCAACGCCATCCTGAAACGTGGCCTCGGAAAGCCATCTTTTCTTTGTAACCGCCATCTCTCGAATATAGGCGACCATGGCCGGGCCGCCGAAAGCCGTGACGCCGAGACGCAGGAACGCCAGGAAAAGCTTGGCGGGACCAACGCGCGAAGAGGGTTTGAGAGGCATGCTCTCATCGGTCATATTGAAAAGCCCTTCGTTGCACTCGGGGGACGATAGTGCCCGCCTTATCCTCATTTCACGCCGCTGCGCCTAACCTGCGTCTTGCGAGTAGGAGGATAAAGAGCGCGGCAACGGCGGAACCAAAAACCGGAACCCCTTCGGGATTCGGCGGCGACTGGTCCAGAATGTCCGGTATGCCGTTGTGGTTCGAATCAGGCCCTGTGAGCGGCAACACGATTGCAGAGGGATGGACGCTGTCCATGTAGAGCGTGTTGTTCGCAACGACCATATTGGGATCCTCCAACATGAAAACCGCGCCCGTGTTGGGGTTCGGCTCGAACCGGGGGTAATTGCTCGATGAGATCGCAACGCGAATTTGGTGGCCTTCATTGAAAACGTTTGCGGTAGACCATAGATCGATCTCGAACCGATAGATGTCCCCGGGCGTCATCGGTTGCGGATCCGTATAGGAATCGCGGAACCGCGCACGGCGGATGCCGTCGCAGATGATCACCGACGTTCCGTCCGGATACACGTCCGTGAGCTTTGCCGTAAAATCCGTGTCCAAGGCATCGGACGACGCGTACAAGTAGACCCAGATTCTACCCGTGACCTCCACCGGCACAGGCAATGGATCGGTCTCGAAAAGTATGACGTCCGGAAGCGATTCCACCGTGCGCTGATCGTAATTGCCTTTCTCAATCGTAAGGTTCGCGCCGCCGACTGTCGGGACAGGGTTCGTGGGATCATATGCATAGGTGATCGAGAACCCGTCCTTTCCGGGAGGAGCCGTGCTGAGTGTCTCGTCGCTGTGGAGATAGAACGAAGCGTTCGTTGCGGGCACGGGCCAATCGTCCGCGTACCGCCATTCATTGCCGGGCGCGCCGGGCGTTGCTAAATCACCCATCATGTAATAGGCCACACGGGGCAAATTCTCGAAGCCGTTGTTTACGTCCTTTATGTAGTGGGCCAGCATCTGGGTCTGGCTGTACTGCGAGGGAACACCTAAGGCGGACGGGGGAAAGTGGAACGCGCCCGTCTGCGTTCCCCCGTGATTTGTCGCGGAGATCACCAGTTTCGCATGTTCTTTTGCTATGGGGCCGCCCGATTGACGAATGGTTACGAAATTGTCGATGTTGGCCTGCTGAAAACAGTCGTACCATCCGCCTTCGTTCATGACCGCATAATTGCGCAGGTACTGGCGCGCCGTCATGTTGAAGCCCTCCCAGAACGAATCGTAACTCGAGTGCTCGACGAACATTTGCAGCGCCGAGGGATCGAAGCCTTGCCCCACAAGCCAATTGTGGACCATTTCATATCGGAACGCCCCGCCAATCGTGACGGTCCCGAAATACATATTGGCCGTCGCCGCGCTGATGTATTGCGCGCAGATACCGGGCGGATCGGCGCCCGCAAGCATATTTTGAGTAATCCCCCGTGCGGAACCGCCCACGGTGCATATCTTGCCGTCGCACCAGGATTGCAGCAATATCCAATTGACCGTATCCAACCCGTCCTTATGTTCGCCCCAGCCGTCCGCGATAAACGGCAGGTTCTCTCCTTCCGAATTGAACCGGCCCCGGCAGTTTTGCAGGACCGCGCATGCATTGTTGTTCACGTACCCACTCACGTCGGAACCGTCGAGTTCATAGTAGGGGGTGCGGTACAGAACTACCGGCCACGACCCCGTATCTGGCCGAGCGACCCGCGTGTCCAGCCGCACGCCATCGGTCATGGGCAGCATGATACGCTCGTCGATTGCCGCCCAAGCAGGAGCGCATAGAATCACCAACACGAAAAGGAACAAAGGAAACCGAGCAAATCGAGACATAAAAACCTCCCCAATCTCTTACTCAGCCGTGAAATCAGTCCTGGCCTGTCATGCCTGAGGTCAGACCGACCTATTATATCAGATATGGGAACCAGAGGAGCGTTTCACAGGAGGAATAGAACCACCATTCTGGAAATTCTTTCTTGACAAAGACATGGGAATAAATAGAATATAATGGCATGGCGTCGGAGGGATCGGGAGAGGGCCTCCCAAAACGATGCCATCGGAACGTGGGCAATTAGGAGAAATCATCATGAATCACAAACATGGCTTTACCCTCATCGAATTGCTCGTCGTAATCGCTATCATCGGCATCCTGGCGGCCATTCTTCTTCCCGCGTTGGCGCGCGCGCGGGAATCGGCTCGCAGGGCCTCATGCGCCAACAACCTGAAGCAAATGGGTATCGTGTTAAAGATGTACTCGAATGAAGCGAAGGGTGGTAAATTCCCGACGAAGTGCCCGAGCTTTTACGGCTTCAGTCCAAAGGCCGCAGCGCTTTATCCGGAGTATCTGACGGATCTGAACATCTGGCTTTGCCCGTCCGATGCGAATAAGGGCGAACCCTTTACGCCTGAGTCGGGCGTCTGGAACTGGGTCAAGGACTCGATCAGCACTCCGCCGGTGGCGGCGGGCGCGCCAGGGTACGGGGAGATTGACCTTGTAAAACTGGACGGCACCTACGGCGTTTCGGGAGCAATCGAAGGCCACGGGGACCTTTCATACATCTACCTGGGCTGGGTCATCGGGAAGAACGCGTGGCTTGACCCCGCCACCGACCTTCTCTTGGCATACGCTGACGCGATGTCGGATGAATCGAAGCTGGACCAGGACATCAACTTCACAAAGACGGTCGCCGACGCGAATAACGAGATACCGGCGGGGACCCCATTGACGGCCTACCGTTTCCGTGAGGGCATCGAGCGCTTCTTCATCACGGACATCAACAATCCTGCTGCATCGAGCAAGGCGCAGTCGGAGATCGCGATCATGTGGGACGTCGTAATCATAGACGTGGCCTCGTTCAGCCACATCCCCGGAGGGGCGAATGTGCTCTATATGGATGGGCACGTCGAGTTCCTGAGATACCCGAGCGAGTTCCCGGTGACGGCGGAGTGGGCCGCAATTGCCCAGATAGGGCAAGAAGCGCGGTAAGGAACTTCGAATCCGGCAGCTTGAATTTCGGGGAATGCCTTTGTCCAAGGGCATTCCCCTTTTTCTTTCTTCGCGGTGGGACTCTCGCTGCAGCTTCGCGAATCGGAACGCTAGACCGCCCATTCATCGGTTTCAGGGGGAGAGTAGATCCATTTCCGATCCGTATCCAAAACGCGCGGGCGTGGCTTGAACAGGTTCTCCATGCACGGGAAGTGCGTGAACCGTTGTTTCGTCTGGTGGTAACGGCTTATCAAATGGAGGTACAGCATCAACCGGGCCGTCCGGAGTTGGCGGGGCGTCGAGTAATATATCGTGAGGCCGTTCTCGACCGCGTACTGCAGCCTGTCGCCAAGGGCTTGGGGCCGTTTCGCGGCGATCTCCGACCAGGCAAAGAGGTCGATGTTCTCCTGGGTCGCGGCGGCGCGATCGGCTTGCGCGTCGAAATCTGACGACATCCGCTGGTACAGGGTAACGAGTTGGTCGAACCAATAGAAGATGGCCCGGTAGCCCTCGTCGGCAAGGTCTATCTCGACGTGGAGTTCATCAATTGTCGCAACCGTTTGCTTCGCGAGGCAGCTCTCACGATCTTCGTTCGCATCGGGCACCATACGAACCCGGGCCTTTTCAGCGGCGTCGCCGTAGTTGAAGCTTTCGAGAAGCGTCGCGATGCTGAATTTCGTGCGCGAGTGCAACGCGGATTCCTTGAGCAGCGGTACGGCGATGCGATCCTGTTCGAGGGCGGCATCGAGCGCCGGCACAGCCGCGAAAAGGTCGGCCTTCCAGTCAAACCAGATGTCATGGTAGAGCGCGCAAAGCAGGATGCCGCAGCCCCGCGGATCGGCGCTGAAAGCCTTGCCGACTAACTCGCTGAAACGCTTCCGCAACCGCCACCCGGTGCGCTTCAGAATGTCGTGTTCGAAGAGGTAGCGCAGCACGAGAAGCCGATCAATCGCCAGGGCGCCCGCGTCCTCCGTGAGGTGGCCTTCCGTCACAACCGTCTCGCACCAGTGATGGCACCATACGCGGAGGCGGCGCGCCACTTCACTCCGCGGCGGACGGCGGGCCTCTTCCAGCGAACCGTGCTCGACCCCGGCCTGGCTGAGCACGTCCACAAGTTCGCGCCTAAAATCCGCGGGCGTATCGGCGTGCATCAGCAGCTCGTCGGTGCGTGCGTCATACAGATAAGAGCGGTAAAGATCGCTGATGAAGGCGTAATCGAGGTTGAGGGCCCGCGTCTCGTTGACGAGAAGCCGGGTCGTCTCGCAAAAGTCCAGTCCGCGCTTGATGAGCGAGGACGGTGGATCAAGCGATCCGGGCATCACGAAATGCGACCCGAGGGAAGTCTGGGCCGCGCGCAATATATACGGGATCGAACCGAGATGGGCGAAAACCGGCTTCGATTCGATCGGGGCGGCCTCGGACCACCCCAGGAGGTCCAGAAGCTGCTCGGCGAAACGATGCTGGTCAGGCTTCGCGTTGTCGGCCAGCTTCCCCCACCAGGATTCGCACAGCTTTGCGATCTCGTGCGCTGATTCCATCATGGCACACCTTTCTTCTTCTTAATGCTGTAACCTGCCGCTTCAATGCGCCGCCAGATGACGTCATCTCGCCGCCCCAACAGGTCGACCCCGCCGACCAGGAAGGGATCGAGGGCGGCGCGGTTTTCGGTCAGGGCGCGGACAAAGTCATCCGTCGACAACACCTCAATCGAGAAGGGTCCCGGCTCGTTCAAGCTTGGCCGCTTTCCGCCCGCGCTTACGACAAGCACGCGGCCCTCGGCACTGCACAGGAACGCCAACCGCACCGCGTCGTCGCATGCCAGCATCCCCCGGAGCCGCTCCTCAGGCTCGACGGTCTTCAGCACCATACTGCGGAGTTCGGGAAAGAGCGGAAACTGCATGTCGACCTGGTAATAGGCCCGATTGCCTTCCGTCCGTCTATATAGTAATCCTATCGATGTGAGACGGTCCAGTTCCCGTTGAATGGCGCGAATGGGCTGTCCGGTAGCAGCCTCGATCTGACGCTGGTAATACTCGCGGTGAGGATCCAGCATAAAAACCCGCAACACAACATCACGAGCGACCGACGCGAAGATCAGCGGCAGGACCGAACTTGGATTCATCTGACTTACATTTGTAGTCAAAATGCTACCAGATCCCCGTAGCTTATGGACTAAATCGATTTATTAATGGCCGTAATAATATCGATTCTAGCCTTTTAAGTAATGAAATGATATCAATTCGGGATAGTTATGTCAAGAGAAAAGTCAAACCACACAAGAAACGAGTCGATTCTCACCCAAACCGCCCTCACTCCCCAATCGGCAATCGACAATCGACAATCGGCAATTCCAGCTACAGTCTCCAGCCTTCTTCGTACCCCGTCTTATACATGGCGACGATATTTTCGGGTGGAGTGACCGACTGGATGTTGTGGCACGGCGCGAGGATGTATCCGCCTCCTGCGCCGAGGATACGGTAGTTGTCGAGGACTTCCTGGCGGACGTCCTCGGGGGCGCCGAAGGGGAGCGTGTGTTGGTTGTCGACACCCCCGTGAAAGACGAGCTTCTTGCCGAAGTCGCGCTTGAGGCCCTCGCGGTCCATGCCTTTGCAGCGCCACTGGATTGGGTTGAGGACTTGGACGCCCATCTCGATGAGGTCGGGGATGACCTCGCGGAACGAGCCGTCCGAATGCGTGAAGGCGAAGGACCCGTGCTGCCGTGTTAGGTCTATCATGCGTTTCATACCGGGAAAGAAAAACTCGCGGCAGTGGTCGGGCGAGTACATGATTGCGTCCTGACCCCCGAGGTCTTCGGCGATGTACGTGATGGAGACCACGCCCGGGATGGTTTCAAAGATACGGAGCGTGTTCTGATAAGCGAGATCGAACAGCTTGTCTAGACAGTAGTGCACGATATCCGGGTGCTCGATCAAGTCCATGAACGCCCGGCTGTCTCCTCGAAGCCACTTGTACATCAGCATCGGTTCCGAGCCGCCGCCGCGGATGATCCGGTCTTCGTTTCCGCGCACGGCCTCGGGCAGATGCGAATAATCCCAGTGGTCGGGACTAGGCCACGCGTAGGTCGCCTCGATCTCCTCGACCGAGTTGTATCGCGCCAAAGGAGAGTTCGCGGCCTCCCGATAGACGCCGTTCCCATAATCCACGTCCCGATATCGAATCCCCCAGATATCCTCGCCCTCTCTCGGCGGCGGACCCACATATCTTCCGCCGACCGTAACCGGAGGATCGATATGGAGACGCTTGACGACCTCATTCCAATCGCACCCAAGATACTCCTGAAGTCTCTTGCTCGCCTCCTCAGTGATCCAGATGTCCATCGGCACGCGGTCCGGCGTCTGACGTTCGAGAACGGCAAGCCATCGCTCACGCGGCGACATCGTTTCCTTCGGCATGATTCGTGATCCTTTGCGAGATGGTTTAGGGCTGCGTCACGCGGGAAACCGGCGTCCTTCATCGAGCATGGCGAGATAGTTTTCGAGGGGGATGTAATTCGCGACGCTGTTGCCGGTTCCCAGGCAGTAGCCTGAGCCAGGCATGCACTTCTCGAGGGTGGTTCGGACCCTGCGGCGCACGTCTTGCCCGCTTGATCGGCAGAGGAAGTCGACGTCGATCCCGCCCAACAGCGCGATCCTATGGCCGTATTTCCGCTTCGCGTCGGTCACTTCCTCGATCGTGTCCTCGAAGGAGTGTTTGGCATCGATGCGCACATCCTCGATAAGGTCTTCCATAATCAGGTCGAGATTTCCGCAGGCGTGGAGCAGATAGGGCCGCCCGGCCGCGTGGGACATCCCGGCCATGATCTTGTGGCCCGGCAGCACAAACTCACGCAGATCCTCGGGGCTGATCAGCGGCCCGCCGCGGTAGCCCATGTCGTCGCTTCCCCAGATGACCTTGACGCAATCGAACTCGAGCAGGCGGTCGAGAAACACAACGTACATGTCGATCAAACGCCGGCTGAGGGCCTCGACGAGGTCCCGTTGTTCGCACAGGGCAATACAGAGCGATTCGTAACCCATCAGCCACGTGAGATACTCCGCGAAGTGTGCGAATCCGCCGCTCCCTATCACGCACATCCCCTCGGGCAGGTTGGCGGCGTACCACTCGAGAGAGCGGGCCGAGGCCGCCTTGGGATCCGGCCACGGATACGCCTCGAATTCCTCCCAGGTCGTGATGGGCCCTTTGTGTTCCTCGATAAAGGTGCGGCCCCCTTTCCGGGTCAGCGCGGCCGTATCCTGCGCAACCGTGAAGCTCAGCGCCATGTCCATGCCCGACATGCTTGCACGCACATAATCATAGCCGAGGAATGCCTGAACAATCACCTCACGTTTCTCGGTGTAATAGGGATCCGATGGATCTAACCCGTCGAGGAGGCCGAAGCGATCACAGACCGCGCTGCTCACCTCCGGGTCGAGGAACAACTCGATGAAGTGAACCCGGCGGGGCTGGGCGCGCCGCATGATGGTGTCGACAAACTCCCGCCAATCAGGTTCTATAGAGACCGAAAAGGGATTTCCCATGACGTGATTTTCCTCTTATCACTGTACATAACCCCCCTTTCCATGTACAATCTATCAGAGTTCGGGGTCGCAGTCAAGGATTTCGACCACACAAGATATAGGCGAGAATTTAGAGCTAGATACAATATATGGTGTTAAGATCGTCTACTTTTATCTCAAAGGCTAAGCGCAATGCCTCATTTGGTGTTATCGCGGGCTGCATCTATCCGTTGCTTGCATTGGCAAGAAACAACGCAAGGCGTGGTGTTCGCTAGAAGGAGGCATACAATATTTTGTTGCATTCTATTCGCATATTTGTTAACATAATCCTGTTTGGCAAGTTGTCCTTAGTGAATGGGGACGCATGAGATGGGCTTTTGGGGTAGGCTTCCGAGAGACCGAGGATACGAAATTCTAGCGATCTGCCTGCTTGCGTTAACAGTTTTCCTGTTTTTTTCGTTGGTTTCGCGGGATTACCAGGGGATTCTCGCGCTCGATGATCTTGGAAGCGCTTTTAACCTCTGTGGCTGGCCAGGGGCGTATGTGGCGGGCGTCTTGTATGTCCTGTTGGGCAACGCGGCCCACGTTCTTTATGTCCTAACCTGCGTATGGGCGTTGATGCTTTTCCGGCACCGTTCTCTCGACCGGTTCCCCTTGCGCCTGATGGGTCTCGTGCTTGTGGCGGCATCGACGGCCGGCCTGTTGCATCTTCAGTTCTCGACGGTCCCACTCGATGGTCTGCCGGGAGGTGTGATCGGCGCTTACGTCGCTCACCTGCTTGTGCCGACGTTCTTGAGGATCGGCTCCTATGTAATAGTAGTGACACTAGGGTTCATAGGCGTGCTGCTGTCAACGGAGTTTCTGTTCGTGCGCCTCTTCCGAGGTCTCTATGCCGTTGCCGTGCACGTGCTCCGCGCGAGCCTCGCCCTGTATCAGGCATTGCGCGACTTTCTTCACCGCCGGAAGGAACATCTGGCCGCGCGAACCCAGCAGATGACCGTGGCGGCCCAAGTCCTCCGCGGCAGCCTCTCTTCCAGGTCGAAAGGGAAGCCGTCGAGTGCGGATTCTGCGGCAGAGGGCGAGACCGATGCGTCCCGATTGATACCCGTAGTCTCTCCTGAGGTCCTAAACGAGAAGCCGCGCGAACTCAGCCGCATTCGGGTTGTGACTCAGTCAAAAGCCGAGGAGCCTGTCCAGGACGAGATCCCGTTTGATGCCGTGCCGGAAGAGGAGCGGCACGAAGCATCCGGCGGGACATCACCTGCGCTGACGCTGCCTGAGCCGGCGGAGGAAGAAGCGCCTGCGCCCGACGTGATGATAATCGATGGTCTTGCAGTCAAGGCGCGCTCGACGCCTATCGCGCCGCCGAAGCCCACAATGCCTCGGCGGAAGGCGAGCGAGATCGATGAGTTGCCTCCGGACTACGTTTATCCCCGCCGATATACAAAGCCCACACTGGATATCCTCGATAATCCGCCGCCGTCGCGGGCCGCTGAGGGATTGGCGGACCAGTTGCGCAAGACCGGCGTCTTGCTCGAGAAGGCGCTCGAGACGTTTGGGATCGAAGCGCGTGTCACGGACGTGACGCGCGGTCCTACGATAACCCGGTTCGAGCTCGAGCCCGCGCCCGGCATCAAGGTGAGCCGTTTCTTGGCGCTCGCGGACGACCTTGCGCTGGCGCTGAAGGCCCACGGGGTCCGCGTCGAGGCGCCTATTCCCGGGAAGGGCCGAGTCGGCATTGAACTGCCCAACTCGGAGCGTGAGGCGGTCGTTCTGCGCGAGTTGCTCGAGTCTCGCACGCTCCGGCGTCACGGCGGGCACTTGGTACTAGCCTTGGGCAAGGACATCGCAGGCGACGTCATTGCCGCGGACCTAACGACGATGCCGCACTTGCTCATCGCGGGCGCCACGGGGACGGGAAAGACCGTCGGCGTCAAATCGCTTCTCGCCAGCCTACTCTTCATGAATACGCCCGAACAGCTTCAGCTCATGCTGGTCGACCCGAAGATGGTCGAGCTTTCGATCCTTAACGACATACCTCACTTGATCACGCCGGTGGTTACGGACCCGAAGAGGGCCGCCGCCGCCCTGCACTGGCTCATCGTCGAAATGGAGGAGCGGTACAGGCTGTTTGCCCAACTCCGTGTGCGCAACATCGAGGTCTATAACGAAAGCGTCGAGAACGGCGAGATCGAGATGCCCGACGCTGAAGGGGACGGCATCGATTCGGTCGATATCGTTCGGAAGCTTCCGTACATCGTGTGCGTGATAGACGAGTTGGCGGACCTGATGATGCTGGCGCGGGCGGAAGTCGAGGAGGCGATCATGCGTCTGGCCCAACTGGCGCGGGCCGTCGGCATTCACCTCATCATCGCCACACAGCGCCCGTCCGTGAATGTATTGACCGGGGTGATCAAGGCCAACTTTCCCGTCCGCGTTTCGTTTCAAGTTTCATCCCGGACGGACTCGAGGTGCATCCTCGACGAGATTGGCGCCGAACGCCTGATCGGCCAGGGCGACATGCTGTACCTTCCGGCGGGGCGGGCGACGCCGACGCGCATCCAGGGGGCCTTCGTGAGCGATCATGAAATGGAGGCGTTGATAGCGTATCTCAAGACGCAAGCGCCGCCGCAGTATCGCGACGAGATCGAGAATTTCGGCAAGACACCCGATCAACTCGAGGACCTTGCGGACGAGTCAGACGAGCTATTTGACGACGCCGTACGAGTGGTGCTGGAAACGGGCCAGGCGTCGATTTCGATGGTGCAACGCCGCTTGCGGGTCGGGTATACTAGAGCGGCTCGTTTGATTGACATGATGGAAGTCAGAGGCATTGTGGGGCCTCACTTAGGCAGCAAGGCCCGCGAGATTCTCGTGGACTTTGCGCCCGCGGACAGGAGCACATGAAACAGACTTCGTTTCCAGGTGAGGAGTTGCGTGCGCGGCGGGAACAACTTGGGCTGACGATCTACGAGGCCTTCCGCAAGACGCATGTGCCGTCGGCGTATATTGAGGCATTGGAGCGCGGCGACGCCCAATCTCTACCAGCGCCGTGCTACACAATCGCCTTCCTGAAGTCCTATTGTGAATTCCTTGGGATCGAGTCCGAGCGCTACGTGGACAGCTTCCGCGCCTGTGTCCGGCCCTCCGTCGTCCGTTTTCTTGCCCGCAAAGGTTACGTATACAGACCCCCTGCGTGGCTGCATGACGTCGCGACGTGGGCGGTTGTTATGGCCTTGCTGGTCCTTGGCTGGGTTACGTACACGGTCGTCCTTCAACCGGAGGCACAGAGCCCCGACAAGCGGGTCGACGCCAGCACTGTGGGAGTTCAGCCGGCCCCCGGTACGCCTGCCGGAGAAAGCGGCGCGGCCAATTAGAACTCCAACGTGGTAAGGAAGTATGCGAAGTCGGCGCCATCGTCATCCGCGGCCCCGATGTTCCGCAGGCCGAAGTCGTCGGTAAACACAACGCCGTCCGTGATCGCGTCACCCAGGAAGAAGTGGGCATAACCAACCTCGAAGCTGAGGTCATCCGAATAGCTGTAAGTGCAATCGAACGTCACCTGCCATCCCAGGTCTTTATCCCCTTTCTCCGTGATAAATGGCAGGCCGGGCATAACCGGGTAGTCGAACGGCGACACAGCAGCGAGGTAAATCACGCTCACTTCGAACTCGAGGGACTCGGTGGCTTTGATAGACGCACCGAGGCTGGCCTTCCAGAAATTGCTCATGCCCGTCGCGTCGATGAACCAGTCCTCAAACAAGGTCGAGAAGAGGCGATTAAACGAGACACTGGCATTGCCTCGACGATAGGGGTTCAGCCAATCACCAAACGAGACGTTCCGGTTGTCTTCGCCATCATAGTAAGCGGCGCAAAGAAAAATGCGCGGCGAGAACTTACCTCCAAGAGTGTATCCGACCTCGCCGTGGCCAGCCCATGTGTCCCATCGGGCCTTATTGTCTCCGTAGACTCCGCCGACAGGGACGAACAGGGACCCCAGGGCATCGGCGTTGCCCCACTGGTAAGCGGCTTCCAAGTCCCAGTCGAATGCGTTTAGTTGCCCGGCGAAACGCGTCCCGGCCGTGTGGAGATTCGTGACCTCATAGTCATCGAGTCCGGCCCGGCGTTCAAAACGTTCCAGGGCCGGGCCTCCCATGGTGTCGTGACGGCCGGCGGCGTCCCTCACGTACATCCAATACATGTCGAAGGAGACCTCGTCGGCGGCATCCGGCCCCCCGCCGCCTAATGACGTGCTGTGTCGAAATCCGTGATAGATCAAATGCGCGGGAAAGCTGGCTTCCTGCAGCTTCAGCGGCTCAGTCGCGGCTTTGCCTTCCGATTCAGTAAGAGTAGCGTAAACACCGTAGAAATCGACGTCGCCGTCTGTTTCAAGCGGGGACCGTTCCGCAAGCTTAGACCACCATGCGTCAATCGTGATGTTATCCCATTCATACGTCAGCCGAACGCCGTCAAATGATACGTCTATAAAAGGGTCCGGCCCAATTTCCGCGCCAAGCAGCCAGGAGGCACCGAATTCCAGTGCTTGGCGTCCCACGCGAATCCGCAACGGCTGCCCGAACACGTTGCCGAACTCCAGGTACGCTTGAAACAGTCCAATGTCATCAGACGTGTCTGCGCGGCTGTCAATACCGGTGAGATAGTTTGAACGGAAGTCTTCCCCCCAGGTATCGATCGAATCGAACTCGACAAACGCGGCTACATTGTCCGTCAGGTCGGCTTTCACCTCGAGTTGCGTGCGCTGTTCGAGGAACGCCAGGGAGTTGCCGCTGCCTCCCCTGATGAAGGAGCTTGTTCCGTAAGGTCCCAGCGAGCGGCCCAGGAGATGCGACGCTGGAATGCGTTCCACCGCGTCATTTGGTTCCCAGAAGCCTGAGTACCACGCCCCGTAAATCTCAATCTTCCCGCCGACTTGAACGTTTTGAAGATCGGCGTAGGCCGAGGCGGCCCAAAGGACTGCGACAGAGAAAAGAAGCCGTGCACATGTGGCGCTCCCCAAAGTGATCTTCATCATGATTTTCCCCTCTTACCCATTGCCGAACCACAACGAACAGTAGTCACAACGCGCCAATATTATACATGAACCGTCAAACGATAAAAACCGCAACCTCCTGCCTTTGATCACGATCGGATGCGCGGTCCAAGACCCGGCTAAAGGACATCGGCGATGGCCTCGCAGAGGCGTTCCATATTGCCGGAGGTCATTGCGGCAACATTGATACGTCCGGAACCCACGACGTAAATCGCATGCTTCTCGCGGAGCATCTCGACCTGCTCACGGTTGAGCCCCGAGAACGAGAACATTCCCTTTTGCCGGGTAATGAAGGAGAAGTCGCGCGTCACGCCTTTGGCCTTCAGCGTCCGAACGAAAAGTGCACGCATGCCGTTGATCCGGGCGCTCATGTTTTTGACTTCCCGGAGCCACAGTGCACGAAGCTCCGGATCGTTGAGCACGGTCATGACGATCAGGCCGCCGTGGGCGGGCGGGTTCGAGTAGTTTGTACGGATGCAGATCTTGAGTTGGCTGAACGCTCGTAAGGCCACTTCTTCGGAGTCGGCGACCAGCGTCAGCGCGCCCGCGCGTTCGTTGTACAAGCCGAAGTTCTTCGCAAAGGAACTCGCGACGATCATCTCTCTCCCGGGACGGCACAAGGTGCGCAGGCCGAATGCGTCTTCTTCGAGACCGTCGCCAAGACCTTGGTACGCGAAATCGATGAAGGGAAGAAAGTCCCGCTGGTCGGCCGCGGACGCGATGGCCCTCCACTGATCCCCATTCGGATCCATTCCGGTGGGATTGTGGCAACAGGCGTGGAACAACACGACATCTCCCGCGGGAACGGAGTTGATGACTCTCATCATCTCCTCGAACGCCAACGCCTTCCTGTCCGCGTCGTAATACGGATACGTGAGGACCTCGAGTCCGGCTGACTTGAACACCCCTGCATGGTTTTCCCACGTGGGCGAGCTGACCCAGATCCGCGCTATCGGGAACATTCTCTTGATGAAGTCCGCCCCGACGCGCAATGCGCCCGTGCCGCCGGGCGTATGGGCCGTAACCGCGCGCTTTGCGCGGATGATCTCATGGCCGGCGCCGAAGATCAGTTGTTGCACGGCGGCGCCATATTCGGGGGCGCCGGAAATCGGCAGATAGGTCTTGGAGGTCTCCTTCTCGAGGAGGCGCAGTTCAGCGCGCTTTACGCTTTCAAAGATCCCCGTTACGCCGGTTTCATCCATATAGACGCCCACGCCGAGATTGATCTTTCCCTGGCGGGCGTCCTTCTTGAACATTTCCGTGAGACCGAGGATCGGATCGGCGGGCGCCAAGTCGATCGACTCAAACATGCTGTTCCCTTTCGAAATGCGTTGCCTGACGACATCTATACATCTCATCACACCTGGTTCCCAAGTTGAACTTGGAAACCAGGCACCAAAGCATTCTCGCTCCCGCCGGATCATAACGTGAGAGAGCATCGACAGGCAAAAGACCGAATAGTCCCCGCAGGAGCCGGCGTTACTGCACCGGTGATAGGACTTTTTTCGGCCTTAGGAGGACGATGGCCGCGAGTGCCGCAGACGCGGCTGTTATCGTGATCCCAATCCCTATATACACGCGCTTCGGCCGAAACGTGAATCGGATGACGTGATTCCCCGGCGGAACCACCACGGCTTTGAAGGCGTCATCCGCCAGAAGGATGCGCGTCTCTTTTCCATCCAGATACGCGCTCCACCCAGGATATGCCGCGTCCAAAAACGTGAGCACGCGGTAGCCGCCTAACTCACCGACGTTCACTTCTACCGTGTTCGCTGTGCGCGAGACAATCCTTATCAGCGAATCCTCGTCAGCAGGGTCGGCCAAGAGGTAGACGTCCTCAAACTGAAATCTCCCGTCAGGGGTATTCGCCGAGATCGTCAATTCCGTGCGAAGCGTCTTGAAGTCGGGCAGAGGCAGTTCGAGAAGGGCGCTTCCCTTTGTGGTAGGCCGAATCTTATTGGTCTTTCCAAACTGTACCTCTCCCGTGTCCGGGTCGCGGAACGTTGCCTCGACGGTGGCCGCACACCCGCTCGTATAACGCATGCACAGCGCGCTGTGCATGCCCGGCATCTTCAGCGCGGGCAGGTTCACTTGCTGTTTTTTCGCGAGCGACTGCAATCGGGCGTTGATCGGCTTCAACTGCTCTTCGCCGAGGAACCGGATCTCCTTCGCGCCCTCTGAAACGGAACGATTTGGCGCCTGTGCCGCGTCGACGCGGGGAATGGGCAAGTCATCGGCCTGGGGAAGGAACACGGTCGTCGTTGGAGGAAACAGCGACTGCTTGTTGGGCAATGGTCCCCGAACATACTGGCGCGCCAGCCAGAAGGCGCGTTTGAGAAACAGATTGCCTCGCTGGTTCTCGCGCGTGACCTCGTAGTCTTTCACGCTTCGCTGGTACGAGTTGGCCCGCGAATCGCCGGCCAGTACATTGCGGACGTGGCTCATGTGAAGGGGCTCGTATCCGTGCATGGCGGGCTTCAACTCGTATAGCAGCCGATCCTGAAATAGATCGATGCCCCGCCGGTTGTCCGACCAGAACGAAGTCGCGCCCGGATACCTATGTGCAAAGGTTGCGAAATTTTTCTGCGTGACGATAAAGGGGACATACGTGTTATTCCATGCGAGCGTTTCCGCAAACATCAGTGCCGCCAACACGACGGGCCAGAAGCTCCAACGCGGCATCCAGCTAGCGATGATAACCGCGGCCAGCATGCATCCGGGCAACACAAGCGCCGTGCGGCCCATGGACAGGAATGACTTTGGCCCGAGTAGGAATGACAGGGAGTAAAGTGCCACGATTCCGACGATCAGCAGGGTTCCGTCTCGGACGCCGCGCCACCAAAGGGGCCTCGTCGCTGTAGCAATTGCGTCCGCGCCGAAGGCGGCTAGCATGCCCAAGGGCAGCACGGCAAAGTCCCAGGCGCGCGTCGATGCGATCAACTGAATCGGACTGAGGTATTCGAGGATCGTCGCAATCGGAAAAGGCCGCCCCATGCTGCAATCGAAGAGAATCAGGGAAAGAATCCCGTATAGGAGAATCTCACGCCAGCGGCGGCTCAGTAGGCCGGCGGCAACGAGCACCAACGCGCCAATTCCGGCGCCGCGGATATTCTCTACTTCCCACTTCAACCCAGGAAAGCGGATGAGAATGTGGTACAAATCCTGCCACGTTCCCGCGTAGTGAGGATGCGCCAATTCCTGTTCGGTACCCTTCACTCGGCCCGTGAACGAGGCGAACTCCGAGCCGGGCAAAAGCAGGGCCGAAGCCACGAGTCCGCTTAGTGCAAACATGATCACTAGAAACGCGACATCGCCCGAGATTCTCTTGAGAAAACCTTCCTTGCGCAGTTCCGCGAACGAGCGTATGCCGAGGACCCGATACAAGACAGCGTAACCCCCCAAGGTAACTCCCATGTATGGGACGATATTCATATCGCCGGACAGCAAAGAACACCCAAGAATCAGTCCGCAGATCAAACCGTAGCGGAGCTTTGGCCGCAGCGCCTCTTGAGAGAGCGCGCGTCGCACCAGCACAAGCAAGACGGGCAACCAGGCCACCATGCAAATGAAGTGATACTCGGATATCCGGCGCGTCCAGTTGGCGCCGAACATGAACACGAAGGCGGCCACAAACGACGCGCCATAACTCAAGTTATGGTCGCGCGCCAGCAAGACGATGGCCATTCCCGCGACCAGCAAGTGAAGAACGAACATTATCATCCAACCCATCTGCGTCTTGAATGGAGTCGGATGGAACGTCAAAAGGCTTCGAAGCAGGTTGAAGGGATAGAAAAGTTTTACAACGGGATTCGCGGCGAACGGCATTCCACAAAGCGTCAATGGATTCCAGTACGGGACCTCGCCATGATGAAGCACATAGTCCATGTAGTAGCTGTACGGCCCCATGTATCGATAAACGTCATAGCCGCCGCACAGATCGGACTGGTTGCCGAAGAGAACGCAGTTGTAGGTCGCCGCAAGTGTTATCAGGAATACCCCAATACACAGGAGGGAACGGATAAGTCGCGGTGAAAAAAGTCTTCGCATTCCGTGATCTTTGCCCTGCCGGATCACAGTTCCGTGTCAGATCAGCGGAATTGGGATCCAAACGAGATCGACAAAGCCCAACAAACCTATTTTTCATAATATAGGGTCGGGCAATGTCCTTTTCAACACGCGAATATCCCGGAGGTCGAAGCGGGCCGCTTCACAGGATGAGCATCGTGTCGCCGTACGAATAGAAGCGGAACCGTTCTTTGATCGCGAAACGGTACGCCTCGAGGATAAGCTCGCGTCCCGCGAAGGCGCACACCAACGCCAGGAGACTCGAGCGCGGCAGGTGGAAGTTCGTCTGCAGGAGGTCCACGGCACGGAAGGTATAGGGGGGATAAATGTAAAGCGCTGTCGATCCGCGCCCGGCGTGATAAGACCCGTCGCGGAACTGTGTTTCGAGGACACGTGCCGCGGTCGTTCCGACGGCTACTACGCGGCTGCCCTCCGCCCGCACCCGATTCAACAAGGCCGCCGTGTCCTCCGAACAGATGAACTCCTCGGACTCGACCGTGTGTTCCCCGATGTTCTCGGCGACGATTGGCCGGAATGTTCCGTAGCCAACATGCAACGTGATGCCGGCACGCCGCACACCCGCGCGCTCGAGAGCCTCGATCGTCTCCCGCGTGTAGTGGAGTCCGGCTGTCGGCGCCGCCACCGCCCCCGGCACACGCGCATATATCGTCTGATAGCGCGTCAGGTCCGACTCTTCGGGATGCTTCCGCGCGATGTAAGGCGGAAGCGGGATCTCGCCGATCTTCTCGAGCAAGGACAGGACATCCGGTGTGTCAAAATGCACTCTTCTGCGGCCCTCGGGAAGAACGTCGCCGATCGTCGACTTGATGTGTTCGCCGATTTTCACGCGCGTTCCAGGCTTCACGCGCGCCGAAGGCCGGACCAATGCGATCCAGGTTCCCGGTTTTTCTTCGCGCAAGAGGAAGACCTCGATTCGCGCCCCGGTTGGCTTCCGCGCGCGGACGCGTGCGCGGATAACCTGCGTGTCATTCGTGACTATACAGTCACCCGCGCGGAGATAGTTTGCGACGTTGCGAAAGATGTCAACGCGCATACCCCTCGTGTTGCGGTCTAGCACAAGGAGGCGAGAGGCATCGCGCTGGTCGCACGGGTGCTGTGCGATGAGTTCCGGCGGCAACTCGTAATCAAGTTCGCTCGTTAGCATGTCCGCGCCAGAATATCATTCCCGGCGCGCACTGACAACGACGAACCGCCGGATCCTGAATGCTGCATCCACCGTGGGGCAGACTGTCAGTCTGCCCCAAGGTGAGCCATCAAAGAGAGGGTTTAGGCGTTGCGCAAGGATAACATGACAAGTCCAGCATTGGCCGAAGTAGCGCGACGTTTCCAACATCGCGGCCTGACGGCGAGATCGAACCGCGACGTTGGAAACGTCGCGCTACCGCGGATAACCTGTCGAGTTACTCTCGCGCGAAGGTTTAGGCAACGCACACGGGTTACTCCCTAAATGGCTGCCCCCGCGTGATAAGAGTCACGTACGCGCGAGGATTCAAACCGCTTGGAGGTTCGCACGCGAACGTTGCTTGGTTATTCCCTGTGTTTACAACGGGCACTTCGCCCTGCGGTTTCACTTCGCGGATCAACTCCCCCTTCCGGCCGTACAGTTTGCAGTCGTCCATGGACGCGAACTCGAGGTAGCACCCCGACTCGATATCCACCGGGAAAGTGATTGTCCTGCGCGAGACGGTGATGGCCGGGTTGCGCAGCGTGGCCTTCGCAAGCGGCAACGCCTTTACCGGGCTCAAATAGCATATTACCTTCTTCCCCGGCGGAAGATTGTTGTACCACAACGCAAACGTCTCGATTTGAGCATAGTCGACCGGTTCGCGATAGACACCGTAGGCGTCCGACCCGTAGGGCCATTGGTAATCCGCGATTCGGCCTCCCTCGAGTTCCACCAACTCGAAATAGCGCCAGCCCGTGAAATCCACGACCACGTAATGATCGCCTATGCCGCCGACCCCACGTCCTGCCGGGCTTCGTTGTTGGAGGTTTAACAGTTCGCCTTGACCGTCGCCGTGCACCCAAACGCCGACGCCTTTCTGTTGCGCGACGTTCAACGGCGGCTTGTGAATCCTGCCGATGCGCGCCCACGCGCCGTCCGCCGAATCGCGCGCACTCGCGGCGCCGAAACAGCCGCTCGCAGTCCCCGTTTTCACCTGCTCGGCCGAGATGTCAAGCAAAGCGGTGACGCCCTCTTGTGCGCCGCGGTCGGACAAGCTTTCGGGCTTGCTGAAGTCTTCGATGACGACGTTGTTCGGCGCGTCGTACGACGCGGCGGACATCAGCGCCTCGATACGCAGCCGAAGCGGCTGCGGCTCAAACGTGTTCTTGACGATCCATCGATCGCTCCAGCCATCGAGCCCCTGCACCTTATGCTTCGCATACCGGACGGGCAGGAACTGCCATTGCCCGCCCGCTTGTTCAAGCGTGAACTCATCGCCGGGCTTGCGCAGACGCGACTTGACGGATTCCGGGACTTGCTTCGCGATGCGCAGTTCCTCGTACTGCTTGAAGACGGGCGCAAGCTGCTCGTACGCGGGCGTGCTGCCGATATTCCCTGGCGTCACACCCATCAGCGAGAATCCCGTGTCCGTGCCGAGCCCTTTGCACATCAAATACTCGATGTCGTCTTTGTACGTCGGTTCGTTGCACGTTTCCGAACCGTCCGACCATACCTGCACGGCCCACCACCCGAGGTTCATCGGCAGGAACATCCCGCGGCCATCGTAGTTTGCCGCGCAATGCAGGTCGACGAATCGTTTGTGAGACCGGCATGGGTGATCCCACGCGCCCATCCGCGCACGCACGTACCAAAGGTGATGGTGGAACGTGCTCATCTCGAAGAGCGCGGGCCTCTTGAGCCGGTTCGCGATCTCGAAGACGAACTTCGATCCATAGTGCCAACCGTTCTCGCCGCCTGCCAGAATGTCTTCCCCGTCAAGCGCGTCCTCGTAGATCATGTCGAAACCGCACTCATTGAAGGTATCCGCCGTGTTAGCCGCAATTTCCGCCAGTAGCGTCGAATCCGGGTCCGGCGTAAAGAGACCGAAACATTCCTTCAGGTGATGAACCTTTGCTCCTTTATCATGTGAAGCAACCTTAGTGTCGCATGCGCCGCGCGTGCATCCCGTGAAGGCATACGGCGGCTCCTTCGCGGCGCCGCTGAACGTGATCAACTCGTTGTCAATCTGAACGGTCACGCTGTTCCGGATGAAAAATCCTGTCTCCGTCGACACATTGGCCGTGGACTCGGTCACGGGGATCGACGTGCCCTCGGCGGGCAGAGGTTCGGCGAGCGTGAACGTGCCAGCCTTCCCGAGTCGCGCATCCGGCACGGGCGTAACGTATCGCGCGCCCTTGTTAATGAAGAACGCGTACGTATGAAGTCCCGCCGCAATGCCGGCGGCATGCAATCGATCCACAACGGCCTTCACGCTTTGACGGCCTCGTGGATACTTGTCGGCACGAGGCTCGAAATCGCCGTACCGGAAAGACGTGTTGAAATCGATCTGTGTCATCCCCAACCGTTTCGCAAGATCGATCCAACTATCCACCGTGTCCTCCGAAATGCCTTCGAGATCGAACAAGTACGAGCCCCGGTTGATCTCCGCATCCAGAGCGAACGGCCCGCCGATATTGGATTTCGGCAGTTCATCGGCGTGCGTGACAACCTCCTTCATGACGTCGCGCAACTGCGCCTGCGCGCAGCCAATGATCGCGACCTTCGCCCCCTCGAGTCCGAATCGCGCCGTAGATATCGCGCGGAGCCGACTGTTCGGACCGGGAATCTCGACGACGTTCGTCTTCAGGTTCAGCGCCAGGGCGCAACCCGCGAAAGGCTCCTCGATTTTCCCCTTCAGCGAAAGCGGCACGTCCACAAACGCGAGTTCCTCCACCTGCGCGTCCCTTACACTCACTACCTCGAGGATGAAGTGTCGCTTCTCGGTCTTGACGGCAATCTCGACGCGCCCTCCGGCATCGCCGAATTCCAAGACGAGGCGTCCATCCGCGTAGGAGGCCCTCGTGGCATTGAGGCTCGCATTCCCCTTTCGAACCGATGCAAGGGGGACAAGGGATTCCTTGTTCACGTAATCGATCCCCGTCTCCTTGTCGGTAAAAGACACCGTTTTCGCGTCAGTGCCGATCACCCACCGCACGCAATCGTTCTCTAGAACGACCGGTGGACCCGGCGTTGCGGCTTGCGCAAACGCCCATAGGGAACCAAGCACAGTAAGCATCGTTGTGAGACCCCTAGTGCCCATACGCATTGCTCCTTCATCCGCTGACCACGCTTCCACAGAGAGATCGCATTCGATTCTACGAGCACGAAACCGGTTTGTAAAGGTTGCACCGTCCGCAAGTGTGGGGCCATGCGGTCGCGGCGCGCCTGGCGCGGTTTGAATGCTGCACGTTGACATATCGCCATACATATGGTATGGTTTCCCATATGAAGACGACTCTGAACATCGACGATACGGTCATGCGCGCCCTGAAGCGCGAGGCTATGAGACAGGGAAAGACTATGGGCGAACTGGTAGAGGCTGCGTTGCGGACACTGCTTCTGCACAAGCCCGACAAGACGGAACTCCCGCCCCTTCCCGAGTTTCACGCGGGTGGAGCGCGGGTAAATATAGCCAATCGTGACATGCTGTATGACGTTATGGAACGGTAACCGTGTTTGTGGTAGACACCAACATTCTCGCATACGCCGCAGACAAGGACTCGGTGGGACACGCCACGTGTCGAGATTTGCTGCTCAAATGGCGAGATCAGTCTTCCCCCTGGTACCTGACCTGGGGCATCGCTTATGAGTTCATGCGCGTGGTAACGCACCCCAACGTGTTCCGTAATCCACTTTCCCCTTCCGGAGGTTGGCGATTCCTGAACGCGATCCTCACCTCTCCCACTCTCGGAATCCTGACCGAAACACCACGCCACAGCGAGCTACTCGCCCAAATGGTGAAGGGGCAGCCCGCAATCCGCGGCAACCTCGTATTCGACGCCCATACCGCCGTCCTCATGCGCGAACACGGTATTCGCACCATCTACACCCACGACGCCGATTTCAACCGCTTCCCCGGCCTCGAAGTGATCGACCCTTTGTAGTTGTTCATGAGAATTGGGACTCTTCGGGTCAGGAGAGGGTTCTTTGTGTCTTTGCGAGAGCCTCGCATTTGCTCGCAAAGACGCAAAGATCGCGAAGAAAAAGGATGCTGCAAAACTGCGAAGAGGAGTGGGCTTACACTTGTTTCAGTGCCATTCGTACCTCTCCCTGTTTACCCCTACGAACAACCCCGCGCGAGTTCGAAATAGCATGGGTAGCCATGCAACAATGGCGTCAAGTAACGATCGTTGTGGTTTGTGTCGCATGGACCTGATCATTAATGCGTCTGAGCAGGTTCCGTGCTCTCACGGCGAGGCGCGAAGTTTGACGGAATACCCAATTTCCGTATAATCGTTGACTGGTTGTCTGGAGCATTATCCAAAAAGGAGGCG
>Ga0315274_10001163_pt1 | contig 40944 bp, 36 predicted proteins | sample YL17G02_20_MG_FD_203700 | JGI IMG/M metagenome (GOLD analysis project Ga0315274, IMG submission 203700) | Sediment microbial communities from Yellowstone Lake, YNP, Wyoming, USA - YL17G02_20 | ecosystem: Environmental > Aquatic > Freshwater > Lake > Sediment | place: USA: Wyoming | collected...
ATTGGGCAGGTGTGGTTGTTCCATAGTCAGTCTCCTGAAAAACATGGGCAGTCTTGTCGTAAAACACACATTGCCCACATCTTACAGATTACCCATCTTTCGCGCCAGAAAAATTAGTCACACCCTGCGAAGTACGCTCGACCCACCCAGGCCCTATGGTTGTCGCGAATCGCTACTCCGGTCCGGCTACGGCCATAACTGCTCTTCAAGCCAGTGACCCATGAACGTAGCAAAGTCCATGAAGTTAATCCTCTGTAAACCTTGCGGCTCAGCATCGTACAACTCAGCCGGCGACTGCACAGGAATATGCAGTTTACCATCGGCTGGAGTTATGTCCGCAAGGTATGCTATCTCAGCCGGCGACAGAGCACGGTCATAAATGCGGGCCTCGTCAAGATCGCCATTATAGGCCTCGGGGGAGTCGGCCCAAGCTATAGAGCTTTGGGTGTTGCCTATCGTCATAGTGGCCCCGGTCATAATACCAAGCGTAAATGGCCCTGATGCTATTTCTCTGCCATTGAGATAGAATCTGGCGGTGGTTCCATTAAACGTTACAGCAATATGCGCCCACTTGCCAATATACGGAGTCATCGTATCGGCCGGTGAATATGCATTATTATCGCCGTATTGTCCGAGTCTGAGTGCAGCGTTGGTGAAAATCTCAAACATGAACCTCAATACGTCGGAGCTACCCCAGCCGTCTCTTTTACAAATCAAGCCCTGAGAACGGCCATTCGATCCAAGCCACCTAGTCCAGATAGAAAGAGTCATTCCGCCAGGCCCAACAGGATCCCATGCTCCTATACTAACCCTGGCGCCTGGGCCGCCATTCACATCGATTGCACTACTACCTGCCAATCCGGGCGTTACCCATGTTACGCCTGCTCCCAAAGTCCCATCGTGGCCGTTGCCGGACTTATCTGCAGTAGTAGTGCCGGTCCCCTCGTCCAGCGGGTAGTAGGCAACTAAACCACCAGCCAAGGACGGATTTGTCGTCGGTTCAGTAACATAATCAGCACTGAGCCAGTCGTTCATCATGATATCCAGCTCGCCGTAGTTGATAGCACAATCTCCTGAAGCAGGAAATGCTGCCGGTGCATAATCGAGTTTCGCAAAATTGGCTGATCGTTTCGAAAGAATGCACCGTGGCTGATAAAGTAGGATGTCATCAAAATAAACTATTCCCGCACCGCCCTGCTTTGTATTAGTCTCATTGCCGAAGCCAATTGCAATATCAGTTACATTTGCCAGAGCAATGCCAAATTTTGCCGAGTCGATATTCCATTCATGCCACGATGCTTGCTTCACGTCATTCATATCACCGTCATACAGAACCTTGGCGCTGTTTAGCTTCACATACATCTGCTCAGTTGCACCGGCAGAATTTTGGGGGTCGCCATAGAACCACAATGTCAATGCCTTGATGCCGGACTTCGTCCAATCCCGGCCAATGGTTAAATAAGAGGTATCCGCCTTAATCTCTGAATAATACTTCTTGTCTCCATCACCGAACACGTTAAATCCATCATTATCGTAAAAGAATTTCAGCGATTGATTTCCTTTGTGAACTATGCCGCTATTGGGATCAACGACCGAACCTGTTCCGTTGCCTACGACTTGCGACGGTGTCGTCCAACCGGCACCATCCTTCCATGTGAACCACATCCTGCTGCCGGCCGGCGGTGGCGGTCCGGGCGTGTCGGCGTTTCCATAAGATTCCATATCATCCACAATAAGATATTTGCCTGTCGTAAAGTCCCAGATATCACCTTTCGAGATATTAGCACCTCTGACCTCATCGACCCGCCAGTAGTAGGTTGTGTTGAACTGGAGAGTTCCGGGCTTGTAGCTGCTGACATTTATACTGGCGACGGTCACGTTCGGATGACTGGTCACGGTGGCGTTATTGACATCACTTGAATTATCGCCAAAATAAACGTTATGGCTGCTGGCATTCACCCCCGGTTTCCAGCTAAGAACAGGATCTATCGATACATCTTTTTCTCCATTGGAAGGACGAGGGCTGCCGGCCAAAGGTGAACCCGCCAACTGTGTTATTTCAGCCAGCGACAACGCGCGGTTGTAGATTCGAACATCGTCTATTCCGCCGTTCCACCATCTCGTAAGCCAACTGTACTTACATACACCCAAAGCTATCCTTGCAGGCGCAGTGAACGCTGGGAGGTTGTTTATGTTTGAACCCACCTGTACCCCGTCAACGTACAGTAACCTGCTGGTATCTGACGCCCTTACCGCCGCTATGTGATGCCACTGACCGTCGTTGACTATGACGGTTGAGGGCGAGTAGATTTCCTCTGGAGTACCCATACCCCCAAGAGCGAAAGGAGACCGATTGATGTAGCGTATGCCGTTGGGGGCCTGGCCGTGACCATGCTCTAACAGAATGCCGTGGTCCCCGACGTTATTAGTGGCCCCAAACAAATCTCTCTGACCAGAGCCACCATCTACTCGAAACCACATCGCTATCGTATAATTCGAAAACAGGAATTTTCCTTGAGGGATGTAGTTGACGTCAACGTAATCATTCACCCCATCAAACAACAGATAGCGGCTGTTGTCGTATGGACTGTCGACACCCCACGTTGGGCCGCCGTTAATGGTGCCATTGCACCCATTGCCGCTCGAGTCAATGGCGACCGTTCCAGAACCCTCATCGAACTTCCACCAGCCGACAAGGTTTGGGTCGGCGGCACCGGCGATGCTCGAAAAAACCGAGCTGAGCGCGAGAATAGAGCAGACCATGCAAAGCATTTTTCCAGACATAATAGTCCTCCTTATGTCAATATTCGTGCAACCGTGCTGCATTTTTGCAGGTAAGAAGTAGAACTTTGGCCGAATGCGCGTATTATATTATGACTGGATTCTGAAAAATACAACCCCTACCGTAGGGACAGAGCTACAGCATATCGACCGGCTGATACTAAACCGCAGATTATCAGGCGCGCTTCCTCCGAAGCAGAGCCAAGCCACCTAGACCCAGTAGTGCTAACGTCGCCGGCTCAGGGACGCCGATTTGGAAGCCATTGATCATTGGGGCTTGCTGGCCGCTGAATGCTGTTGAGTTATTCCAGGCGTAGATGGCCACTGCACCAGTCGCCTCCGTTCTAGCAAAGAAACTGGCCGAGTAGTCGTAGGCGTTCACCGGAGTTCCCAGGCCGCCCGCGCCCGCTCCGCCGAGAATCGAGTTCGCCAGCACTGCAGGGTCGTCCGGATTCGCATCTACTGGGCTGAACTCGAACGGTGCCACAGTGTTATACCCTACCCTGTTGACTGTGCCGGCATTGTTGTTGTCATATGACCAGAAGGTAAACTCGTACTTTTTGTTCGCTGTGAGGCCGGAGAAGTCGAACCGGAAGTACTCAGCACCAAGGCCCTTGCTGCTATCATGGCCGACGAAGAGAAAGTCTCGGTACAGGCTCGGAGTGGGGCCCGTCGTGGGATTGCCGCGATCGCGGGTGCCAAAAGACGAACCGCCCGCACCAATAGGTGTCAGGTTGACGGCTACACTGCCAAAGGTCTTGCTGACGGTCGTTCCGAGCCCTGTGCCAGGCGGATTAGCAAAGGCCCAGCCTTGGAAATCAGCTTCGGTCGGCCCGTTTCCGCCGTTGAGGTCAACCGACAGGAAAGGCGTATAGATCGGTACCGCTGATGCTGGTAAAGCCATTACAATGATTGCCAGCACAAGATACCCAGAAAGAATTGGCTTTCTACACATAGTTTTCTCCTCCTTACTCAGATTAGACTCTAACCACCTTGCATACCGACAGGGATCGGCCTCGACCGATCCTTATCGTTTTCTATTCCCCTATTTTTACCAAGTTTACTATATTCTTGTCAAGACATATATTTTGAGAATATGGGATGAAAATGGAACGTCGTATCCCTCAGGTAAGGACACGGTATATGGTACAGACCTGCTGCAGAAGTCCGAGACACAGAGATGGCATGGGTGTTATAAGTGCCAGTGCTGCCGCGACTACGTTATTCCCGGGGCAGGTGTCCGGCCAAAGTTCCCGCCGGCAAATTGCTGGAATTTGAACGAGATTCTGGTATCATGGGATTTGAAGGCCTATGGAGCATTCCAGAAACGGTATAAATTAGGAGACATCGGTGAAGTTGGCATTCTGGGATAACCTCTCTTGTAAGCGTAGGCTTGCGTGGTTTTCAGGGGTATTGCTTCATTGCCCCATAGCGCAGAGCCAGATAAAAACGAAAGCTTTTACCCTGATTGAACTGTTGGTGGTGATTGCAATCATCTCGTTGTTGCTTGCCATCATCATGCCGGCGCTAAATCTGGCAAAACAAAAGGCTGCGACCACGGTGTGCCTAAGCAATACCAGGAATCTTGCTGTGGGTTGGTATGCGTACATGGCAGACAATGATGGCCGCATCATGAGTTCCGAAGACAATGGTACAGAACAGAACGGGCGATACGTCGGCTGGTGTGGCGTGCCTCGTACCTCAGATGGTATCCTGTGTATCAATACCCAGACGGACCCTGCTGTGACGGATGACGATGAGATCCGGGGGATTAAGGTGGGCGTTTTATACTCGTATGTCAATCAACCGGATATCTACCATTGTCCCGCTGACAATATCCGCCGAAGCATTTATGACAAGACCAGGGTTTTTGTTACGTACTCTGTTCCTATGTGTCTATATGGTTATCCCAATGCTGCAAGTACACAATACAATTTGCAAATCAGGACGTTCAGTGAGATTATTTGGCCTGCGACCCGTTATGTGTTTGTGGAGGCTGCGGAGACGCGAAATTGGAATTCAAGTCATCATTTTGTGATGGGAGCCCCCGAGTATACGAAGGGCACCGATTGGGGCTGGTGGGGACCTCTGGCGGTAAACCATGGCGATAGCAGCGTTTTAGGATTCTGCGACGGTCATTCAGAAGCACGCAAATGGCGGGACCGCTTTACCATAGAGCGTGTGGACAAACTGCTTCGTGAAGGGGTAACATTATACGGCATCGAATATCCCCCCGCGGGGCAGACGGCCGATATCGATTATATGGCTTCCGGCTGGGCGTATCGATATAACAGTGCCAGATAAAGAGTCTTCATGATTTCCTGAAAGGTATCCCATCAAGAGACCGTGCTCTTGACGCAAATGTGAGAGTAAGACCGGCGAAGCCCTGAGTCGCCTGAGCCACAACGACAAGCCTTCGGCCTTACGGCTCCGGGGTTGGGACCGGCGTCGGCTCATTCCCAGGCGTACCAATTCGGCCCCGACTTCCCGACATCCTTACTCTTCTTTCGCCCCCAAAACACCCCCCGTTATTCCACAGGCCTGCCGTAAACTTCAACCTCGATGTAGTGATTCAAATCATCGCTGCTGTTGCCCTTACTGTAAAGCCGAATATACCGCCCCCGCAGCCCCTTGGCATCGATAAGTTTACCCTCATTAGTCTCCACATAGTGCATATTCTTGCCAACGCCCATGCCAGCGGAGTTATCTATGTCATTATTGAAAAGAGTATGCACATCACCAACGAAATCAGGAACGTCTGCAACCTGAACAACCACATCAAAATAAACCCGCACCTGCTTGTGGTAGTGCCATACCACAATGGCGTATATCTCGAACTCGCCCTGTAAATCAATTGTTACATGCTGCAAGAATGGGCCGATCTCGATGAAACTACCCTCGGCAGCCTCCTTATCACCATCGGTTACCATCTCCACCTCGCCAATAATCGGCTCTTGCTCACTTGCTGCCACCGGCTTACCACATGCTACATTTTTTGTTCCCGCCGGTGCCAGAAACGGCGGCCGGGGTCTGCCGAGAGGTTTCTCCATATAGGGGACGTTCATAGGCTGCGGCGTACCCTCGAACATCGGCTTGGGCAGGTTTATTTCGACCGGCACCCAACCTTCCTGTGAGCTCACCTCCACATCAGCACTGTTATTGCTCTCATCCCCGCTATCCAGCCTGCCGAGGTAATGGGCACTCACCACCACTGCTATGACTATCACCGCTGCAACGGCAACTTTTATGATTTTGCGCTTCATAGATGTTCCCTTCAGATATCTCGAACGCATGGACTCGATGCTCGCTCTTTATCTTGGCGAGTATCGAGCATCCGACATCGAGTATCGAGGCCAACGGTATATTATTGCGGCGCAGGGGTCGGGACCGACGTCGGCTCATTCCCAGGCGTACCAATCGGCCCCGTCGTCCTGTCAATTATCCTCGCGGTACGAGGTACTCCGAGATCGTAAATATCTCTCGGACCCGTTTGTGGATAACTGACGTTACATTCTGTACGACCAATAAGCGAGTTGCCATCGTCCAAGATTTCAACAACACCACTAAGGATCAGGTTAGTCGTCGCATCTGCTAGAATCTTCAATTTCAGCTTTGAGCTGATCTTGCCGTGCACAGCGAATCCCGGCCTGGCCTTTTCTATCTCATAGACTTTTGCTTGCTTATCCTCAAACTGTTCTGAGTATTGGTGAATAGATGTATCTTTATCGGCGTCGTACACTCGGATTACATCCGGTAGGTTGTAAGCATAATCGGTACCGAATAGACCTGCCTTGGGCAAATCGCTTATCGTCAGAGTCTTTGTGGCCGGCTGATAGCAAAATTCCTTTTGTTCAATCCCATAGTCCAGGCACCAAATTGTACCAGACGATGATACCCGGAACGTCATCTTCGAGGCAAAACAGCACCACTGCTGCTCAACAACTTCTTTCCCCTCGTAGTGTTCTTTGATGACGATACACATCCAGGGCATCTTTTCTGTGGTTTGCACTATTTTGGCTAAGGCGACGCTTGTCTCGCCTGTCTGATACCAGAACTTGTATATGCCGATAAACACTGCAACTGCAACAACAGCAGCAACGGCCAGTCTCGTGATTGGAACACTTAGAAATTTTGTCCCGCCCCGCTGAAAAACCGTTGATTCGGGTACAGACTTTTTTACAGTCTTCTGGAAGGTAGTCAGCATCTGCCTGCGCAACTTCTCCCGGTGAGCCGGATTCGTCTCAGTATCTATCCGCAGTCGGTCGACAAGTTTTTGAAATTCAGACTCGTTTTCAAACATCGCACCACCGAAAGTTCAAAATCCAAGTACAAAGCTCAAAGTCATCCAAGTCCGGCCTGGCTCGGCGAGAGACGAGTCAGGACTGATTTCGCACTTTTGCATTGTGGCTCTCGGGTTTCAAGCTTTGCGATTTAATTTATCACTTTGTCTGTCTGGAACATTCGGACTTCAGCCTCTCCAAACTCCTATGCAGCATCACACGCACTGTTGCCGCCCTGGCATTTATAATCCGTCCTATTTCTTCGCAATCCATACCCTCAAAAAACCGAAGGGTCACAATGGTCTGGTATTTGGGGTTGAGCCTCAAAATAGCAGCATAAACCGCAGGCCAATCAAGCGAAATCGAGGATTGAGCATTGAGCATCGATGATCGGGCATCGAGCCACCTGTCCAGCAACCTCTTTCGCCGTCTTGTCTGTCTGATATATGCATTGGTCTGATTGGCCGCTATCGCATAAAGCCACCCCCGAAACTCCTGTTCAGTACGCCCTTTGAAGTCTTTGATACCCCCGGCGACACTCAGAAAAACCGAGGAAGTAACATCCTCCGCTGCTTCTTTACTGAACAGGCGGTGAACGCAAAATCGAAAAACCTGCTCATAGTACAACTCATAAAGCCGGCCCAGCGAGTCCGCGTCTGTCCGAGCTTTCACGACCAAATCGTCATTCGGCTTGTGCCCGGCTCCACTGACCTTGCCTGCCGGCAGGCAGGGCTCGCCGAAGTCAATAGGTTTTGTCATAACACCGACCATCACCAGAATTACGGTTGCGCACAACAGCCTTATGTTACAGAAAATCCAGCCGAAATCCCTAAAAAACGCAACCCCCAAAACTTTTCTTGACAACGCGCTGGGGGGGTAGAGCAGAGGCTTGCGAAGCGGTAAAAAAAGGGCCGTGAGCTATTACCCACGGCCCTACCGAGTATTGAATCACAGAGACTTTCACAGCGTTCTGCGTCTGCGCAGCCAGCCGAGACACCCTGCACCAATGGTCCCGAGCAGGATGGCCGAGGGTGCCGGGATAACGCTTGCGCCTTCGAAGGAGAAGTTGTCCCAGAAAACGCTGTTGTTGCCTAATCCAACCCCGTAAAACTCAACCCATGCGATGTTGCTGATAGCCGAACTCACGCTTAGCGTATGGCCTGCATAGGAAGATGCGGGGTTCACAAAGAGATCGCTCCCGACGAGGTTGCTGGCCGCATCATACGCATACAAATAGAGGTTGTCCGCATCCCCGTTGTAGTCCCCCATCGTAACACTGACGAAACCCACCAGCGAACTCAGCGTGGCAATGGTCGAATTGCCTGACGTGTCATACGGTGAATTGAGGACTGCATTTCCGGAGAAATCCGGCAGAAGAGAAACGTACAGAACCTCAAATGCGTCGCCGCCGGTGTTGTTGAACGACACACCGGGAAACAGAGCATTGAAGTTCGCTTCCGTGTAAGTGCCCGGTGACACCGCGTCGAAGTTATATGTGGTTAATGGATAGCCCATAGAAGTCAGGGCTAAAGACAACAGTGCTGCACTGAACAATGCGCTAACTTTCATCTCAACACCTCCTTAGATCGATGAATTGGTTCCTACAACCCTTACTCCACGCACAAGCGACTCTGCGCTGCAGAGAGATAACAAAGACTTGTCTGCTGCCCCACAGCTCAGAGACCGCTATATGTTCACACAACAGACTTTCTTTGTAATTCAAATTAACCAAACTTACCTTACTGTCAAGGAAAAAACTCTGCCATACTTCAAAAAAATGGCAAGACTTCCCGGGCGCCACAAAGACATTTCTGTTTGCAACGGCTACTTTGACAGGGAATTACATCCTCGTCTCGCTTTGATACAGTCGAACACCTATGCCCCTACGGTAGAATCCCGAAGAAGGCCGGAATTCCTGCCCCAGAGCCTGCCTTATACACGCAGCCGATTCACCGGAGGTCGTCCGACGATGTTTTGAGAGTGTCGAGAAGTATGGTGCCGAGGCACAGTTTATTCTGGTTGACGACGGTTCACAACTTCAGAAAACGAACGATTTAATCCGAGATTATCAGCAGCGAAATGGCTGGAAATTGGTTAGACACTCCGAACCTCATGGACATAGTCGGTCGTGTGAAGATGGAAGTGAGCTGGCCAACAAACCGTACTTGTGTTTCCTGAACTCCGACACAATCTTGACGCCGTATAGTTTCAGCGGCATTATGGATGCATTCGAAAGCGACCCGAAAATCGCTGTAGTCGGTCCTTCTACAAGCCGCAGCGCCACGAAACAGAAAATACGCAGGGCGGAGTGTTGTAGAAAATATTGGACTAACAGTCAAATTTACTCATTCGCCGCGAGATATGTTTTGAAAAGATCCCGAAGGGTCATAGTTGATCTACCTGTGGTAGGCGGATTCGCGTTTTTCATTCGACGCTCGACCTGGGAAGAGCTTGGGGGATTTGATATAAACTTGCCTCATTACGGGAATGAGTCTGAACTGTGCAGAAGGTTATCGAGAGCCGGGTACCGCGTCGTTTGGACACAAAATAGTTATATTCACCATCTTGGCGAAAGCACCTACAGCCGGAAGATGTTTACCGATGAACTGCAAAACATAAGACTTCGGGCCCGCGACTATATATTGCGCCGATATGGTGCCGATTAAATTGAATACCGGTGAACGTTTATTGTCGAGGTATCATTCAGCCTATATTTGATATTTATTGTCTTTATCATCTAAGGTGCCCTGCCTACAACCGCACCTTCCTCGACCATCGTTATTGTAAAGCCTGCGTAGTCAGGGGGGTACGTAAAGAATCCGAGTAAAGCCTTGATTAGGAAGAACTCCCCTACCTGCGAATCGACCGTTCGCTCTGAGCTGGCATCTCCTTTTTCAACGTGATCCCTGTCGACTCTCGTTGGGCACCGGCAGCAGGTAAATTCAACAAGGAGCTTTCCTCGACACTTTTTGTCTGAACATCCTTTTGCACAATCGGAGGCTGTATGATGCCGAGCGCCTTTTCTATTCGTGCCATTCTCGCAGAAAGCTCATCCAATTTACTATTAATAGCATCGAGTTTGCCGACAACTATCTGTGTGTCTTCGCCGGTTTTGAGCATGTTCTTTTCAGTAATATCCATATACCGTTCCATCAGCCGCTCATAAGCATCTATCGCCCTTGCGGTGTCATCTCGATACTCTGGTACGGTTATTTCAGGCTCGACCTTGTAGGTTTTCCGTCCTACACCAATCGCCTTTGACAGAACCAACATACCCACCAATACTGAAACTACCCCAATGGTTGTGAACAATCTGCTGGTTGTTTTCACGGAGTAATCTCCTTATCTATGGCACTTTAATACTCTTTAGAACCACATTTAATTATCGACAGAAGCAGCTCCGTCTGTAGCATATTCCCTAACAAGAAGTTCCTGAAAGGAGTGACTAATTGAAACAACCTTAGGTATCCAAAATTTGTACTTTTCAATTACTACACCTTTCGATATAAACACGAATTATAATGCACCAATATTATGTAGTCCTATAATAATAATTATGGCGCTATTGATATACAATATACAATTCGGCATGCTTTCCATAATCCCCATATTGCCAATAAATGTATTTCGTATTTATTCTACCCAAATTACCCAGTTATACTTTCAAAATGCTCCGTATTTGACAAAACGGTAATTGAAAGCTTCTGCATCTTATTCTATTCTCTAATCCTTTGACCCTTAGGATCATAGATTCTTATCTTTATCATTTTTCTTTTTTTTCGTCTAATGTTCCACGTGAAACAATTACCATAAGTCAAGTGTTTTGGTTAGTGATCTCCAAGTCGTTGAGTACGAATCCCACAGACTTGACCCTATCATACAGCTACCATAAAGATGGATGATTATGGTGATTCTCGCCTGTTCGACTTGCGCTGAGGGTAATATCTACTCAGGAACGAACAAAAGATCAAATCGCAAGAGATGCAGCACAAAATGAGATACAAAGCTATTTATAGTTCATTGTTCATAGATAGATAGATAGATAGAGTGTCTACAGTACGCCGCAAAAGACGCCCCATCTCAACTATAAATGAAAACGGACGAATTGCCACCCGGTTCATGCCGACGAAACAGGTATCTAAAAACAGACAGTGCATAGAGCCAGCCAAAGTCGGAGGATCTGCAGAAATGTTTCACGTGGAACATTTTCGTACAAGACACGCCTCTTTCGCAAAATAAGACTGTAGAATTTGCCCAGATATTTCCGAAATATACTTGTAGTCACCACGAAAACAAAGAGGATAACATATTGACTTTGGTTACTTTGGTCGAACTGAGTGTAACAGTCCATGTGAAACGAATGATTAAGGTTGCTTCGGAATGTAGGCCACACAATGACACGAAGTCATTGGCTTATAACTGTAAAGGATATTGGAGGTCATATATTTGGTAGATGGACAACTAAATATTTGAAGGCTACGAGTATTGTCCCAACATCACGGGTAGGCGATAATGTAGTTTATAGATGAGAGAGATGTTTGTAATGAGCATATTAAAAGGTCAGATGACGGACCAGTAAAGGTATGATTTTTGTGTGCAGCTATCGGTTCGCTTAATGCGACTTGGTGAGCAATTATGATGGTGCTATCTTGGTGAGCGATTATGATGGTGCTATAAAGAGCATTGCAGGCACAACTATAGATACAAAACACAATTTTTTAGAAGGAGCGTGGCATGATTGGTGCAAAGACAGAAAAACCGAGACACCTCGGTAGGGGGTTGGAATCGCTGTTGGGTCCTATAAGATTGGCGGCTGAACCACAAGACCAAGCGTTGGAAGTTTTATCGTCGCCGTCTAAGTTTCCACCCGACAAGGAGTTAAAAGAATCCCTTCATCAGGTCCCTATTGACTTGGTCTCGCCAAATCCGTACCAAGCACGAAACACGTGGGATGAGCGGGATTTGGCTGAGCTTGCGGAATCCATCCGGGCTAATGGTGTGATTCAGCCTGTCATTGTTCGGCGATTCAACGATAGCTACCAGTTGATTGCTGGCGAACGGCGGTTCAGGGCGGCGAAGTTAGTGGGCCTGACGACCATACCAGCAGTTGTGCGGGAGGTTACCGACGAGAAATTGTTTGAGTGGTCGTTGATAGAGAACATACATCGCAGGGACCTAAATCCAATAGAGCGAGCCCAGGCCTACCAGAGGTATCTAAAATCGTTTTCGTTGACACAGGTGGAGGCCGCAGAACGGTTAGGTGAGGACCGGTCGGTGGTTGCTAACTATGTGCGATTGCTGGACTTACCGGAGGAAATCAAGCAGATGCTCATAGATGGGCGTCTTAGTATGGGTCATGCCAGGGCAATTCTGTCGTTGCCGACAGATGAACTGCGGCGGAAGTTGGCAAACAGGGCGCTGGCGGGCAGACTGAGCGTGCGTGAGGTAGAGAGGCTTGTGCGGAAATATGTTAGCGGCAGCGTTGAATGCAAAACGACGGTTAGAACGAAACCTGCTCATATTCTCGACCTTGAGGACAGGCTTGCGAAGGAGCTTGGCACACGGGTAATCATCGAGACAACGAAAAACGGTCAGAAGGGGCGGATCATTATTGAGTTTGGCTCGATAGACGATTTCGACAGGATTACTGAGAGTATTGGTGTTACTGTCCGGGATGAGGTATAAGAAGGGCGGTCGGATTTTGGGGCAAGACGCGTGTTCTAAGAGTATAATACAGGGTAAAAGAGCGGCTGTTGGTAATAATGATGGGGCCGCGAAAAAAGATAAATAGAATCTTTTGGAGGATTTTGCCGTGAAGCGTACAGGCATAGTGCTATTAGCGGGGATTATGGCATTTGTGGGTCTTGTAAGTGTATTTGCGGGTGTGGGCGGTCAAATTGGGCGTATTAGCCCCGTAGCGCCGCAGCAGCCAGGTCTGGACCCTTACGAGGGCTTTCAGACGGAAACGCCGCCTGCGACGCGGGGCAGGATTACAGGGCCTAACGAGCCGCCGATGATTGTCGGCGATGCCAACGAGATAAGGGCGAGGATGAAAAAATATGAAGGACTGGAGATGTCGCTGATGCAGGTAGAGGTAATGGGCCGTAACGAGGAGCGCGAATGGACGCAGATGGAGATTGAGAATAGGCTGGAGCTGGCAAGGGCAGTGAAGGCCCAGATGAAAGAAGAGTTGATGCTGCTGCGTAAGCTCGCTTTGGAGGAGAAAGCAGAAAAAACGGCGACGGCGATTGATGGATTGCTATTGAGCCGGCAGGATAGGTTTTCGCAGGTTATTCAGCGGATACAAACAGAAGAAGCGAAAATAACAGCGAGGGAGGAGCAACAGCGTGGAAACACACGGACAGGACGAACTGTGGGTGGACGTGGGGCTGTGCAGGGGCCATACGACCAGACAATGCAGGGCGGCGCGGGCGCAAACCAGCCTCAGAGGGGTACTACTCGGCGAAGGCGGTAAGAACAGAATTGAGAATTTAGAATAGAGAGGGAGGAAGGAGCACTGCTAAGCGAGAGGCTACAAGCAGATAGGGCAGCGATATGTTTCGGGCGCGCGAATTGTAGGTCGTTCGTGAAATGGAAAAGCGATGCATCGGGAAAACGGATCATATAGGATAGTTTGCCTTATTACGTCGGCAGTGATGAGTGGTGGAGAAGTATCGAAGTAGCCGGACTCCGAAGGTGGACCCGCAGGAGCAACAGAGGGATATTGGCAATCAGCCGTCATAGGCCTTGAGAACATCCGAGATGCCGCTGCTCACGTACTTGGCGTTAATGCCACGACCCTCGAACAGCAGACAGTAGCACACGAAATAGGTCATCAAATATTGGGAAGTGACGCCCATACATCAGGTACAATAATGAACGAAGGACTTCCTGTGCAGTCCGCACAGGAAAAATTCAGTAACGCGGATATTGCCACGATTAGGAGTCGAAATTCTTCGCCTTAGGAGTTAAACTTCTTTATACATACAGGTCAACGGAGCATATGTATGATTGAGCATGATTTGGAAATCTCATTTCTGAAGGAGTCTGTTATGGTGTTAAATAGTCGTACAAGTATCAGCATTTTTGTCATCCTCGCGTTCGTTTTCTGTCCGCTGGGGATGTGCCAGCAATCTGGCAGTTTTAAGGAGTTGACCCTTAAGATTACTACAACCGTTCAGGAAGTCCTTCCCATGGAACCAATGCCGATCACTATCACCCTGTCCAACGACACTGAGACCCCGATTACCGGGCACATCCAGATAGACCCCGGTTATGGTATTCTCAAGATTTATGTTGCCAAAGCCGATAAGCTGTTTGAGCAGTTTCATTCAGCAGACCGGCCTACCCTTACCGGGATTCGAGGGGAGAATGTCCTTAAACCCGGTTTTCGCACAAGCGTTAGTGTATACCTGTTCTACGCTCATCCACCTAACCTTGACAAGGACAAAAAGGGTCAATACCTGTTCGAATCTCCCGGGGTCTATTATGTCAAGGCGATCTTTGAAGACCTCGAAGGTGAAAAAAAAATTGAGTCAAATATGCTGACAATAGAGGTTAAGCGACCATCCGGAGAAGATACCGCCGCCTATGAATTTCTCAGGAATCTAAAAGAGAAGCAAGAGAAGGATATTTACTATAGGGATTTCCTTCTAACTACTTTTGGGCACTCTATATCGCCAAGGGATCAGAAAGTATTAGATAAAAAGGAGGAGTTTCTTTCACAGTTCCCAAACAGTCGGTATGCGCGATACGTGTATTATTCCCTTGGGGACAATTACAGATTAGGGGTAGGTAAGGGTGTAAAGCAAGGAATTGCATTGTTGGAGAAAGCTGCGAGCTATGAAGATTTCTTCCTTGCGAAGGACGTGTTTCTAAAACTCATTAAGACTCTCTCGGATCAAGGCGAGACAGACAAGGCTTGGGAGTACAAGAAGATTTTCGCTCGCAGATTTCCAGATGCCGACGAGGGTAGGGACTACCTCGAACAGACCGGGGCCCCCGAACCCCGATCACGGTCCAATTGGTTTACTCCAAAAGCACTGGGTCTAGTCTCAATCGCCGTTGCTATCTTGGCGATGGTGGTCGTTTTGCTACTGTTCAAATATACCCCACTTTTTCGCCGAAAAACATGAATCGATGGAACATAGCCTTTTGTTCAGTCGCTCTCGCAATGATGTCACTGCTTCAAACAACCATCGCACAAGAGGACATTGCAATTGAAGTTAGCACATCCCAAGAACGAACAGAGTATGGAGCTCCAGTTGTTTTGAGGTTAACGTTGAAGTTTCAACAACCGCGTGTTTCCCAGCAAACAGGTAGCCCGCTGCGAAATGTTAAGCTCGATGGCTTAAGGCTCCACGTTCAGAGAAATACGGATGAGATACGACTGTTTCCATTTCGTCTGCCTGTCACATTCACCGTGCATGATGTGGCTGGACTAGAATATACAACTGATGTTGTCATGTTTTGCGACCTATATGAGAAAAAGGGCAAGCTTATAAAACAGATGATCTTCCCAAAGCCTAGAACATATGACATCAGCATTATAAGGTCAGAAAATGTGGTGTCGAACAGATTACGGATAGTCATGCAACCTTCCAAAACGGGTGACAAAGCCTTGTCCGTTTTAATAGATGCAAGAGATTTTGCATTTTTACTTGGCGGAGTGTACAAAAGCCAGGAAACAATATCTCATCTAGAAGAATTAATTAGCCAATTGCCTGAGAAGCTTGATGAGCTTGTCAAAACCGGATACGTCAAGACCCTTGCAAGCGATCCCTTCAGTGGCAAACCGTTCGTTTATAGACCAACAGGCGAGAACTTCACGCTTTATAGTTTTGGTCCAAATTTCCAAGATGATGGAGGTAAAGTAGGGCTTGATACAAAGGGCCAACCCAAGAAGTGGGTAGATAATGGTGACTGGGTCTTCTGGCCTGTGTCGAGTGGGCAAGAAACTACGCCCGGAGCCACCGGCACGGAATCTACAGGGTTGGGACAAATGGCAGACAAGCAAGGGGCTGTCCAAAAGCCAGAGCAACGACAACCCAGGTCTCCTCAACCAACACGGTCCACACCCAGGCGGTGATTCTGAAAGGTTAGGAAATGCCAAAATGCCTGGTGGGTAAGGACACGATAGTAACGAGGGCCAGTATGAGGATAGACAGGGCGATCAGTAGCGCGTTGGGTGCGGAGGGCGCAGCCGTAGTGTTGGCGGCGAGGTGCTATTAGTCGTGAGTTTTAAGTTCGTAATTTATTGTTCATTGTTCGTAATTCATAGTTCGAAGTTCATTGTGGGCAGGGGGACAGAAAGGATAGTAGTGCGGGCGGTTGTACAGAGGATTTTAGAGGCGCAGGTTAAGGTCGAAGACAAAGCCGTAGGACGGGTGGGCAAAGGGCTATTGGTTTATCTTAGCGTTGGTAAGGGCGATACGCAGGCGGATGTTGAGTTCATTGCTGAAAAAATCGTGAATCTGCGTATCTTCGCCGATGAGGCAGGCAAGATGAACCGCAGTATTCTGGATGTGGGTGGTGGTATTTTGTTAGTGAGCAATTTTACTTTGCACGGGGACTGCCGTAAGGGACGTCGGCCGAGCTTTGACGCGGCGGGAGAGCCGGGTTTGGCACAACTGCTCTACGAGAAAACGGCGGAGTTGATCGCCAAGCATGGTGTACCTATTGAAAAGGGCGTGTTTGGCGCATATATGCAGGTCAGCAGCATTAACGATGGCCCGGTGACGTTTCTGTTAGACAGCGGTCGTGCATTCTAACATGCGCCTCCGTCATAGATGTCCGGTGGGAACTGAGAAAAAATGGCAGAAAGAGTATTGATTGGTCGATAGGAAATATGTATCATGTAGTTTTGGTGAAAAAGGAATGTAGGCTGATCTGGGAGGACTGCCATGGATCGGGGGCAAATTGCGCTCAAACTGAGTATGGAGAGCTTGGGATTGCCGTTTAGCATTAAGACCTTTGAAGAGCGTCTGGTGCTCCAAAAGGCTGTTTATCTGGTCCAGGCTGCCGGTGTGCACCTCGGGTACTATTATCATTGGTATCTGCATGGACCTTACAGTCGTTCTCTCACCCAAGATGCCTACGGCATATCTATGGAGCTTGCAGGCGGCATGGATGAGTCCCAAGGATGGACATTGGGGAACAAGTCGCAGGAGCGATTGCAACAGATACAGAACCTCGTTATCGGCGCAGGTTCGCAGGAAGAGAGGGCGAAAAGGCTCGAATTGTTAGCATCTGTGCATTTTCTTATCGACCGCGGTCAAGTGCCAGGAATTGATGCAAAGAAGATATGCGAGACCTTAGGCCGGTTCAAAAAGACTTTCACAGAGGCGGAAGTTCAAACGGCCATAGCGGAGCTTAAAGAGTATGGGGTCCTCAACGCCTGACGGCCGGGGCAAAATGGTCGTGGACGCAATTCACGGCCAGATACACCTCAGCGAATGCGAAGTGCGAGTTATCGACACTCCAACATTCCAAAGACTCCGGCAGCTAAAACAACTTGCGATGGCGCAGATGGTATATCCTACGGCAACCCACACAAGGTTTGCACATAGTTTAGGCGCTTTGGGGACGATGAAACGCATTCTGGATTCGGCAAATGAGAATGGAATTGAATTTACGAATGAGCAACAAGAAAACCTTCGGCTCGCAGCTCTTCTGCACGATATCGGCCACTACCCATACTCACACCTGATGGAGAAACTCGATAAGGTTAAACTGATTGAGGAGGAAGTTGAAGGTGTGACGCCAGCCCGGAAAGCGGTCGAGCCAACAGAAACGACTCCATATCCTGAGCATGAAGAGGTTGGCGCACTTATTGTTACAAAACAAGATGACCTGATAAAGGCCATCGGCAACAAAGATCGTGCAAAGGCGATTGCGGACATTTTCACAAGAACTGGAACAGCAGACCCACAGTTGAGCAAATTCATACACAGCAGCTTTGATATTGACCGATGGGATTACCTGCTTCGGGATTCACATGCCACTGGATTACCTTACGGTTGTATTGATATTAACTATCTGCTGAACAATCTGAAAGTAAGCCCAGAAAGAATGGTCGGTTTTGCGGACAAGGCTCTTGCAGCGATAGAACATTTTCTGCTTGCGAGGTTCTTCATGCACCGTGTTGTGTATTACCATAAGACAATCTATGGGTTTGAGGAGGCATGTCGTCAACTACTGAGGCGTCTGCGCGATCGGTATCCTAAATATGATATCCCACGCGATGGAAAAGCAGTGGAAGAGCGGGTTGTTTCGGAAAAGCTGTACATATTTACTGATGCTTTTGTTGACAACATTATTCGAGACGCTGTCAAGCACGAGGGTACTGACGAATGGGACGAAACAATCCGTGCACTAGCGAGATCAATACAGGGGCGAAAGCCCCCCAGACTCCTGAAGGAAGTACAGGTCTGCGAGGAAACGGAGGAGCGATACCACGCTGGCAAAGCATTTATTTCGAACTCCAAGAATAGGCTCAGAGATTTGGCCGGGGAATTCCATATCCCGATTGGACAATTCCTGCTTTGTGAGCCGAAGATAACGGTTGTGAAACGGCCCGAAGAACAAAGATCCAGCCAACTAGCAGGGCTGACACTAGAAGACATTGCTGCGAAAGTGCACAAGGAGGAAGAAGATGACATCAAAGTCTTCCGGGACGATCAGAAAGAACCATCCTCGCTAATGGATGTAGAGTATAGCCTTGTTGTGAAATATGCAAAATACTCACTTCAGATATTTCGCCTATATGTGGTATATGACGGTGAAAACAAGAAAGAAGTGATATCGCAATTGCGCGACAAAGTAAAGAATTGGGACAAATCCTAACATACCACAATAATGGCGGATTATCGTAGGCATTTGAAGGTATACGGGGATAGGTCAAACATCCTCCCATACACTCTGAAAAGTGAAAGGTGTCGCTAAAGCCGAGTTCGTAAACCACATCCTTGACGGAGGGTATTGGCTCTTCGTCGTCATTTATTCAACAACAATTGCCGTTGTCGGCTGAGCGCGGGCAATTATACTAAAACAGATGAGACGCCGAGTCAGACAGGAAAGAATCTTAAGAAAGATTGGCTGATCCGGAACTAAGAAAGGAAAATCTATGAGAGCAAAAGATAACCCCACAGCGGCGTCAATCCTGAATAAAGATGATCTGATAGTCATCGGGGGGGCAGGGGGATTTATCGCGGGCGCTTTGGTCCGGCGGTTTCACGAGCAGGGCTTTACCCGCATACGAGCGGTGGACAAGAAACCGCTCCCCGAATGGTATCAGCACGTTCCGGGCGTGGAGAGCCTGTGTCTGGACCTAAGCTATGAAGACAATTGCCGGCGAGTCTGTGAAGGTGCGGTGGAAGTGTATAACCTCGCGGCGGATATGGGTGGCATGGGATTCATAGAGCAATTTCGGATCGAGTGCTTGCGCAGCATCCTGATTAATACGCACATGATCGAGTCGGCATATCGGGCCGGTGCACAGCGATACTTCTTCTCATCGTCTGCGTGTGCCTACAACACAGAGCTGCAAAAAGACCCCACAGCTCAAGCACTGAAAGAATCGGACGCCTACCCGGCAATGGCGGAACGTGGCTACGGCTGGGAAAAACTTATGTCCGAGATGTTCTGCCAGGAGTACTGGGTGGAGCGCGGACTTAAAACCTTCATCGCGCGTTTCCATAATGTGTACGGTCCGTGGGGCACGTGGGACGGCGGGCGTGAGAAGGCTCCGGCGGCGATTTGCCGCAAGGTCATCGAGGCTAATGATACCGGTGTGAAAGAAATCACGATTTGGGGAGACGGCACCCAGACCCGCAGTTTCATGTACATAGATGATTGTGTCCAGGGCATTGACATGATTATGCACTGTGAGCAGCTGATTGCCACCCCCATCAACTTAGGTTCCAATCAGATGGTCTCTATCAATGAGCTCGTTTCACTCGTTGAAAACATCGGAGGTGTAAAACTGAGACGCAAGTATGATCCCGATGCTCCGAAGGGTGTGGGCGGTCGAAATAGCGACAACACATTTATTAAAAAGGTCCTGGATTGGGAGCCAAGCACGCCGTTGAATGATGGGTTAAAAGCCACGTATAAATGGATAGAGCAGCAGTATAAGGACCGCAAGGCCGGCAAACGCACGGTAAGCTGACTGTTGGTATCTTGGCGCGTCAGATAAAAAATAAATGTGGACAGGTGAGTTCGATGCGAAAAACTCAGATCACAAATGTTATCGGGAGCGTTCCTTATCGAATCGCCTTGGCCGGCGGGTGGATAGATCAGCCTTTTGTCTCCAAACTAAATCCATCTGCGCCCGGTTCGATGGTGGTTGTGTGTGTCGAGCCGCAGTACCGGTTTATGGACCGGGCCGGCATCTGCAGCAGCACACGCCAAATCGCTCTGAGGCTCTGGAAGGGGGTTCTGCCGGAAGGGGACCCAGCAGAGTTGGTTCGCCAGCTCTACACCGCGGAGAATGAAGGCAAAGCCGAACCATCAGGCTCTCAGGACATGATAGGTCTGGTATATCCTGGTGTGAATCGTCTGGATTACGACTTCAACTATCACGGCGGGATTTTCCCGGCACATATCGAGTCCAATAATGACCTTGAGGTAGCTTCGTGGCTGGAGAAGGTGATTCACGTGATTCCGGTGGCGCAGCGGCCGCAAGGCTATAATCCGCTGGGTCGGAAGAATCTGTCGCCGGAATGGATTGCTCGGCTGGGGCGATCGGGCAGAGATTGTTACGAGGCTATCGTAAAGCGGGATGTTGAGGCCTTCGGTGTTTCAATGAATGAATGTATGCTTTGCTGGCAGACGATTCTGCCGGATACCGTATCGCACCCGACCGTAACCGTTGACTTGCTGGGCCTACTGAGGTTCTATCAGTCGAGATATGCCGGTGCCATGTACTCAGGCTGCGGCGGGGGGTATCTCTTTGTCGCGGCGCGCGGGCCTGTGCCGGGGGCCTTCCATATAAAAGTACGAATCAAACAGACATGAACAGCAGAATAAATTCGGTGGCTGTTACGGGGGGATTTGACGACATTCGGTCAGGGCACATCCGTTTTCTTCAGGAAGCCGGCCGGCTCGGCCGACTGAATGTTTTTCTGTGGGGCGATGCGCTCTTGCAGTCCATTTCGGGTAAGGCGCCCAAGTTTCCTCAAGAGGAACGCAGCTACTACCTTCGGGCGATTCGTTTTGTGCATTGGGTGTTGTTGGTGGAAGGGGGAGCCAACCTTAATGAATTGCCTTCGGTGAAGGGTGTGCGGCCCACAATTTGGGTTGTACATGAGCAGGAGCACACGCCTGAGAAACAAGCTTACTGTCAAGCGAGGGGCCTGGATTACAAGGTCGTGACTGAGCAGGAACTTCAGGATTTTCCTGAGTATGCTCCTGACAGGTCAAATGATGAAAAGACCCCGCGCAAAAAAGTTGTGGTGACGGGTTGTTTTGACTGGTTTCATTCAGGTCACGTCAGGTTTCTTGAAGAGGTCTGCGAGTTGGGTGATGTGTACGTGGTGATTGGTCACGATGCGAATGTCAGGGAGCTTAAAGGGCCGGGACATCCCTTGTTCAGCGAACAGGAGAGACGGTACATGATTCAATCAATCCGGCACGTCAAGCAGGTTTTGATTTCCACCGGGCACGGCTGGCTGGACGCGGAGCCTGAAATCCTGCGCATTAAACCTGACATATATGCGGTCAACGAAGATGGAGACAAACCAATCAAGCGTGAATTCTGCCAAAAACACAGGATCGAGTACGTGGTGCTTCGACGGCTGCCGAAGGCAGGTCTTCAGATGCGAGACAGTACGATGCTTCGAGGATTTTAAAGAACAACCCCCAGGATAAACCTGGGGGTTAAATATCGTGAATTGGATGCGTGGCGTGCTCTATTTAGGGAGATGTTGACAACGCCTAATCCTTAAGGCTGCAATCCCCAAACCCATCAGCAGAGAAGTAGTTGGTTCCGGAACGGGTGCGGAGTCTGCGGGAACGGATGGGCTGGATGGGCTATTGATTCTTGGGCCGCCGGATGGAGTGCTCCAGGCTGGGACGCTGAAATCAAAGGCTGCGGGCATTGTGCCGCGGTTTGAGCCGCCACCGCCACCGGCGAAGGCACGGCCCAGCTTGAGTGGCAGGTCGAACTCGACGGGCAGAAAGAGAGCGACTATGATTTTGGGCCCGTTGAGGTGGACGGTCGTGTTAGCGGATGCCGGATCGACAACATCGCCGAGCCAGCAAGCGAACTGATAGCCTGGCTCAGGAACGGCCTTCAAGGCGACGGCGGAGTTGATTTGGAAACGGTGCAGGCCCGAAACCGGCGCTATTGTGCCGCCGCAAACAGGGCTTTGTTGGATGAGCAGTTCGGTAGCCAAAGGTTCACAGTAGGCCGGTACATAAGAGCCGGCCAAAAGGACAGCGAGTGTCAGCACGGACATTTGCCAATTTAGGAATTCTAACTTTCGAGTTTTCATGTGTTGTCTGAAGCCTCCCCCAATGTGCCGGTGAAATATAAGCCCATGCGTGGACCTGGATCACCGAGCAACAAGACAATTCAATCCGGTGTTGTAAGATTGAACCAGCAGAAACCCCCTAAAATTCATTAAACCCCCTGAGCCTATTGTTGACATTATGTTAGTGTATTTGGGTCGTGAAGTCAAGGGTTTATGCAAGGCGTAACACCTGTGGTCGGTCAGATTTCGAAGAGAATGCGCATGATGGCACTGTAAGACACGTGATTTTAGGACCAAGCTGGCTGTTAATTTAGGCGGGATGTGAAAAATTTTTCGCCCGCCGAGTAGCCTATAGTAGGCAGGAGAATGCTTCTCCCCCACGATATTCAGGATATTTCCCAGCCTGGTCGAGCAGGTGGATTCACCAATTGGTCTGCATTTTTGATGTCAGGAGCTTTCAGATTGGCGGCATCCCATCTCATAAATTGTTTGTCGGCGCGTATAGCGAGGTTTCCTGCGAGAATGGCCTCGGTTACGCGGGCGGTGAACTCGAAGTTGGCATCGGCTGCTGGTCCGCCCTTACAGGCTCTTATCCATTCGTCGTAGTGGCCGACGGAACGCGGCAGGGTTTTAGGCGGAACTGTGAATTGCTGCATCTTCGATTCGGGGAGAAGGCGTGGGTTACTGCCGGTAAAATCACAGAGGATTTTTCCCTTATCGCCGATGAATAACATGCCCTCTTTGTCGAGTTGTTGGTTATCCGTTAGCTCAAGCGGTTTGGGAGGCAATATACCACCATCATACCAATGGACAGTGACAGGCGGCATATCTTTGCGGGCGGGGAAGTGGAGGTGAACTATTGAGCTTTGGGGAAAGGTTTCACTGTTAATTTTTGGCTTTGTGCCCTCGCGAACCATATAGTACTCTTTACTTGCGCAGGTTTCGATGTTAGTGGGGGCGGTGAGTTTGAGGACGCGGAAAAGTGTGTCGAAGCTGTAGCAGCCCATATCACCGAGAGCGCCGGTGCCGAAGTCATACCAGCCGCGCCAGACGAAGGGGTGGTAGGCGTGGCTGAAGGGGCGATGAGCGGCGGGGCCGAGCCAGAGGTCCCAGTCGAGTCCTGCCGGAATGGGTTCGACCTTATCAGGTCGGCCTTGACCCTGGGGCCAGAACGGACGGTTAGACCAGTTATAGACTTCGCGGACTTGGCCGATGACACCGGACCAAATCCACTCACAAAGGACGCGTGTGGATTCGGAGGCAGAAACGCCGATGGCTACTTGGGTGGCGACTTTGGTTTGGCGGGCAACTTCGGCCATTCTGCGGGCCTGGTATATCGTTTGTGTCATCGGCTTCTGACAGTAAACGTGTTTACCTTTCTTCATGGCGGCTATCGAAATAACGGCGTGGACGTGGTCGGGCGTCGCTACAACGACTGCGTCGATGTCTTTTTCGTTGTCGAGCAGCTCGCGGTAGTCGGCGTAGGCGGAGCAACCGGCATATTTATCGGAGCCGGTTTGTTTTGCGTAATAGGCATTTAAGATTCGGCGGGCAGGCTCACGGCCACAGACACAGCCGGTGAATTTGGGATCGGCATAGCCTTGGCCGATGAGTTCTCGCGCTTTGTTGGATATTTCGTTTAGTCCCCATTCGGTGTAGTCATCGCTTTCCTTGTTCACATCGCAGACGGAGACGATTTTTATGTCGGAGCGTTTGACGATTTCAAGCATGACACGTAAGCCCTGGGAGCCCGTGCCGACGTAGGCGATGTTGATTTTTTCGCTGGGGGGGATGTTGTTTGGTCCACCCAGTACGTAGCGAGGCAGGACTGAGAAGACAGTTGCAGCGGTTACGGATTTAAGAACGTCACGGCGGTGCATTTTTTTAATTTCGGTCATGGTTCAGCCTCCAGGTTAAGATTAGTATATAGAATATTATAGTATAGTTGATTTAGAAAAGGCACGGAAAAAGATTTTCGCAGCGAAAAGGAGATAGCCTAAAAAGGATTTGCTTGCGCCATCAGAAAGGCTATACTTAAACTATCAGAGAATCTTTCTAGGGCCAAATATGGCGGAACGGACGCCCAAAGTCGTTGTCATCGGCGGCACTTATGTCGATATGGCAATTAAGTGCGGGCAAATCCCCTTTGCGGGTCAGAACGTACCAGGTACGTCCCTGGCGTACACCATCACCGGCCCCGGCCCAAATCAAGCGGTCCAGGCGGGCTTGTGCGGCTGCAAAGTCCACCTCATCAGCAAGGTAGGCGACGACCCATTCAAACAAATGGCGATAAAAAGCCTCGCCGATTACAATATCAACGTGGACTTCGTGTACACCGCACCCGCCAAGAACACCGGCGTTGTGGTTACTTTAGTCAACTCCGAGGGTGAAAACGCTTCTTGTCGATATACCGGCGCAAATATCTCGCTACTACCACGAGAAATAGATGCGGCTGAGGAGATTATCGCGGCGGCGGAAGTCTGCTTGATTCACGGCCGACTACCGCAGGATACGATAGTGGCTGCCCTTCGCTGCGCAGAGATCCACAATACAAAGGTGATTCTCAATCCTGCGGAACCGATAGACCAGGCCAGCCGGCAATCCGGCAGCCTGCCCGTTGAGTACTTCACAACCGACATACTGCTTGCCAATCTGGCCGAGGCAGCGTACATAGCCGAGCAGGCAGTTAACATCCGCGCCGCCAAGACGATCGGCTCCGACCTTGTCGCCCGCGGCGTAAAGCACGCCGTGATTACGGTGGGCAGACGCGGCTGCATGGTCGTCGATAGAGAGGGCGCCGACCATATCCCGGCCTTCGAGGTCAACTTAGTTGATCAGACAGGCTCGGGCGATGCGTTTGCCGGGGCACTTGCCGCATCGTGTGCGGCTGGAGACGACATCAGAAAAGCGGTTAAGTTCGCCTCGGCAGCCGGTGCTTTGGCCTGCACAAAGTTCGGCTCAATCGAGGCACTACCCACCAAGGCTGAGATCATCCAACTGCTGCAACGCGAAGACATGGACAAGCTGCCAGGTCGATAAGTGCTACCATTGACCGACGACAGAAGACACGAAGAAATAAAAAAACAAAAATTTGTCGATTCTCACATCTCGCCGTCACACTGAGTCCGGTCCAGGTCAAGGTAAGAACTTTCGATACTGCCATCAAATAAAACCCACAGTAAATCCGCTGAGTGTATGGCGGGTAAAACTGCGGGCCTACATATTATCTAAATACGTCAGAGATAAAGAAAAGGCCCCGCCGAGGAGGGATTCGGCGTGGCCTTTTTCGTGAAAGTAATCGTAAGTCAGCTACCTTGTGGTTTTCGGACTAGGTTTGGGTGTCGGCTTTGGTGTTGGAACGGGCTTGGGTTCAGGAATCGGAACCGGCTTGGGCAAGGGTTTGATTATTCTGGGTGCAATGCGAATAATCTTCTGAGCCTGGGCCGGCTGAGCACCACAGATTTTTTCGATGTGGCAGTCGAGCAGGTAGTATCCCGGCTTGACGGGGATGTACTTGGCGATGACAGGGATGACATCAAGTGATTTGGCGGTTTCATTAGTAACCTGATCAGGCTCGGTAATGGTTTTTACCAGGGGGCCTTTTATCAGGATGTTGGCGACCGAGATAATCCTTGTGCTATGGCCCGGCACGGTCGGACCATCGAACAACGGCAGGCGGAATTCTTTAGGCTCTACATCCGCTGTCTGATCTGCTTCAAGGGCCGGCTCAGCGACCGGACTTGGGCCAAGGCGGGTCAGCGTGGCGTAGCCGATGACTATGGGCTTGGGCGGCACTACCGTTACTTTGACGGCGGTGTCATCCAGCATGGCCAGCTCAACGTCTTCGGCCAACACAGTCACAGCCGGCTCGGCCTCCACCGGACAGATTCCGAGCGAAACGGAATTGGGACTGTTGTTAAATAGTTTCACCGCCAAGTGCAGGACTTCGCCGGTGCGGTAGGCGTTTCTGTTGGTGTCAATCTCAATGCGGAAATCGTTTGATATGACCGGCGGAACAATTCCATCCGAATCAGTCGTGGCGGCACGTGTCCCCAGAGCCAAAAAAGTCAGGATTACCACCGGTAGTCCAATTAGAGTTAGCTTTGCCAGTAATCTTTGCATGTTGGTTCTCCTTAAAAAGTTACACTAAATCATTAACACACTTTCCTTTAATTACCAACATACTGTGCCGCAAGGTGTATCAAGTATAACGGTTTTTGTGGGAGATTCTCATGGTACAGGGCCGGTGGAAAATCAAAATGCAAATATGACCAGATAAGTTACGAGCGTTCAGGGCGAATAACTGTACAAAAGGCGGGTGGTTCGTTATAATAGTAGTTATCAGGCTCACACTACACCGTTCCTTGGAGGTCCAGCATGGGAAAGGGTCTTACCTTTTTAAGTATCCCGCTGATTGTCTGTAGTAGTTGGTCTGCAGCTTTTGCGGGGCGAGTGATTCATGTTGATGCAACCGCAACGGGCGCCAATGATGGTTCATCCTGGGTGAATGCGTACAGATACCTACAAGATGCACTGGCTGACGCGAATTCGGCGGATAAGCCTGTGGAGATTCGTGTTGCACAAGGTGTTTATAAGCCGGACCAAGGGGCGAATGTTACATCAAAGGACCTCAGCGCAACATTTCAATTGATTAACAGCGTGACACTTAGAGGTGGTTACGCAGGCCTGGCATGGCCAGACCCTAATATCCGAGATGCCGAGAAGTACGAAACGATTCTGAGCGGCGACCTATCCGGCGATGATGTTGATGTAAACGACCCTTCTGAGTTGTTGGCGCTTATAGTAGCCCTCGATAACAGCCGCACGGTTGTAACCGGCAGCGGCACGGACAGGACGGCCGTTCTCGATGGCTTTACGATTTCAGGCGGCCAAGGGTATGTCCCGACTGTTCCTACCGAAGGCTATTACGGTGGTGCAGGGATGCGTAATGTACACGGCAGCCCTGCTGTGGTGGACTGCAGATTCACCAGGAACGCTTCTCGCATGGGAGGTGGGGGGATGCTGAACTGCTCAGGAAGTGAACCTTCTGTGGTCAACTGCAGATTCGGCGAAAACTACGCATACTGGGGGGGCGGCATGGGCAATGTGGACAGTAATGCAGTGATTTGCAACTGTACATTCAAGGCCAACGTGAATGGTGGAATGTATAATATGTACAGTAGTCCGGTGGTGAGCGATTGCACGTTTGAGGGCAACAGCAGTAACAGTGGCGGTGGGATGCGCAATGATTACGGCCAGCCGGTGGTGACCAACTGTAGATTCATTGGTAATATCGCGTTAGTTGGCGGGGGTATGTGCAATAACGGTAACATTAACCTGACAGTAACTGGTTGTGTATTCCGCGGCAATGTGGTGAGCCATGGGGGCGGCGGCGTATCCAACGGGGACAGAAATAAGTCAACGTTTACTAATTGTGTTTTTAGTGAGAATAGGGCGTGGGAGGGTGGCGGGATGTACAACGTGCGGAGTTCCTATAGTCGTGTGACGCTGACAGGTTGCACTTTTAGTGATAATTCGGTGCAAGACTATGGCGGTGGGATTTACCTTAGCAGCAACGCAATACTGCTTGGCTGCTCGTTTCGTGGTAACCTCGCATCGGAGGGTGCCGGGGCATACTATTATTATAATACATGCGTCTTCGCAGAGTGTGTATTCAGCGGCAATTATGCAAAGCAATATGGCGGAGGCGTATGTGTTCGGAATAAGAGGACCACGCTTACAAGGTGCACCTTCAGCGGTAATATGGCACAGGTAGATGGCGGCGCTATCGCTGCTTATGATGACGGGGTGGTTGGCGGCGACGGTTGTATTGTCTGGGGCAATTTTCCGCGAGAGATATACTTCGAAGTTGAGAGGCCGACACTAACCTACAGCGATGTTCGCGGCGGCTGGCAAGACGAGGGAGATATTGGCGCCGACCCGTGCTTTGCCGAGCCGGGATACTGGGACCCAAATGGAACACCGGGAGACGCGAATGACGATTTTTGGATTGATGGAGATTATCATTTGAAGTCGCAGGCGGGCAGGTGGGAGCCGAAAAACCGAAGCTGGGTAAAAGACGATGTTACAAGTTCATGTATTGACGCCGGAAATCCGATGTCGCCGATTGGTCTTGAGCCATTTCCAAATGGCGGCAGAATCAATATGGGCGCCTACGGAGGAACAGCGGTGGCAAGTAAATCGTATTTCGGTGAGCCGATTTGCGAAACTATTGTCGCGGGAGACATAAACGGCGACTGCAAGGTGAACTTGCTGGACCTTGCGATATTAGCTGAGAACTGGGCAAGTGACGCAGGAGCTATAGAACCTTTCGAGATAATGCTTGGTAATGGGGCGAAATGGTCACCGCAGTACGAGGGCTATGACCCGTATCTGCCGGGTTATCATGTCGTTGGGGATATAGCATCGGTCACGCTAAAAGCAAAAACCGAGAAGGTTCCGGATTCACTTATTCTGGCAATCCAGACGTCGCCGGGTATGCCGCCTATGCTCGAAGGTTTTACGTTTACTTCGGCCTGTCTGATGTTGAAAGGTGGGCCATTCAATGGTGTTGAACTGGAGCTTTTCGAAAGGCCCGATCCGTCTGCCCAATGGCAGGCGAAAGGGAAGGTTCGGACCGATGAATATTTCATTTTCAAGGTGGTTGGCAGTGAAGTCCGTATTACTTTTTTGCCAAAGGCCATAGGATTGATGAAAGAGCAGTGCAATGTATCGTGGATCGATTGGTACAGGAGATGACGTCGATGAAATTGGGAGGTGTGCAGCACACAGATTACCCAATAGAAGATCAGTAACAGATACGAATAGGAAAAGGATATGAAAAAGTATGTTTTATTATCAGTTCTCTGTGCAGCTATCGCCGGTACGGCAATGGCTATACCCAACCCTTCCGCCACGTATTGCATATCGTTGGGCTATAAATACGAAAACAGGACGGACGCGGATGGGGGCCAGTACGGGGTGTGCATTTTTCCCGATGGCAGCGAATGTGAGGCGTGGGCTTTCTATCGCAAATGCAATTTCCCACAGACCTGTGGCGACTGCAATTGCACATGGCCCTGTCCTACACGCATAATCTATGTGGACGATGATGCCAACGGGAATAATAACGGTTCAAGCTGGATGAATGCGTATAGGTATCTGCAGGACGCCCTCGCCGATGCCAACTCTGCACAGAAACCCGTCGAGATCCGCGTCGCTCAAGGAACCTACAAACCCGATCAGGGTACGAGTCAAACACCAAGCGACCGTGAGGCGACATTTCACCTCATCAATGGAGTCACCCTCAAGGGCGGCTACGCAGGTTTTGGGGGGCCGGACCCGAACGTTAGGAACGTTGACAAATACCAGACCATTCTCAGTGGCGACCTCGCTAGCAATGATGTTCGGCTTGACAATTTGGAATGGCAGACTGCTTTCGATTTCCTTGCCCACCCCAGCCGGTCCGACAATAGCTACACCGTCGTAACCGCCATCGGCATAGACAGCACAGCCTCCCTCGACGGTTTTGCGATAACTGCTGGTCATGCTGACACCTGCAGCGCAGAACCTAACGACTGCAATAACGAGCCTAATAATCCCAAAAATAATGGCGCTGGTATGTACATCCACGCCGGGTGCCCCACATTGATTGACTGTGCTTTCTATAGAAACGCTGCACGGGTAGTAGAATGTAGCGGTGCTGGCGGCGGTGCTATCTTCGCCTCCAATAGCAACCCAACTTTACGAAATTGCATATTCACAGAAAACATCGTCTTTGGCGGTAACTGGGCAAGTCATGGCGGCGGCATCCACAACATCAACAGCAATCCCACACTAACCAATTGTCTATTCAAGAACAATATTGCCATGGGTTACGACAGTGAGTACTACGGTGGTGCGATATGTAACAGAAACAGCAGTCCCAAGCTTACAGAGTGTTCTTTCATCGGCAATCTGGCGGACTGGGGCGGCGCGATAGCCAATGACTCGAGCAGCATAGTAACCTTAGCCGGTTGCATTTTCACAGGCAACCATGCAAACGATGATGGCGGAGCGATATCCTCTACAGCCAACGGTATGAATCTCGTCAATTGCACTTTCGAGGACAATGCCGCCAAGTCTTTTGGTGGCGGGACTTCATTTTCAGGTTGCGCAATGATTACCAACTGCATATTCAGCCGCAACAAGTCGCTCACAGGCGGCGGGATATGCACATGGTTCCGAACTAAAGCCACTCTGATGAATTGTACGTTCAGAGGTAACACAGCCAACGATGGCGGCGGAATATACAACGGCGGCGCGTGGTATGACGATCCGAATAACGCTGTAGTGCTGACGGATTGCTCCTTCACCGGCAACTCTGGCTACTGGGGCGGCGGTATCTACAACGCCTGGAATACCAACTCTGCCGTTACAGGCTGTGTCTTTGAAGGTAACCGCGCGGCCGCTGCCGGCGGGGGAATTTATTACTGTGGCTGTGTGCAAACGCTGACTAACAGCGTGTTCACAGGTAACACGGCCCAGAATGGAAACGCACTCGCTCTTAAAGCCTGTGGGCAGACGCAGCCCAGCGACGTGCAGGCAATCAATTGTGTCATCTGGGATAGCACCGCAGCTATATTCAATTCAGATGGCTCAACGGTTGTTATCACGTATAGTAACGTCCAGGGTGGCTCGCCAGGCAAAGGGAATATTGATACCGACCCATGCTTCGCCCGCCTTGGCTATTGGGACTCAAATGGAACACCGAATGATACGAGTGACGACTTCTGGGTTAACGGCGATTATCACTTGAAATCACAGGCCGGCAGATGGGATCCAAAAGCGCAGACCTGGGTAAAAGACGCTGTTACAAGTCCATGTATTGACGCAGGCGATCCGATGTCGCCGATTGGTCTTGAGCCGTTTCCAAACGGCGGGCGTATCAACATGGGTGCCTACGGCGGTACGACTGAGGCGAGTAAGTCGTATTTCGGCGGGCAGGTATGTGAGACGATTATGGCCGGAGACATTAACGGAGATTGCAAAGTGGACTTCCAGGACCTTGAGATTATGGCGGAGAACTGGCTCAATAACCAGCTACCCCATAGTAACAAGCCGCCCAATGTGAGCATTCGCGAGCCAAAGGCTGGGGCCACTATTGGCGTGTATCATCAGGATAATCCCATAGAAATCATTGCGGATGCCGATGATGCCGATGGACGGGTCGTCAAGGTGGAGTTTTATGTTACGGGACCGGCGGGTTTTCCAGCAGGAAGCATGAGGATCGGTGAGGATACTTATGGTTTCGATGGCTGGCAGGTCGCCTGGATTTGGTGGGGTGATTGGGGTCACTATCCGGAAGGCAGTTATTCGCTTACGGCCACGGCAACCGATGACGACGGTGCGCAGACAAGTTCACCCTCTGTGCAGATAAACATTCACGGGCCGAAGTAGTAGTCATAGTTCGTTACTCGTGGCAAAGGCTCAAGGAGGCGCTGGACGCCTGCTTTTGGATTCGGAAGGACTTGTGCGGAGGAGCTTATCATGCCGGCAGGCAGGTGCTAAAGGCCCGAAGTTTGAGCATTTTTCGCTTGAAATTTCCTTATGGAAGGAGTATAATACTACGGTTACTTGAGAACAATCGAGCTGCATTGTTGCGTCCACGCGGCCGGTCGTAATGAGGCATTTCACGTCTGAGTAAGAGCACATCGGCCGCAGGCATAGTGATAAGGAGGAGAACGGATGAAACAGTTAGTCAGAATTCTGGTAGTACTGGTCGTATTCTCACTGCCGACATATCTACTCGCTGGGATACACAGCTTCCCGTCGAATGACTCCACCGTCGTCGGCTCGGTGGGGATCATAAACGCCGATGAGATAGGGTATTTCTGGAGTGTCAATCGTGGCGACATGGTGGGCGAGTCCTTCTTCGACGCGCTGCCCTCGGTGAGCCGGGCCATCTTCGACTTTGCCGTGCCGACCAATGTCCTCAGCAGTATGCCCGTTGATTGGGACGTGCTGGTCAATGGCGTCGGGGTAGGCAACTTCTCGGTACTCGTTGGATTCACCGGCCCAATGCACCTGGATCTCAGCTTCTCTCCTATCGGCAACATCGGCGGGCAGTATCAGATAACCTTCGATGTTACCAACGAGATTGCCCCTGGTATGGGCTCGCACACTCTGGCGTACGCCGGCAATTACCCTCACTCGGTGGAGCTCATGGGGCAGGTGATTCCGGCCCCGGGTGCGGTCCTGCTGGGAGGCATCGGTGCGGGCCTTGTTAATTGGCTTCGCAGGCGCAGAACACTGTAATTCGTCAGAATGGGCTTCCGCCTTTGTAGCCGACTACGGCGGAGTAGGCAAAACCCATCCTATAAGACCACAAGAATTCTAAGGGCTGCAAGTTTAAAACTTGCAGCCCTTTTTATTCGTTGTTTGCCAAAACTACAAAGCTGGATTCCTGCTTGCGCAGGAATAACAACCATCCGTTCAACTATGAAGGCGTATCATAGTTTTACGGCAAAGAGGAGCCGTTATTGAGCCAGCCGGCGGCCATGATTGCAAGGTCAATGAAGTTGACGGTACAATCGCCGTTCAGATCGCCGCGTAAATCCAGCCCGGCGGGGTTAATACACCTCAGCGGGCACAATTGGATGCTGTCAATATAGATGGCATCGCGGTCTTTATCCGCCTGTGTGGATTTTGTTCCGGAACCCACACCAATAGTGAGCTTCTTAACCTTGGCCAAATTGACTCCTGCGCTGGAGAACTGTGCAAGGTCGATGTCCCACCCCTGCCAGTACCGCGTCTGGACTGCGTAAATGTAGGGGTGTGTAGCAGTGGCAGTATTGCCGGAGGCATCCACAAGCTTTATGTACATCGACTGCTCAGTGTTATCATCTTGCCCACGGAAAGCCAGCGACAGCGAACTGACGCGGCTTAAGGTCCAATCCTGGGGGGTATCAAAGGTGCGAGTCGTCTCGGTAATGAAAGGCTCATACTGGTTCTGGTACTCAAAGCGCATTGCCTTGGCGCCTTGGTAAACATTATCTGTTTGAAGGAATACATACTTGAAGTCGCCTGGAATGTTGTGAGGCCACTTTGCTGAAATCTGGGTGTCGTCAGCGTAGCTCTCGAAATTATCAACAACCAGGCAGCCGGTAGTAAAAGTCCAGAGGTGGCCTTTTACAATGCCTGCCGGCCCGACCTCATCTACGCGCCACTGGTAAGTCTGGCCAAATTCAAGTAATCCCGGCTTGTAAGTCTTGCTGCCCGGAGGGAGAACGACCTGCTGCATATTGCCTTGCTTGCCGAACCACAACTGTCGGGATGTGGCAAAAGCGGCCTCGACCCAGCTAAGGTCTGAGTTTACTGAGACACCCTGGGCACCGTCCGGCGGATTCGGATTGACCGCTGCGGGGCCATCGGAGACCGAAAAGACGCTGTCGAATGTAGTATGGTATCCGGGCGGCGCAGGTTCTTGATTCTGTGCAAAAATCCCGCTCAAACCGTTTGTAAACACTGCATCATTCACGGCCGGATCTTCCCAGGAGTCGTTGCCGCTTGTATCGACCATAGTTGACGTCTTGGCCACCAATGGGCCACCTTTATACTCGTAGAGACTGCCGGTGACATAGACAGGCCCTGAACCGACTACATCCAATTCGGCGTAATAGCTTCTGGCATGATTAAGGCCTGGCACTACAACCTCAAAACTGCTCCTCATAATGTTCTCAAGGTTCACGACCTTTTCAATTTCGATTATGAGGTTAGCGGGGCCATTTTCCCAGTTTATGTGCATGACATAGGCGGAGGCAATTAGGCCGGGGTATCCGCTGATTTGACCGTTGTCAATGAAGTATGAGGCTCTGGCGCCAAGTCCGTGATGGTTGTGAGAGGCGTCACCAGTGACGTTTACCACGGCGCCGAGCCGCACATCGGTGAATTTCTCGGTAGTGCCAAAGCCCATGCCGAAAGCCGAGCCGCCAACCGCCAACGAACTGGTTTCATCCATAGAAAGATAGGAGTTGGCGTCTGGTACAGGTTTAATAGTTTGAGTGAATGTGCCGGTCAGTTGCGGCCAGCAGTAGAACTGCCAGGTTGAAAGGTCGAACTTGCCGGCATTGAAGGACTCTGACCAATTGGCGTGCAAGGTGGCGCCGGAAAGCATGATTACCGCCAGTGCCGCTGCGACTGCTGTAACTTTCTTTTTCATTTAGTGTCTCCTCTCAAAAAATTTCAATACTTCAACTCTTTTTGGTAGATATAAATAGAACCTGGGTGAGCAGATGAACTTCTGCAAAAGATAGTTGCATTACGAACCCTCCTCTAATTGCTCAATGCAAACAATAACTATAACTATTGTACATGCTCTGCTGTGAGCAATCAAGCGGGAAATTCAATAAATTGGTGGAAAATTAGCGCAGCAGCAGAATATGCTAATGACTCTGCGACATACTAAACCCGCAATAATAAATTGCGGGGGCTAAATACGTCGCAATGACTCGGCGGCTTTATCGCGATTGTAAATAGGTCAGCGGAGGTTTTACTGTTTGGTAAGCGTCCAGAGCCGACCGTCACTTTGGGAATCCAATGCAGTTGGTCTTGTTGTGTTTCCGGGTGCACTTGCGGCAAGAGTCAACTTCTTACCATCCAGCTTATAGATACCCACCGAAATCTTTCCGACGAGCGATTCATCGGAACATTCCTGAATTATGAAATCGGCACGTTTGGGACTCTCTTCGGGACTTATGAGAATAGAACCTTTGTACCACTCCTGGTTGGTAGGGCCGGTTACTTCCAGGCGGTTGCCGGCGAATTTGAAAGTCCATTTACTCTGCTGGTCGGCTGCTTCGGGGCCGATCCATGTTCCCTCGACCTCTGTAGCTTTACTTTGTGCCTTTGGTGCTGGCAGGGCTTGGGGTTTCTCCGTAGTTGTCCCTGCGGGTTTCTCTTTCGGTTTAGCTGCAGGCTTAGCTTGAGGTTTTGCTGTTGTCGTCGCTGCCGGTTTCTCAGCAGGCAGTGTCTTCTTTTCACAGCCGGCAAATAGAATCGATACTACCAGTAATAAACAGACTGTAAGAGCTGTGCGTTGATTTTGTTTTTTGGTCATAATCCTTTTCCTTTCATTAACTTCCATGTATTGTCCGCCTCGCCGGTCAGGCTTGGCGGGAGCTTTCTGGTTAAACAGGTTACCAAGTTTTGTCGAGTAGTGCAAGACAACAATATGTGTCAAAAAGGTCATCTTACTGGGCTTTGCCAAGCTTGAGGTGCTTGTCGAAGAAGTCATCGACGAGCTTGTCGATTTGTGGGTCTTTGAATCCGCCGTGGCCGCCGCCTTTAACGATATGAAGTGTAGCGGAGACGCCTGCTTTTTTGAGGGCGTCATATAGCAGCTCGCTTTGGTTGTGAGGCACAAGCGGATCGGAGTCGCCGTGGACAATCAGAAAAGGCGGGTCGTTTTTGTTGATATAACTTATCGGATTTACACGTTTACAAGCGTCATGGTTTTCGAGGATAGGCCCGCCGATGAGTTTTGATTCGGGCGAGTCAGGAGCGGTGTGATTCATTGTGCTGGGGAAGTCGGCGATCTTGAGAAAATCCGTCGGGCCAAAGAAGTCGCAGACCGCCTGGACCTTGCTCGAGACGCGGAGGCTGGGGCCCTTATCGAAGTCGTTCACATCGCCAGCTGTACCCAATAGTGCCACAAGATGCCCTCCTGCAGATGCGCCCCACGCGCCGAAGCGGTTGGGGTCAATGCTGTATTTGTCGGCGTTGGCGCGAAGGTAACGAACGGCGGCTTTGCAGTCCTGTAGCTGGGCGGGAAAGATTGCGTGCTGACTGAGTCTATAATTGATACTCGCGACGGCATAGCCCTCGCGGACGAAGCGGACGGCAGGACAGTTTTCCTTGCTGCCCCCTTGCCAGGCGCCGCCGTGGACCCAGATAATCAAAGGCAGCGGCTTATTCGGCTCAGGCCGATCACCGGGCAGGTACAGGTCGAGCTTGTTGCGTTCGTGGCCGGCGGGCACGTATTCGAGGTCCCGTAAAATGCGCATACGGCCTTCGCCCAGAGTAGCCAGAGCCGTGGATGCGACGATCAGAAGTATTACAGATTCAAGCGACCATGCGTGTTGCCAACTGAGTTCACGTCCGTATTTTCTTCTATACATAAATTTTCCTCAACTATCTGTTGATAATACGGAATCGGTTATAAGTTCAACCGCTCATAAATTTCCCTCCGGTGGCCGATCTTAATGATCAGCACCGTGAGCCTGTCGTTTTCGACCTGGTATAATATCCGATAACCTCCACTGCGCAGGCTATAAATTCTCTCATCTGCGCGCAAAAGTTTACTGCCGGCTGGATGTGGATCAGCGGCAAGCGATTCAATCCGCCCTATCAATTGGCGCTGAATCTTCTTTGACTGGGCTGCGATGAATTTTTGAGCTGCGTTTTTTAATTCAACTGTGTACATCCCTGTATGAAGTTAGAGCCCGAGCTGCTTTTTGAAATCTCCAAGACTCACGCTGCCAAGCTCTTTTAGGGCCTCCAAAGCTTCCTCAAGATCAAATCTGTCCTCAAGTGCTTGAAGTATTTCCACATCCTTGCTGGGAACCAACGCGAAGGCAACCTTGCCGTTTTTCTTTATGAGTATGGTTTCACCAGTAAAAATAACCCGGTTGGCAAGGTCCGAAAATTCATGCCTGGCTTGTGTCATGCTTACTGTGGTCATCTGCTTTACCTCCTGTGATACCCAACCTATTTATCATCACCTCAAAGGATATAATAAATGTTTGACTCTACGGAGGGTATTATACCTAACCTACTAATTGCCTAATCTGCTAATAGTATCGCATATCAAGGCCACATGTTCAAGCAAAATCTTACAATTTTTCAAATATTTTTAATAGTTATAATATTTTGAACTTTTTAAGTTCCAGATAGTTCATTATTCTACGTCGTATTACTTTTCTGTTTCCACAACTATCAAAAATATTTGTAATAAAATGAACAATTTGTTTGACTAAGTTCTATATATGGTTAATATTATTATATTGTTTTGTTTATATACAACTAACCACTATGCAAAATACGACTTCCGGTAAGACGTCACGTTGTACGCCGAGGGGGCCGGAGGCTACCCGGAGGAAGAAATTTAGAATTGAGAAATCAAGCAACGAACCACAAAGCAATAGTGACGGAGTCGGTGGGGTGTGAAGAAGCAAATAGAACAAGAAATGTCGCAAGAGTGGTTGGAAGTACACAGACAGACCCAGGAAGAGCTTAGCTCGCTGCGGGAACGCGTAGGTTTACTTTCGGGGACCGATAGGGTGCTGATGACGATGTATCTAGACAGGGGCGCCAGCTATCGGCAGTTGTCGGAACTGTTGGGGATAAGTGAGACAAGCGTTGCCCGGCGGATTAGAAGACTTACACGGCGACTCATTGACGACCGATACATATCCTGCATGCGGAACCGTGAGAAACTGACAAGTCTGCAACTACGAATCGTAAAGTACTTTCTGGTGCGGGGTCTGCCAATGAAGCAGATCGCGAAAAGGCTTGACGTAAGCTATTACATTGTTCGCAAGAATATGCAGGAATCCCTCAAACTATCTCTCGACCCGGCTCAAGACGGGACAGCCACAAAATGAGTTATGAGTTTATAGTTTTGAGTTAAAGGAACTCTAACGAAAAGCCAGCCGTGCCAGAGACGGCACGTCTCGGCAGGCTCATCACTCAGCACTCAACATTTGTTGGAGGACGATAATGGCGACATATAGTGTCTGTAAACGCTTTGAGTGGAAAGGTGAGATGACCGATAGGGTTATCATGGTGTGCCGGATGTTTGGCTTAACAGCGGAGGGCCTATCTAATCGGGCGGCAACGCACCAATGTCGGCTCCAGATTAACGATGGTGACGTTGTCTATATCACAGGACCATCCGGTGCGGGTAAGAGCGTTCTGCTGAGGGAGCTGGAGCAGGCTGTTGCCGTCGGGGACAGGATTAACCTTGCGAGTGTGGAGCTATCAAGGGATAACGCGATGATAGATTGCATTGATGGAGATGTTCTCAGTGCGATGCGAACTCTCAGCGTCGCCGGTCTAAATGATGTGTTTTGCATTTTGAATCGGCCTGCTAATTTGAGCGACGGGCAAAAATACCGATTCCGGTTAGCAGCGGCGTTGGCGGCGAAAAAGAAGTTTGTATTTGCCGATGAATTTTGTTCTGAGCTTGACCGCCTTACCGCTGCGGTTGTTTCGTACAACATACACAAGTTTGCCAAGAAAACGTGCACGACCTTTGTTTTGGCATCGAGCCATGACGATATACTGCTCGATTTGGCGCCGGATGTCTTAGTGGTTAAGAATTTCACGGGGCCGGCAGAGATCATCTACAAGCATCACGTGTGACTCAGAATATCTGCATGGACTTCCGCCTTCGCAGCCGACTACGGCGGAGTAGGCAAAGCCCATCCGACTATGGTGGATGCAGAGGATTTGGCAGATGGAAGGTTGTAGTATCTGTAAGAAGTTAGTGGTTGTGCCGGGGGCTATGGATGATTACCGGCGGCTTGCTTGTTATCATTATCGCGGCGGGGAGGTGAGGGGGCCTGCCGCAATATTTGTTCTGCGACCGGCTGTTGCACTCGGTACATTTGGGACACAGCCGGTCGGTGTTATCGTCTATACCAAGCCCGTAGGCGGCTGTGAGCTTCGCAATGTTGCAACCGGCAACTTCTTCGCGGGTTTTGATAGAAACACGGTGCTGGGACTGCTTAATAAGAACGTCCTCTGTATCAGCAGGGTGATTATCGAGCCGAGGCTGCGCGGGCTGGGGCTGGCGGCAAGGCTTGTACACGAGACGATGCCAAAGATGAATGTGCCGATTGTCGAGGCTCTGGCGGTGATGGGGCTGGTGAATCCCTTTTTTGAAAAGGCGGGTATGAAAGCTTACCAGGGGCCGCCTGTGGGACGATGTGCGGAGCTTATCGAGGCATTGAGCGTGGTGGGTATAGAACAAAGCGAGCTGGTGGACGCGGAGCTTGTGCAGCAAAAGTTGGATGCGATTCGTTGGCCAGCAGCGGACTTCATCGAGGGCCGGATCAAGCGGTTCCTACAAAGCTACGGCAAACGGCGAGATATGCCAGCAGAGATCGGACGTACAAAATTCGTCCTCAGCAAGCTCACAGACAGACCAGTGTATTATATTTGGTTCAATCCGAAGCGGGAATTAAGAATATAGAATTGAAAGTTAAGAATGGGTAATTCTATACAATCTTTCGCAATCGATCGGCTTCTGCCGCATCCGGGGAATCCGAATCGGATGAGTGCAGCAACTTTCAGCAAGCTCGCGCGCAATATTCAACGGACCGGCAGATATGAGCCTTTGGTGGTTCGGCCTCATCCCGGACGCGAGGGTTACTTCCAGATAATCAACGGCCATCACCGACGGGAGGCTCTTAAAAAGCTCGGTTATGAAACTGTCGATGCGGTGGTTTGGGATATCGATGACGAGCAGGCGGAGATTCTGCTGGCGACACTGAATCGGCTGTCCGGCAGCGATATGTTAGACAAAAAGCTGGCCTTACTGAGGAACCTGGCAGAGCGGATGCAACCGAAAGAGCTTGCGAAGCTTTTGCCTCAGACTGCCAAGCAGATTGAACGACTGACGAACCTGACATTGCCTGTAGCCCCGGCGGATGTGAATTCTTCGGCTTTTGCAGCGCCAATGGTGTTTTTTGTAAATGAGGCTCAGAAGAAGGTGATTGAAGATGCGCTGGCACGTGCCCAGGAAACCGTGCAGGCGCAGACAAGGGCAAACCAACGGGCGGCGGCGCTTTCAGCAATCGCGGAACGTTTTCTCGGAGCGGACAATCCGGCATGAGTGAAACAAAAAACCAAAAACAGTTTTATCTGAAGATACCCTATGAGATTTTGAATCTGACTGGGATTGGCCTTTGCGAAAAGGTTCTGTTGGCACACATTTATAGCTTCGGTGCCAAAGGCTGCTGGCAGAGCAATAAAACCCTCGCAGAGATATTTATGACCTCAGAGCGAAGTATCCGCAGGTGGTTAGTGGCCATAAAAGCTTTCCTACTTGTGAAGAATCCTAAAGGTTACTACCGCACCGTATGGGCGAGGTCGCACCCGGAAGTGACAAGCCCAGGACATGCTGAGTGGGACAATACCGACAAACCATATCCACTCCCCTTGGCCAAAAATGGCCGACATGTCGGCCAAAAACGGTCGTCCGAGTCGGCCAAAAATGGTTTTCGATATGGCCAAATTTGTCCTAGTACCTCGTGACATTTAATTTTAGCGATGGTCGTTCATTGGCCGATCTATCCATCAAAAGGATGTTTTTTTGATGGAGAATCGCCATGAAAAAGTTCATTGTAAGGTTGGCCGCCGAAGAACGC
>Ga0315274_10001165_pt1 | contig 40891 bp, 32 predicted proteins | sample YL17G02_20_MG_FD_203700 | JGI IMG/M metagenome (GOLD analysis project Ga0315274, IMG submission 203700) | Sediment microbial communities from Yellowstone Lake, YNP, Wyoming, USA - YL17G02_20 | ecosystem: Environmental > Aquatic > Freshwater > Lake > Sediment | place: USA: Wyoming | collected...
TTGCCGTTCGATTCAAGGTGCCAGGCGGCAACTTCCGCGCCGGCGACCGGCTCGCCGGACTGCGCTTCCAGGACGAACCCTTCGACCTGGCCGTTGCGCGAGCGGACCACGAGCGCCAGGTCGCTCACCCAAACGTCCGTGAACGTGACCTGGTTGTCCTTCTCGCCAAACGCCGGATCGGAACTTGCCAGGAGAAAGTAGAAACCGGGTTTGAGCGAGTCCGGTGCGGGCAAACGCTCGACGCGGTCTTTGTAGTCAGTCGTAGGCGGGAGCTGGGCCGACCATTCCCAGGTCGGTTTCCTGGCCAGCAGTTCTTTGCGTTCCTCGTCGTTGAGGTTTTCCGGCCGGCTATGCTTGCGATCGAGGAAAACGTCCCAATCAAAGGCGATCGCGCGGAAGCAGACATTGGTCACATTGCGGTAGCGCACCTGGACCTGCGGCCACGGGGTATTCCACACGCGTTCGGTGCTAATGGTGACTGACTTGCTCTCGAGCTGTGTGATGAGGTTGCGGCACAGCTTGCCCCCGGGACTGTCCGGGAAGACTCTCGCCCCACGCTCCGCGAGCCGATGGGCTTCAACCAGGTCCCCCTCCTGCTGAACCAGTCGGGCCCAGTGGCTCAGCGCCAGGGCGGACACCTCGTAATCGGCCCACCGGTCCACGTAGGCCTTGAGCGCGGCCTTGTAGCGCGCGTTCTTCGACTCGCCGAAGGCGGTGTTGTACGCATAAGCCAACCGGGCGAGGTCCACGTCGGCAAAGGCCAGGGGATTCTGGTCGGCGCGGTGGAAGCCGAGTAACTCGCCGTACAAATGAAGCGCTTTGACAATCGGGGAATCGGCGAACTCCTTGGCAGCGAGCGTTTGTTGCCACGGCCTGAATTTCGTGACGTCATCCAAAGCCGGGCTGTCGGCGGACAACTCGAAGGCGTCTTGCGGCTTGGCAGCGGCCTGTTCGCCCGAGGTGTAGAACTTGAGCGCCTCCTGGGCGAGGAAATCGTAGAGCGTGGGGCGGTAGGCATCGGGCATGGTCCCCTTCTGGAGCAGGGCGTCGAAGGCCGCGATCGGGGTTTTCTTGAGGGTGTCGGCGTTGGCGAGCGCCTTTTGGAAGTGCCGGTCGATTTCGGCAAAGAGGCGCGGCAGGTCCCACGTGGTGAAATCTTTGCCTGGTGCCTGGGCGGTGGCGGTGCGACGCAGGAACCGCCAGCGGTTTTGCTGGAAGTACTGCCAATACCAGTTGGCCAGGATCACTTCCAGCAGCGGCTTCATCTCCGGGGGCGCTTTCGCAATCTCCGGCTCCAGGCGCGTGATTTGCTCCTCCGGCTTGTTGCCCTGGATGGCGCCTTCGAGGGCGATCTTGCGGGTGATGGCTTTGGTGGCTTCGGCATAGGCCTTGTCCGCCAACGCCCCTTGGATGATCGGTGCCAGCGCCTCGATGGCCGTCTTGGGCAACCCCTTTTGGCTGGCTTCATCAACTTTCTTCCATTGGTCATCCCGGGGACCGGCAACAAGGCTCAGGTTCATGGAGCAGACCAGGATCAGGACGGTAAGGTTTGGCTTCATGGCAACGATTCGGTCTCACAATGCATTGAGCGCGCATCTTCAGCAACACTGGGATTGGACGGGTTCAATCCTTCGGATGCTCCCGGTTGGGCCCATAACAGACAGGAATGGGGTTGAAAAACCATCCCAGACGTGGCAAGTGTTGTTTGCTATGTTAGCTGTCGAGAGCGAACCGGTGACTGCGCAGCCTCGGCCTGCCGAGCTGCTGCCTTTGGAGAACGGTGACGGCCTGCACTCGCACGAGTTCCTGCGGCGTTACGAGGCCATGCCGCACATCAAGAAGGCTGAACTCATTGAAGGGAAGGTCTATATGGGGTCTCCTGTCCGCGCTGATCTGCACGGCGAGCCTGATGCTGTGATTCAAACCTGGCTCGGCGTTTACGCCGCAAACACACCCGGAACCAAGCTCTACACCAACACCACATTGCTGCTGGACGCGGACAACACCTTCCAGCCCGATGCGATACTGTGTCTGACTCCAGAGCGCGGAGGTCGGACGAAGTTGAACGCCAAAGGGTACCTTTGCGGTCCGCCAGAGCTGGTCGTTGAAATCGCCGCCAGCAGCGCGTCAATTGACCTCCAGGACAAGTTCCAGGTCTATCGCCGCAGCGGGGCCCCGGAATACCTCGTCTGGCGCACGGCCGAACGGCGCTTTGACTGGTTCCGCCTCGAGGAGGATGAATATCAGGTGCAAATGCCGGACGCCGAAGATCTTCTGCGGAGCCGCACGTTTCCGCGCTTGGTTCTGGCTGTTCAACCACTGCTCATATTGGACGCGGCGGCAGTGCTGTCGGCACTGCATTCTCTGAGCCCGTAACCAGTGTGCACCAGAGCGTTGCGTTTACGTTTTTCAGTTGCCAAGAACCACGCCGTCGGGCATTCAGAACCCGTGACACGTCTGCAACTTCGTTTAATGACGATCGCCCTGGCCCTGTCGCTGAACCTTCTCGACAGCCCCGCCGCCTCCCCCGCCGCTGCCACACCGCTCGGGACGAACCTGCTTGTCAACGGCGACGCTGAGGCAGGCGACGGCTCGCTGTCGGGCAGCGACGTCTTACCGGTCCCCGGCTGGACCACCACGAACAACTTCACCGTGGTATCTTACAGCGTCGGCGGCGGTTTCCCCGCTCCCGATGCTCCTGGGCCCGCCGAGCGGCGGCACCAACTTCTTCGCCGGTGGCCCAAGCACAGCCGCGTCCAGCGCCTCTCAGGTCATCGACGTGTCGGCTGGCGCCACTGAAATCGACGGAGACACGATCGCGGCGGAGCTCACCGGTTACCTGGGGGGCTTTTCGTCGCAGGACGACCATGCGGTGCTGGCGGCCGAGTTCCGGAGCGGCACGGGCGAACACCTGGGGCAACTGTCCATTGGGCCGGTTCTGGCCGCGGATCGCACCAACACCACGGGAGTGTTCTTCCGGGGCGCGACGAATGCTGTACCAGCGGGCACCCGCCAGATCCTGGTCACCCTGGACATGACGCGGACCTCGGGGACCTACAACGACGGTTATGCTGACAACCTGTCGCTCGTTCTTCGAACCAGCACCGTCGGTCCCGCCCTGGGAATCGCTCCCGCCGGAGACCAGGTGGCGATCTCCTGGCCCACCAACGCCAGCGGCTTCCAGCTCGAATCGACGGCCAGTCTCTCGCCGCCCATCCAATGGAACGTCGCGAACGACCTCGTAACCGTCGTCGGAAGTTCCTTCGTCGTGACGAATTTTACGCACGAACCGCAACGGTTCTACCGGCTGTGGCGACCGGGGTCAGAGCCGACTCATTGACGATCCACGTCCGAAGGGTCAGTGTGTTAAATTGTTAAGCTTGGCGAACCGGAGCTTATCGAAGGGCGAGCCATGGACCACGAAGCGACTTTCCGGCCGGTGGGGACGGCGAGGCCGCGCACCTCAAGCGGCACCGCACGATTTAACCATTTAACACACTGACCCCTACCCATCATTCGTAAACTTCGTAAACCGTCTCGCCGAGCACGAACTGGACGTTTTGCCCCAAGGCCAGCCAGCTCTGCACTTTCGGGGACTTGGCCAGCAGGTCGAAGTACTCCTTCGAGTTGAATTGCACGCGGAGTTTCTTCGCGTTGGCCTGCTTCTGCACCTCCGAGTCGATCCACTGGTTGCCGTTCTGGTAAAAGGTGCGACCGCCGACGAACTGGGACTGTTGCGCCGCCGTGGCTGCCGGCACAGGGTCGCGTGGAGCCGGCAGTGACGTGACCACAACGCGCCCGCCGGCACCCGCCTGCGGCTGAGCCACGGGCGCAGCCGAGGCTGGTCGGCCCGCTGTCCCATAGCGCTGAGCCATGCGCTGGCCGACCTGGATGGCGTCGGCCGGCGCGTCAGCCATCCGGAACGCTTGGGCCGATTGCGCCCCGGCCACGGCCAGGTCCCCGGCCTTGTCCTGTCGGAACCGACCGTAGGCTTCGGCCGCGACTTGCCGCGCTTCCGGATCCTGTCCCCATTGCGGGAGCGATTGGACATTTGCCGCGATTCCCCGCTGCTTCTCGTCCTCGATGATCAGGTAAGCGGTGTAGGGGGTGACGATGCCGTATCTGCGGGCAAGTTCGGTGACTTCGTCTTTCAACTCCTTGTTCTCGCCGCGCAGGCGGATTTCGTCGAGCAGGTACCCGACCCGCCGCGTCGCCCAGAGGCGCGGGATAAAGTCGTGGTCGTCAGGTTGATCCGGGAAGACGGTTGACTCGGTGAACTTGCGGGCCTCGCCGTTCACGGTGCCTTCGATGGTTGTGGTGCCACTGCCCTTGCCGGAGTAACGCCCGACCAGCACGAGTTGCTCGCCGCGATACAAATCCGGAAGGGGGTTCGGATAATACTGCGTGGCGCGGATGTCGCCCGGGAAGGACAGCTTCAAATTCGCGAGCACCGGCTCTTTGATCTTGGTGAAGAAGCTCGACACCTTCACTTCCAGGTCTTCGTCCGGCAACACATATTGACTGAAGGCCTTGGTCTGCTCGGTGATCCGGTCGAGCAGGTGCGTGTTCACGTCGGTGCCGATGCCGAAGCAAAAGACCCTCGTGTTGCCGCCCGCCTTGCTCACGCCCCCCAGAATCTGGTCCTCGTCCGTGACGCCCACGGTGGGCTGACCGTCCGTGAGGAAGATGACGACATAGGGCCGGTCCGGGTTGTCGGGCCGCGACGCGAGCGCCTTGCGCAACGCGGCGTCGATGGCCGTGCCGCCCATCGGCTTGAGGTCATTGACGAACTTTTCGGCCCGCTCGCGGTTGGCCCGGGTCGCCTCCACCAGCTTGTCGAACAGCGGCTCGACTTCGGTCGAGAAGCGTAGCACGTCGAAGCGGTCGCCGTCGTTAAGGTTCGCGACGCAGAACTCGAGGGCCTTCTTGGCCTGGTCCAGTTTCTTGCCGGCCATCGAGCCGGAGGTGTCGAGCACGAAGGCAACGTCCTTGGGCACCACTGCCCCCTTCTTCGCTTCAATCGCCGGCGATGCCAGCAGCAGGAAGTAGCCCTCCTGGCCGCTGTCCCGGTGCGTCATCAGGCTCAAGCCCACCTCGCCCTCCTCCGGCGCGAAATAGAGTTGGAAGTCGGCGTCGGGCGTAACGTCGCTGGCCTCGAAGCCGACGGTGGCCTGATGGTCTCCGTGGCGTTTGATCTCGACCTTGTGGCTGGGTGAATAGATCGACTTGAGCGCCCGTTTGGATTCCAGGTCCACCTTCACCGCCACGTTCTTCAGCGGTTGCGCTGAGAACTTGGCCGTGTTGAGCGGCAGCGTGAAGTTGAGCAGCCCGGCGTCGGACTTCAGCACTTGGGTGTAGGCAAGGGTGATGCGCTTCTTGCCCTGCGGCTCGATGGGGAAGATGCGGACTTTGAAGAGCTCGCGCCCGGAATACTCCAGCAGCGCCGGGTCGCGCATTTTGCGCACGATGTCTTCGTAGATCCCGCGGGCCTTGTCGGCGGCCAGTAGCTCGGCCTGGACCTGCTTGCCGCCGATTTCCATGGTGAACTTGTCGATCTGTGCGCCCTTGGGCACCGGGAACAGGAACGTCCCCTCCAGCCGCTGGTTGTTCGGGTTGAAGAACTCCTGGTCGATCGCCGTGACGGCAACCTGGTCCTTGATCCGGACGTCGGCTTTGCAGAAGGTCACCTCCAGCGGCGCAAAGGCGTAGTGCCGGTGCGGTGGCGGCCATGGTCGTGGCGGAGGCGCCGGATGTGGCGGTGGCCAAGACCGATCCGGCGGCACCAGCGGCTGTGGCGGTTCCCAAACCACGATCAAGCCAGCGGACCTGGCGGGGGAAACCGTACCCAGAACCAGGAGTAAGACCGGCAAGCAAATCCAACGTTTCATACCGGGTTAGACGGGAAGACGGATGAATTGCCCCGCGCAGCGGAATTCAGATCGGGGTGAGGCATTGGCTGGACGCTGTCGAAAAAGAGCAATAGGCTTCCGCCCGAACGATGCAGAGCTTCTCGTGAAACCGCTCCGCGAACCATTGTTGCACTGCTTCTCACTGGAGGCCGTGTCCGTGGGGATATTGGCCCGCCTGGCATGGCCGGCGCCTTCAGTCGAGAAGATGATGTGGTATGCATATTCCTGACGGTTTTCTGGACAGTAAAACGGCCGTGGCGACAGGACTCCTGGCGGCGACGGGGCTGGGTGTCGCGTTGCGACAAGCCCGCCTGCACTTGCCGCCGCGGCGTGTGCCTCTGCTGGGGCTGGCGGCAGCATTCGTGTTTGCCGCCCAGATGATCAATTTCCCCGTCGCTGGCGGCACCTCGGGCCACCTGGTCGGCGGCGTGCTGGCGGCCGTGTTGCTGGGGCCAAGTGCCGCCGCCATCGTCATGTCGGCGGTGCTCATCGTGCAGTGCCTGATGTTTGCGGACGGTGGCATCTCCGCCTTGGGGGCGAACATCTTCAATATGGGCGTGGTCGGCACCGTCGGCGGTTGGGCCATTTATTACGGGGTCAGCCGCACAGTCAAGGGCCTGTTTGGGTGCGTGCTGGCGGCCACGTTCGCTGCCTGGTGCAGCACGGTCATGGCGGCCATCGCCTGCGCCGGGGAATTGGCGACCTCGCGCACCGTTGGCTGGTGGGTGGCCCTGCCGGCCATGGCCGGCATCCACATGCTCATTGGCCTCGGCGAAGGGCTCGTCACGGCCCTGGTGCTGGCGGCCATTGCCCGCGCACGTCCGGAGTTGCTCCAACCCGACGCAGCGACCGGTCCGGTTCGGTCCTGCGGCGTAGTCGTGGTCTATGGGGTGTTGATCGCGCTCGGATTGGCCCTGTTCGCCTCGCCATTTGCCTCCTCATGGCCAGACGGCTTGGACAAAACAGCCGAAGTCCTGGGCTTCAAACAAAAGGCCGTCGGTCCCATTGTTCCCGTCCCGGTGCGGGATTACAGAATAGCCGGGATTCATTGGAGTGTGCTCGGCACCTCCATCGCCGGTGCGGCGGGCACGCTGGTGGTGTTTGCCCTGGCATGGTCGCTGGCGCGGGTGCTGGTGCCTGGAGCCAAGGCCGACAACGAAACCAGTCCGCGCCAGGCGCCTTAAGAAGCGATCCCAATGCGACACGATTTCCTGGACCGCTACAGCCGGCTCCATTCGCCCATCCATCGCTTGCCCGCCGTGCTGAAGCTCGCGGCGGCTCTGGCCGTGGTCTTGACGGTCGTGCTGCTGCCGCCGTCCCGAGTGGTCCTGCTCGGCGCAGTATCAGCCTCCTTGCTCGCGATCGCGTGGCTGAGCCGGATCCCCTGGCGGTTTCTGGTGCGGCGAGTCATTCTTCTGGAACCGTTCGTCCTGGGTGCGGCGATGCTGGCACTGTTCCAGCCGGGCGGCTGGCGGCTCTTTCTCTTCCTGGTCGCCAAATGCACCCTGTGCCTCCTGGGCATGGTGCTGCTGTCCAACACCACCACCTTTTCCGATCTCCTGCGCCTGCTCAAGGCCGCGCGCGTGCCTGCGCTGCTGGTGACGACCCTGTCGCTGATGTACCGATACCTGTTCGTGCTCGTGGACGAAACCCAGCGCATGAAGCGAGCGAGGCTGAGCCGCACCTTCACGCCACAGCGAACCTGGGCCTGGCACACGATGGCCACCGTGGTGAGCCAGTTGTTTATCCGCACCAGCGAGCGGGCCGAACGGATCTATGCGGCCATGTGCGCCAGGGGGTGGCGATGAGTTGCGCCATCGAAGTTCGCGACCTGGGCTACCGCTACGGGGAAGGCACCCAGGCGCTGCAGGGCGTCAGCTTCGCAATTGCCGTGGGGGAGTGCGTCGGGCTGATCGGTCCCAATGGCGCCGGCAAAAGTACCCTGCTGCTGCACCTCAACGGGTTGTTGCCCGAAACCGGCAAGGGCGAAGGCGCCGTGCGCGTGGGTGGAACCCCGGTCCGGACGGACACCTTGCACGAGGTCCGTCGCAAGGTGGGTCTCCTCTTCCAGGACCCCAATGACCAGCTCTTCTGCCCCACGGTGTTCGAGGATGTTGCGTTCGGGCCCCGGCAGTTTGGCCTGAGTGAAACCGAGGTTCGCGAGCGCGTTCAGCAATCGCTCGCCAAGACCGGGCTTTCGGGTTTTGAGACGCGTGCGCCCCACCACCTGAGCGTTGGCGAAAAGCGCCGCGTGTGTTTGGCGGGCGTGTTGGCTTGCGATCCCGCGATTCTCGTTCTGGATGAGCCCACCTCCAGCCTCGATCCGAAGGGCCGCCGGGAGCTCAAAGAGCTGCTCCGCCAGATCCGTATTACCAAACTCATTGCCACGCACGACCTGGAGCTGGTGGTCGAATTGTGCTCCCGCGTCATCGTTCTGGACGGCGGCGCCGTTGTGGCGGAAGGCCCGACCGTGGACTTGCTCTCCGACGAAGCGCTCATGCTGCGCCATAGCCTGGAGCGCCCACATATCCTGCGTCATCTGCATCCGCACTGAACGCATAGTGGTTGACGGTGTCCGCGCCGCCAGAACCCCAAAACACCCGGCACACACCCATGAGAGCAGTCATCCAACGAGTCTCCCAAGCATCCGTCACGACCGACGGCCGCATCAAAGGCGCGATCCAGCACGGCCTGCTCGTCCTGCTGGGCATCGAGAACGCCGACACCACCGAGGACATCGAATGGCTCAGCGGCAAGATCGTGCGGCTCCGTGTCTTTGATGACGACCAGGGCGTGATGAACCGCTCCGTCCAGGAAGCGCAGGGCGAGGTCCTGCTGGTCAGCCAGTTCACCCTGTTCGCCAGCACGAAAAAAGGAAATCGGCCTTCCTACAGCCGCGCCGCGCAGCCAGACGTGGCCGTCCCGCTTTACCTGGCCTTCGTCGCGCGGCTCAGCCAGGACCTCGGCAAGCCAGTCCAGACCGGCGAATTCGGCGCCCTGATGCAAGTCGCGCTGACCAACGACGGGCCAGTGACCATCCTTATCGACTCCAAGGTCCGGGAGTGAACCTGCGCGGCGGGACATCGCGCTCAATGTATGAGTTGATCGGCGTGCTGGCCGTCGAAGTGACCCTGATCGTCGGTGTGGCCACGCTGCTGGCTCGACTGGCCCGGACGGCCTCATGGCGGCGGACAGCCTGGCAGGTCTGCTTCGCTGGTCTGTGTGTGCTTCTGGTCTTTGAATACACCGGATTGGCGCGCGCGGTCGCGAGCATAGCTTAGCACTTCCCCTGCTTGCCCTGCGTGGGCTCGCTTGGCAGACTGGCCGGCGATGCACGAGACCATCCGATCCTTGACTGAGGCGGTCGAGACCTTTGTCCTGGAGGTCATCTTCGAGGAGCGTCCGGGCAAACGCGCCGCGCTGGTGCGTGGCGGCTTGTTTGGCTTGTCCAAGCTCTTCAAGGTGGCGGTCAAGGTCCGGCGTTTCCTCTACAATGCGCGGATCCTCCGCGATTCCACCCTGGGCGTACAGGTCATCGCCATTGGCAATCTCACTGTGGGGGGGACCGGCAAGACGCCCGTAGTCGAGAAGTTCGCCCGCGAACTGCGGGACCAGGGGCGCACGGTCGCCATCCTCTCACGGGGCTACCGGTCAAAGCCGTCGCCCCTGAGCCAGCGGCTGCTCAACAAGCTGCTCTTGCGCGAGGAATTCGTGCCGCCGCGCGTGGTGTCCGACGGCCGATCCCTGCTGTTGGATTCCGAGACGGCCGGCGACGAGCCCTACATGTTGGCGTCCAACTTAAAAGACGTGGTGGTGCTGGTGGACAAGGACCGCGTGAAAAGCGGCCGCTACGCCATCGAAAAATTCGGCTGCGACACGCTGCTGTTGGACGACGGATTTCAGTACTGGAAACTGCGGGGTCGCCGGCACGACATCGTGTTGATTGACTGTCAGCAACCTTTCGGCAACCGGCATCTGCTGCCGCGCGGGACTTTGCGGGAGCCGCCGTCGCACCTGGCGCGCGCCAGCACGATTTTCATCACCAAGAGCGAGGGCAACACCGCCGACCTGCGCCAGGCGATTGCGGAGCACAACCCCAGCGCCAGCATCATCGAGTGCGTTCATCATCCGCTGTATTTCGAGGATGTGTTCACGGGCGAACGCCAAGGGCTGGAGTTTGTGCGGGGCAAGCGCGTGGCGGCGCTCAGCGGGATTGCGCAGCCGGAGAGCTTCCATGGGAGCCTCCAGAAGATTGGGGCCACCCTGGTGTATCGCCGACCGTTTGCGGACCACCATCGCTTCACCCAGCAGGAGGTCCTCAACGTCATTAACCGCAGCAAGAAAAAGCAGGCCGAAATCATCATCACCACCCAGAAGGACGCCGTCCGCTTCCCGAAAATCGACCGGCGGGATCTGCCGATTTATTTCATGCGGGTGGAGATCCGGATCATTTCCGGCGCAAAGGACTTCCAGGATTGCGTCCGTCAAATCTGCTTCCGCTGAATGATGGACGCGCTGCTCTATCTGTTGGCCCGGTCACTTTTGGCCCTGGTGCAGGCCCTGCCGCTGCGGTGGGTGGCGCGCCTGGGGAGATGGGCCGGGGGCCTGTGCTACCTGTTGGATGCGCGTCATCGCCGCGTCGCGCTGAGGAACCTGGCGCTCTGCTTCGGCACCGAACGACCGTTACCGGAGCTGCGCGCCATCGTCCGGGAGAACTTCCGCCGCATCGGCGAGAACTTCGCTTGCGCCGCGCGGACGGCGGGCATGTCCCCCGCCGAGATCCGGACCTGTCTCGAAGTGGTGGGGGGCGAGAAACTGCGGGCCGATCCGGGTCGTCGCCAGAGGCGGAGCTTTGTGGCTGCGATCGGCCACTTCGGCAACTTCGAGCTCTACGCCCGCGTGAACCTGTTCGTCGAGGGCCTGCAAGGCGCGACGACCTATCGCGGTCTGCGGCAACCGGCATTAAATCGTCTGCTCCAGGACCTGCGCGCGCAGTCGGGGTGTCTGTTTTTTGAGCGGCGCACGGAGGTCGAGGCCCTCAAGGCGGCCGTGCACCGGGGCAATCTGCTGATTGGGTTCCTGGCGGACCAACACGCCGGGGATCGCGGCTTGCGCCTGCCGTTCTTCGGTCACGAGTGCTCGACCAGCGCGGCGCCGGCGGTCTTCGCGTTGCGCTACGACTGCCCGGTGCATCCGGCGATCTGCTATCGCGTCGCGCTCGGTCGCTGGCGGATCGAGATTGGCGATGCGATCCCGACCCACGAGGGCGGTCAACCGCGGCCGGTGGCGGCGATTGCCCTGGAGATAAATCGCGCTTTTGAAGTCGCGGTGCGACGCGATCCGGCGAACTGGTTTTGGGTGCACAACCGATGGAAACCCGGCAAGTGGCGCCAGACGGGGCATCAAGGCCAGGCCTCAAGCGAAGCCGTGGACGCGGCAGCCGGCGGCCAAGTCAGTGCTTAGCGCAAGGGACTCAGTCCGATGGACCCAAGTGATGCCCAGCCTCCGGCCATTGGCCAGCGGATCCTGATCCGCGGAGTCAACTGGCTCGGCGACGCGGTGATGACCACGCCTGCCTTGCAGCGCCTGCGCGAAGCGCACCCCGAAGCCCACCTTACACTGCTCACCCACGAGAAACTGGCCGACCTCTGGCAGGCGCACCCAACCCTCGATGCGGTGATGACTTACGCGTCCGGCGAAAGCCCCTGGCATGTCGCACAACGGCTGCGGCGGGAACGTTTCGGCATCGGGTTGACCCTGCCGAACTCGCCGCGCTCGGCGCTCGAGCTCTGGCTGGCCGGCATTCCGCAACGCGTGGGGTATCGGGCCGTCTGGCGAGCCTGGTTCCTCACGCACCCGCTGCGAGCGCGCCCCGGCGCCATGCGCATGCACAAGCGTTCCGCGTCCGAGATCAACCGGTTAATACGCGAGGCGGCCTCCTCCCCGCGATCGCCCATTTCGCCCGCCGTCCACCAGATGCGAGAGTATCTGCGTCTGGTCGCCGCGCTGGGAGCAAATCCGGAACCCGTGGCACCCCGATTGTACGTTTCCGACGCCGAGGCGGAGGCGACGGGGAGAAGGTTGGGGGTACTGGCCGCCCACGAGGCCAAGCCCAACCCGCTGTTCGGGCTCAATGGCGGGGCGGAGTACGGCCCTGCGAAGCGCTGGCCCAGCGAACGCTTCATGGCCGCCGCCGTTGAGTTGCAGCGCCGCACTCAATGTCGCTGGATCGTCTTCGGTGACCAAGGCGATCAGGACCTGGCCAACCACATCAGCAGCGCAATCGAGCAAGCCGCTGGCCCGCGTCGCGCCTCGGCACCTTCACATTCGGTGGTGAACCTGGCTGGAGCAACCACCCTGCGCGAGTTGTGCGCCCTGTTGCGGCTCTGTCGGGTCCTGTTGACCAACGACACCGGCCCCATGCACGTCGCCGCGGCGGTCGGCACGCCGGTCGTAGTTCCGTTCGGCAGCACCTCGCCGGAGCTCACTGGTCCCGGGCTTCCCGGAGACAATCAGCACCGTCTGCTCCGCACGGGAGTGCCCTGTGCGCCTTGCTTCCGGCGACAGTGTCCGATCGACTTCCGGTGCATGACCAGCATCACCGTGGAGCAAGCTGTCGAGGCCGTGCTGGAAGTGACCGGAGTGGATCGGGCGGGGGGCGGGAGGTGATCTTCCGATAGAGTCAGCGGTAGTCCTGCAGGGTCTTGACTCCGTAACCGCTCTTGCGCAGGGCGGTGATGCCGAGTGCGGCGGCTTTGGCCCCGCTGAGCGTGGTCATGATCGGCGTGCCGGTATAGACGGCCGTCGTGCGGATTTTCACTTGGTCGGCGCGAGGCGTCTGGCCGGACGGGGTGTTGATGACGAGCTGGATCTCGCCGTTTTTCAGGAGGTCCATGGCGTTAGGCCGACCCTCTTGGAGTTTGAAAATGCGCTGCACTTTGAAGCCGACGGCCTCGAGCACCTGGGCCGTGCGGCCGGTCGAGACGATCTCAAAGCCCAGGTCCACAAACAGCTTCGCCACCGCGGGCACATGCGGTTTGTCGGCGTCGCTCACGCTGATGAACACGCGTCCGCTCAAGGGCAACGCGGCCCCCGCCGCCATTTGCGATTTGGCGTAGGCGATGCCGAAATCCGGGTCCAGGCCCATGACTTCGCCGGTGGATCGCATCTCGGGCGAGAGCAGGATGTCCTGGCCGAGAAACCGGTTGAAGGGGAACACCGATTCCTTCACGGCCCAGTAGTTCGGCCAGATTTCCTGGGTGAACCCGAGTTGGCTGAGCGTCTTGCCGGCCATCACCTTGGCGGCAAGTTTCGCCAGGGGCACCCGGATCGCCTTGCTGACAAAGGGGACCGTACGCGAGGCGCGCGGGTTGACTTCGAGCACGTACACCACGTCATCCTTCACGGCGTACTGCACGTTCATCAGGCCCACGACTCTCAACTCCTTGGCCATCGCGTGGGTGTAGTCGCGAATGGTCTTGATGGTGCGGTAGGACAGCGTGTGCGGCGGCAGCACCATCGCGGCATCGCCGGAGTGCACCCCGGCGAACTCGATGTGCTCCAGCACACCGCCAATGACGATCGTCCCTTGGCTGGGATCGGCAAACTGACCGACATCCGCAATGCAATCAACGTCCACCTCCGTGGCGTCTTCGAGGAACCTGTCCACCAGGACGGGGCGTTCCGACGACGCTTCCACGGCGAAGCGCATGTAATGCTGCAGTTCGCTGTCGGAATAGACGATCTGCATCGCGCGCCCGCCCAGCACGAACGACGGTCGCACCAGGATCGGGTAGCCCAGTCGCTTCGCCACTTCCAGTGCTTCGGTTTCATTGGTGGCGATGCCATTGGGCGGCTGGGGAATGGCGAGCTTGTCCAGCATGGCGGCGAAGAGCTTGCGGTCTTCGGCGGTCTCGATGCTTTGCGGCGAGGTGCCGAGGATGTTGACGCCGTTCTGCTGCAGGCCCAGCGCCAGGTTCAGGGGCGTCTGCCCGCCGAACTGGGCGATGGCGCCCCAGCAGTTCTCCCGCTCGTAGATGTGCAATACGTCTTCCAGGGTGAGCGGTTCGAAGAAGAGCTTGTCGCTCGTGTCGTAGTCCGTCGAAACGGTCTCCGGGTTGGAGTTGACCATAAGCGTCTCGAAGCCGTCCTCTTTGAGGGCAAAGGCGGCGTGGACACAGCAGTAGTCAAACTCGATACCCTGGCCGATCCGATTCGGTCCGCCGCCGAGGATCATCACCTTGCGCTTGGTTGAGGAGATGATTTCGTCATCGCCGCGGTCGTAAGTGGAGTAATAGTAGGGTGTGTAGGCCTCGAATTCGGCGGCGCAGGTATCCACCAGGCGATAGCTGGGGACCAGACCGAGTTGTTTGCGCTGCGCGCGGACAGCGTCTTCGGTCTGGCCGGTCAGATAGGCAATCTGCCGGTCGGAAAACCCCAGCGACTTGGCTTTGGCGAGCAGTTCAGGGCTCATCGCGGAACTCGTTGACCGATCATGTTGGTGACATCATGTGCTACCGGTGTTGGACGGAATAATTTGTTGCCTGGCCCAGTCCAGAACCTTCTCGGCCACAGCAATGGCTTGGTCCACTTCCTGGCGCCTCACTTCGGCAAAGCCACCCGGGTAGCGCGCCAGCCTGGCGACGCGCAGGTCGCTCTGAGCGTGGCGGAGCCAGTCCTCAGGCGCGCCCTGGCCGGCTGGATCAAGCAGCGGCGTCATAGACCACCTTGCCGTTCTGCATCGCTTCGCGGTAGATCAAGCCGATCTGGTCCTTCAGTTGATGGAACATAGTTTCCCGCACCGCCAGGATGTCCATCGGCATCAAAATGCCTCGCATGGCGCTGCGCAGGCGCACGCTCTCCTGCCGCGTGTCTTCCACGTCGTCGCTCGTCACGACCAGCACGTCGAGGTCGCTGTCGCGGGTGATCTCGCCCCGGGCGTAGGAGCCGAACAAAATGATCTTGCGCGGGCGGCCCACTTCGATGAGTCGCCGCACGACCGCATCCACCTTTTGCGGGGTGACCAGCCAGATCGGTTCTGTAGCGGCGGTCGTCATCCGGGGGGCATTGCGGTCTGTCGCGGCTGAATCATTCGGTGGCGGATTTGAGGCGTTGCTCGACAAAGGCCCGGACCTTGGCCACGAGGGACCGGGCTTCTTTGCGGTCCAACGCCGTGTATTCCGGGAGCTGCTCGTAACGGTAAATGGTGGCGTAGGGCGTGAGCAGGTTGAGGTCAGGCAAGTCGGGTGGCAATGGCTGTTCCTGCGCTTCCACCAATTCGACCAAAGCTTGCAGGTTGTGGGTTTTGGGATAGTGGACGGCGCGAACGGCCAGGCAGGCTTTCAATAGTTTTTCGACTGCCTGCTGGGAATGGAAGCCGAAGATTTCCGCGCTCATGGTTTCGTCCTCCAGATGGGCGTCCAGCAGCGCCTCATCTTGCGCGGCCTTGCGCAGGAGCATTTGGGCGTGGTCAAGCGGCGTCATAGAGGCTCCGGCCTTCGCGCCGGGCGTCGTAATAGACGGTGCCGGGCATCTGGGCCCATTCGTCAAACATGGCCTGGCTAACGACCAAGAGTTCGGCCGGCAGGATGAGGCCGCGCAACACGCGCGTAAGGCGAACCATTTCGGCAACGCGATCTTTGACTTCGGCGAGGACGATTAGCAGATCCACGTCGCTGTCCGGGCGGGCATCGCCGCGCGCGTGGGAGCCGAACAGGATGATCTGGCGCGGATGGGCGGCGTCCACGAGGCGGCGGACGGCTTCGCGGAGCTTCTCCGGGGTCACGGCCCAAATGGGAGGTTCAAGGTTCAAGGTTGAGGGTTGAGAGAGACTGCTCGTTTGCAGTGCGGGCAGTTCTTGGGTGGTCGTTCGCGGATAAAGGCCCAGGAGACTCCGGCGACCTGGCCATTGTTGTAGTGGACAAAAAAGCCGTGGTGCAAATCCTCGCCCAGTTTGACGCGCTCCATTTGTTGAGTTGGTCAAGCGGAGAGCGCCAAGCGGAAAGCGCGCACTCAACCTTTCGGCCTCGACAGCAACTCGCTGGAAACGAGGGTCTCATCCCTAATAATCCCGCAGGATTTCTGGCGAAGAGCGCTTGACATGTCAACAGCGATTGTTGCGGTTTTTGGTGGCTGAGTATTCCGCGGTTGAAACGGCTCTTCGGAAATTCGAGCGATGAAAATGCCGCGCTACACGCGGCCCCCTGCCGGGGACAACGCGGACGCGAGCCTGGCGCGCGAGGATGCCACTGGCGACCAGACTCAGCGCAAGTGATGTCGCAGGGGAGGGTCGGCCAGCAATTCAGTAAGGTTCACGGCGGAAGACTGCCCGAAGCGGGGCCGGAGCGGTGGAACCGAACGAGCGCGGCTTGAGTTGTCGTTGACGATCATCGCGTTGACCGGTCGATTCCCTGGCGCAGCTCGACTCCGCTCAGATCTCGGAGCCCACGTCCAGGATTCTCTCGTAGTAGCCTACCCAAAACCCAATGATCTTCATGGCGATCACGACCACGATGATGAGATAAATGACCCTCGGGATCCATTGAGCCAGCAACTTGAGTTTCCAGGCGCCTTCCTCCTGGTAGTACTGGTGCAGCCGCTGGAGCGTGTCATCCAGTTGGCCGCTCACTTCACCGGTCGTGTAGAGGTTGGCGAACAATTCGGGAAACTCCGGGCTGGCTGTGATCACCTCAGCGGGAGTCTGGCCGCCCTCGACAAGGTTGGGTCTCCAGGACACGACGGTGCGTCGGAGGGCAGGCGAACCACTGGCAGCGGCCGCCAGTTCCCAGGCCTCGATGATCGAGACGCCGGCATTGATCAGGGCTTCCAAGGCCGCCGAAAGCCGGGCCAGCGCCAGTTGGCGACGTGCCGAGCCCAGCATGGGGATCAGCCCGCCCACACGCTCGACCATCGCCCGCCACAATTCGCCGTGCCGCCCCTGGCAGGCGATGACCAGAAAGGCGACCACGATGTAGAGGGGCCCCAGAACTCCGAGGGTTTGCTTCAGGTAAGGCCCCACTCGGCCGGTGACGAACAGATCCGGAAACGGGAGGATCAAAACGGCAAAGTTGACAAGAAAAACCGGGTAGAGCAGTCCGTTGATGATCGTGCGGGTCAGTTGCGCGCGGTCGCTGTAGTAGATCGAGAGCAGATTGAAGCAGGCATCCAGCCGTCCGCTTTGTTCGCCGGCGCTCAGCAAGGCCACGTCGAACGATGGCACCCACCCAGGCACGCGCATCAGGGCTTCACTGAAAGTCGATCCCTGGAGGATCAGCTCGTGCAACTGCTGAAGAGGACGACGAAACGATCGCGTCGGCGGCGCCCGCTGGATCGTTTCCAACGCGTTGGGGAGCGTTACCCCGGCCGCGAGCAAGGCCCCGAGCTGGTGGTAGAGCTCTGCTTGGTGGTCGAGTTGCTTGGGGGTGACGATGAGTGGCATGGCCCGCCATGTCCGCCCCGGACTGGCTTCAGTCCATCAACCGGTCCAAACTGCTTTTGAGATCGCGTCGGCTCTTGTAGCCGACCATTTGTTCAGCCACCTCTCCGTTCTTGAAGATCAACATAGTGGGCACGGCCCGAATGCCGTATTCGGCGGCCAGGTTCTGATGCTCGTCGATGTTGACCTTGCCGATCTTGACCTTGCCGTCGTAATCGCTCGCCAACTCATCCAGGATCGGGGCCAGCATCTTGCAGGGACCACACCATTCCGCCCAGAAGTCCACCAGCACCGGACTGGCCGAATCCAGCACCTCGCTCTTGAAGTTCGCGCTGTTCAAAGTGACAATGTTGGCTGCTGTCATAGGCAATACTGCTGTAAAACGTCACGGTTGCGGGAGACCTCCGTACGGAATGCGCCGTCTATTCCCCGGCGAAAATGTTGGCTAAAAGCAACACGTGGACCAGCAGGGCGATGCCCAGTACGGCCGCGGCGATCGCCAGGGCCTTGTCCAGGACGCTAATGGACGGCGCATAGCTGGCCTGGCGTGGTGCCGGAATCGCGGCGGGTGTTGATGAGCGAACCGGAGCCGCGGCCACGGCCACTTGAGGTCGTGGTGCCGACGGCGGGGCCGCCGCCGTGGATGCCGGAGCGGCCACTGGGGCAGCCGCGGGAACGCTTGGCGGAGCCACACCGGCGGCCGGGGGCGAAGGCAAGCGCACAGTCGGCGCCGCAGTCGGTTTGGGCGGCAAGTTGATCCGCACTGTCTCTTTTTTGGGCTGAACCTTGGCCGATTCGCTCGGCTTTGGCGGCACAGCACCCGACGGCAGGTTGGGTATATTCTCAGCCATATGATGTTTCCAGCCGCAAACTAAAGTTGGCCGCGCAGGGTGTCAAACTCTTATTAGGCACGGGCTGGCGAGCCGCGGACCAGTTCGCCCTGATCCCATCCGGACGGTCGCCGGCCTAGTAAGAACGGTTCTCGTCGCGTGGAGCCCCACGGTCGCCATGGTAGCCGCCGGAGCGCGGGGCGCGCTCTTCCTTGGGGCGGGCAATGTTGACGGTGAGATTGCGGCCTTGAAAGTCCTTGTTATGGAACATCTCCACCGCCTTGTTCGCCTCTTCCGCTGTGGACATTTCCACGAAGGCAAAACCGCGGGATTTGCCCGTGAACTTGTCCAGCATGATGTTCACACTCGCCACGACACCGGCCTGGCTGAAGTGATCCTGAAGATCGTTCTCCAAGGTGGTATAAGCAAGGTTGCCAACGAAGAGTCTTGATGGATTCATGGTTGTTTGGTTATCCGCCCAAAAAACCGAGTGAGGGGATACTGCATCCGCAGGATCACGGAATGTCACCAGGATGAGCCTTACTGACAATCTGTCTATCTGACACCGACACCGCTCGTTCTTTGCGCTGACGGCGGAACCGTAGCAAAACACGCCGCGGAGTCAACTGGTTATGCGACGCACCGAGCGCCCCCCCGCTGCCGTCCTGCACCCCTCACGCCTCCCGCGCCTGGCCGTCGCGCGGCCAGCCCCGTCCGCGCCCAATCGGAGGGCTATCCCCGACCATTATCCCTGATGTCCGCCCCTCCTCCGGCGTCTGCCTCCCGCCAACAGGTTGACGATTCCCTCCACATCATACACGCAGCCACCCCAGGTGCCGCCGCCCACCTGCTGGAGTGCCGCCCACAGCCGCGTGTCTTCCGGCAGCTCCGGATGCCGGCGCAGGTCCTTCCGCGGCGCGCGCCGGGCCAGCATCCGCGCGCCCGCCGCGGGGCTCACTCGCTTCCCGTTGTGTCCCACGCAGTCCACCGTGCCTTCCAACCGACGGCGATCAAGGACGATGCGGATGATGTCGCCATCGCGCACTTTGCCGATGGGCCCTCCGGCCAAGGCCTCCGGACCCACGTGACCGATGCACGCGCCGGTTGAGACCCCGGAGAACCTGGCATCCGTGACCAGCGCGACGTGCTTGCCAAACGGCAGGTGCTTGAGTGCCCCTGTCACTTGGTAGGTCTCTTCCATCCCGGTGCCCAGCGGACCCGACCCAATCAGGACCACCACATCCCCGGCGCGGATCGCACCCTGTTTGATGGCAGCCATCGCCTCCCGCTCGCTCACGAACACCCGGGCGGGGCCTTCCAGGCGGCACCGGCCGTGGACATCGACGATCGTCGGATCGATGGCGGTGCTTTTGATCACCGAACCTTGGGGCGCCAGGTTGCCGCGTGGAAACATCACCGTGCTGGTCAGCCCGCGAGTCTGCGCCTGCTCAGGGGACAGGATAACCTCATCGGGGGCCACACCATCCTGCTGGCTCAAGATCCGCCGGAAGCGCCTGCGCCGCTCCGACCCTTCCCACCAATCCAACACCTCGTCCAGAGTTCGCCCGGCCGCTGTCAGGGCGCGGGTCTCCAGCACCCCCAACCGTCTCAGGTGCAACATCACCTCGGGCACGCCGCCAGCCAGGAACACTCGTATGGTCGGATGATGAACCGGCCCGTTCGGCAGCACTGACACCAGGCGCGGCACCTTTTGGTTGATCTCAATCCAGTCCTCCACGGTCGGACGCCGCAAGCCGGCCGCATGCGCGATCGCCGGAATGTGCAGCAGCAGGTTGGTCGATCCCCCAAACGCCGCGTAGACGACCATCGCGTTGCGGAGGCTGGCGTCGGTGACCAGGTCCCGGACCGTCAGTCCGCGTTGCTCCAACTGACAGAGCGCGCGGGCCGAGCGGGTCGCCGCGTCGGTCCACACCGGTTGCCCAGACGGCGCCAATGCCGTGTGCGGCAACGACAACCCCAGCGCTTCGGCCACGACCTGCGCCGTGGCCGCCGTGCCGAGAAACTGGCAGCCGCCCCCGGGCGATGCGCAAGCGTGGCATCCCAGGTCGGCGGCCTCTTGCAGCGAGATCAGGCCGTGGGCAAAGCGTGCGCCCAGCGTCTGGATCGTCCCGGCATCCTCGCCCTCTGCGGGCGGCAAGGTCACCCCCCCGGGCACCAGCACGGCCGGCAGGGCGCGCATGGCCGCCAAGGCCATCAGCATCGCCGGGAGTCCCTTGTCGCACGTGGCCACCCCGAGCACACCCGAGCGCGTTGGCAAAGACCGGATCAGCCGGCGCAAAACCTGCGCCGCGTCGTTGCGATACGGCAAGCTGTCAAACATGCCCGCGGTCCCTTGAGTGCGGCCGTCGCAGGGATCGGAGCAGAACGCCGCGAAGGGAATGCACCCCAGCTTTTGCAGTTCGGTGGCCGCGGCTTCGACCAGCAGGCCGATTTCGTAATGACCGGTATGGTACCCCAGCGCAATTGGGTGGCCGTCGGGCGCGCGCAGCCCGCCCTGGGTGCTAAGGATCAGAAACTGTTTGCGGCCCAACTCGCTCGGGTTCCAGCCCATCGCGGCGTTTTGCGTCCACCCGAAGAGATCGCCGCTCGGCCTCTCCAAGAGCATTTGTTCGGTCAAAGGCAAGGAGCCGCGCGGTCCGGCCGCTTTGGTCCGGACCCGATAAACCTCCAGGGCGTTGCTCTCCAGGATTCGGTCGCGCGTTGTCATGAGCACCCAGTGAACCACCGAATGCCACCGGGGCCAAGCAGCATCCGGTGCTTGAGGCGCCCGCAACCGGTCTAACGGGGCTTGTTTCCAATCGGGCAAAGGCGTGTAATTCGGGGCTGATGACGCAAGCCCAAGCCCGCCACGACGAACTCGCGGAGGCGATCCGCCGGCACGACTTCGCCTATTATGTCCTGGCCCAGCCGACGATAAGCGACTTCGAATACGACCGGCTTTACCAGGATCTGGTTGAATTGGAGAAGCAATTCCCGGAACTGGTCACGCCCAACTCCCCTACGCAACGCGTCGCCGGCGCGCCCACGGAGGGCTTCCCCCGCGTAAAACACGTCCAGCCGATGCTCTCACTCGAGAAGATCGAAGGCGCCGAGCACCCGGACGCCAGGGAAGAACCCGACCGCGAACGGCGCAACCGCCTGCAGGACGAGAACACCCTGCCGGAGTTGCGGGCCTTCGACGCGAAGATCCGCGAGCGCCTCGGCCGCGACCACGTCGAATACGTCCTAGAACCCAAGGTGGACGGCGTGTCGATCAGCATCCACTACCGCCACGGCCAACTCGCGCTCGGGGTAACGCGCGGCGACGGCCAGTTTGGGGACGACATCACAGCCAACCTCCGCACCGTGCGCGCGATTCCGTTGGAGCTGAATCTGCGGAACCCGCCCGCGCTCCTCGAAGTGCGCGGCGAAGCCTACATTGCCACGAAGGATTTCGAGGCCCTCAACGCCAAACTCGAAGCCGCCGGTGAAAAGAGCTTTCCCAACGCCCGCAACGCCACCGCCGGCACCCTCAAGCAACTCGACCCGCGCCTCGTCGCCCGACGGCCCATCAGCGCCGTCTTCTACGCCGTCGGCGCGTGCGAGGGGATCGAGTTCGAGACGCACGCGGAAATGCTGGAGGCACTGGCGCGCTTGGGGCTGCCGACACAGCGCCGTTGGTGGCTCTGCCGGGACATCGAAGACGTGCTCCGCAGGTACCACGAGGAGGTCGTTTGCGGCTATGATGAGACGCGCGACCTGCGCCGCCAGTTGCCCTACGACATCGACGGCATCGTGCTCAAGGTGAACCGCATCGCCGACTGGGTGCGCATCCCGACGAAGACCCGCGCTCCCGGCTACGCCATCGTCCACAAACCCATTCCATGGATCACGCCCGCCGAGACCGTGCTGAAGGGCATCACCGTGCAGGTCGGCCGCACTGGCGTGCTCACGCCCGTGGCCGAACTGGAGCCGGTGTTCGTCCAAGGCTCGACGATCTCGCGCGCTACCCTGCATAACGAAGACGAAATCCGCCGCAAAGACATCCGCATCGGCGATGCCGTGGTCATCCGCAAGGCCGGCATGGTGATACCGGAAGTCCTTGAAGTCGTGAAATCGAAACGGCCGCCTGGCGCGAAGGCGTTCGATTTCGCCGCGCACATCGGCGGCAAATGCCCCGCCTGCGGCGGGCCGATTGCGAAGGACAAGATCAAGACGCCACGCGGTTCCGTCTCCCTCGCCCCCTTGGAGGGGGAGAGGGCCGGGGTGAGGGGGCAGCCATCCGACGAAGGCACAACCGAAGAAGTCGCCTGGCGCTGCCAGAACGTGGCCGGCTGTCCCGCGCAGAAAACCCGCCGCGTCGAATACTTCGCCCAGCGCAAGGCGCTCGACATCGAATCGCTCGGCGGCATTGTGGCCGAGAAACTCGTTGAGCGCGGGCTGGTGAATGAACCGCTCGACCTCTTTACGCTGCCCGAACAGAAGCTCGCGACCCTAAATCTCGGCACCGACGACGAACCGCGCGTGTTCGGGGCCAAGAACGCGGCGAAGGTCGCCGAGGCGCTGGAGCGGGCGAAGGAGGCGCCGTTGCACCGGTGGATCCACGCCCTGGCCATCCCCGAAGTCGGCGAGCAGACGGCCTGGCAACTCGCGCAAGTCCACGCCTCGCTGGACGAACTCGCCACGTCGCAAATCCTCCGCGACATCCGCGACCTGGGTGAGAAGAAAGCGGAGCGCGACTCCATCTCGCCGAAGTCGCGCAAGAACCCGCCGAAAAGCGCGGGGGAACTCGAGACGCGAAAAAAGCGCTACGCGGAACTCGCCGGCGAGATCGCCGAGATCGAAGCGCGCCTGGCCAAGAGCGGCGCCAAGGCTAGCCTCGCCGAAGTCGGTCCCGTCGCGGCCGCCTCGGCGCTGGACTTCTTTGCCTCGGCCGGCGGAAAGAAGATTCTCCATCGGCTCCGGCAACTTCGCATCAGACCAACAGGGGCGGCAACGGCGTCGTCGCCTTCCACCGCTCTGGCGAAGCCGCTCGCCGGCAAGACGTTCGTGCTCACCGGCACGTTGCCGACGCTCTCCCGCGACGAAGCGTCGAAGCTCATTCGGGAAGCCGGCGGCAACGTCGCCGGTTCTGTCAGCAAGAACACCGACTACGTCCTGGCCGGCGAGAGCGCCGGATCGAAGCTCGACCAGGCCCGCGAACTGGGCATCGCGGTGTTGGATGAAGCCCAGCTCCGCGCTCTGCTGGGCGGCGGGCCGACGACGAAACCGCAGGCACAAGACAGTCTGCTGTGAGCAACAATGCAGCATTGAATCCAGGACATGAACTCCTCCGCTGCTATTTCGCAGCCGTGGCTATCGTCCAGCGCTATGGAAACCGTCTATATATGAAGTGCTGTCTTCAAAACGTAAGTTCGTGGGCGGTCTCAGTGAGTTTCAGCAAAACATGAAACAACCACCGGCCAACTGGATCGAGATCTTGGCCGGAGCCGCACAAGACAAAGACACGCTGGCGGAAGAAGAAATGCGCTTCCTAAACTATGTCAGCGACTGGTGGGGGATTCTTTGCCTCTCACAACGGCGAGATTCGGTCCTGATGTGGGGGCATTATTGCGACAAGCCGCTGGGCCTTGTTATCGGCTTCGACAAATCGGCCGCCGTTTTTCGGAAGGCAAAAGCGATGCGGCCTGTGAATTACGTCGGGAAGAGGATCGTCTTCGACACTTCATGGGATAGTCGGTCGCCGGAACTGGCAAATTACGAGGACCAGATCATTTTCTCGAAGAGCGAGGAATGGAAGTACGAGCAAGAGCTCAGACAGGCGTTTCAGCTCCGTGATCTTCAAAGAAGGCCGCTCGGCGAGAAAGGGACCCTGGCTCACTTCCTCCCCATCGGACGGGAAGTCGTAGTCAGCGTGACCTTGGGGCCAAGGTGCTCGCCAGAACAGGAGAATTATGTTCGCCTGATCCTTCAGCAGCCAGGTTTTTCCCATGTAAAACTTGATCGCGCTCGCGTCGACGAGGACAACTTCTCCTTGCGGTTCGAGCCAATCTCGTAGCGGCTTTCGCTAGAAAGACGCATTCCCTCCACCGGCGGTCTGCCGACCGCCGCCAGGTCCACTTCGCTTTCATCCACCTCCCTCTGACGGCGCGCGGTTTCCTCAGCGCAGCGCCCGCAGCAGGCGCTTGGGATGCACCGGGCGCACCGGTGGCAGGTCGGCTTCGTTGAAGGCCACCACCAGGGCGTCTTCATCCGGGCGAAATCCTCGTCCCGCGCCAGGTCGAACACCAGGTTAGCGTCGAGGGAGAGCAGCTTCCTTTGCGCCAGCGTCACCGCACGGTCACTTCCACGGTCGCCTGGTAACCGAGGGTCAAGTTGCCACGCTGGCGGGGGATGACCACGACCAGCTCCGCCTTTTGGCCCTTCTTTCTGGCGTAGAGGATTTTCGCGGCGGTGGTGATATCCATCGTGGGCAGGCCGTCAATGGCCTGGATGAGCGCTTGGGGCTCCAGCTCCGCCCGGGCGGCGGGGCTGCCGCGATCCACGCGCGTCACCAACAAGCCCGTGATCTGGGTTCGCCGCGTGCTGCCGCGCTCGTTTTCCAACTCTTCCACGGTCGCGCCGATCTTCAGACGAATCAGGTCGGCATTGAAGAAGGCGCTTAGCGGGAGGCACCGTCCGGTCAACTCGTGCCGTTCCGTGCCGCGCCGCACCAGGAGCGTGACCGGGCGCGCCTCGTTAGCTTCGTTGATGATTTGGCGCGTGCAGTCGATGAAGGTCTTCACTGGCTCACCGTTGACGGCGAAAATCGCATCGTCCTTGCGCAAGCCGGCTTTCTCCGCCGGGCTGCCGCTCATGACTTCGGTGACCAGCAACGGACGCGTCCCGGCCTTGAACCGCGCGCCAAACCAAACGCCGCCCGGCAGTTCTTCCGGGGTGTAGATTTGCGACAGCGCCTCTGAAACGCGTTTGATGGGGATGGCAAAACCGATCCCGCGGGCTTCCCGCAGGATCGCCACATTGATGCCAATGACCTCGCCGGCCAGGTTGACCAGCGGGCCGCCGCTGTTGCCGAAGTTAATCGCGGCGTCCGTCTGCAACCAGTCCGGCACGTCCAACGGCTCGCCATTTTCCGCCGAGGGCCGCCGGCTCTTGGCGCTGAGGATGCCCCGACTGACCGAACCGCCCAGGCCGAACGGATTGCCCAGCGCCAGCACCGTTTCACCCAGCAATAAATCGTCATCGGGCGCGAACTTGGCGGCTTTGAACTTCTCGCCGGGCTTGCTGCGGATCTTGAGCAACGCGACGTCGGTCTTGCGCGTGCCGGCCACGAGGTCGGCCTGGATGACGCGGTTTCCGACGCGCACCCAGATCTCGTTGGCGTCTTCGACCACGTGCACATTGGTGAGCACATAGCCCGCTTCGTCGATGACGACGCCGGAGCCGGCGCTTTCCTGCGGAGGCAGTTCCTGACTAAAGGGCGCCAGCATGTCGCGCCACCAGTCGTACAGGTAACCCCGGCGTTCACGCCGGGTCTTGGTGCCGATGTTGACGACGCTGGGCATGACTTTCTCCACTGCCTCGACCGTGGCATCCCGTCGCACATCCACATCGGCAGCGGGCCGCGCGGGGCCGCCCAGCGCAAGCAGGAGGGCGCCCAGCAGGAGAGCGGTGGGGTGACGCCGCCACCACCCGAGGCGGCGCGCGGTTTGCGGAGGTTGAACACGGATCCGGTTCATCGTACCCAGTGACCTGCGGAGGGGCGGTTCCCCGCCCGTTCGCTAACGGCTTGACATTGCCCAAGCCGCAGCGGAAAAGCAATCGCAAGTGTCGATCGTCCCGCCCAGCTTTTACGCGCGCTGGCGCAGCAGCGCTCTGGGAGCGGACACGTTGCGCGAAGCGGGCAAAGGCGCGGTGCCGTCGGAGCGGCTGCTGCAACAGGTCTGGTTTCACCAGCGCCTCTTGCGCGAGCAATTGCTCACGGCGGATGGCCGCCGGGTCCGCGTGCTGCATCCCGGATTCTGGAGCCGTGAGGGCGGACCGGACTTCCGGCAGGCAGTCGTGCAATTCGGTGAAGACTCACCCCACCGTGGCGACGTGGAAGTGGACCTGGCCACGGCCAACTGGCGGGCACATGCGCACGATCGCAATCCGGCGTTCCAAGGCGTCATCCTACATGTGGTCTGGGAAGGCGAACCGCGCGACAGCCAGGCGCCGCCGGTGTTGGCGTTGAAGGCCCGGCTTGACGCGCCCCTGGACGAACTCGGCCTCTGGCTGGGCAGCGAGGCGGCCCAGTTCCTGCCCGACTCCCAAATCGGCCAATGCCACGGGCCGCTTCGCGGCTTGGCCCCGGAAATGGTCACCGGCCTCCTGCAGCAGGCTGCGCAAGCCCGGCTGCAGGCCAAGGCGCACCAGATCCAGGCCCGGGCCCGGCAGGTCGGTTGCGAACAGGCCCTGTGGGAGGGGCTGTTCCGCGCGCTCGGGTATAAGCACAATGTCTGGCCGATGCAACGGGTCGCGGAGCTGCTGCCGGAGGTGCTCGCCCGCGAGCGGTTGGGCGATACTCCTCTCCTGGCTTTGCAGAGCCGGTTGTTGGGGGTCAGCGGGCTGTTGCCGACGGAGCTGCCGCAGCGCTGGGCAGGACGAGCGACTCCGTACTTCCGTCGGGTCTGGGACTGCTGGTGGCGGGAGCGCGACGCGTTCAGCGATTTCATCCTGCCGCGCATCGTTTGGCGCTTTCACGGGTTGCGGCCGAGCAACCAGCCGCAGCGCCGCCTGGCGTTGGCGGCCCACTGGTTGGCTACGGGCGGTTTGTCGGTCCGCCTGGAGAAGTGGTTGCGGGAGGCGGTGGCGGAGCGATCGCGACTGCCGTCGTTGCTGGAGCTGCTCCAGCCGGACCCGGACCCTTTTTGGTCATGGCACTGGGGTCTGGGTTCGCCCCGGCTCGCCAAGCCCCAGCCGTTGTTGGGGGAGAAGCGGTTGACCGATCTGGCGATGAACGTGGTGCTGCCCTGGTTTTGCATGCGGGCGGCCGCCGGTCAGAATACGGCCCTGCAACACCAGGTCGAAGAGCTGTACTTCGCCTGGCCCAGCGGCGAAGACAACGCCGTGTTGCGTCTGACGCGCCAGCGTCTGTTCGGCGGGGCGGCGCCGCGTTTGCCGCGGACGGCGGCCATGCAGCAGGGGCTGTTGCAGATAGTGCGCGATTTCTGTGACCATGCCGACGCGCTTTGTGATCAGTGCCGCTTTCCGGAGTTGGTGAGGGAGTTGCGCGGCTGACCGACAGCACTGGAGTGAGTGACGGGAGTCGGGCAGCCATTTTGACGTTTCCTCTCCGAGCCGGACTTCGTACGCTGCGGACGATGAATCTGTATTCGATCCTGGGCATGTTGGTCGAGCCGCTCGGCTTGCTTTGGCTGATGAGCCTCGCGGCGACGGTTTACCTGGTTCGCCGTCGCAACTACCGGGGGGCCTTGCATCCGGGGGCCCTGGTGATTCTGATCTGGGTGGTGGGAGGTACGCCATTGGCAGGCTGGCTCCTGGCGTCGCTCGAACGCCCGTACGCCCAAGTGGACCTGGCCCGCTTGCCCACCTGTGACGCCGTGGTGACGCTGGGCGGGGGCGTGCGACCGTCGCGGCCTGATCCACTGGGTTTTGATTGCACGAGCGCGGCGGATCGCTTTCTGCTGGGTATGGAGTTGGTGCGCCTCCGGAAGGCGCCGGTGCTGGTGTTGGGCGGCGCGTACCGGCGCGATGGCGATTACGGTTCGGTTGAGCTTCCGATGGCCAAGGACTGGCTGGGGGCGTGGGGGCTGACCAATGCCGGCGTGTTTGAACTCGGCGCCTGCGCCAACACGCGCGTCGAAGCCGAGCGGTGCCAGGTCCTGGCTCAGCAACACCAATGGCAACGGATCCTGCTGGTGACTTCGGGCTGGCACATGAAACGGGCCGAAGCCATCTTCAAGAAAGCGGGCTTTACCGTGGTGCCGGCGGCGTGTGATTTCCGGGGCTTGCGAACGCTGCAGCGCCGAAAAGCCCTGATTCGGTACTTGAACACCGAACGGCTGGATAACCTGGGTTGTTACATCCATGAACGGATCGGGTGGCTGGTCTATAGCTGGTGCGGGTGGATTTGAGCAGCCGGCTGTGGGATGGCCGCGCCCGGCCCGGCGCCCTGGCCCGGCGCCCCGCGGAAGCGACGTATCACCCTTAAGGGACCTGACCCGAATGGCGCTTAGATTAGCCCCAAAACTCTCTTGCCCAGCCGACGTGGCGTAAGCGCACTGCCCAGCGGGCGTAGTCGGTCTGCCAACGGGCCAGTTCATCCCCGCCTGGCTGTTGGCCCAGGCCGACGACGGCCCCTCTGGTGGTCGAAGCCGGCGCCATCACGATGTGCCGGTGGATCGGATCAGTTTCAAAGGCACCCTGGATGCAAGCCGACAGTACAGCATCGCCATCGCGCAGGCGCCGTCCAAGAAGATCCAACGCCAATTAGTGGCCGACTTGCTGCAGGTGATGGCCATGGATCAAGTGCCCGAGCGGCCGGATCGGTACGAACCGCGGGCGGTCAAACGCCGACCCAAGCCCTATCCGTTGCTCAACAAACCCCGCCACCGGTTCAAGGAGATTGCCCATCGGAATCGGTACTGGAAAAACAACCCCCGAAAAACAAGGGCCTAACTAAGCGCCATTCGGAACCGACCCCTTGACGAACCCGGATCCTCATATTCCGCTTGTAGAAGACCCACCGCAACGGTATAGGCCTTCAGCATCGATGCAGTTCGCGACTGGCCCTCGGTCCGTCCTCGGACTAGACCGCCCCCACGGAGGTCGAGCCGCCGGTGATCGGCTGGCCGAGGCCTGGATGGCGGCAGGCGCCAAGCGCGCCTCGGTGCCGGCTGCCATGGTGGCTGCGCTTTGCGTTTCCATGGCGGGCTTGAGTGCTGCTGAATTCACACCGACCAGCGAACTGACCCTTCCGACCCTTGGGCAGTACAGGTATTTCGGTGCGGCGGTCGCGTTCGAGGAGGACGTGTTGGCCGTCGGCGCCCCCAAGAATCTGTCGTCATCAGGTTACGGGGCGGGTGTGGCGTACGTGTTCCAGCGCAAGGGGAGCGGAACTGGCCCGTGGCAGCTCGTGAAGCGACTCACTTCGGGTCGTGCGCCGGAGGAGAAGGACGGGTTTGGAGAGGTCCTTGCACTGAGCGGAACCCATCTCGTTGTCGGCGTGCCGGGCGAAACCGTGGGAGAGAATCGCAGCCAGGGGGCAGTCTATCTGTACGATCGCGATGAAGGCGGGCTCGGCCAATGGGGCTTGGTGGCGAAGCTGATGGTAACCGGCGGCTCGGCGTCTGACCAGTTTGGTGCGAGCCTTGCCCTGGCGGGCGATGAACTTGTCGTCGGCGCCCCCGGCATCAACGTTGCGACGGGCGGCATGGGTGCCGTTTATCTCTTCCAGCGGACGGCGGGGGCGACCAATACCTGGTCGCTGAAGAAGCGGTTGTTCCCGACGGAAGGTTTGGCCGTAGCTTTCGGCGGGGCGGCGGCCCTCGAGGGAAACGTCCTCGTGGTCGGCGCCTACATGTCGCAGGTGGGCACAAACACCCAGGGTGCCGCGTATGTCTTCGAGCGAGACGCCGGAGGTCGCGGGAACTGGGGGGAGTTCAAGCGGCTCATCGCCAAAGACGGTGCGCGCGGGGATCGTTTTGGCGCATCCGTGGCCCTCAGCGGCGAGACGATCCTGGTGGGCGCACCCTACAAGAAGAATGGGACCAATTCGCAGCAGGGGGCGGTCTATGTCTACCAACGCCAATTCAGTCCGCGATGGTGGGCCCAGGTGGGCAAGATCCTCCCGACCGAGAGCAGTGCGTATGCGCGGTTTGGGGCGGCGCTGGCCTTGCGCGGCCATATCGCGCTGATCGGGGCCTACCAGGACTTGGTCAACACCAATAACGTGCAAGGTGCAATCTACCTGTGCTCTCGCCATGCCGGGCTCCCGTTCGCTTTTCAGCCGACGCAGCGGGTTGTCCTGCCCGAGGGTCGCGCGGAGGACTACTTCGGCTGGGCGATGGCCATGAGCGATTCGGAGTTCGTGATCGGCGTGCCGTATCGCGACGTTGGGGGGGACGATGACCAAGGCACGGTGCAGTTCTTCACTTATTCCGCGCAAGGCACGGCACAGGCACAAGGGGGCGAACTGACGGGACCCGGGCTCAGTTCCTTCGCCGAGGCGGCTGCATACGACGATTGGCTGGGCAATTCGGTCGCTCTGAGCGGCGATCTCGCGATGGCTGGAGTCCCCTACGACGCCGTGGATTCGAACATGGACCAAGGTACTGTCTGTTTGTTTGCCGCCGAGAGCGCCACGCAGGTGGACCCAGCTTACCTCGGATTGCTCACCATCGCCGACAGCCTGGTGTTTGGCTACGCCGTTGCGGCGGACGAAACCACGCTCGTCGTGGGGGCGCCGATGACGACGGTGGGAAAGGAACTTGACGCGGGCGCGGCCTACGTCTTCGAACGCTCTAGCAGCACGCCCCCGCGTTGGAGCGCCACCGGGAAACTCGTGGCCAGCGATTCCCAGGTTTCGGCGGACTTCGGCGAGGCGGTGGCATTGGCCAGCGACATCATCGCTGTCGGGGCACCGGGAGCCCATACTAGCGGAAGCATTGAACAACCGGGCGCGGCCTATCTCTTTGGACGTCGCGGGGCGGAATGGACGGAGATTCAGAAGCTCTGGGCGCCCGATGGAGCCCACAACGATGCCTTTGGAAATGCTCTCGCGTTGGACGGGAGTGTCCTCGCGATCGGAGCACCCGAGAATGGTCAGGAAGGTGCGGTTTACGTGTTCACCAATGTATTCGCAGGCGGTGAGTGGCGGCTTGCCCAGAAGGTCAGGGCACCGGACCCTTCGGACTGGGGCGAGTTTGGTACCGCTGTCGCGCTGCACGGTAACCTACTCGTCGTGGGAGCCTATGAGGCCGCGGTTGATGGAGAACCGTACCGGGGTGTGGCTTATGTGTTCGAGCAGTCGTCAGCGGACACCGGCCACTGGGAGCCGACGGCCAAACTCACCGCGGGTCAACAATGGTGCGACTTTGGCTGGGCCGTGGTCGCGGACGACGGACTCATCGTTGTCGGGGCGCCGGCGTACAGTAACAACGGGCTTGGCGCGGTTTATGTGTACCGGCGCGCGGGACCGGGGATGGGAGCCTGGGAACAAGTCCAAGTGCTCCATTCCGTATCTGGCGTGGACGGGGAGTGGTTTGGCTGGTCGCTGGCCCTGAACGACCGGTGGCTGCTGGTTGGGAGACCCGGCGCCCAGGTCGGCGTCGAGAGGCATGCGGGTGCCGCGGACTTGTTCCGACGCGGCGCGCTGCACTGGGCCGGGACGACCGTCACCGCCGGCGCGTTCGAGGCGACGCTCTCAGGTCAACCCGGCGTGTCGCTGGCCATCGAGGTTTCCACCAACCTGCCGAACTGGATGTCGCTGACGAACGTGACCCTCACCAATGCAACCACGACATTCCGCTGGACACTCCCAGCCGACTGGCCACGGGGGTTCTTCCGGGCCCACCAAGCGGCTGGCCCCTGACGGCATGGCGCGCTGCTCGTGCGCACGCAGCGGTACAACCACTATGAGAGCTCCATACGGATGCACGGATGCCGGGCGCCGATGTCTGCGGTTGGTCCTGCTTCTCGTCAGCGCGCTGTGCGTCTCGGGCCCAGCAGCTCGGGCGGCGGAGCTCCGTGCCGGCGACGTCTTCTTCGTGGACCATGACGCAGGCGTGCTGGGCCACTACGATCCGATCGCGAACATGGTGTTCTGGGACGCGATCGGATTCGTGGAGCTCTACGACCTGGCTGTTTCGCCGCGGAACCAACGCATATACATCGTCGAGGAGGGGTTTTGGCCGAACGCCACCCCGTCCACGCTCTGGCAGATGGACTACAAGAGCGGAGGAGCGATTGTGCCATTGCTCACTGACGCACCAGGCGCGCTCGAGGGTGTGGCGGTGTCGCCCGATGGACGGTTGTACGTCGGAAACGTCAAGACCCGCGAGATCCTCCAGATCGATCCCGACACACTCGAGCAGGAACGTCTGCCCATAGACGCCTGCCCGTTCCGTCTTGCCGCCGCGGGGAACGGCGACCTCTACGTGCTGGACGGAGTCTTTCAAGGGGCCGGCCAAGTGCGGCTACTGCGCTACAATGTTAAGACCCACAAGCTGAACGTGATTTCGAGCGACTTCTGTTCGCCCTGGGACATGGACTTGGGACCCGACGGGAGCTTGTACGTCGTGGACGACTGCTGGCATGAGCCGGATTGGGGCGTGATTTTCCGCATCGACCCACGGACCGGTGCGCAAAAGATCTTCGCCCGGGGCGGCAATATGGGCGCGTGTTTCGGCATTGCCGCCAACGAATATGGCGAACTGTTTGTCGCCGACGGCGGCGGCGCGCTCCCGACGTTCGGCGGCGCGTTGCTGCGCGTCGCTCCCAGCGGGAATATTTCAGTCATGTGGGATCCGGATTGGGCGGCCGTACCGATGGGGATCGCGGTCGTTCCGCCTGTCGCCAACTTGATCGCCCTCGAGGTGAATCAAACCATCCAGGACTGGAAGAATAGCGTCCCGCTCATCGAGGGGAAGCGAACCATCGTCCGAGCCCACCTGGAATCCACCGGCTCGCAACCGGTTCACATCCAGGCGCGCCTGGAGGGAGTTCGCGATGGTGCCGAACTGCCCGGCTCGCCTCTGAGCGCTATCAATGCAGGGGGCTGGATACTCGCGAGCACCAATGCCGTGGAACGCCGCGGTACTCTCGACGACAGCCTCAACTTCGATCTGCCCAGCAGTTGGCTGAGTGGAACCGTGCGCCTGCGCCTCGTCTGGGACACCGGCTGCCTCGTTGGGCGGGAACCCGCCGAGCTCGGCGGGCAAGCCGGCGATTGCGCGGTGGTCGTGACGTTCACGCCGCAGCCCGTTCCCACAGTGGAATTTCTCTGCACCACCTGGACCGAGACCAGCGGGGTCACCCACACGGTCGATCCCGGCGAGGTGCCCGCCTTTGCCGAACGGCTCGCCGCTATCTGGCCCATCCGCGGCAGCACGGTGCTCACTTCGCCCTATACCGTCGCCGCCGTCGGAGAGCCCGAGACGTGCTCGTTCGCGGACCTTCTGGAAGGCAAGGCACTCATGGACTGGGCTGAGGCCGTGCTGGCCGGCCACGGCGACGTGCCGCCGCTGCTGTATGGGATCATCGCGAATGGCACCGACGGCTGCGCCGCCGACATTCCCTCCCGTGCCGCCTGCGGTCGCCTCCCGCCGAATCCGGCGCATTTCGATATCTGGCTGCAACCGCACGAGTCGGCTCACTGCATGGGCCAGAGCCACCCGGTCGACGCTCGACTCGGCCTCACACCGGCGGGAGATGCGCAGGGAACTTGCGGAGAACCCGCCGACGCGGGAACCCCCCCCTTCCCGTACCTCTTCGATGAAATCACCCCGACGGGCACAGTCACCTGGCCTTACTTAGGCCCGATGGCTGCCGGCGAAGAAGCCCTGATCTACGGCTTGGATTCGCTCCACATGAGCGTGATGGAACCGCAACACCATTTCGAGTTAATGAGCTACTGCGATTACGTCCGGAAAGAGTATGTCTGGATTTCCGTGGCGACCTACAACGCGCTCCGCACCTCGATCGCAGCGCGCTTTGGCACCATCGCCCGCGCTCTTCATACCGTCACATCCACCGATTATTTCCTCATCCGCGGTGAACTGGACCGGGACACGGGCGCCGTTGCGTGGTGGCCGATCCTCCCGGTCCGAGGAACGGCCAACCCGGCGCCCCCAGTCCCGGGGGAGTATCTGCTCGAGTTGCGCGACGCCGCCGGCACGCTTCTCAGCCAGGTCCCGTTCGCCCTCATCACGCCGAGTCCCGATCCGCCCTGTTCTGCGCCCCGGCCCGGCCGCATCCGCCTGGCCGTTCTGGCAGACGAACAGATTCGCGAGATCACGGTGCGCCACAACGACCAGGTCCTGTCCACTCGCACGGCGAGCCCGCGCCACCCGGAGTTGACCATTCTGCGTCCCCGCGGGGGCGAGGCCCTCACCGGCGCCGTGGTCCGCCTGCAATGGGAAGCCAGCGACCCGGACGGTGACCCCTTGACCTACACCGTCCAGTTCAGTGCCGATGGCGGAGATCGCTGGGAAGTGCTCGACCTCGATCTGTCTTCCACATGGTGCGACGTGGACTTGCGCCGACTCAAGGGAACCTCACAAGGGCGTATTCGGGTCATCGCGAGCGATAGTTTCAACAGCAGCACCGCCGTGTCCGACCTGTTCACGGTCAGGAACCACGCCCCGGAAATCCGCGTGACGTCTCCACCGGCTGATTCTCTCTTCTCGGGCCGCCAAGTCATCCGGTTCGCCGCGGTCGCTCAAGACCGCGAAGATGGGTCCGTGACCGGCACCAACCTGGTCTGGACCTCGGACCTGGATGGTCCTTTGGGCACTGGCGAGGTGCTGCACCGCGAAGCCGCCGATCTCAGCCGCGGCACCCACCGAATCACGGTCACCGCAACTGACGCCGCGGGTGAGTCGCGCAGTGCCTCGGTTCCGTTTACCATCGCGAGCGCGGTGCGACCGCGGTTGTTGCTCACCGAGGTCAGTCCGGGCACGAAGGTGCGTCTCCGCATTCGCGGCGATGCGTTCGCTCCCTATCGACTCGAGGTCTCGACCGACCTGCGTGATTGGCAGACCCTGAGCACCAACTCCTCTCCCACGGGGATGGCCGACGTCGAAGACCCCGCCGCGACCGGCACCCGCCGGTTCTACCGCGCCAGTCAGTTGCCCTTAAAGGGGTCAAGTCCTATTATTGACAACTGATAAAGGGGTCAAGTCCTATTATTGACAACTGAGGCCGGTTTCTCCACTGTGGCGCGCATGGCGCGCAAGCTGAGAGTCGAGTATCCGGGCGCGGTTTGCCACCTCATGAGTCGCGGCGATCGCCGCGAACCCGTCTTCCACGATGACCCCGATCGCGAGCTGTTTCTGGCCACGCTGGGGGAGGCCTGCCAGAAGGCGGTCCGGGAGGTTCACGCCTTTTGCCTGATGCCCAACCATTTTCACCTCCTTGGACGGAGGCGGATCTGGGTGCGCGCCGGAAGGGCGATCCGGACAAGGTGCGGCTGGCGCAGCGGCTGCGGGAGGAGACGCTGAAGACGCTGGCGTGGATTGCCGGTCGGCTGCAAACGGGCAGCGTGGGCTATCTGAACAACCGGCTGTATCTGCCGCGGAAGGGCAGGCTGAAGTAGATGATAATAGGACCTGACCCCTATTCGAAGCGATAGCCCACGTCGCGAATGGTCTTGATAAAGCAGGGCCGCTGCGGATCCGCCTCGACCTTGTTGCGCAGAGTGTTGACGCAGCGGTCCACGCTGCGCTGGGTCACGATCAGATCATCGCCCCAGACTTCATCCAGGATCTTTTCGCGCGTCAGCGCGCGTCCGGCGTTCCGGCTGAAGTAATCGAGCAGGCGGAATTCCTTCGGGGTGAGGGCAACCTCGGCGCCCTTCCGCCACAGCCGGTGGGCGCCTGGGTCGAGCCGGCATTCGCCAAATTCAAGAACCTCCCCTGGCGGCCCTCGGTGGCGCCGGAGGCAGGCGTTCACCCGGGCCAGCAGAATCTCGACACTAAACGGTTTGACGATGTAATCGTCCGCGCCAAGATTGAGGCCGAGCACAATATCGGACTCCTGGCTCTTGGCGGTCAGCATGATGATGGGGGTCGTGAGTCCCTCCTGCCGGATGCGACGGCAGACATCGAAACCGCTGATGCGCGGCAGCATGATATCCAGTATGATCAGGTCGGGCTTGGCTTCGAAGACGGCCCGGACTCCCTCGGCGCCATCGGCGGCCGTCCGCACCTCGTAGCCGCTAAACTGGAAATTGTCCTTCAGCACCCGCTGCATGGTGGGGTCGTCCTCGATGATCAGAATCTTGTCCGCGTTCATGACGATTCCCGCTCCGTACCTTTTTGCCCTGCGACCGGAATTCTCACCCGGAACGTGCTGCCTTTGCCCGGCTCGCTTTGAACCTCCACCGCGCCGGCGTGGGCCTCCACGATGAATTTCACGATGCTGAGGCCCAGCCCGCAGCCGCCCCGTTGCCGCGTCAGGCTCTGGTCCACCTGGTAGAAACGGTCGAAGATCTTCCGGGCGTCGCGGCGGTCAAGCCCGATGCCGTTGTCTTCCACTTCGAAGCAGACCTGCCGGCCATCCGCGAAGGCCCGCACGCAGATGCGCTTGTCGTCGCCGGCGTATTTGCAGGCGTTGTCCAGCAGGTTGATCAGGACCGTGGATAGCGCATCGGCATCGCCGCGCATCCGCGGCAGGTCCGGCTCGACGCGGACCTCGAAATTGCAGTGCGCGGAGGCCAGTCGTTTCTTGAGCGCCTCCACTGCCGCGGCGACGACGGCCGCGGGCGACAGGTCCTCGAAGCGAAAGCGCTGTTTCCCCCGCTCCATGCGCGAGAAGGTCAGGAAATTCTCGATCAGATGGCAGAGCCGCAGGTTCTCAGTCCCGATCAGTTGCAGATACTCCTGGAGCTGTTGCTCGTCGCGAAACCGCCCCGCCGCCAGCGTGTCCACCAGCGCCCGGATGGAGGCCAGCGGCGTTTTCAACTCGTGCGACACCGTCGAGACGAGTTCGTCCTTGAGCCGCGCGAGCCGCATTTGTGCAGCCACATACCGGGCCACCAACACGGCCACCATGGCGATGATCAGCACGACCAGCAAGCCGGTCCAGAGGTAAAACCGCGTCTGACGCGCGGACATGGTCGCAAAGGAATCGGTTTCCTTGAAACCAAGCCCCAGACGCCAGCCCGGCAGGAACTCGCCGGCTTCCTGCGGCGCGACGGGGGTGTTCGAAGCAAAGCTCTCGCCCGGTGGCAGCGCGGTGACGCGGACGTCAGGCAGTGCGAGCGAATCAATCAGCGTCGCCAGTTCCGTTTTCAGGCGGTCTTCCCGAAACAGCGCCACGATCGTCCGGTCGGCTGAAGGCAGCCGCCACACTTTCACCAGCGGCGCCCGTTGCAGCCCGGGCTCCGTCGGAAGCGCAGGATTGTGCTCCAGATACTCCGTGGCCAGCTCCTCGGCTGCCAGCGTGGGGAAAGCGGCGGCCTGCGGAGCCAACGCCGTCACTTCTCCCATCAGGAAACAACGCTGGTTCGAGAGCAGGTCGGAATCGGTGTAGTCGTTCAGGCGCTTCACCAAATCGCCGAGCGCCTGCTGCCGCAGCGCACTGAAATAATCGCGCCCCGCTTCCACGCCGGCTGCCAGCTTCAGGATCAGGAGCTGCGCGTTGGGCACGATCAACGTGCCTTGGGCGCTGACGGCGTTCCGCAGGCCCGGATCGCCGGCCAGTTCCGCCAGACGTGCCAGCGCCTCCTCTTTCCGCCCGGCCTTCAAGAGGCACGCCGCTTGCGCCTGCCGGGCCCTGGCTCGCGCAAGCATGGCCTGGCTTGATTGGGCGATGCGCCCGTAAGCTTCGGCGGCGGCCGGGTAATCGCTCTTCTGAAACTCCAGTTCCCGCGCCAGCGCCCAGTCGCCCTTCTCTTCCGCGGGCGTCTCGATGCTTCCGGACGCAGGATAAGCCACCTTCCCCGAGCGATCATGGACCACCACGCTGTCGGCCAGGTTGGAGCGAACGACCGCCGCGAACACTTCTGCGGGCGAACCCTTCCCGGCCGATGACAGAGCCGCTTGCCGCCCCTGCCAGAACGCGGTCAGTTGGCGCTGAAGCGAGGCCACGTGGGTGAGATAGACGTCCGTGAGCCGATCCTGCACCGCGAGCCGTTCGTTGCGCATCGCCAGCGTCATGAACCACAGGACGCAGACCGCCGGCACCAGCGCGACCAACCCCAGCGCGGCAAATGTGGTGGCGGTGCTGTGGTTTCCGGTGCTGGACTCTTTGAACAACCTTTTCAATTCTGGTGATGGACCGAGCGGGCGTCCGAGGTCGAACATGGCACGTCGAACGTCGAGGTCAAAGATTCATCGTTCATGATCGGATTTCTCTGGAGTTGTCGCGGCGCGAGCGCACCACTAGTTCCCCGCTGACTTTTCCTTGGGCAAAAAGTTCTCCAGCACCCAGAGCTCGCTCTTGCCTTCGTCGAAGACGCTGAACGCAAAGCGGCGGTTGTCCGGGTGAAGCGCGAAGAACAGCAGCTTGGGAAGATCCAGCTTCAGCGGTGTTCCGCCCCGCGCCGGAATGCGCCAGACTTCATGGCTCTCGGAAAAGACGCGGGCGATGATGTAACGGTCGTCCTGCGTCCACCTCAGGCTGTAACCCTCTGCCGAACTCCTGTAGATCTCCCTTGGCTCGCCTCCGTTGAGGGTCACAATCTTCACCACGCCGCCCTCCTGAAACGCCACCTCCCGGCCATCTGGCGAGACGCCGAAGGGTCGGTCGGTTTTTACGATTTCCGATTCCACCCCGGTGTCGAGGTTGCGCTTCCTGATCCCTCCCTCGCCCAAGAACACCAGGGTCTTCCCATCCGGACAGAGATGCGGAAACACGGCTCTGTCAACCAACTTGCTGATCGCGCTGGTTTCAGTGTCGATGCGGAAGGCCGACGCTTCCGTGTCCGTGAAGCCGAGCGCGATGATGGCGCGGCCGTCGGGCGCCCAGGAGATCTGATTCAGCCCGCGAAGCTGCGGCGAGAGGAAGCGCTCTCCTCCGGTTGCCGCGGACCGGATCGTGAGGACGTTGTTCCCATAACCAATTCGACCGGGGTGAGAAAGGTAGGCCAAGTTCTTGCCGTCGGGCGACCAGGTGAGCTGTACCGCCGGGGTAGAATACCGCGTCGTGACCAGCGCGGGTGGCACGAGGACCTTGCCGGTTTCCAGGTCGAGCTCACCGGTGTAGAGTCGGCCTGAAGCAGTGTGAGTCTCGTAATAAAGGGAGCCGTCGGGAGCAAGCCCAAGAACCATCGAATCCTGGCCGAGGTCCGTTTTCAGCAGTTCCGGTTCTCCGTGCTGCTTCCCTCCGGCGACGTGGACCAGCCAAATGTCCCGCGTCCCCGCGCGATCGCTGAAAAAGAGAAGGCTTTGCCCGTCCGGAGTCCATCCCAGCAGTTGATCATCCGCAGGATGTTTGGCAACGACGACCTCACCCCGGCCATCGGCGGTCATCAGGAAGACGTCACCATTTGGTGGGTTGCCTCCCACAAGACTGAACGCGATAAATTGCCCGTCGGGCGACAAACGTGCCCTGTTTGGCCAACTCGAACTGGTGTTCTTAAGGACGCGCACCGAGCCATCCGCCGTCGAGATCAGAGTCAGTTCCCTGCCGCCCCGTGGGCTGTAGTCCAGCTCCCGAGAGGCGAGGATGGAGCCTTCGTCAGGCGACCAATCCAAGGGTCGGACGTGATAGCCCTTCTCACTGTAAAGTGTGCGGAGGCCTGAACCATCCAGATTCCTGACCCGCAGTTGAGCGACCGAGTCCTTCGTGTAAGCGTCGTAAGCGATCTGCTTCCCGTCGCGTGAGAACGCTTGGTACTCGTAGGGCGTCTCTTTCGCCTCAGGCCCAGCCGTATTGGTAATCCGCCTCGTCTGTCCGCTGGCAATCTCGTACTGGACCATGTCACCCGTGCGGGAATCGATACGACAGATGTACTTACCGTCCGCGGTCAGGACTTCGCCGATGCCGGAGGCGTTGGTGAGGACCCGGCGCATGACCATCCCGGACGCGGCCTCGCCCACCGTCGCGACGCGACCCACCAAGGCGTTCTCCATGACCCATACGTGGGGTTTGCCTGGCCCTCCGGCCTGAAACGCAATCTGGCGTCCGTCAGGGTTGATGCTGAAGCAGTTCAGACCCGGAAGCTGGAGTTCGATCCTCGTGGGGTCGCCGCCAACCACAGCGATGCTCCACATCTCGTCGGCAGGGCCCGACTTGTGCATTTCCACGAAAACGATGCGTTTGCCGTCGGGAGTCCATCGCGCTCGGCTCAATCCAGTACCCAGAGGCACCGTGAGCAAGGTCCGAACCTTGCTTCCACCCATCGGCACAATTTGGATCGACTGGGGCTTGGTAAAGAACTCTTCCCCGCGTTCGCCTGCGGTCAGGACGGCGAGCTGCTTTCCGTCGGGGGCAACGGCCATCGCACTCATGATGTTGAAGAACTCCGGGGACTGGTACACCTCTTCGTCCTGACCTGTGCTCAGGCTGTGCCGACAGATGGAGTCGGAGCAATTCCCTTTGCCACCCTCCTGGAGGAATCTCCGCCGGGCGTAATAGAACCACTGGCCGTCCGGAGAGATTTGAGGGCGGGCATACCAGTCTCCACCAAGTTGCTCGTGCTCCTTTCGAATCAAGATCGGCTCGGCCTTGCCCGACCCGAGATCGAGCCTGTGAATACCTGGATTGTCGTTGATATCATACGCCTGTACCAGAAGGAAGCTTCCGTCATGGGACCAATCCATCTCGAAGAAGGGGGTGGGGAATGTCGCGGCGAGTGGAAAGTCCTTCTGCTCGCCCGTCCTCATGTTCAGCACACTGAAGCAAACTTGTTCACTGGCAGTGGGCCGCACACGGGTCAAACCCAGGCTTTGCCCGTCGTGCGACCAAATGGGCATGAAATGCATCCCCGGAAAACGATCGGTCGCCCGCTCGGGAGGGCTTAACACTTTGCCCGTCTCAAAGTCCACCGCGGC
>Ga0315274_10001166_pt1 | contig 40864 bp, 43 predicted proteins | sample YL17G02_20_MG_FD_203700 | JGI IMG/M metagenome (GOLD analysis project Ga0315274, IMG submission 203700) | Sediment microbial communities from Yellowstone Lake, YNP, Wyoming, USA - YL17G02_20 | ecosystem: Environmental > Aquatic > Freshwater > Lake > Sediment | place: USA: Wyoming | collected...
TTTGTTTTATCTTATTTGCACCCGGCGATGAATCGCCGGGCTATTGTCACCGATGCCCTCTCACGGGGCATCAGAATCGGTTTAAGTTAGCGCTTATGCCCCTTGAGGGGGAGGGGCGGGTGGGGGGGGGTAATATGATTTAATGTCTTTGTATTACTGAGGAGTCCATAATAGGATAGACATCCTCGAATTGAAGGCTTGCCCGTTTGAAAACCTTGGGCTGGACTCCGGCTTTCGCCGGAGAGACGAATTTGAGCCATCGTCCCTTTTCGTCATTCCGGCCCCGCATCAAGTGCGGGATAAACTCCAGCCGGAATCCAGTGGTATAGAAGAAGAGTTTGATGTCTATACAATTACGGCCTTATTAGTAATTAGTTTTTGAGGGGTACATCTAAAAGAAGTGGAAATTCGTCGACGCTAAGGATGGAAGGTTTCCAGCTGAAAGAGTGAGCGCCGCGAATCAGGCGCGGCTATTTCACGTCGCCTGCATCCGGCTCATGAGAGATTTCTTTCAAAATAAGCGTTGATCAGTGAGTGCCACTCATCGATGAATTCTTTGTAAGTTTTTTTCGTAAATCCTGCGATAAATTGGTTTCCTGAATCAGAGAGACCGATATATTTGTATGTCACCTTCACAAGCGTGTATTTCTGGGGTTGTTCAAAGCATTGAATGACGATCTTGCCGACCTTTTCGCGTGGCTCGACTTTGTAGTATGAAATATAGTGTTTTACGGGATCATAGTCAGCAACAATCCAGATTGCAGTGGTAGACCTATGATCATGGGAGTTGGTAAGGAACACGGTATCGGGCTGCAAATCTTTAGAGCCCAGAATGTTGGTGTACTCCCATCCAGGTGCCCAAAGTTTTTCACCCTCTGGTGAGAACAGCGGAAAAACGCTTTCAATATCTTTCCCTAAAATGAATTCCTCTGAATGAGACACCACTTGAGACACAAAGCTTGAAGACATTTCTTCTTCCAATCTCTGACGACTGAAATTAGCGGTGGCTGTAAGCCATCAGCTGGAGTGATTTGTTATATAGTGGACCTATTATTTGGTGTGAGCAGATGTTCGCTTCTTCGAGGGAATAATCGCAATTAATGATCGGAGCGCTTTATTGACTGATTCCGAGCTTGAAAAATACTTTCTGACGTCAGGCTCTAACATAACTGCTCCCTCCTCAAGTCTAAAATATTGGATTGAAGTAGTCCCGTCTACTTGATGAATCACCACCTTGTGGCCAGCCCGATATGCTTTATAGTACTTTCCCCGCACTGCTCCCTTCATGCTGGAAAAATCGTATTCCGATTTCATATTTTCTTTCTCTAATATTTCTTTAGAAACTGCTTTCTTCATAAAATCTCCTTTCGCGCGGTGTCGCTTTCCTGCAACTGATAATACGTATTTTACCCTGTCGTTCAGCATGAGTCAAAATCAAAACGCGCCCATTGGTAGAAAGGCCAATATTTATATAACGCTCCTCGCTTGCAGAATGCTTATCGTTTCGAAAAGTAAATAGGAAGGGGTCGTTAAAAATCGTTTTGCCCTCCTCGAAGCTCACTTTATGTTTCCTTAAGTTGGCCTTCGCTTTGACTTCGTCCCATTCAAATATGAGTCTCATGTAGCCGCCCTGATAACTTACTATGATAATCTATTCTTTGTTTTTGCCGTATAACATTATTTTTTGCACTGCTGCGATGTTTCCGCTAAGAAACAAACTCTTCGGCCCTTTAAAAGGCTCTTTTGAGTCCTAAAGGGGCTGGCAGTAACCTTTTTTGCAGTATCATGTTGTTTTACTAAGGAGTTCATAATTGATTAGACATATTCTTCCAAAAATCTCCTCTCCCCTCCCCTCGGTGGGAGGGGATTCACCCTGTTAGATAGGAGATCCTTTGAATAGCAGGGCTGAATAGACAACCTTATCTAACAGGGTGAAGGGGAGGGGGGACCAACGGGTCTTCATCTTGTCCACCCCCACCCTCGCCCTCCCCCCATCGAAGGGGGAGGGGATTATTGGGGAGATTTGAAATATCTTTTGTTAACCATTACCGTCTATACAATTATGGACTGATTAGTAAGTAATATTATGTCGCAGCAATATAATAATCGAAACAATCATCTGCCCTTCATTATCAGGGCTGCTCATCGTGAAATATGGGTTGTAATATACACCTTTTTCAAACTTTATGGAAGTAAATTTTTCAGGAAGGAAGTGCTACTCGAATTGGACAGTATTTTCCATGAACTTATTCATCAAGAAATTTGAGGATGGCCTGGTCACGCTTCTTGTGGGGCTGGAATAGGATGGAGTAATGATTGGTGCCTTCAAGATCTACCTTCCTCGCATTGGGTATCTCACGAGTCATCCGGTCTGCCACATCTTCGGGGAGGACCAAGTCATCCTCGGCCAGCATTCCTTTCGTGGCCCGCAAGATCAGAGTAGGGGAAGTTACTTTGGCATAGAATTGTCGCGAGTCTACTTTACCTAAGTTCTGGGCCTCTTCCTCAATATGTTTGGGATGGACACGGGAACGAATACCTCCTTCCACCTCTTCAACCTCGTAGTGGAAATAAGTCTCCATATAAGAGTTCCATGGCTGTAAAAACGGGGCCTGTTTCATTAGCAAAATATAGCCTTCGAAAGAGGGGAAGATCTGTCCTAAACGATCGAGGGAGGGTTTAATTCCGACAAAGACCTTTGCCATCTGAGTTTCGGAGAGTTTTCCCCCACCATCCACCAATATCAGACGGTCAACGCGTTGAGGATGCTTTGCTGAAAATACCAAGGAAATGAATGCCCCCAAAGAATGCCCCATCAGGACAGGTCGTTCCAGACCCAGATCATTCATCAGGGCCAAGACATCTTTGCAATGCTGTTCTATGGAATATCCTGTAGGAGGTTTATCCGAAAGGCCTCTTCCTCGAAGATCCATGGCAAAGATTTTATGAAGGGGAGAAAGGGCAGAGGCTAAACAGTCCCAGAAACGAGAGTTGGCTGTGATACCATGAATACATAGGATCTCTTTTCCCTTTCCCTCCCAAACAGCGAGTTGAATTTGAATGTCATCCCCTTTCGCCTTCATCATCTTGGGTTCAGTCATCATCCTCCCTCCCTATAATAATCATCAATCTTTTGCTTAGCCTTAGCCTTAACCTAATTTAATACAAACGCATTAAATAAAATGACATCACCCCCACCCTTACCCTCCCCCCTTGAGGGTGGGTGGGGGGGATAAGGAATTATTGCGTTTGTATTAGTTGTTTTCCTTTCTTGAAAAGATCTCCTGGGCCGTTCCCACAATTCCTTTCGGAAAGAAATAGACAATGATGATAAAGAGAAGTCCAAAATAGAAAAGCCATCGTTCGGATAATCTCACCGCAAATGGGACTCCTGGGAGAAGAGATGCAATCAAAACTTGCAACTTTGGTAGAAAAGCTCGAGTGATCATCAAGAAGGCCGCTCCGAAAATTCCGCCATAGAGTGTTCCCATCCCTCCCACAATGACCATCAAAAGCACATCTAACATAATGGGGACGCTTAAACTGGAATCGGGGCTTACATATCGCACCCAAATGGCAAAACATCCGCCCGCAACAGCAGCCACACAACTAGCAAAGGAGGATGCGATGACTTGAAAGAGATAGGTCCTGTACCCTAAAGCGATGGATCGTTGTTCATTGTCTCGAATCGACTGAAGCACACGGCCCACAGGGGAATGGACGAACCGGAGCATTAAAAGAAATAAAATAAGGGAGAGGATAAGAATCAAATAATAACTGATTAACCTCCCTGTAAACTCAACGCCTAAAAATTTGCCGTAACTAAAATCGATTGCTAAGATACCCGGAAGTTTAAAACTGATCCCATCCTCTCCTCCAGTAATTGATCGCAACTGGCTTGAGAGGATAAACGTAAATTCCATAAAAGCCAGAGTCACCATGGCGAAGAAGATCGCCCGGATACGAAGGGAGAATAGGCCGATCAATACAGAAAGTATCCCTGAGATCACAATGGCGATTAAAAAGGAAAGTGCCAAATGACCGTAGGAGATCCATCCCAACTTTCCCATGAAGATGCCTACAAAGTAAGAACCGATTCCAAAATACAAGACATGACCCAATGAGACGATCCCCGTGTACCCAAGAATAACATCATAGCTTGCCACCAATGCTGAAAAGATGATGATTTTTAATATGACATCGAGCACCTCAAAAGAACGGAACACGAAAGGAGTGAAGACAAAGAAAGCTAACAGAAGAATTCTTAAAAAGAATGAAGGGCTTCTGAAGCGAGCTTCTTTTTCCTCAAAGCGAAATATTTGAACAGGATTCATAAAAAACCTTCATTTTAATGATCAATTACCAGTTATCAATGATCAATGGAAAATGAACATTGAAAATTGTAAATTGAAGCCTTTCAGGTCCCTTCTGGAAATAGTCCTGTTGGACGAATCGAGAGGATGATCACGAGAAGTAACATCGTAATTCCCAGGGCTGCCTTGGGAATTAGATAGGCTACATAATTGTAGGAGAGCCCTACCATTAGGGCTCCCACCACAGAACCGGTCATGCTCCCAAGACCTCCGATGATGGCCACGATTAATGCAAAAACAATGACCTCTCCTCCCATGGCTGGGTGAATCGATTTCACGAAGGTGGCCCACATCCCACCTCCGATGGCGGCAAGAGCAGAGCCTGCTGCAAAAACCCCAGTAAAATATCGATAAATATTGTGGCCCATGACCTGAACCATTTCAGGGTTTTCCACACCGGCCCTTACAATGGTCCCTATTTTTGTTTTTCTCAGGATAGTAAAAATGATGAAATATAGGATTAACCCTATGACAATGGCGATGAGAGGATACTTCGATACCACCACGTCAAAGAGATCCCAAGACCCCATGAAATTGATAGGAACCGGCATCACCTCATCATTCGGTCCCCAAACAATACGAATCAGTTCTTCCAGTACAATCATTGCACCGACAGTGATAAAGATCTGGAAGAGATGGCTCCCATAAACAGGACGGATCACTAACCTCTCTGTGATAATCCCTAATAGGGCTACAAGGAGACCGGCGACGATGAGGGTCAAGAGGAAAATGATTATATTCAAAAAGATAGAATTCGATCCACCCCATCCGGTCCATTGATTGATCAGGGTGAATGAGGTAAAGCCGATATAGGCACCCCAGGCGAACAGGGCTCCATGGGCTAAATTGAGGACGCTCAGAAATCCAAAGATCAGGGAGAACCCGGAGGAGACTAAGAAGAGGAGCATCCCCATGGCCAAACCAGAGATCGTTATCGTGATGTAGGTTTTAGGATTGATTAATAGGATGGGGGAGAGAAAGATGGCAATCACAACAAATTTTGGAAGCCACGATCTCCATCTAGGGTTCACAATAGCTCTCATTCCGTGTTCTCTCGGGTAGTGAAGCGTTATGATAGGTTCATTCTGTCATTCCCGTGCTTGCGCGCCAGAGGGCTTCAGCGCGCAGGCGTGAAAACGGGAATCCATGAAAATGATCTGGATTCCTGCCTTCGCAGGAATGACAAAAAAGGATATTGCGATTTGATCGCAAGTGACTAACCTCAACCTGAAATACCCAAATACTTTTTCTTCAATTCCTCATTTTGGACTAACTCTTCCATTTGACCCTGGTGGACCGTTTTCCCATCATCAAAGAGGTAGAAATCGTTACCCAGGCTACTGGCCATATAAAAATTTTGTTCCACAAGAATAATCACTGTAAATTCTTTTAATTTATTGATGGAATCGATCAGATGGTCAATGACAATGGGAGCCAACCCTTTGGAGGGTTCATCGATCAATAGAAGCTCGTTCTGGTTCACCAGAGGACGGGCAATGGCCAGCATCTGTTTTTGTCCTCCGCTTAGATTGCCTGCCTTTGCTTTCCAGAATTTCTTGAGATCAGGAAAGATTTCGAAGATCGTTTCCATCATCTCGCGAGTCTTCCCGTCCTCCTGAAGCATGGCCACACGGAAGTTTTCCTCAACGGTAAGCAAGTTGAATATGCCTCGATCCTCAGGCACAAAGCCAATGCCCAAACGGGATATCTCATAGGGTTTCATATGGTGGATGGTTCGATTTTTTAAAAGGATTGTTCCTTGGGAAGGGGAGAGCAATCCAATGATTGTCCTTAAAGTGGTGCTCTTTCCGGATCCGTTTCTACCCAAAAGTACAGTCACTTTACCAGGATGGACCTCAAAAGAGACCCCCTGGAGGATATGGTGTTTTCCGATATAGGTGTGAATCCCTTCGACTTTGAGGATCGGTTCAGCCACGGGATCGACCTCCACCAAAATAGGCCTCCTGAACCTCTTTGTTTTTACTGATGGCTTCAGGAGTATCATCCGCAATTAATTTCCCCTCATGAAGGACGGCAATGGAATCAGAAAGCGCCATCAACACATCCATTTTGTGTTCAACAAGAAGGATCGTTTTATCTTTTCGATTCTTGATCTGTTTAAGGAGTTCCAGGATAGAAGGAACTTCCTCCAAGGCCATGCCGGCAGTGGGTTCGTCTAAAAGAAGTACTTCTGGTTCCAAAGCAAGTAGAATGGCTATTTCTAATTTTCGCTGTTCTCCATGGGTGAGGCTGCTTGCAGGAACACTCCATTTGGTATCCAGCAAGACCATGTTTAAAATTTCAAAGGCTCGGTCTTCCAATTCAGAAAAGTGAAGATAATTCTTCCAGAAGTTAAAACCGATATTCTTTTGGGATTGTATGGCCAACCGGACATTTTCCAATACAGTAAGGGAAAGGAAGACATTCGTGAGTTGGAAGGACCTTCCAATACCAAGTTTGGTTCGAAGGGCAGGAGAAAGAGTAGTGATGTCCGCCCCTTTAAAAAAAACCCTCCCTTCAGTGGGACGGTATTGCCCGGAGATCATATTGAAGAAGGTGGTCTTTCCCGCTCCATTCGGTCCGATAATAGACTTGAAAGTAAAGGGAAAGATTTGAGCGTTTACATGATCGACGGCGACATGACCACCGAATCGAATGGTAAGGTCTTTAGTTTCAATGAGGGGGTCTTGAGTCATATAGTCAGAAAATAGTTCTATAAAATCCCTCCCCTGCCTTCGCCGAAGCGGCTTCGCGCAGGCAGGCCACCTCCCTTTGTTAAAGGGAGGTGAAATCTTGGCCCCCCTTTAGGAAGGGAAAAAAATATTACCCCCCTTTCGGAAAGGGGGGTAAGGGGGGATTTGAAAGCTACCTTTTAACCAGAATCGGGGGCGCTCCTTCTTCTGGGGAAACTTCCCTGAGGAGAACAGGAACGGCCCATTCCTTATCCGGCCTTGCCTCCAACTTAAAAATATACATGGACTGCATGGCTTGATGGTCTATGTTACGGAAATACATTCTACCCTTTGGGGTCATGAATTCCATCCCTTCCATTGTTGTTATTAGCTTTTCGGTATCGGTTGGTTTGGTTTTTTCGAAGGCTTTGACGACTGCCATAGCGGCGGCAAATCCTCCGCAGGTAAAGAAGTCGGGTGGTTCCTTGAACCTGGCTTGATGCTCTTTCACAAACCAACCGTTTATTGGATTTTTGGGAAGTTCATAATAGTAATAAGCCCCTCCTGTCATTCCTTTTAAGCTTTCGTATGCTTTTAGTAATGGAAGAGTGGCTTTAAGAACGGGAAGAATATTTCCACCGGTGGTAATCTTGATCCCATATTTGTCAACCTTCATGACAGCCATCTGCTCGATAGGAGGGTTCTTCCCTGCCCATACTACGAAAACATATTTTTCGCCAGGCTTGTCTTTTAAGGCATCGATGATTCTCTGGACAGAAGAAGTATGATCGGTTTGGGCCATTGGGCAATATTCTTCATGAATCACCTTGGCCCCTAACTTTTCTGCGGCTTCTTTGTAAGCGGCAACCCCGTCTCTTCCGAATGCGTAATCTTGGCCAATTGCGGCAAGGAAGACTCCTGGCTTGGCGACTGCTTTCGCATTGGAAATGGCATCTTGACCGGAGTTTCTTCCTGTTCTGAAGATATATCGGTTCCAAGCGCTCCCGGTGATGGAGTCTGCCACGGCTGGTTCAACGAGTAAAACCTTTTTGAACTCAAGGGCTACAGGAAGCATGGCCAGCGCCGCTGCACTGCTGGTGGTTCCTACCACGAGATCGACTTTATCATCCGCATAGAACTTTGTAATCAACCTTTTGGCGACATCGGGCTTCAATTGGTCATCTTCAACAATTAGATCGACCTTCCTCCCCATAACTTCATTCTTTCCTTTGGTCCCATATTCCAGACCCATTTTAAAGCCAGTGAGCATCTGCTTTGCATAAGCCTCCAAGGCCCCAGAAAAACCCTGAACGATCCCAATTTTTATAGGTGGCTCTGCTCCCCAAACCGGAGTTCCTAAAAGCATGAATCCAAGGGCAACTGATACAACAACTTTTAATCCTCTCTTCAACATCATAATGACCTCCTTTCCATTTTTGCTATTTGGGTAGAACCCTTTCACTGCCGCATCCGACTGTTGACGTATAACGATTATCATCTTTTTAGAAAAGTTTCAACTCAAAATCATTCCTTTTTAGGGGGCATGCCCCAGGCTATTCCGTCCGCTACCTCTTTACCCTCCTGGTTGATACAGGTCGTTTTAAATTTTGCCCGATTTTTTTCTGGAATCAGTTCGATAACCTCTATCCTGGCGGTAAGGGTGTCTCCAATTCTTACAGGAGCAAGGAACCTGATTTCTTGGGAAAGGTAAATGGTCCCGTGTCCGGGGAGGATATTTCCTAAGACGTTGGTCAGGAGGCCAAGCGACAGGATACCATGGGCGATCCTACCTTTGAACATCGTTTTCTCCGCATAGGCCTGGTCGAGATGGATGGGATTAAAATCACCCGTGGCTCTGGCATAGAGTTCTATATCGCCTTCTGTTATTGTTTTAGAGATCTGTGCCGAGCCCCCAATTTTAAGTTCATGAATGGATTTTCCTTCGGCCATAAAGGTAGTTCTCATTGGGATTCCTTATCCCCGCGGCTTAGAACGATCCGATGAGGATCCACTTTTTCACGAAGGACTTTTAATTCCTCTTTAGTTGGTGGGGGAACTTTTTTTAAGGTATCGCTTATTAACAGCTCGAATCCAGTATTTTCCATGACATCGTCTAATGTGACCCCTGGGAGAAGCCCAATCAATCTCATTCTTTTCGTCTTCTCTTCAAAATCTAACAATGCCTTGTCAGTGAAAACCTTGTAAGGTCCGGTTCCCGGGGGAAGCCCAGCTTTTTCCCTGGCCCCAGGTCCATCGATATAGCCCGGGGTCGTGATGAAATCCACCTTCTCAACAAACCTTCTCTTCTCATGGTTGATGATGATCATTGTCCGCCAGCATAGGGATCCAAAGGCATTGGCCCCTCCGCTTCCAGGCCATCGAACGGTTGGAGCCTCATATCGGCCCTTGACCGTAGAATTTATATTTCCATATTGATCCACCTGGGCTCCGCCTAAAAATCCATAATGAGCAATACCCAATTGAGCCATCTCGAATATCTCAGGCATGTCGCAGGTTCGAATCGCCCTGTAGGTGGTTCTCGAACAGCCGACGGAGAGAGGCAGGGTTGGCATCTGAGGTGCGATCCCTCCAGCCTCAAAGACAGGCACGATGTTGGGGGCATGCATGTTTTGGGCTAAACTGGCTGCCAGCATGGGTATGCCCGTTCCAATGTATATAATAGCTCGGTCTTCAATCTCTCTTGAAGCAACAATGGCCATTAATTCGATCATATTATAATTTTCTCTTTTCATATGAAATCCCTACCATTTTATTATCTGACCCTTAAGTGTTCGAGATCCTCCAAATACTTGAGCTTTTTCTTCCCACCGATCGTCTTTAGATACTCTTTGAAGTGTTCAACCCCAAAGATATGTTTGTTATAGTATTTCTCGAGTCCGGCTTGATCTCTTGCTGCGGATATGTATTCTTTCATATGATTGATATCTACATAATACATACCGGGCATATTTGTCGGATGAGCCCCGTAAGGGATCTCCACAACGGCATCAACGTAAAAGCAGGGGATCAAAGTCCGGTCAGGCGATAGCCTGATCTCTTCTGTATCAATGATCCTCTCTGTAGTGATGATCAATCTCTTTGCCGATTTGGATTTCCCCAGGTCCTCGTTCAAGGCACCCTCGATCTGGGAATTTCCGTAGATATCGCATCGGTGGACATGAATGATACACACATCTGCATAGATAGCAGGAACCAATATCACCTCTTCACCGGTGAAGGGGCATCGAATCTTTTTGGCTGCACTGTGCTTGAATCCATCTGCCCCCATCATATTCCTGATAGGTAGAAAAGGGATACCCATGGCAGCCGCTTTATGTCTGAAGGCCATACTGGCATTATCATATTCGGAAATGCCCATCTCTCCACTTGTTATCATCCTCTCGGCGCGCTTTCGGGTGACATAAGGAATACCAAAAATCTCCATCCCTGTAATGTAACCACAGTCGATATTCTTAACACATCCCGCGTCCAACAACAGATTGAAATCATAGGTTCGGGTCCCGGCGGCAAGATTTAAGTTCTTCTTCTTTTGACGAATGATCTCGTGAACGGCAACCATCGAGAGCCGGATGAAGCTGACCCCTCCCATCGTGAGGTAATCCCCATCATGAACGAATTGTCCGATGGCTGTTTTAATATCCATCCTTTTATCCCGCCAGGCGTTCTTGACTTTCTCTCTCATATGTTCTCGAAATTCATTGGGTGTGATCTTGGAGAATATCTTACCAGATCCTTCCTCCAGTATCTCGATTACCTTCTTTGCCATTGATAATCACCTCAAGATTTTTGAAATCTATAAACCATGAATGATTGATTTGTCAATCCTTATTAGATAAATTTGCGACGGGCTTGTCAAGAAACATGATTACCTGTGATAGAAGATGAAGTTGAAATGGGAGGCGTTAATCGTTCTAAAGAGGGTGCTGATTCATGGAGTCGAAGATAAGAATTAAACCATCAAATATTTCTTTCTAACCTCTTCGTTCTTCCTCAAATCCTCGATCGTTCCTTGAAAGCGGATCATTCCTTTATCCATCACATAGGCCCGGTCGCTTAAAGCCGTGGCCAGACCCACATTATGTTCGCAGATGAGCATGGTGGTGCCCAATTTCTTGATCTCTCCCAGTTGTTCTTTCATGGCTTGAATGACCAACGGGGCCAGTCCTTCACCGGGCTCGTCCAGAAGGAGGAGTTGAGGATTGGTCATTAAGGTTCGGGCGATGGTGAGCATCTGTTGCTCTCCACCGCTGAGCTGGGTCCCCATGTGAGTATCCAACTCTCTTAACTTTGGGAAGAAGGAATAAATTCGTTCCAGATTCCAGATGGCTCCTTCCTTTTCTCGGCGAGCGACAAGGATATTTTGTCGGACAGTTAAATCTGGGAAGATCCGACGGTCGTCCGGGATAAAACCAATGCCTAATTTTGCAATATAATATGGAGGTTTTCGAACGATTCCTTGACCATTAAACTTGATATTTCCCGAGCGTGGCGGGGTTAGGCCAATAATACTTCGTAAGGTCGTAGTTTTACCAGCTCCGTTCCTTCCCAGGAGACAAACAGCTTCCCCTTCTTTTACCTCGAAAGAGATCCCGAAAAGTATGTGACTGGTTCCATAATAGGTATGGATATCTTTGACCTCAAGAATCATTTCACACCACCCAAGTAGATTTTTTGGACCTCCTCACTTGCCCGAACCTCTTCGGGCATTCCATCTGCGATCAATGTGCCTTGATGGAGTACAGAGATTCTTTTGGCAATTCCAAACACGACGCTCATGTCATGCTCAGTGAAAAGGATCGTAATTCCCCTTTCTTCGGATAATTTTTTGACGAGAACCATAGTGGTCTCAGTCTCTTCAGGAGACATCCCACAGGTTGGTTCATCTAAGAGCAGGAGTTCGGGTTCAGTTCCCAAGGTAATGGCCAGTTCCAATCGCTTCTTATCCCCATGGGAGATGGAATCTCCTAATGTATTTGCTTGATCTGGCAGTCCCACATCCTCCAAGATACGCCAAACCTCTTCTTTAAAAAATTTTTTTGCAGACGAAAAAGGATTGGTAGTAACCCCTCGATGAGATAGTAACCCCATTAATACGCTCTCATAAACGCTAAATTTAGGGTAGATGCTGGTTCTCTGAAAGGATCGAGTAATACCAATTTTACATCTCTTATAAGAGGAAAGTCCTGTGATATCTTCTCCCTTGAATACCACTTTCCCAGAATCAGCGGGATGATATCCTGTAATTAAATTGAAATAAGTGCTTTTCCCTGCACCATTCGGGCCGATGATGGCATGGACATCTCCCTTGAAGATTTCGAGAGTCACCTCGTTAACGGCCCTGAGTTTTCCAAATTCTTTTGTTATTCCTTGAGTCTGAAGAAACATATCATTTTTTCGTTAATTGGTTGAGTCTTTCTCTTCGCTCTTTTAACTTTTCTTGTGCGAAGCCGAGGACTCCACCAGGGAGAAGAAAGATAATGATCAAGATCAACGTCCCCATAATCACCGGCCAAAAATGAGTGAATCCAAGGATATAGGCATGGAAGAATGTCATGATGAACATTCCCAGAACTGGTCCGAAGAAGGTTGAAGGACCACCCAAGATCGCTGCCATGACAGGCTCTCCAGATTTCACCCAAAATAGATAAGAAGGGGCGACAGATCGATAGAAGGGTACCCAGATTGCCCCAGCCAGCCCAGCAAAAGCTGCCGCAATGACAAAGGTGATGAGCTGGTATCTCGCGATATTGATGCCCAAAAACTCTGTTCTTTCAGGATTTTCACGCATCGCCTTGAGTGTTTGGCCAAAAGGTGAGTTCACAATTCGCCAAAGGACAAATGTTGAAGCAATGAAAATAATGAGGATGAGATAATAATAGGCCGTTGACGGTTTTAAGAAGTCGGGTGGAAAGACCCCTTGGATTCCATCATCTCCTCCCGTAAACTTATGCCACTTAAAGATGACGACAAAGATGAGTTGGCCGAAGGCGAGCGTCAGGATGGCAAAGTAGATTCCCCGCAGGCGAACGCAAAAATATCCGACGATCAGGGCGACCAAAGCGGCGAGGGGAGGACCGGCTATCAAGCTGAGCCAAAAATTGAATTGGGCTTTTGTTATCAACATAGCAACCGCATATCCACCCAACCCAAAAAATGCGGCCTGGCCGAATGAGAGCTGGCCCATGTAGCCGAAGAGCAAATTGAAACTTAAGGCAAACAGGCTCATAACCAGAGCTTCACACAGCACAGTAAGATAAAATTCCGTCACAAACAGGGGGGCGATGAAAGAGGCGATGAGGAGGAGAATCAACCACCAACCTTTTTTAAGCATCGACTCTTTTTGTTCCGTCTGTTTTATTGCCATTTTTTAACCTTAACCTCAGCTTTAACCTATGTTTGCAGCCCTATCTTTCCGGTCTTCCGAATATTCCCCACGGACGAATGATCAGAATCACTGCCATGACCATAAAGATAAAGCCCAAGGCCCATTGGGGCTTGTACATGATACCAAAGGAGTAGACTTGGCCAACAATAAAAGACCCGAGAAGTGTTCCTGGGAGGCTTCCCATCCCGCCGATGACGACCACGGCAAAACATTCTATGATGATATCAATATCCATCCCCAGCCCGATCGATCCAAAGGGTGCTGACACACCTCCGCTCAATCCAGCGATCAAAGATCCCAGAACAAATATCCATGTAAACAGCCACGGGATCGGTATGCCTAAAGCAGAGACCATCTCCCGATCGTGGGCTGCTGCACGGATGATATCACCAAGACGTGTTCTGTAGACTAACCACCAGAGAAAGACGACAAGGCCTAAACCTAATAAAATGACAAAGAAATTATATGAGGGAAAAGGAAATCCAAAGAGGGAAACAGCTCCAGCGAAGGGTGGAGGCCTTTGGATGGAGTAGAAATCTCCTTTCCAGAGCCATTTGACTAAATCGGTAATGATCAAGATGATTGCATAGGTCGCTAAAAGTTGCTCCGGCCATCCTCTGGCATAGAGGCGTCTTAATAAAAAGACTTCTATGAAGATACCTATTGCCCCCATAACCAGAGCGGCAAGGATTGTTGCGATATAAAATCCAAGGATGGGCATCAAGAGGAATTTCCAGACGGAGTAGGCAATAAAGGCTCCCAGCATGTAAAACGAGCCGTGAGCAAAGTTGAGAATTCTCAGGACGCCGAAAGTGAGGGAAAGGCCCGAGGCGACCAGAAAGAGCATAGCGCCCCGGGCGATTCCACTCATGAATTGGTTGAAAAGGACGTCAAACGACATACGCTGATACCCCAAGTTCAAATGTCAAAATCCCAATACCAAATGAATGTCAAAGTCCAAAATCTAAAAACTTTTTCAATTTAAGCATTTGGATTTCATTTGACATTTGAGCTTTGACATTTGGCATTGCTTTACCTAACTACTCCTGTCTTCTTCCAAACCTCTCGCACACTTTGTTCAGACCGCCACACCTGGTCTCCTGGCACTCGAGAGATATCCTTCCAGACTTTGAAAGGATAAGCCGGGTCTGTAGTAATGATTCCTTGATAGCAAGGGACGCTCCCCATATGGTCCAAGGGCCGAATGAAAAAATTCCCTCTCAGGCTGTCAAGGGATAAGCCCTCCATGGCCTTAATAACTTTTTCCGTATCAGTTGATTTGGCTTTCTCAATGGCTGCTTTTAACAGGTAAACCGCATCATAATTCTGGACTGCCCATGAATCAGGCCAGGTCCCATTTATGGTTCTATATTTTTTAACAAACTCATTCATTTTTGGATTCGGATCCATGAAGAAACATCCCCTCCCAAATCCCATCACGCCATCAGGCGCATCGGCTCCTAAACCGATGAGGGCGGGAAGGTCATAGAGGGCGATGAATTGGGTTTTTTCAAAGAAGCCGTAAGGTGCTGCCTGTTTGGTAAATGCCACCACATCGCTACCGAAAAGACAACTGTGGACGGCATCGGGTTTCTTGGCCATAATGGCTGTGATGAAAGCTGTGAAATCTTTTTCTCCAAGCTTTGGCCAGGCCTCGTAAAGGATTTCTGCGTCAGGTACTAATCTCTTGATCTCCTCCACAAAGGCGGCCTGTTCACGGCGACCATATTCATAATCGGGTTCGATGGTACAGAACTTCTTTGCATTGGGATATTTCTTGTTTAAGTATCGAGTCGCAGCAACAGCTTCCATATAGGTATTTGGCACAATCTGAAAGATATAAGGGGTGAATTTGTCAACGGTCTGGCCTTCTGTATTGGCAATCGTTGAAACCCTCAAAATTTTACTCTCCGAGTGGACAACCTGAATGGCCAAAGCAAGTCCGCTGCTGCAAGGCCCCTGAAGAAAGTTAACCTTCTCCCTAAGGATCAAATCTTTTGCTTCTCTTGCAGCGACATCCACCTTTCCTTCTGTATCCCGAACGAGCACTTCCAGTTTTTTGCCCAGAAAACCTCCTTTGGCATTAATCTCCTCCTGGGCGATTCTCATACCTCTGATCCCTGAATCAGACAACGTGTAGCAGGGTCCAACGAAGTCGAAGATGGCCCCCAATTTAATTGGTTCTTTTGAGGCAGGTGCGGTTTTGGCTGGGGGTTTAGCCTGGGCCATTACCATCGAAACTGATATGATGCTAAAGACAAAAACTAAAACCGCTAAAATCGCAAACTTTCTCATGTACTTTCTCCTTTCTTTTTTCAAAATGTTGGTAAAGAAATTAACTCTCACCTCCTTTTAGACAGTATTCAAATATAATGAAAAGAAAAAGATGTCAATAAGAAATTAACCGTAAATTTCTGGATGGGCTTGGACCTCCTTAACGAAATCCCTCACCGTGTCATCAAGCAAGAATTTAGTTTTCCAACCCCACTCCTGCTGAGCCCTGCTTTCATCGATATTTCTGGGCCAACTCCGGACAATTTGATCCAATTCCGCGTCGGGTGTGAACTTAATATCTGCTTTGGGAAGCACCTTTTTTACTGAATCCGCAATCTGTCTTGCCGTAGCAATAAAGCCCCCAACACAATAGACCCTTCTTTTAAGTTTAGCGTTATCCACTTCGTATAAGCGGATAAGACAATCCACTGTATCCTTGATATAAATCAGGGCGATGTGGGTGTCTTCATTGACGAAGACCTTATAGGGGTTTCCCAAGGCGGGTTCTGAAATCATGAGGGTGCTGTAAGCAGAGGCTCCTCCGGATCCCCTTCCTGGTCCAATCACAGACGGTAATCGAACCCCTCTGAAATCGACACCAAATTTTCTGCAGTAGTATTCCCCCAATCTTTCTGAGAAGACTTTTGTGACACCGTACATGGAGATGGGCATCTGAATCGTGTCTTCATTGACTGTATCAGGGATGCCAAGACCAAAGGTAGCAATCGTGCTGAGGTAGACGACTTGTTTAATATTAAATAGCCTTGCGGCTTCAAGTATGTTAAATGTCCCCCCGGCATTGACCTGATAGGCGGTGATAGGTTTTTCCTCAGCAGACGCAGAAAGGAGGGCTCCTGTGTGATAGATGCCGTCTATTTTGTATTGTTTGACGACTTCCAAAACTTCTGCCCATGAGGAGAGGTCACCCTGAACAATCTTTACCTTATCCTTAATGTCATGAAGAAGTGGCGAGGAACGAACAATATCGAAGAGGACGACATCTTCTCCTTTCTGCAATAGAGCGTGAGCAAGATAAACACCTATAAAACCCATTCCGCCAGTAATCAGTTTTGCCATCGCTTACTCCTTTAAAAAGATTCGGTTCATTTAAAGAATAGTATTTTCTTTTTTGTGCACCTGTTGATTTGTCTTATCTATGATGATCTCGTAAAAAGTCGTCTCACCGGTGAAAACCGGTGTTCAGTATTCTGATAACTACCTAAGATCACTGGATTCCGGCTTTCGCCGGAATGACGATCATTAGCCCTTTTCGACTTTTTACGAATTCATCATCTATAACAAAACCAAAATTAAGTCAATACTTATTTTGGATCCTCTAAGGTTTAAAAGCCAGAATAGCTTTCATATCTGCCCCTTCCCCTTTTTTGATAAATTCGGCCTTGAGGGGAGTTCCAACTTTAATCTGCTCAGGTTTTTTAGAGTCCACTCCGACAATGCGAGAAACAACTTTCACCCCCTCATCCAGTTCAACCACTCCAACAGTATAAGGATTACTTCGGCCAAATCCTTCTTTAGCCATATAAGGTGGGGCCACTACGATGCTAGTGAAAGCCATTAACTTACCAATACCTTTAAACTGAACCCACTCCATTTCACTTCCAAAACAAGAGACGCATATTTGACGGGGAGGGAGGGCGAGTGCCCCGCATTTCTTACATTTCGAGCCCATGATTTTCTCTTCATTGAGAGACTGTTCATAGGATGTATCATTAAATGGTTTTTGGTTCATTGCCTTACCTCCGCTCCAGAATGATAAATGTGGAGGTTCCACCAGTGCCCCCAAGGTTTTGGGCAGCCCCTATTCTTAAGTTTGGGTTGGGAACTTGTCTTTTTCCAGCTTTCCTTCGGAGTTGCACCCACACCTCATAGAGCTGGGCGACGCCAGTGGCTCCTACAGGATGGCCTTTGGTCTTAAGTCCTCCTGAAGTATTGATGGGTATTGGGCCATCGAGTCGTGTCAGACCTTCGGACACGGCTTTATACCCTTCTCCGGGTTTGAAAAATCCGAGATCCTCGATGTGGACAATCTCGGCGATGGAGAAGCAATCATGGACCTCCGAGAATTGAATATCTTTGGGCGTTAGGCCAGCCATCTCATATGCCTCCTTGGCTGCAGCCCGGGTAGCTTCATAAGTCGTCAGGTCTTTTTTCGCATGAAGGCTGTAGCCACTCCCCTGTCCCATACCAGCTAAGTAGATTGGATCATCCGTAAAGTTTTTTGCAATCTCCTCTGCCACGAGAAGCATACAGGAAGCTCCATCGCTGATAGGACAGCAATCAAAAAGATGCATGGGCCATGCGACTGGAGGATTTGCAACAGGGTCCCGTAGGAATTCCTTTTCATCTTTCCATTCTGGCAGAGGCTCTCCCTTCTTCAGGGAACGTTCGATCCGAGCATTCATAAAATCCCGTATGCTCATTTGAAACTGAGCCTTCGGATTCAGAGGAGCATTGTTGTGACTTTTGATGGTTACATTAAAAAGGGCTTCTCTGTCAGCGCCATATTTAGCAAAATAGGCGGTTGCCATGGTTCCAAAGACTCCGGGGAATGTAAATCCAGCAGCCACTTCATAAGGACTGGAAGCCATAGCTAAACCTTCGGCAACTTCTTCAGTAGTCTTTTTAGACATCTGTTCAAAGCCACCCACTAGAACGATGTCATAGAGCCCTGAAGCAATAGCCAACACCCCTTCGCGAAAGGCGAGGGCGCTCGAAGCACAGGCAGCCTCTGTCCGGGTCACTGGTTTGGGGACCTGCCCCAGTAAGTCGGAGATGATCGGTCCCCAGTGCGCCTGATTTACAAAAAAATCATTGCTGTAATTTCCGATGTAAATAGCATCAATGTCCTTAGGATCGAACCCTTTATCGACAGACCCGACCATTTCGACAAACGCGTCAGCGAAGAAGTCTTTGCAGTTTCGGTCTTTGAACAGACCTAACTTTGTCAAACCTCCGCCGACAACGGCTACCCCTCTTGAAAGTTTTCTTTTCCGCGGCATTCTATGGCCACCCCTTTCCTCATCTCACCCTTCTGGCTTCACCCACCCAGTATTTCTCACGAAGTTCCCTCTTGAGGACTTTTCCATAAGGATTTTTGGGTATCTCATTAATGAATTCCACAGACTTTGGCTTTTTATAACTTGCCAGATGATCTTTGCAAAAGTTAATAATTTCTTCTTGTGTGACTTTTTGGCCTGGCTTTAGAGCTACAATGGCTTTAACCGCTTCGCCCCAGGTTTGATCTGGGACTCCGATAACGGTTGCTTCATGGACTGCTGGATGCTTAAGGATGATATCTTCAATTTCTCTCGAATAAATATTCTCTCCGCCACTGATGATCATATCCTTAGCTCGATCAAGAATATAGACATAACCTTTTTCGTCCATAATCCCGAGATCACCTGTATGTACCCATCCTCCCCGCAAGGTCTCGGCTGTCGCCTTAGGATTTCTCCAGTAGCCCTTCATCATCACTTCTCCTCGAACAACAATCTCTCCCATCTTTCCAGGCGGAAGTTCATGATCATTCTCATCAAATATCTTAACTTCCACATCTGTACGGGGAATTCCAGCTGAGGTGAGGCGCTTCATCTGGTCTTCCGTCCCCTCCAAAAGATGTTCTTCCTTGCGTAAATAGGAGATGGTCATAGGAGATTCGGCTTGGCCAAAGAGCTGAACAAATACTTGTCCCATCTTCTTGACTGCTTCCTTGAGGTCTTCCATATAGATAGGGGCTCCACCGTAATTGATACATTTTATTGAACTGAGATCATATTTATTAATTTCGGGGGAAGTAACGAGTCGCTTGATCATGGCTGGAGCCATAAACATGTTTGTTACTTTTCTTCTCTGAATCGTTTCGAAAACTGCCTTAGGATCGAAGGTTTTTACATGCAGAATAACATTGGCCGCTCCCTTGGCTACATTAGGTATTCCATAAAGGCCGCTTCCGTGGCTTATAGGTGCGGCATGAAGAATCACATCATCCGGACCAAGGGGAGTTATATCAGCAAAAAAGTTCATTGTCATCATCATTAGGACGTGATGGGTGAGCATCGCTCCCTTTGGCTGCCCCGTGGTTCCAGAAGTGTAGAAAAGCCATGCCAAGTCGTCTCGTTCGACATCTACATCAATAAAGTTTGGAGATTGTCCTTCGAGTAGTTTCTCAGAACGGAGCATGCCTTCTAAGGGCTCAGAAACGCAGATGTAATGCTTGACCCTTGGCATCTCATTTTTGAGAGCATAGAGGGAATCTCTGAAGTCATCTCCTAAAACCACTGCAACCGCTTCCGAGTTATCGATGATGAAACTACACTCTTTTGGATGGAGCCGAAAATTGATAGGAACGGTACCAATCCCAGCTTTGAAACAGGCAAAAAGGGTTTCAATAAATTCCGGGCAGTTATGTAAGAGGATGACTACATTCTCTCCTTTTTTAATCCCTAAACTCGTGAGACCATTGGCCAACTTATTGATCCGTTCATTTGCCTGTTGATAGGTGAGTTCATAATCCCCATAAGCGATTGCCAATTTTTCAGGGAAGGTTCGAGCGCTCTTCGTAAAAAAAGTTCCGACATTCATAGAGACCTCCTCTTCATGATGTTATCATAAGGCCAATCCGCTCTCTTGCGTAGAAGTCGGAGACATACAAGTCTTTAAGTTAAATGCTTCATCCCAAGAAATTTAATCTCTCACTGATGTTAGGGCCTACGCCTCGTCCGGGACTGCGCCCGGAAGAAGTGGCCCCTTCGGGGCAGTCTTCAAATAACCCTTATTAACCTCCCCCTTTGGTAAAGGGGGATTGAGGGGGATTTCCCTGATCTTAAATCCCCCCTCGCCCCCCTTTTCTAAAGGGGGGATAACGGAATTAAAGACAAATCGACAATTTTTTGTCGATATCGATTCACTAAGCGCCTATGCAAATTTACAAGTAATTCCGCCGTCGACGACGATTTGGGCACCGGTGATATATTTGGCCTCATTCGAGGCGAGAAAGAGGGCAGCGTGAGCAACGTCCCACGCATCGCCCATCTTTCCCGTAGGGCACTGGTTGTTCCTAATTTCGAACATTTTCTCCACATCACCCCCTGCATAGACTTGTTTAAGTGGCTCCACGAACATCGGGGTGTGCATTAGGCCTGGCAGAATTGTGTTTGCGCGGATATTTTTTGCTGCGTATTGGAGCGCAATGCTCTGTGTGAACCCAAGAATACCTGCCTTCGTTGTGTAATAGGTAATGTAAGGTATTCCTGTATAGCGAATCGCAGCTATGGAAGATATGTTGATGATAACGCCACTGCCCTGTTTCTCCATATGGGGTAACACATATTTACATGTCAGAAACATGCTTTTTAGGTTGATCGCCATCACCCGATCCCAGGTCTCTTCGCTTGTCTCTACGGGGCCGCCCGGCACAACGATTCCGACATTGTTGTGAAGAATATCGATGCGGCCATAAGTTTCAATGCATCGATCGACCACAGATTTGACCTCGTCGGACTTAGAAACATCCATCCTCTGAACGGTGCAAACCCCGCCTTCCTGGTCAATGATTGCCTTTGTTTCTTCGGCCGCCTTAAGATTAATGTCCACCCCATAAATCTTCGCTCCCTCGCGCGCAAATAATACTGAGGTCGCTTTACCATTCCCCCATCCTGGTCCAACAGATCCGGCTCCTGTAACAATCGCTACCATATTCTTCAATCGCTCTCCCATTTTCCGTACCTCCGGTGTGTAAGTTATTCTGCAAGACAAGTGCCAATACTTTTAAATGATAGTGTTTATGAAATACATTGATTTTTGAAGGATTTTTCTAAGATAAGAAGATTAGAAAATTTTAGAAATCTGACAAAGGCCGTTATTGTTTTGCAATATTGCAAACTTTTTGCAAACTTGCAATTACTTGCGGGGCATGGAAATGATGGATAGCTATCAGAAATGGGATCATTTCAAGATTTCGTATTGCTTAATTTTGCGATAAAGGGTGGCAGGATGAATTTTTGCATGAAGAGAGGCCTTATTCAAATTTTTAGGGAATCTTTTCAAAAGGTTCTCCACATATTTCTTTTCGAACAGTTCCTTGGCCTTATCAAAAGAATATTCCATGAAATCATATTCCTCTTCGGATTGAAAAATGGTGATGTGTTCAATCACATCCTTATCGACAATGGACTCCCCGCTATGAAGGGCTACAATCCTTTCGATAACATTTTGAAGTTCTCTCACATTTCCTGGCCATTCATGATTGATCAGGATTTGCAAGGCCTTGGGATGTATTACCTTTTTATCCTTACCCATCGATGAACAATACTTTTCTATAAAGTAGTCTGTTAGAAGAGGAATATCCTCTTTTCTCTCTTTCAACGTGGGTAAGTCTATTTTGATCACATTGATTCTATAAAAAAGATCTTTTCTAAAATGTTTCTTGACGACTTCTTCTTTTAAATCTTTATTGGTGGCGATCACCATCCTGACATCAACTGGATAAGACTTTGTCCCACCCACTCGAATGACTTCTTTCTCTTGGAGGGTACGGAGCAGCCTGACTTGTAGAGATGGGCTGGCTTCTCCAATTTCATCGAGGAATAAGGTTCCTCCATCAGCTTCTTCAAAATATCCTTTCGTCGTTTTAATTGCCCCTGTGAAGGCACCTCTTTCATAACCGAATAAGGTGGTTTCAAGGAGATTTTCAGGGAGTGCACCGCAATCGATAGCTAAAAATACAGATTTTCCACGAACACTATTCATGTGGATGGCTTTGGTAATTAATTCTTTACCTGTTCCACTCTCACCTTGGATAAAAACATTACTGTCCACTTCCGAAGCCTTTTTAATTAACTCAAATACTCGTTGCATTCTTTCGCTTTTACCAATGATATTTGGGAATAACGCCTCGCTTTTTAATTTGTTTTTAAGCAAGAGGTTTTCTGTTTCTAATTTCCCTTGATAGATGGCATTTTTAACTGTAATCAGTACCTTCTCCGTTTTCTCAAATGGCTTCATTAAGAAATCGAACGCCCCCAGTTTCATTGCCTGGACAGCATTCTCTACAGTTCCATAGGCCGTGACCATGATGACTGGAGTTAACCGATTCATATCTTTTATTTGCCTTAAGATTTCTATCCCATCGGCATCGGGGAGTCTGATATCGAGAATCACGAGGTTATAAATGGATTCTTTGAACGCATTTACTCCCTCAATCCCCGTCGAAGCTGTTCTCACTGAGCAATCGATTTTTTCCAGAATTTTTTGAAAGTATTCCCTCGAGAATAGCTCGTCATCTATTACCAATATTTTTTCTTCTTTGGCCATAGCATCTAGTTTTTTAGTTCTCTTTAAGTTGAGGGGAGGACAATCGTGAAACTGCTACCTCCCCCTAATTCACTTTCGACATTTATATGTCCACCGTGGTTTTTTACAATTTGATATGCAAAACTCAGACCAAGCCCATGCCTCTCAGCACTCTTTTTGAATGAAAAGAAAGGAAGGAATATTTTATTGATATACTCTTTAGGTATCCCTATGCCATTATCTGAGAATATAATTTTGACCTCTTTATCTTTTTCATCGTATTTGCTTTCAATGATAAGGCTTCCTCCATTTTGCATTGCCTGAATAGCATTAATCAGGATGTTTAAAAAACACTGCTTCAGTTGGACACCATCTCCCATGATGGGTAAAATATTTTTGTCCATTTTTGTTTTGACGGACACGTTTACCAACTTTTCCCCAAATTGTTCTTTCAAAGAATTGAGAGAATTCATTAAGACTTCACGAACGTCGGTTTTTGAGAAGGTGAGATAAGGATCCTTGATACAATTCAGGACGCTTGTGATAATCTTTAAACACTCCTTTCCAGCCCTTGAAATCGTTTCAGCCAGCTCTCTTTTGGGATCTTCCTCCTCCATTTCTTTTAGCAACATTTCAGAAAAATTAATTACACCAATAAGTGGGTTATTCAACTGGTGGGCAATTCCTCCCATCAGTTCAGAATAGAGGGCCAATTTTTCACTCAAAAATAATCGCTCTTCCATTTCCTTTTTCTCAATCAGGTCACTTAGTAAATATAATTTCGCCACTGACTTACCGGCAGTATTTTTAATGTCTGAGACCCGAAAAGAAGCAGGGAATTTGGTTTGGTTCTTCCTCAAACAGAGGACTTCCCGGCGGGTAGGGGCATTTCTCTCATTTCCCTTCATAGGAAATGGCATGTCTTTGAATAGAAATTCTATCTTTTTCTTAATAACATCTTCTTCCATATAGCCGAAGGTCTTTTCTGCCGTTTTGTTAAAAATAAGGATTCTATCTTTAAGGTCGGTACTGATTACAATGTTAGGAGAAGAGTCGATTAGGGATTCGAGGAATTTCTTGGATTCTTGTAACTCCTTTGTTCTTTTTTCGACGAGTCTCTTCTCTTGCCCAAGTTCTACAGCATGTTCATGGAGGATAATAAAGTATTTTACCGAAGAAAAAGGAGCTCCTCTTGCGCGATAGGTTATCTGCCGAGAGTAGTATTGGGGTATATAATGATCGATAATGATATCGAAAGGGATTCCACGTTTTAATAAGTTAAAATATGGATCCTTCAAACCCTGTTCAAGGGTTCTTGGAAAAGCTTCTTCGAATGTTTTCCCCAATATCTTTTCCCTGCCAATTTGAGAAGCCTCCTCCTGTTTTTTATTCATCCTGATAATGATCCCATTTCTATCGAGAAGCATCATTCCAATAGGTAAGTTTTCAATCAGATCTTCTGCATAGCTTAATCGATTTGGTCTTCCTGATTTCTTTCTGTTGGAGACGTCTTTCCTCATTGTGCCCCCCTAATCTTGTTTTGTCCTGGAATTCACTCTATTTTTGAGACAATATGTGTATTTTCAATTAGTTCAGTCTATGATAAAAAAGGGGATTGTCAAAATCTTTCTTCTTCATAGAGAGGGATAATTTTCATAGAGCTGAGTTGAATCGTTTTCACTCCTTGGGTGTCTCTGAGGGGAGTGAAAACCCTCACCACTTTTTTCTCCTCGAAATAATTTCTTATGACCCCCAAAGCCAGAGTCTCGTCATTACTATCCTTTAATCCTATAAGAAGACCATTAATTCGTAATGCCCAGTCGAGGGGGATGGTGTCACCATTCGCATCTAAGACTTCTCCTTCTATTTGTACTTCATTGATGACTAATTCGTAGATTGTGGAATGCTTAAAATATTCTTGGAACTTATTTGTTCTATAAATTTTCCGCTCCTCCATAGACCTCGGTTTGACCTGGTCAGATAAAGGCAGGCGGTAGATTTTGTACATTGGGTTCTCTTTGTAGAGCTCTAAGACATGTTCTATTTCGTCAGATTTTTGTAAAGCAATGATAAACCGCGGGGAAATGAGATCGATTTTTCTTCTTTTTAATTCTTTCCCTGCTTCGCCTAAAATGAACCCAGTGGTATCAACGATGATCATCTCAGCTTTATATGAGGGGGCTTTCTCCACCATCCTTTTTGTCCCTTTTAGATGGACCGGGAAATGCCCTTCGGGTGTGGTAGAACCGACAAAGAAGATTTCCGGCGGTGATAATACGATTTCCCAATTTGGATCCGATTTGAATACAGAAAGACCGATTGTGGTGGGTGGGCCAAGAAAGGATTGCCCGATATCCGCATCAACCAAAGCCATTTTTAAGCCCCTCTTGCAAAGATTTGTAACAAGAAATTTCGCAAGGGTGCTTTTCCCTGTATCGGTTGCCCCAAGAATGATCGCAACACCTCTTTCTTCTTCCAAAACATGCAAAAAGTCAAACCACTCTCTCGGCGCAGAAATTTCCATGTCTTTTTAGAATCCTTAAATATCTCTACTTAATGGTTACAGGGAGGAGATGTCAAGCGAAAAGGAGAAAATGAAGGGGTATGGGGGGGTTGTCACTTTTAAACTGAACCCTCCCTCGCCCGGAAGGCGTAGGGTTTTCACCATCCCCGATGGGGACACAAAGATTTTTTATCAGTATACTCCAACCTTTTGGAGGTATCGGCACATCTCGATCAAGGCCTCCATCTGGATGCCCTCGTGGGCTGATCCAGCGATAGATAGCATAAATCCGCCTCCCTCCATAGCTTCTCTTAGACATCGATCGACTTCTTTTCGAACCAATGCCAAATCGGACTGGCATAGAACCTCATTGCCATCCATATTTCCCAGAAGGACGAGATCCTTTCCAAACTCCTTTTTGATCTCTCCCATATTCATTCCTGCACCTGGTTCCATGCCGTGAATCCCTTTGATCCCCGCTTCAATAACCATGGGTATGTAGTTCCGGATATAACCTTCGGAATGCCAGAATACGGGAACGGGAATGGAATCGACAATGCGGCGATAATAGGGGAAGGCGAGTTCTTTAAAATCAGAAGGGGACATATAACCATGGCCTTTGAACCCCATGTCATCACCCATGATGACGAAGTCCACACCCAGCTCAACGGCATACTTTGAAGTCTCGATAAACCATTCCGTCTTTAACTCTACGCTTTCCTGAATCAACGATCTTTTATCAAACAAAGCATAACAGAATTCAATCAGTCCAAAGGCTTCGATTGTTAAGCCGAGGGGGCCTGCATGAGAGAAGAGGGCAAAGGTATGATCAGAGTAGTTGCTCTTCCAATCCTCCATCACTGGTTGGCTGTACCGTTCGTTTACCTTTAGTTCAGGTGAATATATCTGGAGATTTTCCCGAGTCGCTACAGCTCCTCCCACATATCTGCCATGTTCCCATCGTCTACCAAACTCATCAACCCCATTCCAGTTAGCATAAATGGCACCTCCAAGAGACTCTTCAGGAGGAGGGGGGTTGGGTGAATAACCGAGGCCTGTCGGTTTATCTCCACACCATGACTTACGGGCGATGACAAAGACGTCCACGCCAAGTTGAATCCAAGTTTTTACTATGTCACCCTGTCCTATCGCGCGGACAAACTTAGCCTCGATGGCATTAAAGAAGAGGGGAACTCTATCCGGTTCCTTGTGATTGATGGTAGTAAGAACCCGTTCTCTCGAATTCATCGATGCACTCCTTTCACCCCGTTAGAAAGCCCAGCCATTCATGGCGGGGGTAATATGATTAAAACTTGGATCCCTCACAGAAAGGGCGGGGTCAAAAAGCCACGTCCTTTCTAACGGGGTTCATTTGTAGAAAACCGAAGGAAGCCAGAGAGCCAGTTCGGGAAAGATAAACAGAAGACCCCAGACGAGAATCAGAGAGATCAGGAACGGCGCGACACCCTTGTATATGATACCCATGGGTACCTTGGTTATATTTTTCACCACGAATACGCATATGGCTACCGGCGGGATGACGACGCCGATCATGAGGACAACGCCAATCACTATCCCGAACCACAGAGGATGAAAACCGAGTTTGAGGACTGCGGGATAAAAGATAGGGGTGGCAAGAATCATAAAGGCTAAGTCATCAATAAAAGAACCACCCAGTTCGTAAACAAGACAGATAAGAATCATAATCAAATAGCGGTTGAGGGGGAGCGCCATGATCCAGTCTGCCACCACTTGCGGAATGTTCGTCACAGCAATAAAATGGCCAAGTACAGTGGAACCTGCAATGAGCATGAGGAGCATGATGGCGGTCCGGAGGGCCTGCTCCAACGATGTGGAGTATTTCTTGAATGTCATATCCCGCTTTAGGACCGCCAGGAGAAGAACTGCAAAGGTCCCGATCGCTCCCGCCTCCGTAGGGGTGAAAAAGCCCTGCATGATCCCGCCGACGACCAGGACAAAGATAATGAGGACCCAGAACACCTCCGGGAGAGATCGTATCCTTGCTTTCCACGTGGATCGTTCGGACCTGGGTGCGATCGCCGGGTTGATTCTTGCCCATCCGTAAATGATGCCAATGAAGAACAGGGCGATGATCAGTCCTGGGATAATCCCGGCCAGAAAGAGCTGCCCGATTGACTGTTCCATGAGAATGCCGAGTATGATGAGCGTGACGCTTGGTGGAATGAGAACCCCAAGTGTCCCTACCGTCGCCACGATCCCTGTGGACAGCATCTTGTCGTAGCCGAACCGATCCATCTCCGGTACAGCAACGCTGGCAAAGGTTGCTGATGTAGCTGTAGATGAGCCGCAGATGGTTTTGAAAGCGGTTGCGCCTATTACGGTGGCCATCGCCAGACCCCCGGGGATATGGCCTATGAATTTATGGGCAGCGTCATAGAGTCTAACCGCTATGCCGGCATTGAATCCGATTTGACCCATGAGAATAAAAAGCGGAAAGACCGTGTACCCGTAATTGGTGATGACCTCAAAGACATCTCTCGAGAGGAGGTTGATTGCGGCATGAAAGCCATTCAGGTAGGCAAAACCCACAAAGCCAACCAGCGCCATGGCAAAACCCAACTCGATCCCCGTTGAAAAAAGAAGGAGCAGCACAATGAGACCGATGATGCCTACAATAATCTCATTCATATTGACCCCTCCAGATTCTTATAATCTCGAATATGAACACGCAGCATTCAAGGAAACAACAGACTGCGATGCCGTAGACGACAGGGTAGAAGGGGAGCTTAATGGTAGCTGTAACTTCCCCGGATACCTTATAAGCAGCCCCGACGCTCAACAGGTTATACCCTATGAATGCGAACAGAATCAGGCATAAGACCCGTGTAAATGTATGCATCACCTTCCTGCCCCTCTTAGAGAGTTTCTCCAAAAGGAACTCCATGTATACGTGTCCTCTGTCCAGTGACACCTGCGGGATTCCGAAGCCGATGACGAGCGCCAATAAGAGGGCCACGATTTCGTAAGTCCCGATGATGGGATGCCCCCCCGCCCTCAAGAGCACATCGGCAACGGTCAAGAACATCATAAAGGTGAGGGCTATGCTGGCGATGGAGTTCAGAAGTCTGCTGATGAATCGCAACATGTAAGATGGACCAACCATCATTCCTCCTTATTCGGGACGGGCGGTTGTAAGGTGCTGAGTAGGGAACGGTTTAAAACCGTCCCCTACAAGAAATTATGGGTCCTCCAGAAACCTTTTTAAGTGGCCTGCAAGATTAAAACAGGGATGGTATTCCTCTCTTCTTCTGCTCTTTTTGCCAGTACTCGATACGCTCCTTGATGTATTTCAGCCAACCATCGATGTCAGCTTCTTTGTGTCCTTTGGAGGCCATACTTTTTTTGTATTCTCCTATCACCGGCTCAACAGCCTTCATCCATTTCGGAGCCTCGATATCGGAAAGATTTATGACCTGCCCGCCTTTGCTCTTGAACAAGTCCATTCCCTCTATATCCATCTGGTCCCACAGGGCCGCTTGCTTCTCTCTGGCTTCGGAGGCCACCTCAGTGAAAACCTTCTGAACGTCAGGGGACAGGACGTTCCATTTGCTCTTATTCATGACATAATAGAAGGTAATGCCCGTTCCGAGCTGCCAATGTGCCGTAACGTACTTTGTCACCTCTGCGAACTTCCAGTACTTGAGTGTAGAAAGATCTACCGTGATCCCGTCGAGGACGCCTCTTGCCAAGGCATCGTAGACATCTGGCATTTGAAGGGGAATCGGAAGACCACCCAGTGCCTTGATGATGTCGGTCAACTGGCCTGTGGCCCTGATCTTGAGGCCCTTCAAATCCTCCAGGGTCTTGACGGGTTTGCTGATGGTCTGAAGGATGAGGGGTCCTGTCGTGGTCACATACAGAACGTGGACATCATCCCACTCTTTCGGTTTGTACTTGTTAAAGAAGTCGGTGGCCACCTGCGTGTCCACCCAGCCGCTCGGGAACCCGAGAGGCAGATCGAATACTTCCATCACTGGAAAGCGGCCCCGCGTATATTGAATGTGAGAAAGGCCCATGTCTGTGATGCCTGTGACCACGCCGTCGTACATCTTGACCGGATTGAGGAGTGTGCCCCCGGCATGGTACGTGATCTGCACCTGGCCCTTCGTGCGGTTCTTCACCTCCTCACAGAACCACCCGGTGAGGAGCGACATCGGGTGAGTGACCGGGAGGTAATTGGCGGCCTTCAGCTTGATGAGATCCGCGCCGCGCACGAGTGAATGGGTTGCGAAAACGAAAACAACGACAACCAGTAACAACATGATACTTTTTCTCATATTGGACCTCCTTTTTATAAGATCTATTTCTCAATTTTTTGATATATGTTTTTGTTCTAATATACCATATTTATAAAATATTTATTCCTGGCCTGGTGGGTGGGCCAAGAAAGGATTGCCCAATGTCTGCATCAATAAGAGCAACCTTTAATCCTCGTTTGCAAAGATTGAAGATTAAGAATTTTGCAAGGGTGCTCTTTCCTGTATCGGTGGCTCCAAGAAGAATTGAAATGCCCTTTTCTTTTTCCAGAGTATCCAGAATCGCATACCATTCATTGGGTGCTATGATTTCCATAGGGCGTCCAGATCATCGAATAAACTTATCCTATTGAGGTGAAGACGAGATGTCAAGGGGAGTTCGATCGAAATAGGAGGGAAGAATAGGAGGGAAGAATAGGAGGGAAGAATTGACAATATGACATTATTCTGATATTTTTTTTATAAATGGCCTGCCGATTAGAGGAGAGATTAAAATGAGAGAAGCGTTAAGATATTTAAACAATGCCAAAGAGATACTCAAGCGTATACCAATTGAAAACAATATTTACACAGAGATAAAACCTGTACGTGAGGCTTTTGGGACAGCCTATCTCGCCATATTAGAGGCAATCAATGAGAATCTTATCAAAAAAGGAGTAACTAAAAAGGAGCTACCCAAATCAGTAGATGCATATAGAGCAGTTTTACAAAAATATGTAGCGGTTCATGATGGAAAATTAATGAGGGAATTTGAAATGCTGTACGATACGCTGCATATAGCAGGGTACTACAGGGCGCTTATTTATAATGTTAATGTGGTTAAGGAGGCTTTGAAGGCTGCTGAATCGTTCATTAAAAAGTTAAATTGAAGGATGATTTCAAAAACCTATCTATTCTGATCCTCACTCCTTTGGAATTCCCTCCGAATTCCACCCTCTCAGGGCGTAGTAATCCTGGAGCATTTTCTGAAGGTCTTCTCTTTGAATCGTTTTTCTATCTTTACCTAAAGGTTCATCGAAAAATCTTTTTGGAAGGGTATCGTCCTTTGATGTTATACCTTCACGGAGATTGAACCTCCGAGTTTCATTCTGAATAGTGGATGAGATTTTTCTTAAATCCTTTTCATCTAATTTGAGACCTGTTGTGACTTCGATAATTGTCGAGAGGTAATCCCAATCCCAGTAGATGTCCCGATAGAATCTGCATAAAATCAGGGAGTCGTGGATATTAAAGCGATCTTCAAATTCGAGGAAGAGTTTTGCTTTTCCCTCCATCTGATCCATAGGAATCATCCCAGCAAGTTCTGCTTTGTAGAACGTTGCCCTCAGATGGCAGGCCCCTCGATCCGAAGTCGCATTGGCCAATCCCATTCCTTTAAGGATCCTTGGATCATAACCCGCGGGATCAAGACCCTTCACATGGATGGCGACATCCTCCATCTCCCAGGTTTTTGCAGCATGCCGAACCCCTTCTGATAAAATGGCACCAATTCCCTTTTTATATGTGATATCATGGAGAAGTTCAGCGATTTTATCTACGTCACCCCAATCAATCTTTTCCTTGATTCTCCCCATCTCTGAGGCTTCAATGGCAAAGGCACAGAGGCTTCCGGCAGAAATGGTATCCATGCCGAGACGATCACAGATGTCATTAAGGTAAGCAATCTCCTCAATCTCATGAATCATGCAAAGGCCACCGAAAGCATAGATCGTTTCATATTCCGGTCCTTCAATTCTTAGGCCTTTGTGTCTTCCCTCTTTAACCTCGGTTAGATTTCCACAGGCCATGAAGCAGCGGAGACAGGCTGTAGGCCTCACCTGACACCGTTCAAGGAGGGCTTCTGCACTGATCTTCTCCCAGCCCTCAAACGTCCCAAGATGCCAGTATTTTGATGGAAATCCTCCAACCGCATTGTTCATTGCAACAAGCATTGGAGTCCCAAGTCTTCTATAAGCCTGTGCCCCTGGATTGTCCTTCCCTCGTTCTAAGGTTTCCTTTGCAAACTGTTCCAGTCGGTCAGGATAGGCAAGGTCGCGCTTCTTTTCTCCATGAAAGACGATAGCCTTGACTTTCTTGGAACCCATCACAGCGCCGACTCCAGTCCTTCCAAGGGATCGCCAGTAGTCATTTTCAATAACGGCATATCGAACAAGGTTCTCACCTGCAGGGCCAATGACAACAGCGCCCGAACCCCTTTTATTCGTTCTTTTCAGAACCTCATCCTCAGTGAAATAGGTGTCTTTTCCCCAAATATCTTTTGCATCATGAAAGATCACTCTTTGGTCAGAGATTTCGATCCAGATCGGTTCGTTGGATGCCTCTTCGAAAATAAAGGCATCATAACCGGTCCGGCTCATTGGTTCTGCTACTTTTCCTCCGGAGTAAGACTCAGAGAAAATTCCAGTCAGGGGAGATTTTGTGAAGGCCCCATGTCGGCAGGAACCATAGATTCGAGTATCGGTGATCGGCCCGGTGCAAAAGATGAGTTTGTTTTTCGGAGAGAGAGGATCAACCCCAGGAGGATTTTCTTTCATGAGGAGATAGATGCCGAGCCCTTTTCCGCCCAGATAGGTCTCATAGATAGAATCTGGAATGGATTCTTCTTTAGAGGTTTTTGTTTTGAGATTGATCCTCAGAATTTTATTGAAAAAACCTTTCACTTGATTTATCCCCCTAACCCTTCTGTCGAAGATCTTGCACAGACTTAAAGATTTTCAATTTCTAAGTGTTGATAATATGTTTCAATAATTTCCTTAAAAGGGATATTCTCTTGGATCATTCGATAGAGAGCACAAGAGCCAGTGCTTTGGTTATTTCTTCCATAGATGCTTCAGATAGTTTCCCCAGTTTCTGAACAAATCTTGCCTGTGATAACGAACGTACCTGAAAGGTGTCTGCCGCTGAAGGTTTATCCAGACCATTCTCTGCATCAGGGCTCAGCCGAACCATCCACGGGGCTACGGCATATTTGTCTTTCCATTCAGTTATTGGAACAATGATCTTCAGTGGTAAAATACCAATGGCATCATCATTTACAATAATGGCCGGGCGCGTCTTTTTGATTTCAGCACCCACTGTTGGATCCAAATTGATCAGCCAGATCTCACCCCTGCGCATGAAAATCCTCACCATCAAGGGCTGTAAAACTGATCAGTTCATCATCCCTTTCATAATCCGGAAGGAGCAACTCAGCCGCGGCAACTAATAGTTTTTTTCTTTCCTGCCGAGTTATCGGCTGTCCAATTTGGTGAAGATCTTGCCGGAGTAAATGTACGACAGCGTCAATTATCTCTAACCGTTCCTGAACTGAGAGCTTCTTTAGTCCTTCCAAAATCCCAGTATATATCATGCTAATCTCCTTTATCCGTTACGACATCTTTTAGAAAAATCATATCATAGTAAACTTTATGAATCAACCTGATCACCAATCATAGGATATGCTTTTCACTCTTGACGGTTACAAACTGAATTCCATTTATCTGGTCTCTTTTCCCCATAGGGGTGACCTATTTAACTATTGCAACCCCATCTCTTTTTCCTCTTCACCAATACATTCCTCTAAAATCCTGATGGCTTCGTCAATCTCCTCTTTCTGGATGATGAGAGGCGGGGCAAACTCGAGGGCCCGTCCCATGGTCTTAATCATCAACCCTTTTCTCTTGGCCCGTTCAACCAGGCGGTTGATCCCCTGAGAAGGGAAGGTGGTCTTCTTTCGCTTATCCAGGGTAAAATCAATGGCCGCCCACAGTCCTGTTCCCCTGACTTCGCCAACGGTTGGATGAAATGCAAGGGTTCTTAAACTCTCTAAGAAATAGATCCCCATGTGGTATGAATTTTGAATTAAATTCTCTTTTTTCATAATATCAATATTCTTCAGGGCCGCAACACAGGAAACAGGATGATTGCCATAAGTATGAAGGTGCTGAAAAATCTCTATGGGCTCCATGACTTCATCCGTACATCCGACTCCTCCGAGGGGCACATAACCACTCGTAATCCCCTTTGCCATCGTGATGATGTCAGGTTGAATATCAAAATGCTCAATTCCAAACCATTTACCGGTTCTTCCAAATCCACAGATGACTTCATCGATGATAAGAAGTATCCCGTAAGTATCACAAATTTTTCGAACAATTTCCCAATATTCTTTTGGAGGTGCCAATGCTCCAAATCCCTGCTGAATCGGTTCTCCAATAAAAGCTGAAACCTGCTCAGGATCTTCAAATTGGATGATTTGTTCTATATCCTTAGCACAAGCTATATCACAATTGGCATAGGTCAAATGGAATGGACATCGATAACAGTAAGGGGATTCTACAAATATGGTTCCAGGTGCAAAAGGCTCCATGATCTGCCTCATAGGAAGGGCCGTACCCAGTAGACTCAATGCCCCGCCGGTGACCCCGTGGTAAGCGCCTCGCCTTGAGATAATTTTGTAACGCTTTTTCTCTCCTCGATAATAATGGTAATGTCTGGCCAATTTAATCGCCGATTCCACGGCCTCCGAACCATCGCATACGAAGAAAAATTTATTAATTCTGCCGGGGGCGATCTCTGTTAAGACATTGGCGAGTTGGATGGCCGGCACATTGGCAAATTCCATCGGGGTAAAATAACAGAGTTCACAGATTTGATCATACACCGCCTGGGCAATCTCTTTGCGGCCATATCCCACATGGACTGGCCGAGTAACGCCAGCGACAAGGTCAAGGTAACTCTTTCCATCTTGATCAAAGACCCGTACCCCTTCGCCTTTTATAATCACTGTAATTCCTTTTTTTAATTGTTCCCTTGGGGTCCTCGCCAAAATAAGATGGGATTCATTATTCATTCTCGCTTTGTGTTCCATTTTGTTGCTCCTAAAAATAGAATTTATTTTGAAGGGGGAGGACGATAAACCGAATGCCTCTGATCATCTGCCGAGATAGGCTTTCTTCACATGAGGGTGATCGATCAAGGTGGAGGCCTCACCTTCGAGTATCATTCTGCCGGTCTCCAGCACGTAAGCATAGTTTGCCACTTCGAGGGAGCGGTAGGCATTCTGTTCAACGAGCAAAATCGTCTGTCCCTGGCGATTTAGCTGGAGGACGACGTCAAATACGGCATCGACAATAATCGGGGCAAGTCCTAAGGAAGGCTCGTCAAGAAGAAGGATTTTGGGATCTGACATGAGGCCCCGGCCAATGGCCAACATCTGTTGTTGGCCGCCCGATAGAGTGCCCCCCGCCTGATCTTGACGTTCTTTCAAAATAGGAAACAATTCAAAAACGTTCTTAAGTAATTGCTCAGCACGCTTCTGATCTTTGAGGGGAAGGGCCCCCATTCTCAGGTTTTCAATCACCGAAAGATGTGGAAAGATCCGCCGGCCCTCCGGGACATGGGAAATTCCCATCCTTGCGATTTGGTGGGGGGGAAGTTGATCAATCCTCTGATCATTTAAAGAAATGGTTCCTGATTTGGGGTGAACCACTCCGGAGATGGTCTTTAAGGTGGTGCTCTTCCCAGCGCCATTCGACCCGACGATGGAGACAATCTTTCTCTCATGGACAGACAGAGAGATATCCCATAGGGCAGTGGCAATGTCGTAACTGACGGTGATGTTCTTAATTTCGAGCACTGTAACGCTCCCCAAGGTAAGCTCGAATGACTTCCTTGTTGTTTACAATTTGATCAGGTATATCTTCAGCGATTTTTTGCCCATAATCCAGAACGGCGATTCGGTCGCACAGAGACAAGATGACATCCATAATGTGCTCGACAACGATAATCGTGAGCTCTCGGGTTCGCAATGACCGGATCAATTCGATCGCTCCCTTCACCTCAGCCGGAGTGAGACCCGCCATCACCTCATCCAGGAGGAGGAGGGATGGCTTCGTGCCTAGGGCACGAGCCAATTCGAGTCGCTTCCGATCCTCCAGAGTCACGTTAGCCACCTGTGTGTTTCCCTTATCATCTAGTCTCACCAGTTCCAGAATCTCCCAGGCCATCTTCCGTGACTCCTTCAACGAAGAAGCGCGAATAAATGTACTGACCATGACGTTTTCCAAGAGCGTCATTTTCGTAAAAGGAGCAGGGATCTGGAACGTCCTTCCGATCCCGAGTTCAGCGATCCGATGAGGACGGAGGCCGGTGATATTCTTCCCGTCAAAGGTTACCCTTCCTGAATCCGGGGTGTAGACTCCATTGACGAGGTTAAAGAAGGTCGTCTTTCCGCTCCCATTCGGACCGATGATGCCAAAGACCGTTCCTTTCTCCACGGTCAGGGAAAGGTGGTTGATCGCTGTTACCCCGCCAAAGGATTTCACGAGGTCATTCGATTGTAAGATCATCTTCTTACCATTTAAAGGTTTTCTTCAGTTGGCTCACGGCCTCTCGGGGAGAAAGGAAACGAGATTCCATGAGACCGATAAGTCCATTCGGGATGAAAAGCACGACGGCACAGATTGCCACACCGATAATCACAAGGTAGAATGTCCCTTCCCCCCAAAACAACCACAAAATACGTTGGAGCAGCTGCACGACCACGGCCCCTAAGAAAGGCCCCCAGAGAGACCCAATCCCTCCGAGGAAGGCCATCACGACCATAAAGTCCGTGAGTTGGGCCCCCAAGACACTGTCCGGGTGGATATAGGTGACCCAATAGGCATAAATGCCCCCCAGAACTCCCGGAAAAAATGCGCTCAAGGCGAAGGCCTTCATTTTGATCGACACCGTATCCACCCCGACCATCTCAGCGGCTTCCTCATGCTCTCTAATGGCCAGCAACTTATATCCAAACCGGGCTCGCTCCAGGAGAAAATGGGTTGTCAAATAGGTTAAACCTGTCACGGCGAGCATAACATAATAAAAGTAGCGGAGATTGAGAAACGAAGGAAGCTGTAAGCCAAAAGCTCCACCTGTGACATCGAGGATGGTGGCAATCTGGCGTACCATTTCACCAAATGCCCAGGTGGCGATGGCGAAATAGGCCCCGCGCAAGCGCAGAGTCGGATAGCCGATGATCACCGCCAGGAGAGAAGCCAGGATTCCTGAAAACAGGAGTCCTATTCCGAAGGGCCATCCGAGATTGACCATCATCAGGCCAGTCACATAAGATCCCAATCCGAAGAAGGCCCCATGACCGAAGCAGAGGTACCCGGTGTACCCTCCTATGATGTTCCAACTCTGCGCCAAACCAGCCCACATCAAGACTTCCGTGGCGATTCGGATCCAGAGGGGGGAGGCCAACCATGGAAGGATTAAGCAGATCACGAGGAGTAGACCGAGCGGCGTAAAACGCCAAACGGACGGCACTGGAACAGCCTGAGCTTTGCTCGCCTGCAATTCCATCAAATACCTCTTCGTAAGATTCCTTTAGGGGTGATCAGCAGCACCCCATACATGACCATGAAGAGAGCGACGAGGGTATAGCGCCCACCAATATAGACTCCGACAAAAGACTGTAAGAGGCCCAGGCCAAGGGCCGCTATGATAACTCCCGGCACATATCCCATGCCTGCCAGAACAACAACAAAGAAGGCCAACGTACAGTACTTCGCTCCCATGGCTGCATGGATGGAGAAGAGCGTTCCGATCAGGACACCGGACATTCCAGTGACGCCCGCGTAAAGGCTGTAGACAAGCCCTCCAATCTTCCGGACATCGGCTCCTAAGAGGTTCGCTGTATCCCTGTCCTGAGCCGTGGCCCGGATGATGATCCCAAATTTTGTTTTGTACAGGAAGATCATAAAAAGGATCGTCACCAAGATCCCAAAGACGAAACCAGCGAAACGAAGAGCTGGAATCGTAAGAACTCCGATTGAGATACTCTTGCCGGATAGCCACGTTGTAATGGATTGGATGTGATAACCCCAGACTGAGAGAGCCCCTCCTTTGGCCAAAATGGAGAGACCAAAAGTAAACACCAGTCCCATGATGACTGGATTATGGCGTTTCCCACTCACCGCACGATAAATGAGAGGGTAAATCATCCAACCGACCCCACAGAAGATAAGAAAGATGATAGGCAGGTAGATCATGGGGTCATGCCCAAAGTAGCGAACCATGATATAGCCGGTGTAGGCACCCAACATGACCCACTCGCCTACCGCAAAGTCAACGATATGCATCACCCCAAAACAGAGGGAGAATCCGATGCCAACAACGATGATCAGGCCTCCGATCAGGAGTCCATCAATGAGCATTTGTAGGAAGAGTTCCACGATTTACCTCAGATCATTGAGCTAAATGACCCCTCACCCTCTCCTCCATCCTCCGTAGCAGGCTACTGCGCTGGACGGGCCATGGGGGGGGAGAGGGATGGGGTGAGGGGAGGATTACCTTTTGTCCCAGGAGGGGGTTGGATACTTGGGCGCCACTGCCCGAAGTTTCCCAGGTCCCACTTCGACTGTTTTTCCTCCCTGGTATTGAAGAGCCACGGGTTGCAGTCCTGCGTTACAGTGATAGGAATCTCCCTCCGCCGCAAACTTAATCTGTCCGTAGAAGGTCATAATATTCAGTTTTTCCAATGCACCGATAAGCGCATCTTTCTGGGCATCGGTCAGTGGAGGAGTCGCCTTGATCATGCGCAGGGCTTCTTGAAATGCGATGCCCGCTGCCGTTGAACCAGCTTCTGTGTAGTCGGGATCTGTCTTGAACTTGGCGACAAAAGCATCAGCATATTCCTTTGTCGTTTTGAAAAGGATGGTCGACTGGTGCCTCATATTTGGCGTCCAGACGGCGTTCCCAAAGACGTATTCGCAATCCTTGCCCAACCCCTTGCGAAAATCCGGGGTGGTCATCCCGTAATGCTGGACAAAGGCCTTAGGGTTGAATCTCAACTCTTTGGCAATCTTCATCATTTCGATGGCCGCCTTCTCATGATTGCCCATGGCGAAGATGTCAGGGTTGACAGCCTTAATCGAACTGATGGCAGGCGTGTAGTCACTTCCTTCGGGGACGATTTCATACTTGAGCACCTTCAGTCCCAATTTTTCAGAGGCCGCCTTGAACGCCTCTGCCGTAAATTTAGAGAACGGGTCATCGATTCCCAAGATGGCAATGGTTTTAGGCTTGGGTGCGACGTCCTGAGCGAGCGTCTGGATGATCCCCTGGGCTGTGAGGTTGACCGATGGGATCGTGCCGAAGGTATATTTAAATTTCCTTAGCCATATTAAAGGAGACTCTGCCGATCCTGTAATGTGGGGCATCTTGTATTTCTCGGTAATGGGCGCGAGAGCTAAGGTGGGGCCGCTCGCATAGGGTCCCAGGATGAAGTCAACTTTTTCCTGCGTGATCAGACGTTCACCTGCAACGGCTGCAGTTGCCGGTGTACTCTGATCGTCGGTATAGACCAGGGTGACCTTGTATTTTTTGCCTCCAATTTCGATTCCACCCGCGTTATTGACGGTATCGGCCCACAAGTCATAACCTCGTTTGGTCACCGTTCCTCCAAAGACGAGTTCACCGGAGAGAGAGGTTACGACACCGACTTTAAAGAAGTCTCTCTTCTCCTGGGCCTGTACAGATTGAGGTTTCATAAAACTGAACATAATGACTGCCAATGAGATGAAACCAAAAACGACCATTTTTTTAATCATCTGTTTTTTCATAAATGTAACCTCCTTTGTTCAATATGTCTTATTGTTTATCTTCCCTTCTCCTTTGACGAAATAAGGAATAGAAAATAGGTAAGGGTGAAAATCTTCTTTTTTCTATTGGATCACCTCCTTTTGAGATTGATTAGATTTAATTAAGGTAATGCATTAATTCCTTTGATGAAGAACCCATGCTCTGTCAATTTCAAGGCAACATCCCTCATGTCCTTCACATCCAACTTAAGAAGTGTCCAGTTAGATTTTAGACGCTCCGTTTCGATAATGTGAACTCCTAAGTCTTCAATAATCTTCTTTGCTTCCTCCAATGTCTTTAAGTAATTGGTATTTTTAATCAGGATTTGAGCATAAGTTCTATCCGCCGTAATCTCCTGATTTAATTCTTCTAAAAATTGTTCATGAGCCATACTATCAAAATACCTTAAGAGTTTTGAGAATATTGAAGCTCATGAAGGCTTTCCTCAATAATGGAAAGACCTTTTTCAAGTTGCTCGTCGGTAATAATTAAGGGCATGAGAGGTCTGATGATGTTGGAGTGGGTCCCCGCTGAAACCATCAGTAACCCCTTTTCTCGACAGAGCTCAACCAGTCTCTTTGTGAAGGTCGTCGCCGGTTCCTTGCTCTTTCGATCCACCACCAGCTCCATTCCAACCATAGCACCAAGTCCACGAACATCTCCTACCACAGGATAATGTTCATAAAATTCCTTAAACCTATCTAAAACCTTCTTCCCAACCTTCCCCGCCTTCTTGAGAAGATCGGTCTTTTCAAACTGGTCAAGGACTGCGAGGGCGGCCCGACAGGCCACGGGATTCCCTGAGAAGGTTCCACCTAATCCCCCTACTTGAGGATGATCCATCAACTCTGCTCTTCCGGTGACGCCACCGAGTGGAAATCCAGCAGCCAAGGATTTGGCCATTACAATCATATCAGGTTCAACTTCGTAGTGTTCAATGGCAAACATTTTAGCCGTACGGCCAAAGCCGGTTTGAACCTCATCAGCAATAAAAACGATTTCATTCTGCTGACAGATTTTCTGAAGGATTTTAAAGTACTCTTTAGGTGGAACTACAAATCCTCCTTCACCCAATACTGGCTCTATAATCAAAGCCGCAACCTGCTCCCCAGAGATGTGAGTATGGAAGAAATCCTTTAAAAAATAGGCACAGCGAAGTTCGCAGGAGGGGTATTCAAGACCGAAGGCACATCGGTAACAATAGGCGTAAGGCATTCGATAGATTTCTGGAGCATAGGGCGCAAAACCAAATTTATATGGTTTCATCTTGCTGGTGAGACTTAAAGCTAATAGGGTTCGACCATGAAAGGCATCCTCAAAGGCGATGGTGCCCGTTCGACCTGTAGCATGCCGGGCAATCTTAATTGCATTCTCTACAGCCTCTGCACCGCTGTTAACAAACATCGTCTTTTTTGGGA
>Ga0315274_10001167_pt1 | contig 40858 bp, 36 predicted proteins | sample YL17G02_20_MG_FD_203700 | JGI IMG/M metagenome (GOLD analysis project Ga0315274, IMG submission 203700) | Sediment microbial communities from Yellowstone Lake, YNP, Wyoming, USA - YL17G02_20 | ecosystem: Environmental > Aquatic > Freshwater > Lake > Sediment | place: USA: Wyoming | collected...
AATTTTCAATATCAGTTCTTGCGGTTTCGAGCATTGGGTCGCGCACCTTGCCTTTTTCCGCTTCCGTGGAAATTTGCGCTTCTACTTGGGTGATTTTTCTGCGCAGTTTTTTCAGGATGATTGCCGTATCCGCAGGATGGACAAACATTGAAACATTGAAAACTCTATCCAGGTTGATTATCGGAGAAAGCCAATTAACAGTGAGAAAGCGGGGATAGGTAATCACGAAAAAGGTTCTGGCAAACTTATCTCCGACCTGAATGTAGTTAGAAGTGATTTGCAAAGCCGAAGGAGCAATTGCGTCAACCAAAGACATCTCAGCAGACGCCATTTCGTCAGCTTCTGGTATCCCGGTTTCGCTAATCGGATTTTTTTGTTTTTTCTTGAATAATCCCATAATTACTTTCCTACATTATAGAATTCGTAAAAAAGCTGAGTCAGCTGTTCGTCATTTAAAGGAACTGCTTTTATGCCCAATCCCTGAAGACCCTGGATAACCAGATTGGTTCTTTGGTCCAATTGCGCCTTATATTGGCTGAAATTATCTGCTTTAAATGTTTCGCCTGTCTTTCTCTTGCTGGCTACGAGGTTTTTCAGCTTGCCCACAAAATCGAATTCTTCTTCTTTGGTTTCGGCGATTTTAAAGGTAACGATTACGTAAAAGGACTTGGTCATGATATTGGCGAACTCGACAAAGCTTTCCACGAAATTTATGTATTCGCTGGTCTGAACCCTTAAAAGTTCGTTGGTTTGTTTTTTTTCCAGTTCGCGGACTTGGTTCAGATAGGAGTCGATTTCAAAGTGCCGGGAGGCGACGATTATTTGTATGGAAAAATCCAATGAATTCAGGAATTCCTGGAACCTGTTGATTACTGCTTCTTGCTCGATTGCGCTCAAAAGGTCGAAATTCATGCTGGAACAAATACAGATTGATTTTAAGGTGTTGTCCTGCAAAATTACTGTTCCGTTTTTGATTTCTTTGACTTTGACGAACACTTGTGCGCCTGGAGCGTTTTTGGGTAGTTTTGTTTGCGGCATATTATTTTTCCACTTCTATTTTCCAGCCGATTTCCTGAAGTTTTTCGCGCGGGATGAGTCTTTCTTTTTTATTAATAGGTTCCTTTTTGATGATTTCGGGAAGCGGTTTTTCTTCTTTTGTTTTTTTCGGTTCGGGTTTTTTCCAGACATAGAAATCGGGTTTTTTCACGAAACGGAAAAAATTTTTCAAGGCACTCGCCAAGGGTTGCTGATTTACCCTGATAAATGCCAAAGCAAGGGAAATTGCGGCAATGGGAGTTGCCAGAATGATGAAAACAAAGAAATTAAGAACCTTAAAAAGAATGTAAATCACGAACGCGCCGACCAAGAGATAGAGGAATTGTTTTAATGTCAAAGGTCCGATTATTTTGTCTTCAATCTCCGTAAATTGTGGAATCTGGAATTGCATAGATTATTATGATTTATTTCGGCCTTTCTTTCTCGGCCTTTTTCCGTTCTTCTTCCATTATTCTCATTTTTTCCTCCACTGCTTTTGATTGTCTTGTTACATCTTCGGTTGCTGCCTTACCTCTTGCTTCTTTTTCTCTGATATTATCAAATTCCTGTGCTTGTCTTCTCATTTCTTCGGATGCAGCTTCTTTTCTCTGTTCGGAAGTTCCTCCCTCTTTTAAATCAACAACATTAGCAGGTCTTGGCGGTGACGTTGGCGTTACCGACTTCTTAAAATAAGAATTCCATTGGTTATTATCTTTTAATTGTTCCACCATTTCAGGAGACTCGCTGAAACTCTTGGCGTAAAGCTCCCGATCTTCATCCGACAAATATCTTGCCATTTGAATCGCAGCAGGAGCGCTGATGTATTTTGCAATATGCGGTATAGAGCTTTCATCTACATCGGCAAAATTCGTAGGTTTCATGTTCTTTACGAATTTTTCCACCTCGGCTTCATTTATTTTGCCGCCAGAATCCTTGAATGCTTCATGGATTTTTCCGGTAACCGCGGCATAAACGCTTCTTGCTTTCTGCGTTGCCTTAAAGTCGTCGCTTCCTAAGAATGATTTTTGGTCTTTTTCCATGGTTTCTTTTATTTGCTCCTGAACAAGCAATGGTAATTCTTTTATCATAACAAGAGCGTCGCTGACATTTATTGCTGTGTCAACCATAGTTTGAATCGCCCTTGTTCCGGCATTGTCCACAATTTCTTCCATGTCTTTGCCCTGCGCGTCTTTAAGCACATTTCCTTTTTTATCAAGAACTTTTTCCATTTTATTTTTAACCACTGCCGCCTTTAGGGTTTTGTGTCCTCCCTTGTCCCTGACCTTTTTCCAGATTTTCTCTCTTTCGGCTTTGCCGCCGGTTACGCTAAATCGCTGTTCCTCCAAATCATCCGCTTCTTTTGCAAAACCATATGTTCTTAACGTGTTTATGCTTTTCGTAACCGCACCACGATTCTCGGTTTTGGCGAGGTCGCCTCTTGCCAGCGCTTTTCGAACGGCTCTCAATTGAAATGCCGGCCTAAGATGAGGCATGTCTGCTTCTTTAACTAAGTCTTCGGACGACATCAAATCCAGTTTTTTATCGTATGCTTCCATCTCCTTTCCCTCGGCGGATTTTTGCAGCAATTGTTTTCCGCCGGATTCTAATCTACGGCCGAATGATTTAAGGCCGGGGATATGTTTAATCATTCCGCCGAACCCTGCTTTAGTGGCTCCTCCGGTGAGTCTGCCTAATTCTTTAGGATATCTCATTGTTTTTTCTTTTGCCCAACCAACCGGTTTCATTGCTTGTTTTTTTGCCCATCCTTTAGCTGTGCCAGTCCATCTTTTACCGATAGTCATTGCCGTGGACGCGCCTTTTATACCTAATTGGTTTGCAGCCAGAAGACCGCCAACAAGCAGACCGCAAATAAACAAAAATTGCAGTATGTTTCCGGTTGAAGAGAAGAAAGTATTAATCGCTTCAGGGCTGCGCAAGGTAATGCTTGTCCTTAGCCTGGCGATTTCGTCGAGCTTGCCCTCAAGAGATATTTTACACGCCAACCAGATAAAGAAAGAATAGGCAGGGGCAAAAATGCACCATCTGATAAATTGGCTCCACCAAGATTCCCAGTTTCTGCGTAAGGCTGGTAGAACATAACAAATAAAGGCTAGGGGCGCAATCATAACCAGGAACCAAACTGTAATTAAACGAACTACGAGCAGTACGCCTCCAGCAGCCAAAACAAAAGCGGCAATCGTTAATATGGCCGTGCTGCCGATTACAGCCACCATCACGTCCCAGAAATCATCTTCCTCGGTTTTTTGGCTTTCTCCGGTAGTGGCATAGCATTGATTAAGGCCGGTTTCTGCTTCTTGTACGCAGTTGTCGATTGAAGTCTGTGGCGTATTGCTCGGCATATTGTAACATTCATCTCTTTGGCTCAGCCAAGTTTCGCAAACCATGGGAATAAAAAGGTCGGGCAGCTTAAAGCTGTCTGCCAAGATTGCGCTGATTGTAAGTTTTTGTCCGGCAACACCGTTTTTTGCATCGCTGATAAAAAAGTCGGCAACAATATTCGTGAAATCGATGATTACGTAGCAAATTACCATACTGAAATTGATTAAAAGCGCAATCATAATTATCTTGGGAAGCAGTTCTTTTACGCCGTATTTTTCGAAGCGCAAAATTGTGGCAAAAGCAATAATCACCATAAAAAGGATAAAGAGCATGTTCGCAAAATCGCGGGTTACGTCCCATCCGATTTTGGCGATGTTTTGGTGTCCTTTAAACCCCTCCTCGAGCATTGCTTCGAAAAAGTCAGCAGCCATATCTACAACCCAGGATAATAGTCTGGTAAGGAGCTTTCCCAGGGCCTGCATTATAGCATTTCCGGCATGCTCAAAAAAACCAGCAGCAGAAGCAAATTGCGGTAATGCAATCCCCAAAATCAAAACTATGGCAATAATCAGGGATTTTTTATTGGTGATTATTTTTTTCATTTTTATAATAACTGATTTATAATAACTGAGAAAAATTACGGCATTATTCCACCCCCACCACCACCGCCACCACCTCCGCCTCCGTCGAGGTAGCTCGATTCGACAGTCACGGTTGTTGAGCAAGTATCAAATGCAGAGAATCCATTGGCGGGATTGGTGTTTCCTACGCTAATCGTAATTGGATAATTTCCAGAGATTGAGAAACCGCAATACGCCCTGAAGTTAATGGGGTTGTTAAGCGAGGTGGTGCTGGAAACGGTTCGTGTGAAATTTTGGTCATTACAACTATATTGGATTACTGTTCCGACGGCATTATGGATATAGTCTAAGTAAGAAGAGCTGGGCATTGCAATAATACTTAAATCTATCGGGTCATTGGGATAAACCATCGAAGAGAAATTTTCCACGGCGCAGCCAATTGTCGGGCCCTCGGAAACATTAATTGTTTGGTAGCAAGAAGAGGTCGATGAGCCGCTCATAATCGAAACGCCAATGCCTTTTACTCCCGGGGAAGTGAAATTACAAGGATCGTCTTCATCTAATAAATCTGAGACTCTTACATATTGGTTGGTGTTTGAAACATATTCGATTGTTGCTCCGCCCCAAGAAGAAACAGGACCGCCGTCTATCGGAACATTGCAATAAAATCGAAAAGTAAATGGTCCGGTGTCGGTGGTGTTCCTTCGGCCAGTGATGCTTGTTGCCACAGGAACAATGCCGTTGGCGGGATTAAGCGTGCTCGTAATTTCGCAGTCGGTTGTTTGTACGCTTGTTGTGCAGCTGGTAGAGTTGCCGAATTCGTTAACTACAATGGCTGACGCAGTGTAAGTGATGTTGTTTGCGGGATAGTTACATAGGTCGGCAATAGTGGTATTGAAAGTGGCGCCGCTTGCGGTATTGTTTACGGTTCTTTCGATGGTTCCATCATTATTGCAATCGAACTGGTAAATCATGTCATTCCCGGAATTTAGGCCCGTGGCATTGATGGTTAAATCCACATTATTTAAAGGTGCCAAGCCGGAAATCGGGCTAGCGGAAAGGGTGCAGGCGAAATTTGAAATAGGCGTTCCGCTGTCTGGTTCTCCGGTGGTTGGCCCTGCGCCAACGCAGGTAGCATACTGTTTACGGCCTTTTTGCCAGAAGTCTGCACAACAGATTCCTCGCGATTCCAAAATTCCGTCATCCATCGCAAAGAAGGGCTCTTTTCCGCCAACATCAAGCTTGATGTTTCCGCAATCGGCTTCATCCGGACGAAAATCGGTAACATCGAGTAGTTGTGCTGTGGTCATTACCGGGTTCCCCTTAAGGCAATCAGTTTTACACCTTTTTATTCCGTTTAATGAAAATTCGGGCAGAATTCGGCAAATCAGGGCCAAGCTGATGGGTTTTTTGTCCCAGTTGTCATTGCATTCTCCGCCCATATCAGAGATTGTCTGGTCGAATAAGCCCAAAAACTGTCCTTTATTGTCTCCAACTCTTACGAGCTTTACTATCGCAGGATATTTTATTATCATTCTCGCAACATAGTCTTTTGTCTGCTCACAATAAGTTGCGGGGATAAAATTTTCCATCAAACAGGCAAAACAAGCGCTTTTTTGTTCTTCGATTAAGCATTTGTTATAAAAATCAAAAGCATTATTTGGAAAATCGATAACATGATTTTCAAGATCCGCATAATTGCCACAATACCTTACAATGCATTGGTCTTTGGCTGTCTGGTTTTTCAGCCTTGAGCATTTGTTGTCGTAAGCCTTTATACATTCTTCGCATCTGTCCAGCGCAGTATCATACCATTCATGGCAATTATCATAATGTTCCTGTTTGTCTTGGAGGATGGCGGTAGACCAAACAGTGCTTGGGCTGCCAATGCCCATAAAGCTTGTTCCCGGGTATGGTTGCGGCGGCGTTAGCCCGCGGGGACAATTCAACGCATCGTGGTCATACATGCATGGTAAGCAGGTATTTTCACCAAATCCGGGAATTAAATCAATCATCGGCACAACCCTTTCGCGTTCTTCGGGGAGACCGCCCCCTCCACCTCCACCACTAACATTAACTTCGTTATTATCGATAACCGAGGAACAACCGGGGTCTATAGGAAAATCAATTAATCCGTCTCCGTCATTGTCTATATTGTCGTTGCATTGCATTGGCGTCGCAGTCTCTTGTTGCCCGAAACTCGGCTCTAGGCCGCTGATAATGTCGGTGCAGTTGGTATTGGTCGACAAGTTCATTTGATTGAGAATGCCCCGGCATTTAGCAGGAACCTTGGACGGGAAAACCTCTCCCCAGCTGTATCCGTAAACGGAATAAGGGGCATAGGGCGGATCAAGAACCATAGCATCGGATTTAAGATTCACTCCCTGAACTCCGACATAAAGAGCTTCGACATTCGATTCCAAAACACCATTCAGGTTTTTGGCGAATTCTTCGAGATGCATCACTTCTTTTTCTCCGCAATTAATAATTGAGCGGGAAAGTTGTTTTATGGCTTTATCCATGCCGGAAACAAGGGATGAGCGCACATCTTTTTTCTTGGTTTTGGTATTTATTTTGGAATAGGCCCTTAAATAGCCATAAGTATCCTTATTTTGCGCCTTGGCTCTTTGCGCTATGGTTGCCTGTTTCGTGGCGCTTGCAAGCGTCTGAAGACCGGTTGTTATTGCCTTATTTGTCAGCGCCTGAAAAAACACTCCCACAAGTTCAGTGATTTCGTCTACAAACGGAAGTTTGCTGTCTTTAAATTTCAGGGCGTCCGCCATTTTGTCCGCAATAGTCGACCCCAGGTTTGAGATTGTTACCTTGTTCGGGGTCTCGGGTTCGCTTTCAACATCATCAAGGCATTCTTCTCGTTGTAAATCGATTTGATCTTGGCTTATGCCAGGCATGCATGAAGGATAAGAAAAAAGACAAGTCTGTTTTTCTCTGTCACAAGAAGATGTGTCGCCACTGAAGATATTCTCATTAAAACATTGTTGGTATACTTGATCACAATGTTGTCGACAGTCGGCAGCTGCATTGGCATTCGCATTTGGCGGATATTTATCATTGCATGTGTTACTGCCCACTTCTTTGTTTGTTTCTGCGGTTGCTGTTTGGTCTTTATATCCTTTATTTGCAACCGCCTTTTTTTCGGCATTTGTCTGGGCTTCGGTTAATCTTTTTATTTTTATGTCTTGAGCAAGAAAGAACGAGCCAAAAACATTGTTGTTGGGAGTTGTCAGGGCTTTCCATGCATCCCAGCCAAAAAGCGTGATGCGCGGATTTTTGACAAAAGCCGTCACGTTGCCGATTACTGTGTTCAGCGTGCATCCGGCATAGGTTTTGTATTCTGGCTTGTCTTGATATGGAATGTTAAACGTAGCCTGAAATCTTTCGCCAAAAGATATGGCAATGGGCTGGCAAAGATCGGTTAATCTGTATTCTTCTATCAGTCGTCCTGTGGCCATGTTCATTGCTTCGTTGAAATAATCATTAAAGTCATTGATGCTGAAGGGCAGATTGATGTCGCTTTTTTTGCCCATGCCCCACTCGAAAATATTCTGCTCCAGTTTTGTCAGCATCATGTCTCCTATCTGCGATGCTATCGAATCGAGGCCCATTTCTTTTATGAAGTTCATTATTGCGCCGCCTGCATCTGTAGCTTTCGCCACCTTAGGCCTAAAAATAAAGACATTTAAACAAAGGCCAAGGACTAAACTTGAAACCAAAGCTGAGACAATAATTTTTTCCAGTATTTTTTTCATTAATATATAGGTAAGGTTATTCCTTGTTCTTCTGCCAGGTCAATGGCGTCATTCATTAAGTTCTCCCAATATTCGTCAAGGTTTTCCAGTTTTTGCAGGGCAACAAATGCCTTAAACGGGTCATTTAAAACATCCCGGAAAGAGAAATAAATATTTCTTATTAAGATAATCATTTCCAGTCCATCTTTGTGTATCTCTGCCCATGACGAGGGAATTATAATGTTTTTGGCTTCCTCTATTTTTGCGTCATTTTCCATGATTAATGTATCCAGCTTGGAAAAGTCATTTTCCGTCAAGGCAATATTTATCGCGTTTGCAGCCTCTTCCTGTAAGAGAAAATTGTCCGCATTCAACATTGAAGAAGCCTTGCTCAGATAATCGTTAATTGCCGCGTCGCTGTTGTCTTCAGAAATTTTTATTTCATTATCGGAAACGTTGATATTAAAAATTTCCGGCATTTTTTCGATTTCTTCGACTGCCTTATCTCCGACAATAAGCAGCATGTCTCCAAGGGATCTTTCCCACATTTTGCGCACGGTTGATGAATCAACCGACGCGATAAAATCTTCCTGCGTTTCGATTTGCGGGTGGTCGTTGATGTATTCTTCCTTCTGGGACATATAGGATTCCATTAACGCTTTGATATTTTCATCGCTAAGCAATTTATTGGTAATATTATATTTTTCACCCGTAGGCAACGGATAAAAAACCTGCGTGTCTCCGGGGGATTTTACCAGGGGGTTATGATTTGAATTCATTTCTTCGCCATCGAGAAATCCGTCTCCGTCAGTGTCTGGGTTTGTTGGGTCGGTTTTTATCAGTTCCTCTTCCCAGTCTCGGATTCCGTCTTTATCCGTGTCCTTATTTTGCGATTCAATAATCGCTTCTTTGCCTTCAAAGAAATTAATTTTGGAAAACGCCCCTCTTTTCGAGTAGGCGCCGATAAAAAGAATCAATAACACGGCTAAAACAGTAGCCACAACCAAGCCAGCTATTGAGAATGGTTTTTTAAACTTGATTTTCATTGGATAGATATTGAATTGTATTTACGTATATATCTTTATTATACTACTTTTTGTTTTGCAATAGAAATTTTAAGGCCTGTGGATAACTCAATTTAATTGCTAAGGCGATAAAAGCCAGAAAAACAAACCAGTCGCCGTATTTTGTATACGGCGTTTTTTTGTCCGTTAAAGCAATGTTGGCGAAAAGAATTTCGTTTCCGAATTTTTCCGATTTAATGACGATTTTTCCTCGCGGGTCGAGCAAAAAAGAATAACCCATATTCGTAGCTTGGGCAAAATATCTGCGGTTTTCGATCGCGCGTAATTTCGACATTGCCAGGTTTTGTTCTAAAAGCGGTTTCGAGCCGTGAAACGGAGAATCGCTGGAAACAACAACCAGAAATTCCGCGCCGTTTTTGGTCATTTGCCGATTGATTTGTGGAGAAAGAATACTTGAACAGATTGTTCCGCCAATAATTCCTTTTGGGGTCGTCGTCGGTGCAGATATTTCTCCTTTTTGATATAGTCTTTTTTCGAAATCGCCCTTATAGGAAAATGCTATCAAAATAAATTTAGTGATATATGAAAGAAAGTCGCCATTCGCCACAAGTAGTCTTTTCTCATAGTAGCCGAGCGGATTTTCCTGCTCCAGGTCGTAATAAAACAATCGGGATTTATTTTTTTTATTCTCTTCAACCACCTTCCTGTTTTCCAAATATATTTGTCCCGGCTTCCAGAAATTACTCAATAAGTATTTGGCGATATTTGTGCTTCCGGTAGCCGAAACAATTCCTAGTCCCTCGGGCGCAATAACAAAATCAGGATTATTTTGAAGCGATTCCGGCTTTTGAAACATATCCAGAACAATCTTCAGCACCTCTTTTTTGTGATAGGGATTAAAACTGGGATCGGAAAGAAAATTAGTTTGCATCAAAGCAACTTTGCGTTGCTCCCCGTTTGTTCCGATTTTCAATTTCGAATTTCCGTAAACAATCAAGAACGAAAAAACAGCCAAGATAATTAGACAAGAAATTACGATTTGTCTGCTCGGTAATTTTTGTTTTTTATTGATAAATGATTTTGTAATCAGAAAAAGAGCCGAATTTATCAGAATAATCAGAAAACTGATTCCGTAGATTCCCCAGATGTCCGCGCTTTGAATTAACAGTGGAATTTTATGTAGCGTATAGGCCAGGTTCCCGAAAGTCCAGTGCGCTCCGAAAAGAGTTTCCCTTCCCAGCCAGATGAATTCGAACCCCCATGCTCTTAGATATTCAAAAATTACCCAAAGCGAAGGAACAATGATTAAAAAAGAAAAAAACACGGAGTACGTTTTGACCAATTTTTTCGACAGCCAGGAAAACAAGGAAAAAAACAAGCCTAAAGAGAATACCGAAAGAGTCCAGGAAAAAAACACCAGAAGCAAAATAGAGACATACTCTCCTCGTGTTTCTACTCCCAGCCATTCGAAAGGTGCGGTATGAAAAAGCCAGACAAATAACCCCCCAATAAAAATAAATCCGGTGATTCCTCCGCCCCAAAACGCTTTTTTAAAAGATGTTTTTTCCGAAAAGAGAAAATAAAACAACGGGATTAATCCTATAAAAACCAGAAACCACAAATTCTGCGGAGGGTAAGCGAGGAAAAGCAAAACCCCGCTCAGTATCGGCAGTAGAAGCAAATGATTTTTTCTACAAAATATTTTCAATTTTTCCATAAAGTTTTATCCAATTATCAACGCTTAAATTTTCCGCCCTTGCTTTTGCATCGATTTCGATTTCTTTAAATAGATTTTGGCATTCAGGTTTTGTTATTTGGATTTTTTCGCAAACATTGTTGATTAAAAATTTTCTCTTTGAAGAAAACCCGGCCCTAACCAGATTGAAAAATTTTTCCGTATCAAATTCGTGATTATTCGTAATTGGATTTGTGTCAATTCGTGGAGTTATCTTAATAATCGCGGAATCAACTTTCGGTTGCGGATAAAAACTTGTTTTCAAAACTTCGGAAATAATTTCCGGCTGGCTATAAAACTGGACCGCAACAGCAAGAATCGACATTTGCCCCGGCTTAGCGCAAATTCTTTGCGCTACCTCTTTTTGTATCATTAAAACCATTAATTCGGGCTTTCCGCCGGCTGGCGGATTTTCCAAAAACATTCTGATTACCGGAGAGACGATATAATAAGGTAGGTTTGCCACGAGTTTATAGTTTTGAATTTTGAATTTTGAATTTTGAATTTTAAGAATATCCTCGTTTATAATTTCTACATTTCTAACATTTCCCGCATCAAGCAATTTTTGTAACGCTTCACACATTCTTTCGTCTTTTTCCACGGCAATAACCTGTTTGGTTTTTCCCGCCAATTCAAAGGTTAAAATTCCCAATCCCGGACCGATTTCCAAAATTGTGTCGTTTTTCGATAATTTTGCAGCATTAATTATTTTTTGCAGAACGGAATTGTCAATCAAAAAATTCTGCCCCAATACTTTATTGGGTTTAATTCCATATTTGTCTAATAGGTTTTTGAGATTAGGGTTTTGAATTTGTTTAGAGATTAGAGATTAGAAATTAGAAATTTTCAAAAGTCGATCAGGTCTCCCCCCTCTTTTTTATAAAATTCCTCAAAACTAATCAGTTCCTGGGGAATTTCCGTGAGGAATCTCGAAGGCGGATTTGCTTCTTTTTGCCCCCAATTGCTTCTTCTTTGCGCGAAAATACAATAAAGATGGCTTTTGCTGCGCGTGATTCCTACATAAAACAATCTGCGCTCTTCCTCGATGTCCAGAGGATTAATCAGACTGCGGCTATGGGGCAAAATTCCTTCTTCGCAGCCGGAAATAAAGACAACGGAAAATTCCAAACCTTTTGCCGTATGCAACGTCATTAAATGCACCAAATCTTTTTGTTCATTGATTTCGTCCGCATCGGAAAAAAGCGCGGTTTTTTCCAGGAATTCGGATAATCCTTGCGGCGCCTCGATTTTGTCGTAATCGGAGCAGACATTGACCAGTTCCTGGATATTCTGCCAGCGTGCTTCGTCTTCGGGAATATCATTGGCCAAAATATTGCCCCCGTAAGTTTTTTTGAGATAATTCCGGTAATCGGTTTCTTCTAAAACCAATCTTAGAAGCTGAGACAAGGGTAGTTTTTCCGATTCTTTCTTTAGATTCTTTATTAATGTATAAAATTTATTTATTTCGGGTTTTTCTTTTGCTGCTTTTTCCAATCCCAGTTTTTTTATTTTTTCGAAAGTTATCTCTCCGATTCCGCGCGGAGGAACATTGATAATTCTTTCCAAACTGATTAAATCTTTTGTAGCGATGAATTTTAGATAGCTGATTAAGTCCTTGATTTCTTTTCTTTGATAGAATTTGGTTGCGCCAATCAATTTATAGGGGATATGGTTGCGGATAAAGGTTTCTTCAATTGCCCGCGATTGGGCATTGGTGCGGTAAAAAACCGTGAAATCGCTTAGTTTGAAACCTTCTTTTTTCAATTCTTTAATTTTTTGGGCAATCAATTCCGCTTCGGATTTTTCGTCCCAAGTGGAAACAATCGATATTGGCGGCCCAGCCGGATTTTCCGTCCAAAGGTTCTTCGGTTTTTGATATTTGTTTTTGGAGATTATTTTCGATGCCGCATCGAGAATGTTTTGCGTTGAGCGGTAATTTTGGTCCAGGGTGATTGCCTTTGCTTCGGGATAATCCTTTTCGAAATTCAAGATGTTCCTAAAATCCGCATTGCGAAAAGAATAGATCGATTGCGCATCGTCTCCGACAACGCAGATATTTCGGTATTTCGCGGCTAAAAGCTTAATCAGTCGGTACTGAATCGGATCAGTATCCTGATATTCGTCCACAAGAATATATTGGAATTTTTCCTGATATTTATTCAATATTTCGGGGAATTTCTCGAACAATTTGATTGTCAGCATAATCAGGTCATCGAAATCCAGGGCATTGTTTTTTTCCAGTTCTTTTTGGTAAGCGGAATAAATCTTGCTCATTGTTTTTTCGAAATATTCGCGGGCATTTTCCGCGTATGTCGCGTAATCGATAAATTCGCTTTTTAGTGCGGAAATAATCGCAGCGGATTTTTTCGGCGGAAACTGGTCTTTGTTTATTTCCAATTCTTGGATTACCCTTTTCACGACATTCAATTGGTCGTCTTCGTCGTAAATCACGAAACTTTTTTTGTATCCCAGTTTGTCGATTTCTTTTCTCAGTATTTTCAGGCAAATAGAATGGAAGGTTCCGATGAGCGGCGCAAAAATTTTTCCCCTGATAAGTTTCGCAACTCGCTGCTTCATTTCATCGGCCGCTTTATTGGTAAAGGTCACGGCGAGAATATTTTCCGCAGCAATATTATTGGCAATCAAGTATGCCAAGCGATGGGTCAAAACCCGGGTTTTTCCGCTTCCTGGGCCAGCCAGAATCAAAAGCGGGCCGTTAATTATGGTTACTGCCTCTTTTTGTCTCGGATTTAGGTTTTTTAAAATTTCTTCCACAATATTATTCTAACATTTTTCAAAGGGGACAAAAACATTGACAAGCTTAAAAAGGCATGCTAAGCTGGTAAATACCAAAACTTCACCCCCACACCTAATTCGGGGCAGGGGGTTTTCCCGAAAATTATGCACACTGATTGATATTTCCCCGCACACCGAGCAAATATGAGTTTTGGTGTGAAGGGATAAAGGTTTTAAAAGGCTTTATTGTCGGAAATTACCTATTTTAAAGACGAAAACAATCCTTTTTAGATGGTTCTCATCCGAAAAGGAAAATATCGAAAAAACAATTGAATTACTGCTTAAAAAACCCTATCTTAGGGCTGGAGCAGTGATTTTTATTGTCTCGGCATTCATGTTTTTCATCTCAGCAATAGCCGGGGGATCGGAGAATATGTTTATTGAAGACGAGTCGGAAGCCACGAGAAAAGGTTCTTTTATCTATGCTGCGCAATATTTGAATCCGGAAGAATTTATTATCGAAGAAGCCTATGTTGATGGCGAGCTTGCCGAGAATTTCAGTATTGTGTTGCAGGACGGTTCGGTTGTGGCAGCTTGTTCTCCTTCGACATTATCTTCCGCGCTGGGAGAACAGAGGAGCGGGGTTATTGCTTATGAGGTTCAATCTGGCGACGTAATTTCGGAAATTGCCGCTGCGTTCGGAGTCTCCACCAATACTTTGCTTTGGGCCAATAATTTGAGCGTGTGGGACTATATCAAGCCTGGCCAGAAATTGACTATTTTGCCGGTTTCGGGAATTTTACATACCGTTAAAAAGGGCGAAACCCTGGATAAAATTGTAAAAACTTATAAAGGTGATTTGGACAAAACCGTTGCCTTCAATGGTTTGCCGGCAAGCGGGAATTTAGCGATTGGCCAGCAAATTATTATTCCTGACGGAGAAAAAGCAGGTTCTTATCAGCCGCGCACCTATGCCACTGCGACCTATAATGATTTTCCCAGGCCTTATGCCAATGAAAGCCATAAATTTCCTTGGGGCCAATGCACTTGGTATATTGCGCAAAGGCGCTATATTCCCTGGAGCGGACACGCGAAAACCTGGATTTATCAGGCGGCGCAATACGGATTCGCCACGGGCAACGAACCGAAAGTCGGAGCGATTGTACAAACGCGCGAGAATTCCTATTATGGTCATGTCGCTTACGTGGAAAGCGTAGACGGGGAATACATTACTGTTTCCGAAATGCATTTAGGACAAGGCATCAAGAAAGTCAGAATGTTGAATAAAGACGACTGGAGAATAATCGGTTATATCTATTAATCCTATCAGGCTTATAAGTCTTATAAGACAAATTAAAAAACCGCCTTCCGGCGGCTTTTTTATATCTCGTTTTTCGGTCTGTATTGCAGGGCTTCGGCAATGTGTTGGGTTTGGATGTCCGGTAATTCCTCCAAATCGGCAATGGTTCTGGCGAGTTTCAAGACGCGGTGATATCCCCGTGCGGATAAATGCAGATTATTCACCGCGTTTTTCATTAATTTATTGCCGCCTTCGTCGAGCCGGCAATACTTTTTAACCAAAGGAATATTCATTTCGGAATTGGTGATGATGTTGTCGTTTGCGAATCTTTGTAATTGAATTTTTCGCGCTTTTTCCACTTTTTTTCTGATTTCTTCACTCGAGCCGTCGATTTTTTCATCGGTAAGCTTTTCGTATTTTACGTGCGGAACTTCGACATATAAGTCGATTCTGTCCATAATCGGTCCGGAAACCTTTCTTTGATATTTATTGATTTGATTTTGGTTGCAGGTGCATTGTTTTTCCGGGTCATTGTAATATCCGCAAGGGCAGGGATTCATTGCCGCAACCAGAATGAACCTGGCAGGGAAGATGTAGCTTGCCTTGGCCCTGGCAACAGACACTATGCCATCTTCCATTGGCTGTCTCAGGCTTTCCAGGGAATCTCGGTGGATTTCGGGAAATTCGTCGATAAACAGCACTCCGCGGTGCGCCAGTGTTATTTCTCCTGGCCTGGCAAAGCTTCCGCCGCCGATTAAACTGGCTTCGGATGCGCTGTGGTGCGGGCTACGAAACGGTCGATGCAGGATTAGCGGTTTCTTGTGCGAAAGTTTTCCCGAAACGCTGTAAATTTTGGTTACTTCCAAAGTTTCTTCCCAACTCATTCGCGGCAAAATCGAAGGAATAGCTTTAGCTAAAAGTGTTTTTCCCGAACCAGGCGGTCCGACCATCAGCACGTTATGGCTGCCGCTGGCAGCGATTTCCAGCGCTCTTTTGGCATTAAGCTGGCCCTTAATATAGGCCATATCCACGGAATAAGCAGGCATTTCGATAATTTCTTTTTCAATATCAAATGGTTCGAGTGGTTCGATTTCCGTTCTTTTTTCCAGAAATCCGATTAGCTCCGCGAGCGATTCAACCGGAAATACATTGATGTCTTTTATTAACCTTGCTTCATTGCCGTTTCCCTTGGGAATGAAAACATTGGTTATTCCCATTTGCTTGGCCATTAAGCAAATCGGCAAAACGCCATTGGCTCTTCTGATTCCTCCGTCCAGAGCCAGCTCTCCGATAAAGATTTTGTCTTTGGAGTCGAAATTTATTTGTTCGGAGGAAAGCAGAAAGCTTAAGGCAATTGGTAAATCATACGCAGAACCTTCTTTTCTTAAGTCGGCTGGAGCGAGATTAATAATTACTCTTTTATTGTGTTTTTGCGGCGGTTCCAATCCGCTGTTTTTGATTGCTGCGGCAATTCTTTCTTTCGATTCTTCGACCGATTTGTCCGGCAATCCGACAATCGCAAAAAAGCGGAGTCCAGACGTTAAATCTGCCTCCACTTCGATTAATTCGGCCTCTAGGCCGCTGATTGCCGCTGAAAATACTTTGTGCATTGATTTATTGCTTCTGTGGAAAACTTTTTATGATTTTCGTCAAGGGATAAAACAGCTCAAAAGTCAATATTTAGGGCGAAAATTAGCTTAATCCGACCTTGACGGCACTTGAAAATCAATTCGTAAAATATGGTTTTTAACAAATTATTAACAGTTTTGAATTCTTTTATTTAACCAGAATTCTGTCGACTGCCGAATAGATTAATTCTTTACTGGTTCCGATAACCAAAAAATTACCCAGAATCGTATAATTTAAGGTTAGGGTCGAATAAGGCAGATTTTTATAGCGGATAATCACGTTTTTGTAATTATCGTCAAGAAAGTCCTTGCTCGCGGCCTGTCCTGGAAGCTGCGCTGGATAGAGGTTTTTGAAATCATCGAGCATTGTCGTTTCCCAGTTTCTCATTTGCGCTTTGAGATTTTCCGAATTATTGGTTTCGGCAATAATCCCTATTCTTTTTCCGGTTTCCTGATTGAAAAGCAGAAGATTATAATTGTCTTTCAGTTCGGAAAGAACATACGGAGAAATCGGTATTTCCAGGCCCTGTAAAACCTCAGTCAAAGAAAGAAAGTCGGTTTCATTTTTTAAGACCCCGATCCTTTTGAAGGTTTGAATTTTTTGTTCCGTTTTTCCCTCTTCTCTTAAAAGTTGAAACAGGTTTTTCCCACCGGTTAAAGAAAGAATTTTCTTTTCCTCAGCATTGATTAAAGGAGCTGATAATTGCGGTTCGGTTTTAATCGGGATTTCTGGTTCTGGCTCGGTCGAAATTTTGTTTTTGAAATAAATAAAAGCCCCGGCACCAATCAATGCCAGAGCGATAACTCCGATTGTTACGTTTCTCAGTATTTTTCTGATTCCTTCTTTTTCCGGAGCATAAATCGGTTCGGGGATTTTCAGTTTTTCCATTTGCGGCAACTCTTCCAGTGTTTTTTCGGTTTCCGCAGATGTTTCCATTGCGGGAGCCTCTTCCACGAAAAAAGTTTCCGATTCTTGCGGAGGCAAGGGGGCGAGCGGCGATTCTTCTTTTTTGCGGATTAATTCCTCGGTGCTCGGTAAAGCCGATTTTTTGAAAATTGGGGCAATGGGAAGATTTTCCGGGACAATCATTCCGCTTTCTTCTTTTTTCGGAGATTCCGATACTGGTTCGGTTTTTTTACTTTCAGGAATTTCTGCCCTTGCTTCCTTTTCTGTAATTTCTTTCGGTTTTGGCACTGCCGGAGCAGCACCGCCAACCATGGTTTTTTGCTCGATTCTTCCCTGAAATAAGAGATTTTTGTCTCCTCTTTTTACGCCCATTCCGGCTAAATCGTCTTTCATGGTGCGAATTTCAAAATCCGGGAGGGCGTTGATGGTTTTGGAATCCTCCTTTTTTGCTTCCTTTTCTTCCTTGAAATCTTGTTTAGGCCCGTGTTTGGGTCCCAGTATTCCCATAACTTAATTTTATACTTTCTTTTTTTCCAATACCAGACTGATTTTCCCGTTGTTGTCGATGTTTTTGATTTTTACGCCGACAAAATCTCCCTCATGAAGAACTTCTTCAACCCTTCTTACGTTTCTACCTAGTTCGGAAATGTGCAGCAATCCGTCTTGTTTGGGATAGAGCTCGACAAACGCACCAAAGTCGGTAATTTTTACCACTTTTCCCTGATACACTTCTCCGATCTTCGCTTCTTTGGTTAGTGCTTTTACTTTGCCGATTGCCTTTTTTGCCATTTCCGCGTCTTCGCAGGTAATGAAGACTGTTCCGTCATCTTCGATATCGATGCTTGCTCCGGTTTCAGCGGTTATTTCATTGATGGTTTTTCCGCCTGGCCCGATAATCATTCCGATTTTTGCCGGATTGACATGGAGCGAGTACACTCTCGGTGCAAACGGCGAAAGTTCCGGCCGCGGCTCTTTGATTGTTTTTGTGATTACTTCGAGAATTTCCAATCTTGCTTTTTTCGCTTGTTTGAACGCATCCTCCAGAATATCCATTCCCACTCCGTCAATTTTGACATCCATCTGAATTGCATTAATGCCGTTTTTGGTTCCTGCGATTTTCAGGTCCATATCGCCATAATGGTCTTCTGGTCCCTGAATATCGGTGAGGACCTTGTGTTTGTCGTTGTCCATCATCAGCCCCACGGCGATCCCTGCAGCCTTTTCCTTAATCGGAACACCCGCATCCATCAGAGCCAGTGTCGAACCGCAAACGGATGCCATTGAAGACGACCCGTTCGAAGAAAGAACCTCGGATACGACCCTGACTGTATAAGGAAACTCTTCTTTCGGGGGGATAATCGGAAGCAGTGCTTTTTCCGCCAATGCCCCGTGGCCGATGTCTCTTCTTCCCGGGCCTCCGACTCTTCCGACTTCGCCAACGGAAAAAGGAGGAAAGTTATAATCATGCATGAATCTCTTTTTCCCCTCGATTTCCATTTGGTCGAAAATCTGTTCCGAGCCCGGAGAGCCGAGCGTGACCGCGGAAAATACCTGCGTTTCGCCTCTTTGGAATATTCCCGAGCCATGTATTCTCGGCATAATTCCCACTTCGGCGCTCAATTTTCTCAATTCGTCGAGTTTTCTGCCATCCGGCCTTTTGTTGTTTTTAAGAATATTTACGTGAGTAATCTCGTCAATTTTTTCCTCGACATAATCAGTAGCTAAGATAAGTTTTGTCTTGGCGTCTTCGGGATATTTTTCCTGAATCAATTCTTCGAGCCCGCTGTTGATTTCGTTCAACTGATTAATCCTTACCTGTTTTTCTTTGTGGTAAATTGCCGTTTCCAGTTTATCGCCGAGAAATCCGTCAACAATTTTTTTAAGCTCCGCGTCGATTTCCTGGATAAGTAATTCTTTTTTTATTGGTTTGATTTCCTTAACAATGTCTTTCTGGAAATCAATCAGTTTTTTGATGTGTTTTCTTGCCAAATCGATTCCTTCAAGCATTTGGCTTTCCGGCATTTGCAGCGCCTGCCCCTCGAGCATGTTCAGAAGAATATCCTTGTTTTTTTCGATTCCCGCAGCGAAAATTTCCGAACCGGTTTTTGCTTTCGCGCTTAAAGTCGAAGTAATCATCCAATGCCCGCTGTCGTCCTGGCCAACGGAAATTCCCGCAACCGGACCGTTAAACGGAATGTCGGAAACTAAAAGAGCCACCGAAGCACCAATCAGCGCCGGTAGCCCGGGATCGTTTTCTCCGTCAAACGACATTACAGTCAAAATGATCTGGAGGTCGTTTCTTAGTTTTTGATTAAAGAGGGGGCGCAGAGACCTGTCGATCAATCTGCCGGTTAAAATGGCCTCATCCGATGGTCTTCCTTCTCTTTTAATAAAACGACTGCCCTTTATTTTTCCGGCAGCGTAAAACCTTTCTTCGTAATCGACAGTTAGAGGAAAGTAGTTTTTATCACTCGCGCTGGAACCCAGTACCGCTGTTGCCAAAACAGTTGTTTGGCCGTAGGTTACCAGTGCCGAGCCATTGGTTTGCTGGGCCAACCTGCCCAACTCAACAGAGAGTTCTTTTCCTTCAATCTCTGTCTTAAAGATTTTTGTATCCATGATACATAGAAGCAGGCTTCGCGCTGATTTTACTCATCGGGATACACGGATTTATGCGGATGAGTATCTGCACAAGTCTGCGTATCTCGCAAAACGAGTCCTATCGGCGCTTTTCTGCTCCTTAATTAATTATTTTTTGTTAATTATCTTCTTGGTATTCTGATTAAGTATTTGGCGGGATTTTTCGCCAAGTCAGTGAAGTCGTCAACTGCCTCCTGAAGCTTGCCTGATGCGCTTTTGGAAAAAGCGATTACTTCCACCATTTGCCCCTGGGCTTTCAAGTGTTCGACCAGGGGAATAAAATCCCCGTCTCCGGTAACCAGAATAACACTATCCACTTTTTTGCTCAATTCGATTGCGTCAACCGCCATGCCCACATCCCAATCCGCTTTTTTCATACCTCCGGGAAAAATCTGCAGGTCCTTGCTTTTTACTTCGATTCCCGCTTTTGTCAGCGCTTCCAAGAACGCTTTTTCTTCTCCGCTTTCGGTGGTGACCACGTAAGCGATGGCGCGAATCAGCTTTCTTCCGCTAACTGCGGTTTTTAAAATTTCTCCGAAATTTACTCGGGCGTGATAAATATTTTTTGCCGAGTGGTACATGTTTTGTACATCAATCAAAACGCCCACCCGCTGTTCTTTGTGTTTAATAATCGCCATTTATTTTTTCAAATCCAATGCTTTGATTAATTTTTTATATCTTTTCTCGTTATTTCCCTCGAGCCACTCCAACAATCTTTTTCTTTTCGAAACCATTCCTAAAAGTCCCCTGCGCGAATGATTATCTTTGGGATGTTTTTTCAGATGACTGGTGAGTTTCTTGATTTCTTCAGTTAGAATGCCAATTTGAACATCTGCTGACCCGGTGTCGGTTTCATGCACTTTATGCTCTTCGATTATTCTTTTCTTTTTTGTTTTTTTCAACATAAATTGATTATAATATAAATTAATTCTTATGGCAAATATTCTTGCCAAAAATTAAATTCAACCCTATAATTCATTGTAATGGCAAAGAAATTTTTCTTTATTTTTTTATTGGTTTCGGGGCTGGTTTTTTCTGCCCCTATTTTTGCGCAGACCGATTCGCCAATCGACGGAAAACTGGAAATAAATTTCTTCTATTCGGAAACTTGTCCACACTGCAAAGCAGAACAGGAATTCTTGGATACGATGCAGGAAAAATATCCGCAAATCACGATTAATCGCTATCTTTCGAGCAATACGGAGAATAGAAAATCGATGATTGATTTGATGGTGAAGCACGAAGCGGAAAAGTATACCGGGCTTGTGCCGTTGACCTTTGTCGGTGAAGAATTTTTCATGGGATTCGATAATGCCAACGGAATAGGTAAGGGAATAGAAGCATCGATTCAAAAACAACTCGGCAGCACTGAACCGAAACCGATTGAAGATAAAAACAAGGTTAAGCTTCCGTTAATCGGCGAAGTGGATTTGAGCAAATATTCTTTATTCGGCCAAGCATTTGTTTTGGGCTTTTTTGACGGATTTAATGTTTGTTCTTTAGGTGCTCTGATTTTGATTTTGGGACTGGTTTTGATTTTGCGCTCAAGAATGAAAATTCTGCTTTTCGGCGGAGCGTATATTTTGGCCACGGCAATTATTTACGGGCTTTTAATCGTTTTGTGGTACAAGCTTTTCTTTTATCTTGGTCCGGTTCTGAATATCATGAATGTTCTGGTCGGGGCCTTGGGAATTTTGGGCGCTGTTTATTTTTTCCGCCAATTTCTAAAATTCAAGAAATACGGGCCAACTTGCGACACTGCGCAAAACAGCAATATTGTTTCGAAATTCTCCCAAAAAATACAGAATACATTTAAGGAATCTGGCGGAATTTGGGGAATAGTTATCAGTATATTTGTTTTTGCCGTAGTGATTACAATTGTCGAATTTCCCTGCTCAGCGGTAATTCCGGTTTTGTTTGCAGGAATACTGGCGAAAGCGCAGCTTTCGGCCCTGACTTATCTTTTTTATATTGCGCTTTATATTTTCTTTTACATGCTCGACGAGATTATTGTTTTTCTCATTGCCGTATTGACGATGAATATCAAAATCGCTTCCGGAAAAAGTATGGTTTGGTTAAGTTTAATCGAGGCAATTGTTTTGTTCGGTTTGGGGGTTTATTATCTGTCCACGGTTTTTTAAAAAAGATTTGAATAAAAAATACCCCTCGTTACGGTCTTGCCGCTACGAGGGGTTTTCAGTTGAACATAACTGAATCCAAATCTCTTGACCCTCCAGTTCTCGGAACTTCTTTTCTTGCTTTTGTTTCTCTTCTTCATTTTCTCCGATAGGATTAAACTCCGGCGAAACAGAAGCAATCGTTGCCCACATTGTTTTCGTTTTCTCGTCGAAGCTATCGACAGAAATGACGAAGCTAACATTTTCCGGCAGGTTTGTTTTTTCCGTCGGACTTTGCCGAGGCTTGTGCTTAACCAGAGTTCTGACATCCAGTACATAAAGTAGTTCTCCGTTGTTTGAAATGTGGGCGAAAGCTTTCGGGGGAGGGTTTAAGCCGAAAAGCCACATATTTAAATGCAGCCTTTTATGAGACAACATCTGATCCTCCTTTCAGGCTTTATAATAATAGCATATCATAATTATTCTGTCAATATTAAAATCCGCTAAGCGCGGATTTTAACTTTTTATACCCCCACAAGGAATCGAACCTTGATCAGCTGCTTAAAAGGCAGTTGCTTTGCCACTAAGCTATGGGGGCTAGATTAAAAATATAGATTTTTTAAAACCCTATGTCAATGTACCCCCACCAGGACTCGAACCTGGAACCAATTGCTTAAGAGGCAACTGCTCTACCAATTGAGCTATGGAGGCATGTGCTCCCAGGAGGATTCGAACCCCCAACTTTAGTTCCGAAGACTAACGTGATATCCGTTTCACCATAGGAGCGGAGTTGTTTAAATTTTAACCCAGAAATTGCCAAAAGGCAAGATTTAAGAAGTTCGGTATAAACATTTTGGGATGCCATTATTTGAAATATTTTGGCAAAGATACTGGTATCAGATATTATCCATATGGAAATTATGCACGAACAAAAGTGCGGCTGCGAGAAAAGAAAAAGCGGCGTTTCGCAAGGAATCCTCTGCGGGTTATTACCTCATACGTTTTGTATTTTATTCATAATTTTTTCCGTTTTGAGTATCACTGTCCTTTCGTCGCTATTGAAACCCTTTTTGACGAGCAAATATTCATTTTCGATTCTGATGATTCTGTCATTGGTTCTGGCAAGCATTTCCGCGATTGTTTATTTGAGAAAAATCGGAGCTTTGTCTTGGCAGGGGATAAAAAGTAAATGGAAATATTTTTTATCCATGTATGGATCCGTGCTTCTGGTGAACCTAGCAATGATTTATTTGATTTTTCCCGCTTTGGCCAACTCGGGTTTCGACAAAGGTCTCTCAGAAGCTTCCGTGGTTGCCCAAAATTATTCTTTGATTGTATTGAAGGTCGATATTCCGTGCTCGGGGCATTCTTATTTGATTGTCGATGAATTAAAAAAAGTCGAAGGTATCAAAGACATAAAATTTCGTCTCCCGAATCTTTTCGATGTTTATTTCGATTCAAAAATCATAAACGAAGAACGGATTTTATCCTTGCCGATATTTAAGGAGTTTCCCGTTCAAAAGGTCGTTAATTAATTCAATCAAAATCATTATGAAAAAAGAAATAGGAAAAACTTATCAATTTTGCGATCAATGTGATAGTTGTCCGATAGCCATTGAAGCAAAAATAGGAAGGAATTCGGGACTGGAAATAAAAGATGACTATGGCGGAAGCGTTAAGCTAACAGATCAGAATTTAAAGGATTTAAGGAAATTTTTAGATGAGAGGTATGGCAAGTAAGAAAAATCGTCCCGGTATATCGGGACGATTTTTTATTGCCAAGAAAGGATTTTTGGGCTATGGTTAAAACATAATGACCATTCCCAAAGAAGTTAATTTAATACTGGAAAAATTGATTGGAAAAAATTACGAAGCTTATGTGGTTGGCGGCTGCGTAAGGGATTTGTTATTGGATAAAAAGCCGAAAGATTGGGATATTACCACTAATGCCAAGCCAGAAGAAATCAAGAAGATTTTTCCGAAAAATTTTTATGAGAATAAATTCGGCACAGTTACGGTTTTGACCAATTCCAAAGACGAAACTTTAAAAGAAATCGAAATCACCACTTACCGCAAAGACGGAAAATATTCGGATAAACGTCACCCCGATGAAATCAAATATGCGAAAAACATTGAGGAGGATTTGGCGCGCAGGGATTTCACAATTAACGCGCTTGCCTTGAGTGAAAATAGGGAAATTATCGACCCATTCGACGGGCAAAAAGATTTAAAAAATAAAATTATCAAAACCGTTGGCAAGGCAGAAGAAAGATTCGACGAAGACGCATTGCGAATGTTAAGAGCAGTGCGTTTTGCCTGTGTTTTGTCCGCCCAAGGCGGACCAGCTTTGGGTTGGGAAATTGAAGCAAAAACTTTTAAGGCAATTCAAAAAAATGCGGGCTGGATTCAGGCGATTTCCAAAGAAAGAATCAAAGACGAATTGATTAAAATTATCGCATCGCAAAAAGCAGCCGAGGGCATTGATTTGTTGCAAAAAACCAATCTTTTGAAATTTATTTTACCGGAACTGGAAAAGGGAGTCGGCGTGAGTCAGAATAAACACCATATTTATGATATTTACGAACATTCTTTGCGTTCTTTGAAAGTTACTGCAGAGAAAAATTTCGCCTTGGAAATCAGATTTGCCGCATTATTTCACGATATCGGAAAGCCGGAAACCAAACAAGGTGAAGGTCCGGATTCCACTTTTTACAATCACGATTATGTGGGCGCGAAATTTACTGCGCGGATTTTGGAAAGACTGAAATTCCCCAATAAATTCATCAACAAAGTGGTTTTACTGGTAAGAAACCATATGTTCGTATCTGACCCGGAAAGGTTGACTGAAGCAGGCGCAAGAAGATTGATTGCCAGGATGGGTAAGGAAAATATTCCCGATTTAATAAATCTGCGCATTGCTGACAGGTTGGGTATGGGCAGGCCGAAAGAAAAGCCGTACAGGTTGCGTACTATCGAATATATGATTGAAAAAGTTTCCAAAGACCCGATTTCGGCGAAAATGCTGAAAATCAACGGCACAGAAATCATGAAAATGTTGAAAATCGAGCCGGGTCCGAAAGTCGGCGCGATTTTGGATGTATTGCTGGCGGAAATCATCGAAGACCCGAAAAAGAACGATAAGAAAAAACTGGAAAAAAGAGTCAAGGAACTGGATAAAGAGGATTTGGAAAAACTGCGTGAACTGGCTAAAGGAAAAATCGAAGAAAAAAAAGAAGAAGAAGATTTAAAAATCAGGGAAAAACATTGGATAAAATGAGCGAAGAAAATAAAATTCATATTTATTTTTCGGGAAAAGCGGTTTTTCAGGGAAAAGAATTCCAGTGCGCAATCGGGAAAAACGGAATTGCGGAAAATAAAGTCGAGGGCGATGGAAAAACTCCGCAAGGGTGTTTTGAAATAAGAGAAGTTCTTTACAGGAAAGATAAAATAGAAAAACCGCAAACCGATTTACCAATTGAAGAAATTCAGGAAAATGACGGTTGGTGTGATGATGTTAATGATAAAAATTACAATCAACAAATAAAATTACCCTATAATGCGAGCCATGAAAAACTCTGGCGCGATGATGAAATTTATGATATTGTTGTCGTGTTGGGATACAACGATAACCCCGCAGCTGCGGGGAAGGGTAGCGTGATATTTATGCACGTAGCGAGAAAGAATTATTCTCCAACCGCGGGATGTATTGCGTTCAATAAAGAAGATTTAATTGAAATTTTAAAAAATTGCGATAAAAATACATTGGTTTGCGTTAATTAATGAACAAGGAGAAATTATTAAAACATCTAGAAAACGATATTTTTTGTCGCGTAATGCCATCTAAGATTGCGGGAGTTGGTGTATTTGCAATAAAGCCCATTCCTGTGGGCGCGAACCCATTCAGAGAAAGAGAGACAGAATATATGCCCATAAATGAAGAAGAAATGAGTAATATTGACCCGAGAGTTAAAAACTATATTAAGAAATTATTTGTTTTTTCAGACAAACATTATTGGTTGCCGGAACAGGGAATACAAACTTTTTGCATTACGCATTTTTTAAATCATTCGAAAAATCCCAACTTAACCACATCTAAAGATGCCGACGAATTTTTTGCAACCAGAGACATACGAGAAGGCGAAGAGTTAACAGTTGATTACGATATTTTTGATGAGCTGAAAGAGGATTTTAGAAATACTTAATTTTTAGCGGGATGCGGGATATAGTATAATGGTAGTACGCACGCTTCGGGTGCGTGTAGTCCCAGTTCAAATCTGGGTATCCCGATAGAAAAATAGCTAACAGGGTTTCTGTTAGCTATTTTGATTTATTTTTTCTTCTGCCTTGTCGTCAAAGATTCGATAATCTATTGTGAGCTCTTCCCCCTTTTTGATTTTCCTTTTCGTTTCAATTTCTTCCCCTTCCTTGTCGATTGTGAGATTGGGATTTTCGGAATGATTCAAAAACTGAACAATACAAAGCGTGTGCATGCCTAGTTCCGGAATCCAATAAGCCTCATCTCTGAATACGAACAGATTTTTGATAAGACGCAATACATTCGGATGAATCTTTGTTAATTCTTTTCTGCTGAATGGAATCCATTTTATGTCTTCGGGTTCTTGAAAAGGATCAATTCCAGCAGGGATGTCTCTTATCGCAAACACGCCAATTCCAGAAATACTCGACGGCTTTAACCTGCAGTAAACATCATTTTTTATCTGGTCCAGTATTTGTTTTTTGTTCACTAAAGACCTCCTTAAGGGACTAATAACAATATAACATTTAATAATTATTTTGTCAAATAATCTCAAAATATTCCAGAAACGTTTTGGAAAATAAAAAGAAGGGAATCTACTTTTTGAGTAAATCCGGGAGCCCAACAAGTTTTCGGGCTCTTTTCTTACATTTTATTATAATGCTATAATAGTTATAATCTTTTGTAATCATTAAATAAGAATTTATGTCGAGCATAAACAATATTTCGGTCACGGAAAAAGTCGATAAAGGCTTTATAAAAACCCTAAAAAGAATGAAAAAATTGAAAAGAAAAACCAAAATTATTATTGGTATTCTTTTTATTGTTGTTCTGGTTTCGGGGTTTTTTATTTTTAAGCCCCAAAAGCCGGTTTATGAATGGACAACTGTCGAAAAAGGGCAAGTCATAGAGGAGATTTCCATTAACGGTACAGTTGAGGCGACTGATGAAATTGATTTAAGGTTCAAGACCTCGGGGACGATAGATAAGGTTTTGGTCAATGTCAGTGATAAGGTTAAAAAGGGCACTGCTTTAGCGCGTTTAAATACAGGCGAGGTTTATAGCCAATATCTTCAGTCTCAGGCAAATTATAATCAGTCCAAGGCAAAACTTGACCAGCTTCTGGCCGGAGTAACCAGTGAAGAAATAAAAGTAGCCGAACACGTTGTCGATAATGCCAAAACATCCCTGGATGATGCCGGTGATAAAGCCAATAATGACTTGAATCAGGACTATAATAGCGCACTCTCTTACCTCGTCAGCTCTTCCAGTAAATGCAATAAAGCGATTACTGATATGAAAGACATAGAAAAAACATATTTTTCCGACAGCTCCGCTATTTCCAGAGAATTTACGGGGAAAAGAGAGTTGGCGGAAGATTCTTTTTCCGGAACCATCAGTGGAATCGATGGTGCGCAAGGATTGGTTGAATTGGCACTGGATGATCCCACTCACGAAAACATAGATTCGGCATTATCGAGTTTATGGATTGCCTTACAAAAAACAATTAATCTTCTCGACTATGCCAAAACCGCGGCCAGCGACCCGACCTTTATCGGAAAAATCAGTTCTACGGATAAGACTACTATTACTACCGATGCCGCAGAAACAACTTCCGCTTTTATCAATATCGGCGCATCGCAGACGGAAGTCGCAAATCAAAAAATTACCAATCAGATCAATATTAATTCCGCGGAAAGTACTTTGAAAAAAGCCGAACTGGACTTAGAAAAACTGAAAGCTCCGCCACGCAGCGTAGACACTGCGGTTTATCAAGCAGATGTAGAAAGATATAAAGCGAATCTTGAAGAATACAGCCAAAAATTGCAGGATGCCAGTATTATTGCTCCTTTTGACGGAACGGTTGCCAGAATTGATGGTAAGGCCGGAGAGGTAATAACCGCGGGCGCAAAAACAATTATTACTTTATTGAGTCCGAACGGATTTCAGATTAAAGCCGACATTCCGGAAACGGACATCGGCGATGTTACTATAGATGATCCGGTTATAATCACTGTTGATGCTTTTCCCGAAGATAGTTTTAATGGCCAAATGCTGGAAATAGACCCTGCAGAAACAATGATTGACGGAGTTGTTTATTATCGGGTTAAGATTCTATTTACGAATCCCAGTATCAGATTAAGGTCGGGAATGAGCGGAGACGCTACGATTCAAACCGCTAAAAAAGACGATGTTTTACACATTCCTCAGCGCGCAGTAATCACAAAAAACGGAGACAAGCTGGTTAGGGTTCTGAATGGCGAAGAAATAACCGAGGTTAAGGTAATTACCGGATTACGCGGGAGTGAAGGAGATGTGGAAGTAATCAGCGGGGTTAAAGAAGGAGATAAGGTAATTACTTATCTCAAGAAAAACTGAAAATGATTGAAGTTAAGGATTTAAGAAAAGAATATTGTGACGGAGACGTAAAGACAATCGCCTTAGATGGCGTGTCTTTTAATATTAAAGAAGGTGAATTCGTGGCGATCATGGGTCCTTCTGGTTCGGGAAAGTCAACATTAATGCATATTATCGGATTTCTCGACAGGCCAACTTCGGGAATTTTCAGATTTAAAGATCAGGGCGTTGAAGAGTTGAACGATGACCAGCTTGCTTATATCAGAAATGAAAAAATAGGATTTATTTTCCAGTTTTTCAATTTACTTCCCAGAACCAGCGTTTTCGACAATGTTAAGCTGCCGCTGATTTATACCAGAATATCCGAAGAAGAAAAAAAAGAAAGGATTTTAAAGGCAATTGAATCGGTCGGGCTTTCACATAGAATAAAACATTATTCCAATCAGCTTTCCGGTGGAGAGCAGCAAAGAGTGGCGATTGCGCGGGCAATCGTCAATAATCCCGCGGTGATTTTTGCCGATGAACCGACCGGAAATCTGGACAGTAAATCCGGACAGCAAATAATGGAAATTTTACAAAACCTGAACGATAACGGTCATACTATAATTTTGGTTACGCACGAGCTTTACACTTCGGAAATGGCGAAAAGATTGATTAAAATAAAGGACGGGAAAATTATAAGCGACGAACTCATAAAAGAGAGAAAAATAGCCAAAAATGGATTAATAAAATAATGAGTAATGAGTTATGAGATTTAAAGATTCAATCAGAATTTCTTTTTCTACCCTGAGGACGAATAGAATGCGTTCGGCTTTAACTATGCTTGGCATCATTATCGGTGTCGGTTCGGTAATTATTATGATGTCTCTGGGCAGGGGCGCGCAAAATCTGATTATCGGTCAGATTCAAAGCATGGGTTCAAACAATATTTATATTGAACCCGGTTCTTATGACCCCAGTGGGGGTTTTGGTATGGAAATGGCAATGGAGGAAATGACCATAAAAACTCTTAAGCTTAAAGATCTTGAATCAATTAGAAAAGATTCCATGGTAGATCTTGCCTATCCCATGGCTTATGGTTCGGGTAGAGCAATTTATCGCAACGAAGATGAAAAAATTACTTTTATCGGGGTTACGCCAGAGGCCCATGAGATGGATGATTGGCACACTTTTAATGGCAGAGACATTAACGAAGACGATGTTAAGTCGGTCGCCAAGGTGGCTACCCTGGGTTACAAAATTGCCAATGATTTATTTGGTGAAGAAGACCCGATTGGGCAAACAATCAGAATTAAAAAAACCAATCTAAGAGTAATTGGTGTAATGGAAGAACGAGGGATGGAAATGTTTCAAAGTTACGATGAATACGTATATATTCCCGTAACCACTGCCCAGAAACTTTTATTGGGTACAGATCATTTAAACGCGATTACAGTTAGAGCGAAAAATGAGAGCGTCATCGAACCCTTAATGGAAAATATTCGTTTAATGCTTAGAGAAAATCACAATATTTATAATCCCGAAGGAGATTTATCCAAGGATGATTTTAAGGTAATGAGCCAGGTTGAAGCAACAAATATGGTTAAACAAGTAACCGGAGTTTTGACCGCATTTCTTTCTTCGATTGCCGCCATTGCTTTGATTGTCGGCGGAATCGGCATTATGAATATTATGTTGGTTTCGGTTACGGAAAGAACACGGGAAATCGGTTTAAGAAAAGCAGTTGGCGCGAGAAATAAGGATATTATGAATCAATTTTTGATTGAATCCGTGACCCTGACTCTTTTCGGAGGAATTATCGGATTTATCGGCGGAATTTCTTTTTCTTTATTAACTTCCGTTATTTTGAGCAAGGTATTGAATACAAACTGGGCATTCAGTATTCCTTTTGGCGCGGTTGTTCTGGCTTTTGGCGTGGCAACGATTATCGGTTTGGTTTTCGGCATTTACCCCGCCAAGAAAGCTTCCAAATTAAATCCAATTGAAGCATTAAGACACGAATAACCCGTTTCGAATCGCGAAGCGAGGCGAGTCGGGCCTGTGGTATAGTGGTAGAACACGGCATTCGCATTGCCGGGACGGCAGTTCGATTCTGCCCAGGTCCATATGAAAATAGTTTTAATCGGAGGATATCCAAAAGGCTTTAAAGAACCATTTCACATAAAAACAAGATCTGGGAGAGTTTTACATAAAATTACAGATGATTTAAATATTAAACCGGAATTCTTTGATTTATGGAAAAATAAAGAAGAAGAGGATGCAAGGGTTCTTTCTGACAAGACAATGTTAATGCTAAAAAAATTAATCACAAGTGATTATAAGTTGGTAGCATTAGGCAGATATATAGAAGAGGTCCTTATAAAAAATAATTTAATATGTGAATACTTGCCTCATCCCGCAAGCAGAGATAAAAAAAATTTGTTGCAGTTGCAAAACGGACTAAGGAAATATAAAGTAAAAAAGAAATTCTTGTGAGTTTCTTTTTTTGTTTCCGAATAATTTATTTTTTGTTAAAATAAAATTAAGGAGGGAGAAAATGGAGAAAAATAAAATAATCGATTTGGAGGCCGAGCTGGAAGATTTCGAAAAAGAAAGACATCAGCCAGGAAGCTATCTGCCATTAGAGGGTAAGATTGCGGAAGTCGCTCTCGATTTTTTCAAGGCTCCTATTTTGTGCCAAGAAGAGTTTTTCAGAAAACTGCTAAAAAGCAAGAATTATCACATTAAGTTTTTGGCACTTTATTCGCTTTCCGTAGCGCAAAAACAAGGGATTAAACTACAGAAAGAAACGCTGGGAGAATTAAGAAGAATCAGGCACAATCATTGTCCCAAGATGAATTTACTTTTCCGTTGTCTTGAGAAGAAGTTAAAGGCAGAGCAGATTCCAAATCAAATGAGGGGATGAAAATCATCTCCTCATTTTTTTCGCCAATTAGAATATTTTTTGGTAGAATGACATTATGCCTAAAATCAATTTTTCAAAAAAAATTTATCCGAGCATAACCGGGTTTACGAACGCGGATTGGCAGAAACAATTAGAGGGGGTCAATAAACTAAAACTGACCGAGGTTGCGGTATTTTTGAGCGCATTCGATAAGAGAGAACGTAGTCATCTTTATAAATTCCTTCTGAAGTCTTCAATTAAAAAAGTTCCCTTGATTCACTTAAGGGACGACACTGACAGCGTGGATATTGAATTTTTCATTAAAAATTTTCAAACTAAATACTTCAATATTCACGAAGGATTTTTCAGATTCCTGGATAGGTGGAAAGGGTGTTGGGACAAGATTTATTTGGAAATGAACTACGATAATGCGGTAATTAAAGATGTCGACGTCGAAAAAATTGCCGGTTTTTGCGTCGATTTTTCACATTTGAAAACCGCCATTGCCAGGGGAAGCGAAGAAGCGAATTATATTTTGTCGAGAAAAGGAAAAATAAAAATTGTTTGTAATCATCTTAATGGTTATGACCCAGTAAAAAACGAGGATAAGCACACGATTACCGATTTAAGAGATTTCGATTATCTGACCACTTTGCCGAAACACGTTTTTAGCGGAGTCATTGCGCTCGAGGTTTATAATAGCGTTGAAGAGCAATTAAAATTTAAAGAATATCTGGTAAAATTATTGAATAAGTATTTCGAAAGCGATTAATTCGACATGAAAATCAGCGTAAAGGTAAAATTGCGTTCAAAGGAAGAAAAAATCGAGAAAATCGACGATTATAATTTTGTGGTTCATACAAAGGAATTGCCGGTCGAGGGCAGGGCAAACGAGTCAATAACCGGAATTTTAGCCGATTATTTTAATCTTCCGAAATCGAGCATAAACATAATTTCTGGGCACAATTCAAAGCATAAAATCATAGAAATCGGATAGATTTTATTGTAGTTTTAAGGAATCAGGCATTTGACTTGATTTTTTATTTTGAGGTGCTAAAATAAACTCTAAACTCAAATAGATGAAAGTCATTGTATTGGCAGGCGGCAGAACCAATCTGCCGGGAAAATTGAAAAACATTCCCAAGTCTCTAATTGAAATAAAAGGAAGGCCGCTTTTGGAGCACCAATTGGATTTATTGAAAAAATACGGGTTTGACGATATTTGTCTGACTTTATTTTATAAGGCGGATGAGATTCTGAAATATTTAAAGAAAAAAGATCCCAAGGGAAGTATTTCGGGTAAAAAAGGCAAAATTGCCGGAATCGAATATGTTGTCGGTTCAAAGCCATTGGGAACGGGCGGAGCAATCAGAAATGCCGCACACGGAATCAAAAAGGACTTTCTGGTGATTAATGGAGACACTTTGTCGAATTTCAATATTTCCGAATTTGTTAAATTTTACAAAAAGAATATTTCCGAGCCGAGATTTTTTCCATCGTCTCAATTTTTGAAGACCCATACCCCGCACATTCTCCCTCTGGAAATTTCGCCTTTAAGAAAGAGAGTTTCTTACGAAGATATTTTGGGGGCGATGACTGTATTTTACACTCAAGATTCTTCGGAATATGGTTTAGTCAAAGTTAAAAACGATCGGGTTGTCGAATTTGAGGAAAAATCCGACTATCAGTATTCGGGCTACGTGAATGCGGGGTTTTATATTCTTTCTCCGCAGGTTTTCGAAACAAAGGCCTTTAAATCTCAGAAAAAGGGGACCGCTTTTCCCGTTGAAAAAATTGTTTTTCCCGAATTAGCAAAAAACAGCCAGTTATTGGGTTATGTGCATCGCGGTCTCTGGACCGATATCGGCAGCGAAGAAGGGATGAAGATTGCGGAGAGTATTGTTGATAGATTGAACGAGAAAGAATAGTTTCAGCCCAGATTTATTTTACATGTCGACACGTGTCGTTCCGACTGTGGTCGAAACGCACTAATTCTCAGCCGAAATTTTGCCTTCGGCAAAAACCATGCTTTCGGCTTCCGAAGTTGTCTCAGTGTAAAATAAATCCTCGCTCTTTTAATGGATAAGCTTTATTTTTATGAGAGAGAAAAAAGATTTAGGGGATTTGGGAGAAAAAATTGCGGAAAAATTTTTGAAAGACAAAGGATACAAAATTCTGGACAAAAATTTCCGCTACAGCAATTTCGGGGAATTGGATATCGTTGGCCAAAAAGGCGGCGATATTATTTTTTTTGAGGTAAAAACCAGGAAAATGACTGGACCGTCGGATTTTCTGCCCGAAGACAACATCACGCGCGAAAAACAGAAGAAATTGATCAAATTGGCGGAAATTTATTTAAGCAAGAATAAGATTAACGATGTTTCTTGGCAAATCGACATTCTGGCAATCGAGGTTTATCGTAGCGGAGCTCACGACATCCGCCACACAGAAAACGCAATCGGAGATATGTGGTGATTGGTATAGAGTTGACAAGCGAATTTTGAGGGATTAAGATTAAATTTAATGATTAATGGTCCGCTCTGTGCGGGCCTCTTATTAAAATAATATGGATCAAAAACAATTTTTATTGGCAATGAATCAAATTGCCGAAGAAAAAGGAATTCCGCAGGAGCAGATTATCGAAACATTGGAAATGGCGATTGCCGCTGCATATAAAAAAGATTACGGGAAAAAGGGTCAGAATATCAAAGTTCATTTTGATGTAAAGACTGGGCAAATCGAGGTTTACCAGGTTTTTTTGGTTGTGAACAAAGATATGTTAAGGCCGGAAGAAGAAATAATTGAAGAGGAAATAATCGAGGAAAACGAAGAACCCTCGGAAGATAAAAAAATAAGATTCAATCCCTATAAACATATGATGGTGGAAGAGGCGCAGAAAATTAAAAAAGGCGTAAAACCGGAAGAAGAGGTACAGGTTAAACTCGAAACGCATACCGATTACGGAAGAATCGCGGCCCAGACCGCAAAACAGGTTATTGTTCAGCGCTTGCGCGAAGCGGAGCGTGACGTTATCTTTAACGAATATTGCAACAAAGAAGGCGAGGTAGTCAGCGCGATTGTGCAAAGAATAGAGGGTAAAAACATTTTTATGGATATCGGCAAAGCAAGCGGAGTGCTCTTTCCCGAAGAACAGATTCCCGGAGAAAGATTTTTCTTTGGCCAGCGCTTGAGGGTTTATATTCTTAAAGTCGAGAAAACTCCCAAAGGAGCGAATATTGTCCTTTCGCGGGCGTATCCGAAACTGGTCAGTCGTCTTTTTGCGATTGAAGTTCCGGAGATTTCAACCGGAGTGGTGCAGATAAAGTCGATTGCCAGGGAGCCGGGTTCGAGAACAAAAATAGCGGTTTATACCGAAGAAGAAGGAGTTGACCCGGTTGGTTCCTGTGTCGGGCAAAAAGGAAGCAGGGTACAAACCGTAATCAATGAATTGGGCGGAGAAAAAATCGACATTATTCAATGGAATGAGAATATGAATAAGTATATTGCCAATGCTTTGTCTCCAGCTAAAGTATTGGATGTCGAAATCGACGAAAGCAGGAGAAATGCTGTAGCAATTGTTCCCGAAGATCAGTTGTCTTTGGCAATCGGGCAAAAAGGACAGAATGTAAGATTAGCAGCTAAGCTAACCGGTTGGAAAATTGACGTTAAGAGCGACAGAATAATTGAAGAAGAGAGAAAAGCCGAAAAAAAGGCAAAGAAATCTTCCCTTGTCAAGGCTACGGAGGACGAGACGAAAACCGAAAAAACAAGAACCAAAAAAACAAAAACGAAAAAAAATGAAGAAAAAAAATCATCGTCCGAGGAAGGTAAAGAAAGTTAGAGCGATTATTTACGATATCAAAAATGGAGAATTCTATTTCTTGATTCTCCATAGGATATTGCGTTGGAAAGGATGGGAAACACTTAAAGAAACATTGGAAAAAAGGGAGAAGCCCGTTGAAGCATTAAGAAGGGGGATTATTGAGGAAACAGGATTGAAAGATTTCGAAATCATCAGAAGCTTAGGCAAGAAAGAAAGATGGGTTTTTCAGGGAAATAATTATTTTATCGTGGATACGTTTTTGGTTCGGGCCGATATGAATCGGAAAATATCGTTAAAGCAAGAAATTATTGAACACGACAAATATATGTGGGTGGACAAAAAAACGGCAATCGAGAGATTAACTTGGCTGGAAACCAAAGAATTGTTCCGAAAACTGAAAATCAATGGAAAATAATCAAAAACAAGACAATAAATTAAAAATCCTGGTTCAACCGGTGGATTACAAGGGCATAAAAGTCAAAAAGAACGAATTAAAAGTCGAAAAAGCGGAAATAGACCACTCATTGGATTATTTAAGAAAATCCAGGGCAAAAACCATTACTGTAAACAGGCCCGCGGAAAAAGGAAACCGCATAGAAATCGATTTCGAAGTTCGTCATGGTGGAGTAAAAATAGAAAACGGAACGAGTAAAAATCACCCGCTTATTTTGGGCGAAGGAAGGTTTTTACCCGGATTTGAAAAGGAACTTGAAGGAATGTCGGCCGGCGAAGAAAAAAATTTTTCTCTTAAAGCGCCGAAAGATTGGCCGGACAAAAGAGTGGCGGAAAAAAATCTCGATTTCAAGGTAAAAATGAATTTAGTCCAGGAAAGACAAATTCCGGAACTCAACGAAGAATTTGCTAAATCATTGGGGAGCTTTACATCAATTGACGCGCTCAAAGAAAGCGTATCGGCCGGTATCTTAGAGGAAAAGGAGGCGAAGGAGAAGCAAAGAATAAAAATCGAATTAATTGAAAAAGTGGCGGAGAATTCTAAAATCGAAGTTCCGGAAAATTTGATTTTAGAGGAACTGGAAAAAATGATTAATGAATTTAAGTTCAGTATTACCGGATTCGGACTGGATTTCGATAAATATTTACAGGAAATAAAAAAAACCATTCCTGAATTAAAAAGGGAATGGAAAAATCAGGCCGAAAAAAGAGTGCGTATGGCGGTATGCCTGAAAGCTATTGCGGAAAAAGAAAATATAGAAGTCAGCGAGGACGAGATTGAAAATAAAATTAACGAAGAGCTTAAAAATTATCCCAACACCGAAGAAGTGAAAAAAAATATTGACCTTAAAGCATTAAGGATTTATACTGAAGAGGTGCTTAGGAACGAAAAAGTGTTAGGGTTATTAGAAAAAGAGGCGAAAATAATTTAACATCATGAATCTTATTCCAACGGTAATTGAAAAATCGCAATATGGCGAAAGGGCTTACGATATTTATTCTCGCTTGCTTAAAGAAAGAATTATTTTTTTGGGCGGAGCAATTGACGATAATGTGGCAAACAGCGTCATTGCCCAGCTTTTATTTTTGGAAAATAGCGATCCGAAAAAAGACATCACGATTTACATTAATAGTCCGGGTGGAAGCGTTACCAGCACTATGGCAATTTACGATACGATGCAGTTCGTGAAATCCGACATTTCCACGGTTTGCGTGGGCATGGCTGCATCCGGTGCCGCGGTAATTTTGGCAGCCGGCGCAAAAGGGAAAAGATTCGCTCTTCCCAATTCGGAAGTGATGATTCACCAGGTAATGGGTGAAGCAGGCGGCCAAGCATCGGATATCGAAATTTCCGCAAAACACATTCTGAAAATCAAGCAAAACCTGAATAAAATTCTCGCCAAACACACTGGACAAAAAATAGACAAAATCGAAAAAGACAGCGACAGAGATTATTACATGTCTTCATTGGAAGCAAGAAACTACGGGTTGATTGATAAAATTTTAGATAAAAGATAAATATTCGTAAAATAAAAAAATCGCCCCGCGTTTGCGGAGTGATTTTTTTATTTAACCCAGAATTTTTAACAAGCTTTCGCCAGTCATTTCCAAGGGCTTGGGGACTTGCATCAATTCGAGAATGGTCGGGGCAATATCACAGATAATTCCTTTTGGCGGTTGATATAATTTATCCAGGTCTTCTTCGGTTCTCGGATTCTCGATTTTGAATTCTTCTCCGATAAGGAAAAACGGAACCGGATTAACCGTATGTTCGGTCATGATTTCTCCGGTTTGCGGACTGATCATTTGTTCAATATGTCCGTGGTCGGAAGTGATAATCAGTATGCATTCTCCATATTTCGCCATGCCAATCAATCTTTTGATGTTTTTGTCTATTGCTTCGAGAGACTTGATTCCCGCTTCGATATTTCCCGTATGCGCGACCATATCAGGACTGGCGTAATTGACAACTATCAGGTCGTATTTACCTCTGATTCCTTCAATTACGGCGTCGGTAACTTTTTCGGACTGCATTTCCGGTTTTTCGTCGTAATGAGAAATAATTTGGGACGGAATCAGCTTTCTGTCTTCATAAGGAAAAAGCTCTTCTCTGTCGCCGTTGAAAAAATAGGTAACGTGCGCATATTTTTCGGTTTCCGCGATTTTTAAAACCCTTTTTCTTCTTTTGCTTAGTTCTTCGACCAGATTATTTTTTATTTCGATCGGCGGATAGGCAACATCGACTTCAAATTTTTTGTCATATTGCGTCATTGTGCAGACATGAATATTTTTTATTTTCTGGCGCGTAAAATTTTCAAACCTTTCCGAAACAAAAGACGCAACCAATTGACGCATACTGTCTGCCCTGAAATCGAAAAAGATGATTGCATCATTATCTTTGATATTGCCGAGAGGTTCTTGGTGGTCATCAATAATTGTTAATGGTTCGACGTAGGTATCATCAATATCTTGTTGATAAAATTCTTCCAGTTTTTCAATCGGGTTTTGGATTTTTTCCCCGATTCCTTGGACAATAAGATTATAGGTTTTTTCGGTTCTGTCCCAATTTTGATTTCTGTCCATGGCAAAGAATCTGCCAATAATGTTCGCGATTTTCCAATTCGGGTTCGAAGTCAGTTTTTCTTCTATAGCGCTGATTATTTTTTTACCTTCTTTTAAGGGAGCGTCTTTCCCGTCGGTAAAAAGATGCAGTTTCAGGTTTTCGATTTTTTCTTGGCGCGCAAGTTCCAATAAAGCATACACGTGCTCAAGATAAGAATGAACGTTTCCGCTTGAAGCTAAGCCAATCAAATGGAGCGTAGAATTATTTTTTTTGACGTGATTTGTTGCATTTAAAAAAGCGGGATTTTTGAAAAACAATCCACTTTTGATTTCCAGAGAAATCCTGGGTAAATATTGATAAATAACGCGCCCGGCGCCGATAACCATGTGTCCGACTTCGGAATTTCCCGCTTCGTTCCAGGGCATGCCGATTGCCATTCCTGATGCCTGGAGCGAACAACCGGGATAATTTTTTTCCAGATTTTTAAGATTGGGAACATCCGCCACCCTGAAAGGATTTGTCTGACTATGCGGACCGATTCCCAGGCCGTCAATAATGGTTAAAACTATCGGTTTCATATTATTAATCTTAGCATGATCGCAGTGTTTGACAAAGCAAATCGATTTTGATAAACTGGATTAGTAAACAAGTAATATTTTGCACTAAAAATCATTGTTTATCATTACTTAACCTAAGTATGTGTTTTTTAGTCAAATTTGAAATTTATGCTAGCATTAATTCCACTTCTCGTGGCAATAGGTTCTTTGATTGCGGGATCTGTTTTAGGATACCTTGCTCGCCAATCTATTGCCAAAAGGCAAGCCGATACGGCTGAAGCCAAAATCGATAAATTAATTACCGAAGCAAAAACACAAGCCCAGGAAATAATCTTAAAAGCAAAAGATAAGGTAGTGAAGGCCCTGGACGAAATCAAAAGAGAAACAACGCGTAGAGAAGAAGAGTCCAGAAAAACCAATCAGCGATTGGAAAGAAAAGAAGAAACACTGGATTCAAAATCTGTTTCTTTGGAAAATCAGGAAAAAGACTTAAGGGAAAAAGTCGAAAAGGTTCGAGAAATAAAATCGGAATTGGAAAAATTAAAAGAAGGAGAAATCGTTAAATTAGAAGAAATAAGCAATCTTTCTCAAGAGCAAGCGAAAAGGGAGATATTGGGAATGGTGGAAGAGAAAAACAAAGAAGAAATTTTCGCCAGAATCCAGAAAATGGAACGATATGGCAAGGAAGAATTGGAGAAAAAAGCCCAAGACATAATGGTCACTGCCCTGCAAAGATATTCGTCTTCTCAGGCCGCGGAAGTTACCACTACCACTGTTGGTTTGCCTAGCGACGAAATCAAGGGAAAAATAATCGGCAGAGAAGGAAGAAATATCAGGACACTGGAAAGACTTACCGGAGTTGAAATCATTATTGACGACACTCCGGAAACACTGATTATATCCGGATTTGACCCGGTGCGCAGGCAAATTGCCAGAATGGCTTTGGAAAAATTGATTAAGGACGGCAGGATCCAGCCGGCACGGATCGAAGAAATTGTCGAAAAAACCAAAGACGAATTGGACGTAAAAATAAAAGAAGCCGGCGAAGCAGCAGCTTATGATGTGGGCATTGTTGGTTTGGACCCGAGATTAATCAATCTTTTGGGTCGACTGACATTTAGAACCAGTTACGGCCAAAACGTTCTTCTGCATTCAATTGAGAGCGCTCATCTCGCGGGCATGCTGGCTGCGGAGCTTAACGCGGACGTTACAGTGGTAAAGAAAGGGGCGCTACTTCACGATATCGGTAAGGCGGTTGACCACGAAATTCAAGGATCGCATGTGGAAATCGGAATGAAGATTTTACAGAAATTCGGAGTGGACAAAAAAGTGATTGATGCCATGAAATCGCACCATGAAGATTACCCATTCGAAACTATAGAAGCATCAATAGTTCAGGCAGCCGAAGCGATTTCCGCCGCGCGTCCGGGCGCAAGAAAAGAAAACCTCGAAAATTATTTAAAGCGATTGGAAGAATTGGAAAAAATCGCAACCGGATTCGAAGGCGTGGAAAAAGCATACGCAATTCAGGCAGGAAGAGAAATCAGGGTTTTTATTAATCCGGAAAAAGTTGATGATCTGGGCGCTTATAAAATCGCCAAAGAAATCGCCCAAGAAATAGAAAAAGAACTCAAATACCCTGGAGAAATCAAGGTCAGTGTAATCCGCGAAACCCGAGTAATCGAATACGCCCGATAGTCTCCAATTACTAATTACAAATTACCAATTACTTAAATTGTGGTTACCCTTATTGCTTGAGGGAGGGTTTCCGAAAAGGAAACATTAAGCGAATAAGGTTTGAATAAAAAATAGTCCCCGACATTTTGTCGGGGCTATTTTTATATGAGCGGGCCGTCCATGGCGAGCTTCGCTCAAAATAAGTTTTTTGAGCGGGTAAGGGGAGTCGAACCCCTGTCACCAGTTTGGAAAACTGGAGTAATAGCCGTTATACGATACCCGCATAATTGACTTAAAAATCAAAAATCAAAATGCAAAATTATAAATTAAAATTCAAAATACCTTGAGTGGTCGGGGTGCTGGGAATTGAACCCAGGCCACATACTCCCAAAGCATGCGTACTACCGTTATACTACACCCCGTCTCGGCTTTTTCAGTATATCTTCTTTGTGTTTTATGGTCAACCCTGCACCTATCTCGAATTGTGACCTTATAAAC